>ENA-UEYD01000463-UEYD01000463.1-human-gut-metagenome-genome-assembly--contig:-NODE-463-length-39129-cov-9.789537_pt1 | contig 39129 bp, 51 predicted proteins | sample MGYA00242907_ERZ507875 | MGnify/ENA primary metagenome ERZ507875 (study PRJEB26167, sample SAMN06115506) | human gut metagenome | host: Homo sapiens | place: China:Shandong | collected 2015-08-07...
GATGATGCCGGCTTAGAGGTCGGCGATACCACCACCGTTGGCGAGTGGGCTAAAATCTGGCTCACCACCTACAAGTCAGATCTGCGCCCGGCCACCGTGCGGATGTATCGGGACGCCTACAACCTGCACATCATGGGCATCATCGGCAGCATGGAGCTGCGCACCGTGCGTCCGGTGCACATCCGCCGGGTGCTGTCCGGCGTGGCCGATCTGTCGGAGAGCTTGCAGCACAAAGTGCTGATAACAGCCCGACAAATTTTTACAAGCGCAAAGCAAAACCACCTCATTAGCAGCGATCCCACCGAGGGACTAAAAATCACGCGCCACGCCAAGGCAAAACGCAAGGAATATCTCAGTCCTTCCGAGTACACCCGCCTGCTGGAGGACGTCACAGAGCCGCGGGCGCGGGCGTTCTGTGCATTGTGCATCTACTGCGGCCTACGCCGGGAAGAGGCCCTGGGCCTGCGCTGGACGGACATAGGCCCCGCCGGACTGATCGTGGCGCGTGCGGTGAGCTTTCCTGCAGGCAGCAACCGCCATGACCCGAGCATGGAGTTAAAAAGCCCCTCGGCCAACCGCATCGTGCCCATTCCCGCCGCGCTGCGCCTCATCCTGGCCGAAACGCCCCGCGCCAGCGAGTACGTCGTCCCCAACGCCCGCGGCCAGATTATGACCCAGTCCGCCTACCAGAAGATGTGGACCACTCACGTGGAGCCGCACTTCCCCCTGCCCATTCACGCTCACATGTTGCGCCACACCTACGCCACCAACCTGTACCGTGCCGGGGTTGACCTGCGCACCGCACAGCAGCTGCTGGGCCACGCCAGCATTCAAATGACGGCCAACATATATACTCATCTGGAGGCCGCCGACAGCCTGCAGGTGGTCGACCGCCTAAACAACTACTTTGCCACCGCAACCTGACTACTTTTTGACTACCTGCCACAGCAAAGTCAAGCGCCTGGCAAAGCAAAAAAGCAACGCTTTAACGTAAACTCTGTCCGCACAAAACCGCACAAGACCGCGTCCTCTCTGACTACGAATCAGAAGGTCGGGGGTTCGAGTCCCTTCCGGCGCACCAAAATAGCCGCGTGTTATCGCTATTTTTATAGCGTAACACGCGGCTTTTTTGTTTGCATTCCCGCAGCTGACTACATAATGACTACTCACCCGCACACAATGCAGTGGTAGTACCGCCCGGCCTTGTTAGGCATGGCGTCCGCGTCCATCAGGAAGGCAGCGGCCATGTCGGCGTAGAAGTCCGGCGTGTCCACGTTGTTTGTCCAGGCGACCTTGTAATAATCCGAGTACATCATGTTCATCACGCACCAGAACGTCTCCGGCGGCGCAGTGACGCCGCGCGGTGCCATATAGGGCGTCGTCTGGGCCAGCGTCCAATGCGCCCCGGTCGTGCCGTCGGCGTTTTTCATCTTGTCCGCCCAGGTGTGGGCCTCTGCCGCAGAGAGAGCTGTCCCTTCCTGCCCCTCGGCGGGTTCTCCCCTGCGCTCGCGATCATCCAGCGCCATCCAGCACGCGCTGATGGCCCGGATCGTGTCCAGGCGCTGGCCCGTAAGATTTCCGCGCATGCACTCTAACATCTCACCGTCGAGGCGCTTTTTAAATTCATCGATTTCCTTCTTCATCGGACCGGCCTCACGCGAGCTTTACGATGCTGGCACAGACGTGGTTGACCGTACCGGCCACGCCGCCAACAATCGCGTTGATCGTCGGTGTGCCATTGCAGTATACCGGAATATAAACCGTCGTCTCCGTGTGCAGCGTCACGACGTCGTTGGCGGCGACGGTTGCCTGCGCACTCATGCAGGGCAGCGCGATGGTATCCTTGTACCCTTGCAGCGTCACCGTGCCCGCCGCAGTAGCCGTGGCGGTAACGTCGTAGCTGATACGGTACAGGCCGCTGCATTCCACCTCAAAGCCGCCGGTATTCGTTTTCAAAGCGCACCCGGTGTCAGTGTTAAGGATGCCCAGCACATTCACCGGCGTGCCTGCCGCCACAAAAGCCTGCGCCGCGTTGTTGTAGGCGTTCTGGGCGCTCTTGTAGTGCGGATTCTTCAACTTTCGATTGCAAGCCATCTTGAAATCTCCTTTCAAAAAATGCCCGCACAGCTTCTGCCGTGCGGGCTTCGCTGTTAATAGCGTACCGTTATGTAGCCATCAGGCGCAGCTGCACCCGCCGCCGCAGAACGGCGAAGGCCCGGCGTTGTAGGCGTAGCCGGTAGGATACCGCACCACACCCGCCATCTGACCGGCCAGCTCCAGCGCGTTGACCTTATCCCGCAGCTGCTGGATCGTGTTGGCCTGCATCAACGCGCGGGTCTGCTCACCCTCGGCGTGGATTGCGGTGGTAATGTCGCAGGTCTGGCGATCCATCTTGGCGGACAGGTTGGCCGTGGCCAGGCGGTTCTCGCAGCAGCAGCTGGCGATCTGCTGCTGGATACCGTTGCCGGTGCCCATGATCGTCTGCTGCAGGTTGCTCTGGCCCAGGGCGACCTCCTTGCCAAGCTGGCCAAGGCCGCCCTGCATCTCGTAGCCGAGATTGCAGACGCCGTTGCCCAGATTGGTCAAACGGTCGTTGATCTGGCCGAACTGCTGGCCGTACAGGATCTCCTGCTGGCTGGCCGCCGTGGCGTACTGCCCATATTCTCCCTGGCGGTTCCAGCCGTTCAGGCCGCCGCCCATTAAGGCGAACAGAAACAAGATGATGATCCACCACGCGCCGTTGCCGCCCCAACCGTCGTTGTCATTTGTGCCGCGGGTAACAGCAGCGATATCGGAAAGGCTCATGTTATCCATTGCGTTTTTCTCCTTTTAAAAAATCTATGATAAACCGTTGCGCACCGGCTTATCTCCAAAACTGTGCCAGGTCCTGGGCCTGCTGTTTCAGGGCGTCGAACTGCTGCTGCGTCATCCGCCCATCGGCCAGCATCTGCCGGACCTGTTCCTCTGCTTTTTGCGGCGTTATGCCTGCCGCGAATTTTTGAAATTCAGCTGCAAAGGCCAGGGGGTTATTTGGCAGCCTGAGGCCGTTTGTTTGGGGCCGCAGGAACTGCATCAGCGGGTTGCTTGCCATTTACGATCTCCTCCAATCTTGTAAGACGCGTGTCCAAACTGGACACATCTACCGCGGGGGCGGTCTGGTGTGGGGCAATGTCAAACGGCTGCACCGTCTTGTACCCTGCCCCATCGGTCTGGCACAGCCACACGATGGGTGCTGTGTCGTCCATCACAATGGCGTTGCTGTTAGGGGCCATTTGCAGCGCCCGCGCCCCCGGCTCGCCGTTGACGTGGATGATCTCGTACCGCTGCGCGGTCTGCTGCATTGTGCCGCCCGGGTTGTAAGGCGTCTGGCCGTACCCGCCGGGCTGGCCATACATGGCCGGATAGGCCATAGGGCTGTTATAATAGGGCATCGTGCTCACCTCTCTTTTATTATTATTGTAACGCAGCGCACATTGTCACGTGCGCCACATCTACGCCATGTTTACGCCATCTTTTGCAGAAAATTCTAAAAAACTTTGCAAAAAGCCTTGACATTACATCGCTAGCGATGTATAATATAGTCACAGTAAGAGATAAGCAACCGCACAACAGGAGGAAACATCATGAAAGAGTACAAGCTGAACGTTTACAACACCCTTTGCGAAAAAGCCGGTGTCTGCCGTAAAATCAATTTTTATGATGTTTGCAAGTCCATCGGCGTCAAGCATCTTAAAGCACAGGAGGTTCATGAAATCACTGCGAAATTTCTCCGTGAGTTTCCCTCTTTTCATGCCGTCCGTTTTCTTGCCCAAAGCCATATTCCCGAAACGCAGAGCGACTTCACAAGTCTTGTCCTCACAGATTGCGAGTATGAAAATGCCATTGACGCGCAAAAAATTCATAACGCAATTTTAAACAAGACCGGCGTACATCCATGCGAAAAATGGATTTCTGACGATGTCCAGTTTTCTATTTCTCAAAGCAAGCCAGAATCCGGCCTGCTTCATCTCCAGGACTGCGGCTGTAACTTTCAACGCACTGAGCGCTACGAATACCTTGTCGACTATTCCCGCGACTACATTCGCGACGCAAATGGCAACATCCTTGATAATTCCATTGTTGTGCAAAACATCCGGTTACTTCAAATTATTATCACGCCTGTAAGCACGCGCAGCATTTACTTTAAAAACGGCATGTTGGGTGAGCCTATCGTCATTGATCTCGACGCCGAAATAGTGAAAGATGAAGAATTTTATTTAATCCCGAACACAGAAATTTAACCAGGAGGATCCCATGGAAATAACAATCACCGAATACGCCGCCAGACACAACCGCAGCCCCGTCACCGTCCGTCAAAAGGCCCTGCGCGGTGGCTTTAAAACAGCCCGCCGCGTCGGTCGTGACTGGCTCATCGACGAAGATGAGCCTTACACCGACAACCGCCTTGCCGCGCCTCCGTCGCCGGACTTGTGGCAGCTGACTATCGGCCGCCGCTGCGACACCATCAGCGACGCGGGCGCGGTCAAAATCGCAAATGATTCCTTCTCCGTTTTGATTCCCACCGGCGCAGGCGACGGCGATTCCGCGTTCTGTGTTTACAACAGCGGCGAGATAGACACCGCGCCCCTTACCTACTTCACGTTGATTTCCGGTAAATTCAGCATCTACGACTACGACTGCGGGTGCACCGTCGCAGAAACAGTCGAAGGTTCCTTCCAGGTCTACTACTCCTCCGGCATCGTATTTTTTATAAAAACAGAATAAAAAAAGTGGTCGTGCCGGGCAAACGCCCAGTACGACCACTTTTTTATATCTTCCTGATTTTATCCACGACTGCCCGCACCAACCGATTGACCGTGCGCTCGCTGCAGTTCATTTCCGCAGCGATCTCTGCGTTGCCTAGGCCGCGCCGCCTGTAATCCAGCACCGCCCGCTCGTTGTCGGTCAGCAAAAAGCAAATTCTGTTATACGTCGCCAAGTCAACACAAAAGTCAAACCGGCGCACGCAGTGAATTATTCATCCTTCGTGCTCTGCTTCACGCACTGGTTGGCGTAGACCGCCCCCGCCGCGCACAGCACGCCCTGCACAATCGCCGTAAATACGGCCTGTGCCGCGTCCTGCGGGCCTGTAATAACAGTTGTTGCCAGCACATACAAAACGGCCAGCAGCACGCCCGCAGCCGCCAGCAGCGCAGGAATCAGCTTGTCCTTCACCGCCGTGCTGGTTTTCAGGCAGTACCCGATGAATACAAGCGCGGGAATCAGCACCAGCAGCTCCGGTTTGATGTAGGTCATGTAGTCAATGCTCATAGTTTTCTCCCTTCAAAATCGCGCGCGCATTTTAATCGCGCGGCAAATTGCGTGCAAATTAAATTTCGGCGCACAATCGTTGTTTATAATTGTGCGTGCCGCATTAAAGCAAGTTACTTTCCGTCCAAATCGTGTAGGCGCATTTCATGGTTATGCAAAATCTCGTCCTGCTCTTCGTTGTGCTCCCACAACCGTTTATGGCTGTTACTGTTGCTCCTGTCGTTATCCTGTACCTGCTTTACCACACTGTCCAGTAGCGACTTCAACTGCGTGATACTGGTATTTAGTTTTAAAAGCGGTGTTGTGACAGTGATAATCAGTCCAACAAGCACAACAGTGTCCTTGACAATATCCCAATCTGTCATTTTTCACTTCCGTTCCGGGCGTCAGACCCATTCAGATTTATACAGCCCAGCGTCCGTCAGGCCGCGTTCCTTGCACAACAGGTAAATCGCATCTGCATCCCCCTGCGATACCGGCCCTACCGTGATGACCTGCAGCTTGTTTGCGGGCTTGTCCGCTGCGGGCACGGCTTTGACCAGATGGTTCAAATCAACCACGCCAGTGATGCCCGGCACGCCGCCTTGCCCGTATTGGTGGATGTGACGCGGCAGCGTTTTGTCGTAGTTCGTGCGCGTGTCGGCCAGCCAGCCGATGTAATCTTCACACAGGTAGGTGTAGTCGATGTTTGCGCCTGCGAAGGCCGTGAAGGTGTAGATGCCCGTCGTGAATCCGTGCGTCTTGGCCTTTTCGCAAAATGCCATAGCGATGGACGTGCGCTGGTCTTTCGTCAGGCTGTCGGCGCGGCCATCGTGCGTCTGGTGGCTCCACTCGGCATCGAAAAACAGCGGGTAGTTTGTCGGGGCAAGGCTTGCGCAGAAGTCTGCCTCCTCCCGGGCCTCATCCACCGTGATGGCCTGCGAGAAGAAGTAAAATCCAAACAGCTTTCCGTTTGCTTTCGCCCCTGCAAGGTTGGCATCGTACTGCTCGTCCTTCATCAGTGCGCCGCTGCCGTAGCCGCGATACCCGATGCGAACAATGGCGCAGTAGGGAACCTTTGCCCAGTCAATAGCGCCTTGATGATGAGACACATCAATCAGCACTTCCTCTCCGCTGGGCGGTGCAGTGCCTGCGGGTTTTTCTACTGCGTGTTCCCCGGCCCGGTAGGTAAACACCAGCCCGCTTGCAGTGGTAAAATCGTTGTCCAGCCACACCAGCGGATTCGTGCGGCTGCCGTTCAGAATGACTTCAAAATGAAGGTGCGCTCCGAACACATTTCCGGTCGTGCCGCTGTAGCCGATGAGGTCGCCTTCTTTGACCCGCTGGCCTAGCTTAACGCAATATCTGCTCAGGTGCGCGTACCGGGTCTGCAGGGGCTTTCCCTCATAGGCCGCGTGCTTGAGTCTAACCATGTTGCCGTAGCTCTGCATCCCGGTTTTGGTATGGCCGTCCCAGTCCTGCACCTGATCCACGGTGCCGTCTTCGGCAGCGTAGACCGGCTGCGTGCTGGTATTGCCGATCTGGGTGCGCAGGTCGATGGCCCGGTGCATACTGCCGTCGTTGTAAAACCATCCTTGTGTGATGATGTGCTGGGCCAGAGGCCACGCCAGCAACACCTCACCGTTTGAGAGTCTCATTGATCTTCCTCCTCGTACAGCGGATTTTGAATCTGCTCATTCGTTGCGTTGCCGTCCTGCACCGTTTCAGCGTCCAGCGCATCGTAGTATTCCTGCGCAAGTGCTTCCACCTCGGAAATGTCATCTTCGGTCAGCAGGCCGTTGTCGAGGTGCGTGTACGCCTTGTCCAGCCAGAACGCAACGTCCCGCCCCGCGCCAATTTCCCGCTTGATGCTGCGCAATGTTAAATCGTGCCGTGCTTTACTCTTGATGGCCATTTTATTACTCCTTTCAGATTTGCGATGCTACCGCATCTTCCAAATCGGTAATCCGTTTAATGGGGTCTGCACGTCCCGTCACAGTCGCGCTGTCGGCATCGGTCAGCACGGTGTTAGTGCCGCTTAACGCGGGCAACGGCTGTGCGCCTGTCGCAGTGAACGGCACAGGCTTTGCCAGCTCGTACACAAGTTTTGCATTTATTGATGCAAGGTATTCCTTGGCCGCTTCTTCATTGTTCGCGTCGGTTTCTTTTAATCTTATGTAAAATGTAGACGCATTTGCCTTCATAATTCCGATTTTTGTCGCATTATTAAACGTAGCAGTGTCTTGAGGCAACGAACTTGTGAAATAACCAGCACGTCCTGGCGTTGTATAAATATTATTAAGATTTGCAACCAAAGAAAAATTGGCAATACCATGCTGGTTTATTCCGTACAACGAAATGTTTGCGTTAGCTAAATCAATAATTTTCCACGTTTCTTGCCCTTCACCACTCGCCGCGTCCACCTCACCGCCATACACGGTTTCGGGCAGGGTCAGGGTGTTGGTCTGCCCGGTGTATGGTGTGTAGGTGGTGGGGGCGGTGGTGCCAAGCGTGATTGTTACGTTGGATATCTTGCCCTCTCCTAGAGTACCATTTGGTGCGCCATCTATTGCATCGCCCCTTCCGCAAGCGTAAAAATATGCCGTTGCTACGCGTCCTTTGTGCTGTGGAGTTATAACAAATGTTTCTGTAATTTTTCTTACCGACGGCAACTTTTCGGCTTTTGTTATCGTCTCACCCTCGGTTACAATACACGGCGTACCGTCATCAAATTTGGAGTTAATCCTAAAAGCGTTACTTTCCGCTGTATCAGATGTGTACCTATCAAAAAAATTTTTCAAGGTGAATGTAAAGTCTAAAACGTATGTGCCAGCAGGTAATTTATTCAATACATCTAATAAGTCTTCATAAATTGTTGCCCAGCCCACACCATCTAAACTTGCCGTTGTGCTTAGATTCTCCCCGCACCGTTCAACCGTCACGCTGTCTCTACCCTTAATAGGCCGGATGTTTTCGGGGCTTGGTGTTCCGCTGCCTTCCTGCACGGGTTCCCACTTCGCTTTCACTCCCAGCGGGTATCCCGCCACAGGGTAGCACACAACAGGGTTTCCGCTTTCTTCCAGAGGGGGGCAAAGCATGTCAATGATGTGCTTGCTGCTCCAAGCATTCGCCCCCACGGCAGTATCATCAATTTCGGCCTTCTTCTCTTTCAGCTCGGCCACCGCCGCCGTGTTCGCCACCACGTTCTCAACGCTCTCGGCCAGCGTGTCCGCGCTCTGCTTGGCGTTTGCCTCGGATTTCGCCGCAGCCTCTGCGCTCTTAGCCGCCGCATCCCGGGCAGCCTCCGCGCCCTTCTGGGCGGCCTTGGCATCGTCCCGGGCCTTCTCGGCAGCCGCCTGGGCATCTTGCGCACTCTTGGCCGCCGTTTGCGCCGCCCCATGCGCCTTTACGGCCTCCGCTTTGGCCGCCGCCGCAGCAGTCTTGGCGTCCTGGGCAGCCTTGGCTGCGGTCTCGGCAGCTGCCTTGCTTGCCGCTGCGTCGCTGGCGCTCTGGCCTGCATCATTGGCGGCAGCTGTGGCCGTGGCCGCTGCCTGCTGTGCCGCCGTGGCATTCTCTCCGGCGAAGTTGGCCGCATTGTTGGCCGTTGTCTTGGAATTCTCCGCCGCCTGGGCAGCCCGCGCAGCCTCCGCCGCCAGCGTGTCCGCTGAGCTCTTACTGGCCGCCGCGGCAGCAGCCGCATTTTCCGCCGCCCGCTGCGCGGCAATCGCTTCATCCCGGGCCGCCTCTGCCGCTTCTTGGGCAGCCCGCGCGGCCTCTGCATATGGTCCGGCCTTGGCAGCATCTGCCGCAGCATTTTCCGCCGCCTGCTGCGCCTTGTCCGCGTTGGCTTTAGCAGCCGCCGCATCCTCCGCTGCTGCCTCTGCGTCCGCCTTGGCTTGCAAGGCAGCTTCCAGCACCTGCGCCGCCAGCTCGGGCGTTGGCTCTGCATCCGCGCCGCCGTATACGCCCGCTTGTTCAAGGATAAGATACTCCACGTTACAACTCGCCCGCTGCACGCCGGAGGCCAGTCCGGCCAGCACAAGCACGCCATCCTTGGCCTCCTTCGTCACCTCGGGCGGCACGTCCATAGCATCCCCATCCAGCAGGGCCACGCGCAGCGGCTCTTCCCGCCCGGGGATGTGCCACGTTGCGGTGAGATTCAGCCCGTCCCACCCGGCCCCGCGCTCAATCTTGATACTCTCCGTGCCAAAGCTGGAATTAGTCCCCAGCACCAGCTTTCGCGGGGTGGGGGAGTAGTTGTCAAGCCTCAAAGTATGTACCATTATAAGCCCCCCAAAATCAGTAGTAAATCAGCGTGATCTGGCGGTTCACGGTGCCGTTTCCGCTCCATTCCATAGTGATGGTGTTCCCGCTGATGTACAGGAGCCCGATCTCCGAGCTATCCCCACTTCGCGCGATGTCGCGGATGCCGACCAGCGTGCCGCCCGTAAAAGTGTAGCTCCAGGGACCCCCGCCTGTGGCCATGGTGATTGTCACCGTTTTCAACGCCTTTGCGCTCACTCTACCGCCGCCGTCGTGCTTTCCGTCCGGCACCGTCACCGACTCACCCGGTGCAATCGTCGCGCCCCAGTCCCCGCGCCGCGGCACATTACCGGTGCGCAGCGTTTTGCCCTTCGCGTAAAACGTAGAGTTCGCCAGCACATCCGCTTCCGTGGCGGTGGCCTGTGCCAGCTTTCCAGCGCTCAATCCACCGCCGCCGTTAAAATCCAGCCGCGTGCCGTCAAAGGTAAACAGCACCCAGCGTCCGGTCACAACGCAGTCCCCGTCCGCCACATCTGCGCCGCAATACGCAGGCACGGCCACACCGTTGACTGTCCACGTGTCGCCCGCACTCCACGCGGCGGGTACCTTAAACCGCCCCACCGCGCCCTCGCCCGTCAGCGCATACACGCTGCCGCTCTTGCTGCACTCATATTCCTGCACACAGATATTCACCCCGTCATCGCCGGGGTCGTAGACGCTGCGCAGCATGGCGGCGGTGCCGGTCTCCACCTCGCCGATCTCCTCCCGCAGCCGTGCGATCATTGCTGTCAGTTGGGCGAAGAATCCGCTTGTGTCTAAATCCCCCACGGTCTGGGCCACCGCGCCGCAGCGGGTATCATCCAGCCGAGTGTCCTCAACATCCCGCTGGGTGATCACACCCGCCCCCGCGCTCACCAGCACATTGGCAATGCCCAGTTCCCAGGTGGTATTGTTGCGCGTCAGCGCCGGGGCCACCGGGCTCACCGCTGCCACACCGCTTATCACGGCCAGCGAAATGTCGCGCTTGTCCAGCGACAGATCCAGCCGCAGCACTACGCTGTCGATGCGGTTCAGGCTGGCGTCCGCCGCGGCAATGGGCAGCGTCTGCACGGTATCCTCCAGGCAGAAGGCCCCCTGCACCTGCGCCATGCCGGGCTGCACCTGCACGTTCATTCCCGTGCCGGTGGCCGTTACGGCAAAGCTCGTGGACGGCTTGTAAAACACGCCGTCGTCCCAGTACGCCTTATAGAATCGGCGCAGAAAAGCCGAATCTACGGCCCTGTCGTAGATTGGCAAGCTTTGCGCATCGTATGTAACGCGGCTTGTAAATGGATAAGAAATCATCAGTGTATCAGCCTCGCTTTGTCCAGCATCGTCAGCTTTTTATCGCCCATCTCGATGCTGATCTTGTGATTATTTTGTTTAAAAACTTCCCGCACCGTCACGATGCGTGCCTCCAGCGCCAGGCCGATGTCTTCCACAATCACATCCACCTTGTCGCCCAGGTCCCAGTCCTCCAGGTACTTGTAGCCGCCCGCGCTGGCCTCCACATCCACATTGTTGATGATCTGGTAGTCCAGCAGGGCCTCATATCCCTCCTGCTGCAGTCCGGCAATGTAGTCCTCGCGGCTCTGCTCGTTTTCATCCCACCGGCTGGCGCGGCTATCCTTGTACAGCATCTTCTTATAGCCGCCGCCGGACAGGTCAGCCACTGCCGTAATGCGGTTTTCGGCCTTGTCCTGTCCGGCGATGATGGCATAATTCTTGTAGTTGCTTTTGTCCCGGCTAGCCTCGGCAGAAATCAGATTTCCAAAGCTGTCCGCAAACGTCACAAACGGGTTAGCCGTCTGGCCCTGGGTGCGGTCCGTGCCCTGCCATACGCCGCAATAAATTTTATTCGCGTTGTAGTCGTAGCGGCACCGCAGGCTGCAGGCCACTGTCTGCAGCTGCTTGTAGGCCACAGCCCCCAGCTCGCCGCCGGTCTCCTGCCACACCGCTGTGTCCAGGGTGGACACAGCCGGGGCGTCCAGCACCTCCAGCAGCGGTATGTCCCCCTTGTACTGCTGGATCATCGCCGTCACCGCCTCCGGGATCGTGCCGCCGCTGGCGTAGTACGTCGGCCAGAGGACCTTATCCCACAATAAGCGCTCCAAAAAGTAGCCGCTTATCTGGATAAAGCGCCCCTTGATGTTCTCGGTGCGTTCCACCTTATGGATAACACCCATCTCCGGGCGCTCCGGCGTGTACAGGTAGGCCATGCGCGGGTCGTAGTCCCCCGCCGCCACCTGCACGCTGTACTGGCCCGCCGTGTAGTACTCCCGCGTCCACTGCAGATTGATGTAGGGCAGGTAGCCCACCGGCTCAAAGTCGGCATCCAGCGCCAGCAGCTCCATGGCTCACACCCCCAAATAATGCTTGTAGTAGTGCAGCACCACGTGCAGCACATTGTCGCCGTAGTCGGCCTTGTAGCCGTAGTCGTTGCCGCCCGGCTGAACCTTCAGGGGCGCAAAGCGGCTCAGGCGGTCCACCTGATTCAGAATGTTGTCCCCGTTCAACTTCACCGTCGGCGTCGGCGACGTGACGATCTCGATGACGTCCCCCTTTTCCATCGTGTGGAGGACGCGCACAAAGCTGTCCCCCTTCACGATCTTAGGGTTCACCACCTTGCCCGCCGCGGACAGCGTCATCCGCAGGTCGGCCTCGGCGTCGCCGTCGTAGTCAATATGCACGCTGCCCGAGTAGGCAAATTTACTCACGATAGTTTTGTAGGTTAAATTGTCCATGTACGGCCAGCCCCAGCGCGGCTCGTCCGCCGCAATGTCGCGGCCAAAGTCATCCACGCTCAAAAGGTAGGGCTCCACGCACAAAAAACTCACCGTAAGCAGCTGCAGGGCGTAGACATTGCGGAACGGGCAGCTTGCCTTCTCCACAACGCCCGCGATCCACCGCGTGCGGCCCAAATACGTGATATAGATTTTGTAATCCAGCTTTGGGTTAAAAAAGGCCAGCGCCGCGGCGCGGTTCGCGGCATTGTCAGGCGTGTTTCGGTTGCGTCCTTTGATTTCAATGGTCCGGGCCGCCACGCGGCGGCCTGTGATAATGCCGCCGTCGCCGCTGCCGCGATCCTCGGTAAATACGGCGTAATCCGCCGCATCCAGACCCGTCAGGCCGTACAGGCTCCAGTCCTGCCCGCCGAACAAAAAGCTCTGGCCATCGCTGCGCTCAACGCGCACCTGTGATGGATAAGCCATATCAAGCACCTGCCAATCCGCTGGTTGTAATTCGGCGCACCTCGCGCGCCACCACATCCGGGGCCTGCACCTCGTAGCCAAAGTTGATCGTTTGGTTCACGATGGCCCCGCCGGTCTGGGCCGCCGTCAGCTGCACGCCCATCCTGCCGGTCAGACGGGTGATGGCATCCTCTACCCGCCAGCTGTTGGCGTCGATACCGTCGGCCAGTCCGGCCATAAAATCCGGCATCCACTGTTCATAGTTCCGCAGTGGCCCCACATCCGGGCGGGAGAAATGCAAAAACGATTTGATTGCCCCGGCCACGTCCGTAACGACCTCCTTCAGGTTTCCCAGCATGCCCCGGATGCCATTGATGAGGCCCTGGATCATGTCAGAGCCCCACTTCAAGAATTTTCCGGGCAGCTCCTCCATGAACGTCAGCGCGTCCATCAGTCCGTCCTTCATGGCCTTTCCGGCTTTTTTCATGCCCTCCCAAGCGCTTTTCCCAAAGGCCGTGATCAGCTCCACAAGCGCATTAATGGTTCCCGCTACCGTTTCTTTGATGATGCCCCACAATTCGATCATGCTCTCGCGCCATGCATCGTTGGTATTCCACGCCGTCATGATCGCGGCCACCAGCGCAGCAATGGCCGCCACAACAATGCCGATCGGGTTTGCGGCCAGCACCGCAAACACCGCAGTGATCGCGCCGGACAGTCCCCCCAGGGAGGATACCACCCCGGCAATAATGCTCACGATGTTCCACGCCGCAAAGGCCGCGCCGATGGCAGCAATGATCGGCAGGATCGCGTTGATCTTCTCCTGCACCGGGGCCAGCAGCTCATCCAGTGCCGCGGTAATCCCCTCAATAGCGGCGTCGCCCAGCACCCTGGCCGCCTCGCCGATTTGCGGTGCTGCCTCGGCAAAAATGCCCTGCAGCGTGTCGACCAGCGCCAGCAGTGCCTCTTTGATGGTCGGGGCCAGCTCTTCAATGGTTTCGCCTACATAGGGGCTTAGCTGGTCCACAAGTTCCCCCAGCCCCTCGATCAGCGTCGGGATGATCTCCTGCAGCCGCGGTACGATGTTGCTTGCCGCCGTCTGGATGCTCTGCACCAGGTTCTGCACCAGCGCGTCAAAGTCCTGCTCCGGGTCGGCCATGCCGGTCAAAAAATTCTCCCAGGCCGCCTTCATGCCGTCCACACTGCCTTGGATCGTGCTCTCGGCCTCCCTCGCCGTCGTCCCCATGATGCCCATGTTGTCCTGCACCACATGGATTGCCGCCACAATATTCTCAAAGCTCAGACTATTGGCGTCCACCGTGACGCCCAGCTTGTCCTGCACATCCGTCAGAGCTGCTGCATCTGCCACCAGCCGCTCCATCTCCGTCTTCGTGCCACCATACCCCAGCTTCAAATTGTCCAGCATGGTATAGTTCTGCTTTGCGAATCCCTGGTAGGCATACTGGATGCTTGTCATGTCCGTGCCTATCTTGTTTGCGTTGTCGCTCATGTCCACCAGGGCCATGTCGGCGTACTGTGCGGCCTTCTCGGTGTCCCCGCCCAGCGAGGACACCAGGCTTGCCGCAAAGCTCGTCACGGTTTCCATGTAGGCATTGGCGGACAGGCCCGTGGTCTTCCAGCTGTCCCGTGCATTTTTCAGAACGGTTTCCTGACTGTGCAGCAGGCTGTTGTACTTGTCGGCCACCTCGGCCACGCTCTGGTCTACGCTCTGGGCGTATTCCTCCACGCTGCCAGCCTCAGTGCCAAACAGCGTTTTCACGCCGCCCACAAGCTGCTCGTAGTTGCCGTAGCCCTCCAGACTGCTTTTAGCCAAATTCACAAAGGCGCTGCCAAGCTCCTTTATCATATCCACCGTTTTGCCAATGGCCGCCTTGATGGCATCGCCCAGCAGATTTGCCTTCAGCATGTCGCCAAAAACGCTGCTCTTCCGGCCGGTGTCCTCCATGGCGGCCCCCAGCTTTTTGGTCTTCTCCTCGGTGCTCTGGGTCTCCTGGCCCGCCTTGCTCAGCGCGTCCTCGGTGTCGGCCAGCTGGTCGGCCATTTTGTTGGCCGCCGTCGCAGCATTCATCCACTCGGTCTTAGCCTTCGCCACCACGCCGATCTGCCGCTGGTAGGCGGCATTCGCGGCCTGCGCCTCGGTGGAGTTCTTCCCGTGCTCATTGGTGGCCTTGTTCAGCGCCGCGCTTAGCTCATCCAGCTTTTTCTTGCTGTTTTCATAGGCCGTTTCAAGCAGGTTCACTCGGCTTTTCTGGTTCGCCAGCTGCCGCCCCAGCACCTCGGCCTGTGCCTTCAGCTTAGCCTGCGCGTCGGAATTTTTGCCGAAGGTAGAAGTCACCATCTTAAATTCCGCGTCCAGCGCCTTCGTCTGCTGCACAATGTTTTTCAGGCTCTGTTTAAAAGCGGCCTCGCCCTCAATGCCGATTTTGGGCCCGATATTCTCGGCCAATTCCCTCACCTCCTCTTCTTATGCCCAATCCGGGAACGGATCATCATCCGCTTCGGTTTTCTGGTCCGCGCCGTTGAAGATGGCCTCACATGCCACATAATCCAAAATCTCGCCGATGGGCGTATGTAGCATCTCCGCCTTGCTCAATCCGGCGCGCATCCCGAAAAACTTCAGCCACGCCGTGCCGGGCCTTACGATGTGGCGTTTTCGTTTTTTCCCGTGGCCTCCACGGCCTTGCTCTCCACCTCCTGCTGCTGCCCGGCAGAGATCGCGCCAAAGATCACATCCTTCAGCGTAGCCAGGTCCTGCACGGTGTACAGGCTCTTCAGCTCCTCCGCCGTCGGCACGGCAAGGTCCTTGCGCTCCTGGCCGCTGTAGCGGGCCTGCAGCCGTTCGTAGTTCTCGCCCTCGGCCATCAGCAGCTGCACGATCTCCACACACCGGCCCAGCGCGGCCATCTGGCCGCCGTCACCCGCCAGCCATTCGCCCAGCCGTTCCAGACTGCCTTCCTTTTCATCCAGCTTTTCGGCGGCGGCCACCGTAAACGCCACGGTGCGCTCCTGGCCGCAGAAGTTAAATGTTGTTATTCTGCGCACAGTTTATTCCCCCTCAATGTTCAGCAGCTTCTTGATGTAGCTCTCGGCCACCGCCTCGCTGTCAAAGGTCGCCTCCCGCTTCCAGCGGTGCTTAGCGCTGTCGTCGCGGTAGATCGCGGCCGTCAGCTTGGGGTGCTGCCACTCAATGGTCTCTCCCTGGGTCGTCGCCGCATCGCTCGGCACGCTGAACTTGATCTTCGGCAACACCACAGCGCGCCACTTGGCTGCGCCGTTCTTGATCTTCTTGATGATGGAGCCGTAGCCCAGATAAGGCGGGACCATGTCGTCGTCGTAGATCAGCTCCTTCGCCTCCGGCGTCACCCCTGCCACCGCGGAGGGCGTGATGCCCAGGATCAGGGCGCTGCCATCCTGCAGCAGGTCGTCCGTTGTCACCGTCAGCGTGCCACTGCCAAACGTGGTGTCGCTCTCGCTGATCTCGTTGTCGGCGTGGTCGTTGTTGTCGTCGGCGCTTTCCAGCTCCACATTCATCTCCACGGCCTTTGCCAGCAGCGTGCCGCCGCTGTAGGTGGGGTTGCCGCCGTTTGCATCGTACTTTGCCACATACACGCGGCTCAAACCAACAGTTGCCATTTGTTTCTCCTTTCCAAAAATGGCCCGGCATTTCTGCCGGGCCATCGCGCCGCGTGTCCACTTTGGACACGCCCGTATTACTCAAATGTATCGTGAATCGCTTCGTCAAATTTTACCCGCGCAGCCTCAATACCTTTCTTTCGAGACGCCGCCAAGGCGAGACGCAGGAAGGGTGTTTTTTCGCGCGTGCTGCTGCCGCTTTCAATGCTGCGGGCAATCAGCGCGTTGGGCTGGCCATTGGGGAATGTTTTGGTCTTTACCTCATTGTATCCGTCAAAGCCTATCTTCACATGGATAAAGCCGCCCTCGTTTCGCAAAGAGGCAATACCAAAAGAATGAACAAGTCCCCATTTCTGGGCCTTTGTGATAGGTATTTTCTGCTGTGGCTTGGAGGCAAACGCCTTCAAGCCCTCCGTGTCTGGCACGCTGGGCAGAGCAATTAGATTAGCCTTCACCTCATCCGCCACCACCTTGGCCATCTCGTACACAGCCTCGCTGATCACGGTGTCGGTTTTCTTCCCAAGCCGTTCCAGCTGGGCCACGTACTTGTCAAGCCCCTGCGTCTTGAACGTCGCCATCGTCGTATACCTCCCATACCCACTCGTGGTGAGTCAGCCCGGTCTCCTCCTCATACTGCACGCTGTTTTTGTACCATGCCCCCACACTGGGGGCCGCGTCCAGCGCCGCCTCAAAGGCCCGCACCCACGGGTCAAACTCCAGCGGCGTGAAAAGGTCCGTCGTGCCGGTCACGGCCCGCTCGCTGTGGCGGTTCTCGCTGCCGTCGTCGTTGCCGCCGTCCTCCTGCCAGACAAAATACCGCTCGCTTTTCAGCCTCGCGGCATGGCTCACCTGGTCGGTGACGCTCGTATGAACGGCTATGATCGCCTCGCTCCAGCTCATTTTACACGCACCCTTTCGATCTTGGCCAGCGTCAGGTCCAGGCACGGCGGGTAAACGCCCTGCGTGGACTGTACCAAGTCGATGCGGTAGCGCCGCCCGTCCTCGGTCTCGGCCACGTCCTGGCTGTTGATGTCCAGCCCCCGCGGCACCCGCACCACCCGTTCGATCTGCACCTGGTTCTGCCGCCCCTGATAGTATCGCTGCAGGCCGAGGCGCTGCTCATCGTAGCGCAGCCGCCCCTTCTCGGTTAGCTTCTCCACGGGCATCCGGCCCGGCTCTGCCGTGTCGGCCACGGCGTAGATCGTCACAATGCCGTCCGCAAACGGCTGGGTGATCACGGCATTATTCTGCCGCGTAAACGGTGTTTTTCTCAAACCGGTTCACCGCCCTTTCGTGCTGCGCACTCAAAATCAGGGAGAGATAGTTTGCCTCAAACACATCCAGCGCACTGTCCCGGGCATAGCGCACATACTCCATCAGCAGGGTTCGGGGCGCGCCGTCGGCGGTGTAGTCCGCCCGCGTGCCCAGCCTGCCGTCCAGGTAGTCCGCACCGGCGGCGATCAGCCCGCACAGCTTCTTGTCCGTCGCTTCATCGTCCCAGGTGATGTCCAGCTGGTTCTTCACGTCGTCCAAAAGCCCCGCGGGCAGCTTGTCGCGGGTCATCAGCTCTTCGTCACGGTCACGGTGTAGGTCTTGGTGGTCGTGCCATCCTCAGCCGTCACCGTCACCTTCACCGTGTTCGCACCGCTCGCCCAGGTCGCGGCGCTGCCGTTGTCGATCTCCTTGCCGCCAACCTCGACCTTCACGCTGGCCGCCGCATCAGCGGGCACCGCCGTGATCGTATTCGTCGCATTGGTCGTAGCCGCGGTGTAGGTCACCGTCGCCGCGTTGAACGCGGGGGACAGGCTTACGCTGCCCAGGCTCAGGCTGTTCAGCGCAGCGTTGGTGCCAGGCATCGGGGCGTCGGCGGTCTCCACCTTCCACACCGCCGGGCGCAGACCGCCAATGTTCAGCAGCAGGAAGGCATTGTTGTCCAGCGGCATGCCGTTGGCATACGTCTTGATCAGGTAGACGCGCTCATCCTCCAGGAAGTGGTAGTCGTCGCTGTACTCGATGCGTCCGTCTTTGGCCAGGCCCGCAAATGCCTTGTAGCGTCCGGCAATGCCCATCAGTGCCTCGCCGCGCTTCAGCGCCGGGCTCTGGATCACCGTCATCGGGTAGGGCAGCACGTCGTTGCGGTAGGTGCCGTCCGGGGCCTGCACCGTCGTGGCGGGCATCACCTTCTGGTAGTAGTCCTGCGGGTTCACCAGGAAGATCACGTCGCTCACCGTGCGGGGGCGGCCATTGGGCGTCACCGCCATCAGACTGATCAGGTTGCCCACCGTCGCGGGGGACAAATCGTTCAGCGTGATGGCGTCCTTCTTCGGGTATCTGCCGCCGGTCACGGTCACGTCGTCGCCCACCTTGCGCATCATGCCAATGGGCTGGTCCTTGCCCTCACCGGTCACAATGCCCACCTCAAGGCCGTTGGACAGGTACTCGTACAGCGTTTCGCGCACAAAGCGGTCCAGCCAGTCGGGGCCCAGGTCCAGCATGGCCTTGGCCACCGGCAGGAAGGCGCTCAGCTTGTACAGCACCGTGTCGATCTCCTTCAGACCCGCGGTGGCCTCCTTGACGATCTCATCCGTCAGCTTGCCCCAGACGGCGCTCTCCACGCCGTTGGTGTTCACCAAAATCTTCACCGCGCCGCCGCTGGGCATAAAGTTGATTTTACTCAGCAGCGGGTGGTTGGCGCGCATGTCGTCAAAAACGGAGTTGATGACGGTCTCCGGCAGCGCCACATCAAGGTTAGCCACCGCCTGCTGGGGGTTGTCGCTCCGGGCCGCTGCGGCAAACTTCTGGTAGTACTCGCGCTCGGCGCTGGTCAGCTGGCGAACGCCGCGGGCCGCCAGAATACGGCCATCCATCTCCTGACGTACCTCCTCCAGCTGGTCGGCGTACTCCTGGCGCAGGTTCTGCTCAATGTCGCCCAGCATTTCATCAAAGGCGGCGTAAAAGCCCTCCGTATCGTTGCCGCGCAGCGCCTGCTGCATTCTTGCGCGGATTTCATCGCGCGTTTTAATGTCGTTGCTTCTCATGGTATCTCCTTTCAACGTTTACTGTGTCCCCGCCAGCATCTGCATGATGCCTGCGGGCTTTGGTTCCTTCGGCGGCGGCACAGGATCCGCTGCCGGGCGCATCAGGCTGCGCAGCTGGGCGGCCAGGCTTTTCTGCATGGTCAGCCGCTGCTCCGCGTCCAGGTTGGCCTTCTTCAAAAGCTCTGCCGCGCCACTCATGTCGGCGTCGGCATCGGCGTAGCGGTCCGCCAGCCCCAGCGCAATGCACTGCTCGGCAGTCAGCCAGGTTTCGGCTTCCATCAACTCGGTCAGCTTCTCCTCGGTCAGCTTCTTCCCGGCCTTCGCCAGGTAAGCCCTGCGGCCTGCCGCGTTGATGGTGTCCAGGTCGTCCGCCGACTTGCGCAGCTCAGCAGCATTCCCGACTGCGCCCCACCACATGTTGTGGATCATCATCAGCGTGTTCTTGGGCATCACCACCTCGTCCCCGGCCATCGCGATGACCGAGGCAACCGAACATGCGAATCCGTCCACGTAGACGGTCTTGTGCGCCGGGCAGCGGCGCAGCTGGTTGTAGATGGCCGTGCCCTCATACACGCTGCCGCCATAGCTGTTGATGTAGATGTTGATCTGCGCAAGCTCCGGGATTTTTTCCAGCGCCGCCCTAAAGGCGTTCGCGCTGGTCTCGCTGTGCTTGACCTCGCCCGTACAGAAGTCGGTGCTGTCGCTCTCCACATCGCCGTAGATATACAGCTCAGCTACAGCCGGGTCTGCGCTCTGCTTAAATTCCCACATGTTTTTCTTCAAGTTTCCTCTCCCCCTTTCTGGTCCAGCTGGCGGGCAGCCTCGTCCATGGTCGCGATATTCAGCGTCATGTAGTGCTCGTCCGCCCAGGGTTCCGTGATCGCGGCCTGGTTCGCGGCGCGGCGCACATCGTTGATGCTGTACGCGCCGCTGCCGACCAGCTTCTCCACGTTGGCCGCATTTTCGAATATATCAAAGTGGATAATGCTGGAGGAGTCGACCATCATGTAGTTCCCGGCCTGCCACTGGGCAAAGCCGTACCGCTTCCGGGTCCCCTCCTCCTGCAGCTGATCGCACAATGGGTCGATGCAGTTCGTCAGGAAGCGCTTGTTTGCATCCGCGGTCCCCTCGATCTGCCCGTTCACCAAAACGGCGGGGATCAAAAAGCCCCGCGCGGTAAAGTTGAAAATATCTTCCACAAGCGCCCAAATGTCGCGGCTATCGTCGCTCGTATCCTCCATGCGCTCGTATTTATAGCCACTAAACTCCGGCAAAATTGCACCGTTGGAGTCAAAGAACGGCTTTACCTGTGCCTGCATCATTTCCTGAAAGCTCTTGGCCCAGCCCTCCTGGCCGCGGGCCATGTCGGCCACCGTCACCTTCCAGTGCTGTCCCTTGTTCCACTCGTAATTCTTAATAGCAGCGTTTACCAGTCGAACATAGGATTTGTACATTCCATCCAGCACCGGGCGGATGCTGCTATTGTTCAGCTTCAGGTGCATCACGTCGTTCTCGCGGAAGGTTTTGTCGTAGCTCACATTGCCGGCCACAACGCCCCGGTACTCATTCTGCTTGCTGGGGTAGTTTTCTGGCAGCATCCACTGGTCTGCCACCACAAGCCCCTCCCCGCCGTCCCGGCGTCGGGTACTGATGATCAGCACCTCATTATCCTCGTACAGCTTGGCCACCAGCTTGTGCAGGAAGGCCGTGGAGTTCTGATTCGTGTTCGGCTCAATGTTCCACAGCCAGTACTCCCGGCCCTTGAACTCGGCCCCGTCCCGGAAGGTGCGTATCTCGCACCGCCCCACTGCATTGGCGATCATGTTCACGCAGATCGACCAACACAGCTCGCGGATGCGGTACTCCTCCGCCGCGGCGTACAGCTCCTTCATCACAATGTCGTCCCCGCCGCCCTTGGCCTTCCGGCTCATAAAGGCATCCCAGAATTTTAAGCCCATTCTATCCTTCCTCTCACCACGCGATGGCCCCGATTGGCGGCGGCTGCGCCGTCTCCCCGGTCCCAAGCTCCGGCTCCACCACCATGCTGGCGACCAGCGCCATCCACGGGTCGGTTTTCCGGCTCTTGGCCTCGATCTTCGCGTAAATAAAGTTGCCGGTGTCCACGCCCAGTTTCCGGCTGCTGCGCACCCGCTTAGTATTGTTCACAGCCCACCGCAGGCAGGGGTTGTTCCCCCAACAAAACTGTTCCCGGTCGAAGCATTCCTGAATCACCGGTTCAATGCTCATAATATCGCTGGGCCGCACCAGCTTTACGCGCTCCTTGTCGTTGGCGTCAAAGCCGATCTTGCGCAGCGCTTCGCTCATCATGGTCCACCGGTAATGGTCCATGGCTAGCTTGCGGATGCTGTACTTCTGCGCAGCCTCCCGGATGTAGGCGGCCAGCAGATCGGGGTGAATGCTCACGTCCTCCACCACCGTCACCAGTCCGTCCGCTGCCCAGGCCTGCCACGGGGCCTTCACCCGCGTCAGCGTCTTGCTCTCCCGACACAGCCAGGCGTGGTTGATGTCGTACCGCATCGCCCCGCGGCGGAAGTGCAGGTTTACCGCCGCCCAGTCGTTTAGCTCGGCGTAGTCGATGCCCACCGTACAGCTCCAGCCGCGCAGCTCCGGCAGCGGCTTATTCGTCGCCTTGATCTTCTCGTAGCTGGTGACGCTCACTTCCTTTACGCCCTCGCGCAGTCCCATCCGCTTCGTGGGGAAGTCGCCGTTTTGCTCAGGGTGCTCGCACCAGTCCTTGTACTCATCCGCGATCTCCTGCTGCAAATTCGGGAAGTAATGCAGGGATGGGTTCGCCATCGTCCAGTTCTCGGGGTCGTGGATTTGCCCCTTTTCCGTCAATCGGCAGATAAACGGCAGAAAGCCGTTGTCCGCCTCGCCGTCGTACAAAATGCGCAGCCCGCGGGCCAGGTAGTCATCAAACGGCCCGTCGCTTACGTCACCGTTAGAGCTGAAGATGCCGCACCGCGGCTGGGCGACCTTGCCCAGGCCCGTCGTAAACACCTTGATGTTGTCGTAGTTCTCATAAGCGTGCACCTCGTTGAAGATGATTTTGCCGCTGCGCATACCATCGCGGCCCTTGGGGTTGTTGGTTCGCCCCTTCATCACGCCCTTATTCTTCCGCCCCTGGATGATCTCCTTGGTGTGGTAATAGTGGCGGTTCAGCTTTGTGGCCCATTTTGTGGATTCCAGAACCTCGACCAAATCGCGGCTCGGCTGCGTGGCCTGGTCCTCGTTGTTGGCGCATACGTCCACATTGTAGTGCCCCACCGGGTTGTAGGGCGACAACGAGCACGCGGAATCAAAGGCAATGTAGCCATCCTTGCCCGCGCCGCGTCCCACAAAGCAAAAAACGGTTTTCCACCGCGGCGTACCGTCGGCTCGGTAGGTGCAGTTCCACAGGACCAATAAAAACTTTTCCCACGGCAGCAAATCGCCGTAGGGAAAATATTTGACGAGGCCCAGGTATTTCGCCGCCTGGGCCTCGTCAACGTAAATATTCTCGTTTTCAAACACCCGCCGCACATAGGCGGCCAGCGCTTTTTGTTCTGCCCCCACGCGGAAGGGCTTGTCGGTCTCGCAGCTCTCCACGTAGGCCAGCACCTCGGGGGGCATCCTACAGCTCATCATCCTCACCGCCATTCTGCGGCTTGGCACTGTTCGCCTGCTCCCGGAATCCCAGCGCCGTCCAGATGTTCAACATCTGGGCGGACACGCGCGTGGCAATGGTCAGGCTTTTATTCTCGGTGGTGCCCATCTGGTTCGCGCCGTTCTGGTATTTCACATAAACACCGCGGTCCACCACGTCATCGTTGAGCATCTGCAGCCAGCTCCACAGGTTGATGTACTCCTCCACCTTGTCCGTATATTGGGTTCCCACCAATCCGCGGACCTCCAGGTCGTCCAGCATGTCCTGCTTCAGCTTTTTGCAGGCATCCCGCTCCAGATACTCGTTTTTTTTCTTCCGCGCCACCAAATCACCTTCTTCCCATTCGTCACGCGCTCTTTTCTCTCTCCACACCCACCCCACCCCTCACGCCCAACCCCTCCTCCTCCCGAATGTCTTGGACCCATTCGAGTTGGAAGCCGCTGGAAATTGTTGGTTTTTCGTGGGGGGGGGTATCGCGCAATTAATCCCATCTTTCCGCCGTGATCGGCGGCTCTTTCGGCAAAAATTGCGTAAAACTTTCCGGGTGAAGTTCTTCATGGCACTGTTTGCACACACTAACAAGCTGCCTCTCATCGCCATCCCAAATACTAAGCGCCAAGTCCGGCCTATCCCGCAAATGTTTTACATGATGCACCAACACCGCGCACTTGTATCTGTGTTTCAGTTCACGGCAGCGCTGACACTCGCCCTTATCCAGGGCCAGCACTTCAGCGCGAACCGCCCGCCATTGTGGCCAGTAGTAGAAGTCATGCTCCGTACCCGCGGCAATCATCTTCTTCAGTCGCGCCAGATCATACGGATTTATTGCCATTACTCATGTGTCCATCTTGGACACGTCCTCCCACAACGAAAGCATCTTCCCATGCCTTCATCGTCGCATCATAGCTCAGCTGCATCCGCTCCAAGCTCTTGTGTATTTCATCCGTAAACTGAATATCCGCGATGCTCACCCTGCGGACGCCATCGTCAAACTCCACAATCGCATAGACAGCAGCAAGCTGCCCGCCAGGATGTCCGCCCGTCATTAACGACGGCTCAATCACATCGGCCCACTGTTCCCAGCAACAGAAATAGCCAACCTTCCCGTTGACAACGCACTCCCGGCGCTCGTTCGTAATCGTAACCTCACCAAATGCCATCTTTAAATCCTCCCAATGTTCAAATATTGCTAGGCTCGCTCATGTGTCCACCCTGGACACATCCTCAAAGCTCATTTGTATCCCCGCCCCCAGCCTTTCATAATATTCGCCCTCAAAACGCTCTTGCACAAACAGCCTCTCGCAACCCTCGCTGCTGCCGTTCCCTGCGCCCAACAGTTTCCGCTTTTTGATGTTTGCCACCTCAACGCAGCCTGCCGGGCAAATGTACTCACTTATAATCACCATGTACGGCACACGCGCCAGCCATGTATCAAATCGCTCATGATCAAACATGTCGCCGTACCCGTCCTGGGCCGTTCCGCGGTAGGGCGGATCGGCATAAACCACAGCCCCGCGCGGCACCTCGACCCTTTCGTAATCGCTTTGCAGCCTTTGCAGCCTTTGCAGACTTTGCAGACTTTCCAGACTTTGCAGCCTTTGCAGACTTTCCAGCCTTTGCAGCCTTTGCAGCCTTTGCCTTAATCTGTACAAGCCGATAATTTTATTATAATCTTCCGTCAGCGCAGGCATAAAAGCCTGCATCTTCTCGTAGTATTCCTGCGTAGGGAAAGCCCACTGACTGCGCCCAAAATAGTGCCCGGCCATCTGTGTCCCCAGCCTTATCTGCACCTTCGCCTGCGTCATGCCGCTGCTTTTCAAGCCCGTCAGCAAATACGCTCGCAGCTGCTCTTCTTCTGCGGCCACTTCCCGCTTGTTGTTTTTTATCAGCTCGTCCAGCTCCGCCGGGGCGTACCGCTGCCGCCCTAACCACCATCGGATATATTTTTCTTTGTATTCGTCATGGTGCGCCAAAACGTCCGCCGCGCTCCCGTCGGAATTGATTCCAAACTCGCGCAGAGGCCCGGTATCGCCAAGGACGCGCGCATAATGCAGCGCCCGCTTCCACGGCTCGACCTCCTCGACGTATAAATAATTGCTTCGATTATTTCCAAAACTCCAGCACAGGCTGACGTAGGGATCGGCGTCTTTTAGCTGGTAGAAATCCTCTCGGCTGATCCACCGCCTTTCGTCCGCGTACCGTCCATGCACGGCGTTCAAAAACACATCCGGCGCGGGGCCGATGTCATTGGCAATGTACCTGTCCCATCGCCCGGCCAGCAGTGCTGCGTGCGTTACCGCGCAGCCGCCCGCAAACAAATCCACAAGCGTATGGCCCGACGGCAAATGCTCCACTACCCACTCGGCTATTTTGTTTTTGCTTCCCTGGTAAGGCACTCCGTACCGCATACGCACCTCAAAATCAACTAGCTGCCCAGCGGCGCGAGACGGAGTTTCTTTTGTCTCGGTGTAGTTGAGTCTCTCCCGCCCGCCGGGCATGGCGGTCTATATTTCCGCCCGTCAGCCGCTACTTCTTTTTCTTCTCACGCCAGCGGCTTGCGTGCTGGCACCACACCCGGGTCTCACACCCAGCCCGCGCCGTTGCTTGCGGCGCGCGGTGCCCATCCCGCCGGGCATTCCGGCAGGTGGCTGTGCGGCATAGTGTCCGGCATCTCAACCGGACGGCGGGAGCTTCATCGTGGCGACGCCGCATCGCGCAGCGCAGCACCCGTACCACGAGGAGGATTATGACGACATACGCCAAAATCAAAAGCCGCAGGGCATCTCTGTCCCGCGGCTTCTGATACTACCATTATACGCCTTTCGCGATGGACATCAAGGGACATCAGTGGACATCTTTATCGCGTCCACAATTTTATCGTGCTTTCTGCGTACCTGTCGGCTGCAATAGCCCATGGCCCTGCCGACCTCCCTCCAGGTCTGCCCCAGCAGGTAGCGGCGGCGCATCAGCTCGTAGTCGTCGGCTGCCGGTATCGTCTCCAGCACGGCGGTCACCTCCCGGCGTACCGCGCCGCATACGCTCAGCTGCTCCTCCACTCTGGCCCGCGCCGCATCGATGCGCTCCACCGCCCGCGGCAGGGCCTGGCCGTCGCTGGCCCCACCGGGCATGCCGCTCAGGTTGGCCGTTACACGGCACGCATCAGCGCGCAGCTCCCGGACCTCTTCCTCATAGAGGTGCTCCAACCGACAGGCGTCCAGGTAGCGGTACAGCCATTGCACCCGCAGGGCCCGTACCCGCCGGGTCTCCTCCTCACAGCTCACCCGGCATCACCTCCCGAAGATGGTTTAAAGTCATCACATTCCAGCAAAATGCCCGCGCCGTCCGTCTTTTCGACGCCGTAGCAGTACAACTCACAATCCAGGTTAAACAACCCCTTATTGTGGGCGCACCTCTCGCACATGTCAAGATGCGGCTGGCTCATGCCGGGGATCCCGCAAAATCCGCTGCTCATTTCTTTTTCGCCTCCCGCGTGGCCCGCTGGATGTCCTCGGCAATGTAGCTCTCAATGCCCGCGCCGGTGCTGTACCAGCGCTTGTACCAGTCAAGCGCATTGACGTCTCCGTCCCGGCCTGCGCGCTCGCCGTTTGGCCCGAGGCGCACTGCAAAGCACTCGCGGTATGGGAAACCGTTCACATGGCCGGAAAAGCGCGCCAGATCGTCCACGGCAATGACAAGCCGCCCGCCGTCTGCCATCTTCCGCTCACGGATCGTCAGGCCCAGGTCCTTCAGCCGCGTCACAAGCGGCCAGTTGTCGAACGCCTCCAGCTCCTGCCGGGCCAGCACCTGCCACTTTCCGGCCTCCTCCTGCCGGGCACGCTCCTGATCACGCTTGCCCTTCACCTCGGCCTTGTACGCCGCCAGATCGTCCTTGTTGATGTACAGACGCTTAGCGGCATCGAACAACTCTCGTGTAGTGAATAAGCTTTCGGCAATAACCTCGTTTGTATCCGCCGGATCCATCATCCTCACGCGAAAGCCGTAATAATCAGCAGGCTCAATGTTTAACAGCGCACCCGTCTCACTCTCAGTCAGATCCAGCGTCACCGGCTCCATCTTGTGAGTATCCAGCCCGCGGTCAGCGTAGTTCCATTCGCTCTTGCGAACGTAGTCGAGCTTCTTCAGCTGGTCGGCCAGACCGCACTCGACCAGATACTTGATGGCCGCCCGCCGGGCCATATCGGTGATGGGCGGCATACTGGCGTACTTGTTTTTGGCGTATTCGACCTGCTGCACCTTGTACAGCTTGCTGCACTCATAGGCCCGCGTCATGGTGATCTCGCCGCGCTCCACCATCGCCAAAACCTCCGGCACGCAGTTGTTGGCAATGGCATTCAGCCTCCCCAGTGTGCCGGTGCCTTCGCCGGTGATGCGGCTCATCTCATCACGGATGCGGCCATCGAGCGCGCCTGCCGCCTTTTTGCGTTCGAGTGCCTGCTTGAGCGCCCGGTACTGGCGCAGCCGCTCACCGTCCGTCAGTTCGCGCGCCGTGGCGTTGGAGGTTATCAGCGCGATCAGGTCGTTATCCTCGCCCTGGCTCTGGCGGATAACGCAGGGCAGGACCTCAAACCCGGCCACGCCCTCGGCAGTCAGTGCCCGGCAGGCCGTCCAGCGGCGGTGCCCTGCGATCAGCATGTACTTGCCGCCCTTGGCGGGCAGCACCTCCAGCGGGCTGCGCAGTCCCCGCTCGGCAATGTCCGCCTTGAGCATCGACACATCCCCGATCTCGTAGATGCTGTTCTCCGGGTTCGGCTCGATGTCTGCCGCCGGCAGCATGACGACCTGCATTTTCTGGCCCGCCGGGGCGTTGGCTTTTGTGTTGCCGAGAATGTCGTTGATAGAAAATCCCTCGCTCATCGCTCAGCCCTCCTTGTGCGTGTCCATCTTGGACACGGCCTCATCGACTTCATCTGCCAGGCATCCGTAGTCCAGCGCTGCCGAGCAGTCCGGCTTGTACACCCGCAGCGGCTCGTGCGCGCTCTTGGCCTCGCTGACCTTGACCGTGTACCGGATGACGGTGTGCAGCATCTCAATGCCCGCCTCGTTGAGCTGGTGAACGACCTCGCCCGCGTACCGTGTGCGGCGGTACTTTGTCATCAGCGCGCCCATCACCTTGAGGTGCGGGTTGTAGTACATCTGCACCTGTTCGATCTGGTCGATGATCTCCCGCATGCCATCGCAAGCCCACTCATCGCAGTCTACCGGGATGATCACCCAGTCCGCAGCCGTCAGCGCGTTGATGCTGCCCATGTCCAGATCCGGCGGGCAGTCCATCAGGCAGTAGTCGTAGCTATCGTCCAAGGTTTCCAGTGCATCCCGCAGATGATACTGCCGCGGGCCGTTGTCCATCAGAATCGTGCGGTTGGCCTTGAGCATCCGCATGTCGCAGGGGAGAAGGGCAACCGCCGGGATCGCCGTCTCCACAATGGCGTCCCTCACCCGGGCCATGCCCAGCAGAACAGACGACACGCAGGGCCTGTCGTAGTCGGCCACGCCGAAGAACTTGCTCGTGTTGCCCTGCTTGTCGAGGTCCACCACCAGAACGCTCTTGCTCTTGGCGGACAGCTCGGCGGCCAGGTTGCAGGCGGTGACGGATTTCCCGACGCCGCCCTTCAAGTTGATAATTGCAATGCTGATCATAGTAATCCTCCTGTCCCGCCGGGGCGGCGGGTGTTATTGCGGCCAGTTCATCTGGTCGATTTCTTCAAAATCCTCTTTCGGGGCGGGCTGCCATTGATGGTATTGGGGCTGCCATCTCATGGACACAACGCCCGTCGGCCCCTCGCGGTTCTTGGCGTACATAACGGCGGTATCATAATAGGCGTCCTCGCCGCGCAGCTCCTTGCTGTCCTCGGGCTTGCGGTTCTCCACAAAAATCGCGCTGTTGGCGTCCTGCTCGATCGTGCCGGAGCCGCGCAGATCCTCCAAATTGCAGAAGCGGCCCTCGTTGCCCTTTACGCCGGAGCGGTTGATCTGGCACAGCTCCACGATGACGATGCCCATTTTCATGGCGGCTACTTTCAGCCGCCGGGTGATCTCGCTGATACGCTGATACTCTGTCTGTCGGGGGTCGGTGGGGCTTAGCAGGCCGATGTGGTCGATAAAAGCGATGTCTGGCTTGTGCTGGATCAGCTTGGCCTCCAGCCCATCAATAGTGAGATTGCTGTCCGCGTCCAGCATCATGTTGTGATGCTGCCGGAGCCGGGCGGCGGCGTTGTCGATAATCTGCCGCTCGTGCGGGTCCAGATTCTTGTTGGTGATCTTGCCGGAATCAATCCGCGCCACTTTGGACAGGATGCGGTCCATCAGCGCCTCAGCGGTCTCCTCCAGGGTCAAGTAGTAGACCTTGTATTTTTTGGACAGGCGTGACGCCAGGTTGAGCGAAAAGTCCGTTTTGCCGCACCCAGGCCGCCCGGCCACAACGCACACACGCTGCCGACCAAAAACGCCGTACCTGTCCAATTCGGGCCAGCCCAGTTTTAGGCTGTCGTCCGGCTCATCCAGGCGGGCCAGGGCGGAATCAAGCACCGCGTCGAAGTCTCTGGCCGTGCTGTCGGTCTGGGTGCTGAGGATTGCGTCCTGCATCGCCAGGGTGCGGCGCAGCTGACGGCAGATGCCGTCACTGTCCATCGCATCTTTAGCCAGGCACTTCATCAGATCGCCGCTCAGCAATCTGTAGCGGTGATCCTCCAGTATCTGTGCTGCATAGCTGCCGATGTTGGAGACGCTGGGGCAGGTCTCGGCCATCTGCATGACGGCCACTTTCACATCATCCGCCGGGCGTCCGTTGGCCGCTGTGTTGATGACCGTGATGACGTCCACTGGGCTGCCGCTGTAGATCAACTGCTGGATCGCCGCGAAAATGTCGTGACAGACGCCATCCTCAAACATAGCCGGGACCATTCTTGTGACGTAATCCCGCGCGCCGTCCGGGCTCATCAGCGCCGCGCCAAGAAACGCGCGTTGCGTTGTCTGCTGGCGGGTCAGGTTTGCTTGTTGCATCGTTCAGCCTCACAAAAAATCAGTGATGTCGGTGTCCGGCCCGATCTCACGCGGGCGATCTGCCGTGTTGGCGGGGCGCTGGGCCGGGGCTTTATCCACAAAATCATCTTTCAGGGGGAAAAGCCCCTCCCACCCTCGTAGAATGCTCTGCTCCAGCACGGCGGCCATGTAGCCGTAGCGGTCACGCACGCCCGCCTCATCGGCTAGGCGTTGCAGGGTAGAGCATACGAGCTTGGCGGCCCTGGCCGTCAGCGGATGCTTGCCCGCCGCGCGGGCGGCGGCAAAATCTTTCAGCGCCTGGCGCAGCCGCTCCCCGCATCCGTCCGGGAATCCATTCAAGAGGATGCTCAAAACGTCCCCGTTCTCGCGCGCCCGCGCGCCCGCGTTAATCTCTCTTGTATTAATATTATCTTGTAATAATCTACCCGCATTTTTTTGCGGGGGGTCTGCGCATTTTTTTGCGGGGGTCCCCCCGCAATTTTCTGCGGGGGTGGCGCAGATTTTTGCGGGGGTCTGCGGTGCTATCGTCATCCCAACCAGCGGGCAGATGCGACGCTCGGCGCGCTGCTCACCGGCACCGCCGCCCACCTGGATGATCTCAATATAGCCGCAATCCTGCAAATGCTTCAACCATCCCTGCACTGTTCTGGTACTCGCATCATACAATCTCTCAAAATAGGCGTTGCTGGCGTAGCAATAGCCTTTTACGTTTGTCAGCCCTACGATCTCGGCATACAATAGCTTTTCGCTGGGCTTTAGGTTCTTGTCGTACCGCACAGCGGCGGGGAGCGTTGCGTAAAAATTCGGTGTTTCCATCTTCAAGCTCCTAAAAATGGCTGACCTTAATACAGGGGTGCGCCGCGCCCTTTTTTGGCGCATCCCTGTAAGGTCTTTTTTCAGTTTTCAGCGGTTAAAACGGTAGATCGCCCTCATCCTCGATCATGGCGAAGTCGTCACCCGGCCCGCGGCTGTACTCCGGTGCGGGCGCGCCCACTCTGGGCCCCTCAGTGGGAGCTGAAAGAGCCCCTGCGTTGTCCGCCCTGCTGCCGCAGAAGTTGATGTTATTGGCCACAACCTCCAGCACGGTGCGGTTGGTGCCGTCCTTGGCTGTGTAGGTGCGGCTCTGGAGCAGTCCGTCCACCGCTACCATCTGGCCCTTAGCGAGCCATTTATAGGCGAACTCGGCAGCGCGCTCCCATGCAATGACGGGAATCCAGTCCACCACGCTCTTGCCGTTGGCGTCCTTGCGCCCGCGATCCACAGCCAGGGTGAACGTCGCCACCTGCTTGCCGCTCTGCGTCTGCCGCAGCTCCGGATCGCGCACAAGGCGGCCCTGCAGCGCTATCACATTAAGCATATAGTCACCTCACTTTGTCAGCCATGCGTAAACCAGCAGGCAGGCAACAATAATCGTCACTGCGACCCAAGTCATCAGATCATCACCACCACATTGCCGCGCTCCACCAGATCGGCCAGCTGCTCGCCCAGATAGGCGGCGATGTTGCGCTTGGCCTCCAGCTTCCACGCACCGCCGTCAGCCTCGTACAGCGCCGGGCGGCCATCTTTGTCGAGGCGCAGTAAGAAGTCGCTGGCGGGCTGCTCAACCTCAAGGAAAGTGCGGTAGGGCTGCAGGTGGACAATGGGCTGCACCGTCTGCTGCTCCTTCAGCACCGCGCCGGTGCGGACACTGACCTCCTGACTGATCCCGTTGTCCACACTGGACACGCCCTGATTGACGTCAATGCGGCTCAGCAGCGCCAGCAGGTAGTCGCGGTCCGGGGTAACGGCGTACAGGCTCTGCAATTCCACGATGGCCAGCTCCTGGCTCATCTCCTGGTTGACGGTAATGCCCGGCACGTCACTCACGGCCTCATACAGCGGCAGGCGGCTGTAGATCGCGTAGTCGCGGCCCGTGTAGGTGCTGTCCACTACGACCCGCCGGGCGCTGTCCACACGCACATACAGCAGCGGTGCCTGGTCGACGCCCTCGGTGCGGATCAGCTTGACCAGCGCCTCCAGCGTGTCCACCGAGTACCGCACCGGGGACGGGACCTCCGGCCTGACCTCGCGCAGATTGGCGGAGCAGAACTGATGCCCGCCGCGCGTCTCCAGGGTGAAGGGGGTCGCCAGCTCCACAATGCGGTCAATAGCGTCTTTCAAAAAGCTGTTTTCCATTGTCTTGTCCTTTCTGTGTGTTAATACCCTGCACGGCCTACGCGGGCCATTGCGGGCATCGGTGTTTCATCGCCGTCCATGTCCACCTGTCCGGGCACCTGCGGCGTCATCTCGGCCAGCAGCAGGCTGCCGTCCCGCGCCTTGGTAATGCACAGGGACGTGCGCACCGGCTGGATCGGCGCGAGGGTGGTCTTTGCCTGCGCATCCATGCCGATCTGCTGGCGGTAGTCGTCCGGTGCAAAAGTCAGCGTGATGGTGATCTTGCGCTTGGCCGTGGCGTTGGTGTTGGGGTCCATGATGTTCGCCACGACGCGCTCCACCTCGTAGTCGGTGATCTCGGCAATCGCGCCCATCGCCATCTCCAGCACGCTCTTTTTGTTTACGATTTGGGGCATTGGTATCCCTCCTAAATTTCTTCTCCGAACACCCTGGCAAAGCTGCCGGGGCCGTGGAGTTCATCAAAAGCAAATTGTGCTGCCTGTTCCAACTCTCGCCGGGCGGCGGGGTCAAAATGGACGCCCAGGGGCGGCTCATTGTGATGGTCATGGCACAGCCAGACCTTGAGGCCGTACCGCTCAGACAACTCCCGCCGCCCGCGTCCAAACAGGATGTGATGCTCCTCCAGTCCCCGCACCGTGCGCAGGTTATAGAACCGGCGGCAAAGGTAGCACTCTTTGTCCTTCTGCAAAATGCTCTTAGCCATCCGCACGCCTCCAGTCTCGGTATTGCTCGGTGGTTTCGGCATCGTCAACACCGGCCTCGGCCAGCCGGTCAAAGATTCGTTCTATGAAGTCGTGCATCTGCTGCCGGGTAAAGCTGCTGCTGCCCAGGCCGAGCCGGGCCATGCAGTAGCCGCCGTCCAGCAGCTCCACCTTCTGCACAACGCGGTATGTGTTGCGCAGGGCGGGCAGGGCCTTGACCGGCACGCGCCATGTCTCGACCTCTGCGCCGAACTCGGCCAGCAGGTCAAGATAACACTGTTCGGCAGTCACCCCGCCGGGCGTGTCACCGCTCAACACCAGCGCCAGCCTGTTCAGCAGCGCCCACATGAGGCGGTTCTGATTCAGTGTGCGCTTGTTCTCCACCGGGCGGATGTCGATCTCCACGCATAGGGGCTGCCCCCGCGCGCGGCGCTCCAGCTCGGTGTGCATCCGCCGCGCCTCCAGCAGGTAGCCGCCGTCCACGGTCAGGCCCTCCATGCCGTCCAGATCGGTGCGCCCGGTCGGGATGTACCACGCGGCCAGGTGTGCAATCAGTTTGCTTGCCATGCAATGATTCCCCCATCCCGCTTGCGCACGCGCAGAGCGGCGACGCTCTCGTCATCGTTGTAGGTGATGTCGTCCAGTGTGAGCACATCGTCCAGGATGTACCGCTCGATGACGTTAGTGCCATCCTTGGCCTTTGGCACAATATGCACTTTACCGGCCGAGATGCGCAGGGGCGGCAGGTCAAACACGCCCTTGCCGATGCCCCACTCCGCCGCCGCCGCGATCAGGCTGCCGTCGGCCTCGTTGATGTTGGCGTCGCTGTGCACGTGGTAGCCCGCCGGGCAGGGCGCGTCCCGCGTGGCGTCGCCCAGCTGCACGGCGCAGTACAGCGCCCGCCCGCACACATAGCGCCGCAGGCTGTACCCGCCGGGAACCTGCGCCAGCTGGGCAACCTCGCCCATCACGCCGCGCACCGCGTCGGCATCGGGCCAGAGCTTGATGCTCACACCATCCGCCGTCACCTTCACGACGCTGACGACCACATCCTTGGCGTTCAGCAGCCCGAGTGCCTGGGCCTGCTGCCTCTCGTTGGTTTTGATTTCATTTTCCATAAGTTCCTCCTCACTGTGGGCCAATATAGACCCCATCGTCATCATACTGGGCGGGGTCGGCGTGCGGACCGTCCCAACCGTAGAGAACACCCCCCGCCATGGCCGCCGCCTGCCGGGCGTTCACGCCGATCTGCGCGTTGGCCTTGCTCACCATCATGTCAGGCCGCACGCCGAACATGGCGTGCTCGCCCCGAAAAATCCGTACCGGCAGCCCGGTCTTGGGCGCTATCGCGTAGCAGTACGCGGGCAGCCCTTTCTTGTCAACGTTCATCTTGATTTCTCCCTTTTTTCGTATTTGCGCCAAGGTCGCCCGCCTGTGCGGTAGTCGGCACGCCGCGGTGGGGTTCTTCTCCTTCCAGCTCGTGCAGCGTAACGTGATAGCCGCGTTGGATATTTTACCCGCGTAGCCCATCAGCCGCTTGACAACGTCCATGTCGGTGCCACCGTAAAACAGCAGCACGGCCTCGTGCATCGTCTCGGCATCGGGCGGTTGGTAGTGAGACGGCTTGGGGTGCTCGCCGCCAGGCCCGCGCAGCTTGTCCGGATAGGCTTGTCTCAGCGCGGCCTCGCTCTCGTACCCCAGCGCAATCAGCAGCTCGTCGTCACCCACACCCAGGCACTGGGCGCATTTGTGCAGCGTGGAGACCAGATACTTACAGCCGCGCAGCCGCCCCTGCACCCAGGCTATATCCTCGGGCGTCATCTGCGCCCCTCCTTCCCTGTGTCCACTATGGACACGTTCAAATCGGCCCCGGGTTGCCCCGGGCGCGGCGTTTGGTGGGCAAAACCGGCTGGCCCGCGTAGGCCGGGCCGGTGTGCCGCGCGTCAAACTCCGTGATGCCCGAAAGCGTCACCAGGTGGATGCGCGGCGTCGGGTTGACGGTCTCGCCAAACTCTCCGGCCCGCATCCAGCGGGTTATTGTGTCGTCGCTCACGCCGTACCGCTCGCACAGGTCCTGCACGGTGTACAGCTCCTTGCGCTGCGGCGCGATCCTGCCCGCCACCCGGGCGGCCAGTTCTTCCAGCAGGGCGTCAAGGACAGGTTGTAATGTGGTGTTGTCCATTTATATCCCTCCCTCGTTTTGCTTGGCGGGCAAGAAATTCCCAAAGTTTAGTGGCCGCGCGGGCCTGTTGCTCAGGCTGGCCATCCAGCCCCGCCCACATTTCGTATGTGCGTAGAAATGTGAACAGAATCTGGTCGTTGCTATAATTAGGAGTAATTTTTCGGCCTTGGTCAAAAAGCCGCGTGACCGTGTTCCGATCCATTTTTTTACAGCAAGCGCTCATCATAAATTTGATTGCGGTTTTACGCTTCATTTTCAAGCCCCCTTTGCGTCGTGGATGATTTCGGATATCACACAAGCCCTACGTGCCACAGTGCAGACGCCGTCCACAGGCAGCACACAAGCAGCACGTAAATGACGTAAGCGACCACCTCGCGCCACGCTTTGGGGGTCTCGCTTATTATAAGGGTCGCATACACCGCCGCCCCTACAACCGCAACAAACCACGGCGAAAAAATCCAGATGATTTGGTACATGGTTCAGGCCCCCTTTGCGTCGTGGATGATTGCGGCCATCTCAGCGGCAGCCGCAAAAACCAGCTTTGTCTGCATGGGCAGCGTGGCGATCTTCTCGGCCAGCTGGCGGGTCTCCTCCACCTTCTGCTTGTCCACATTCGGGCAGATGATTTCAGCCTTGCTCTTTGCCATACGGCTCACCTCCCATCGTTCTCTTGAGCTGCTTAAATTATATATCAAGCCGCTTAATTTGTCAAGCATTATTTTTTAAGCTGCTTAAAATTTTCTCTTGATTTTTGGAGTCGGATGTGGTATTCTATATGTGAGGTTAGGAGGTGATGAAAAATTGAACAAACGTATTAAAATGGTGCGAAAAAATGCGGGCCTCACACTCGAAAAGTTTGGCGAGCGAATTGGCATTACCGCCTCGGCCTGCAGCACAATCGAGAACGGGAAAAACAACGCATCCGATCAAACTATCCGCTCAATCTGCCGTGAGTTCAACGTATCCGAGCACTGGCTACGCACCGGCGAGGGCGAGATGTACAACGCTGTCGATGAAGATGAAGAAATCAGCAACATCATGACTGCGATCAGCGCCAATGACCCCGTCATGGTGCGCATTCTCAAGGCATACTGGCATCTGACCCCCGATGAGCGCCGGGCTTTTCAACATTTTGTGGATAACGTTGTTGAAGAGTACAAAAAAAACAACCCGGAGTAAGCCTCCGGGCCTTGTACTATTTCCTGTTTTTTTCAAGTGCGAGCAGCCACGTCATTGCCTTGCGCAAAAATCGCGTATCTTTATTGCGCTGCAAAATGTAGTTGATCTCGCGGATGATGGCGTCTGGGTCGTCCATGCGCTGTCCTCCTTTCGTTATTTCCATTATATACAACAGCTGGTTGTAAAACAATCCGCAAAATAAACAAATAAGTAGTTATTGCGCTGTGCAGTAATTACTTTTCCTTATAATACGACCTAGAAGCGGAATATTTTGTCGATATGGAACGGAGGTGAAAAAATGGATAAATCATCTATAGCGTCGGCGATTTTTGCCGCATATCCTCAAAATTTCAAGGAGCAGATTGCTGGCGTTGATGTGTCGGAGCTTTCCGCAAAGTACAAACTTAAGCCAGCTGGGAAAAATCAGGTATACAACGTAACGGTGCGGATCAAGTCGTCGGCCTTCTACCCTACCGGCGAGAGCTTTGTTCTGTGCAAGGCATTTGCGGATAGCCTTTATTTGTCCGTGAGCCAGCAGGTAGTTCCGCTTTCAAGCCCGGAGCTGTCCCAACTTTTGGTGGCGGAGACAAATAAAATTTTTTCGTCGACCTCCACGTTTGGATGCTGCGCTCTGTATCAGGAGTGCAGCGACGAAAACCGCTGCATTCACCAAAATCCTTTTTATTCCAACGGCTGCACGTATCGGCACAATTTGGAAGCCGGCAGAAACTTTTATCGAAAGAAAGATACGTAATTCACAGGAGGCCCTTATGGATGTTGAAGTTGTCCGCGCCCCGGATAATGCGCAGGCATTGGAGCGCCTGCACAGCTATGTGGTGCTCGATACTGAGACTACAGGAAAAAGCAACACGGACGAAATCGTAGAGATCGCGATCCTCACCGTGACCAACGACAAAATCACCGACGAGTACTCAACGCTTATCAAGCCAACGGTAAGGATGTCCCCCATGGCCCAGGCCGTCAACGGCATCACCGATGCTGAGCTGGAGACTGCCCCCGTCATCGACGATGTCCTCCCCGATATTATTGATCGCATCGACGGCAAAATAATTATCGGGCACAACGTGACTTTTGACTTGCGCTTTCTGGCCCGCGCCCTGCGCCGCTACGGCTGTACCATGCAGCTCTCCTATGTGGATACCGTCACACTTTCCCGCCGGTGCTACAAAAGCGGATCGCACAAGCTCCAAGATATGGCGACGCGCCTCGGCATCGACCCCGGCCACGGCCACCGCGCGCTAGATGACACCCGCACCACTAAGGCCCTCTACGACAAATGCGCGGCTATGCTGGCCAAGGTGGAGGCCGAGGCCGCCCGCCAGCGAGAGAAAGAACAACGCGAGGCATTGGCGCGCATCGAGGCTGATTTGAAGCGCCGGAAGGAAGAACAGAGGGCCAGCTGTTGGTGGTCCCCGCTGCTGGATAAAAAATTTGTATTCACCGGCGATTTTCTCACCTACCGCTCGCAATTGGAATCTCTTCTGGACGAAGTCGGGGCGGACCTCTGCACAATGGTGGACGGCGGCACAAACTATCTTGTATGCGGGGACTTATCCAAGCTGCCCGAATGGGCGCGTGCCCGCAAGGCTGGCATAGCAGATATTCGCATTGCCAGCGGCCAGCCCATTACAAAGCTGACGGAAGGGCAGTACATTGATTTGATCCGGCAGACGCTTTTACAAAAAGAAGAAGCAACAACAGAGGAGGACGCAACCCCATGAAACGCATGGTCGCTCTCACCGCTGCCGCTGCCCTTGCCCTGAGCCTGGCCGCGTGCGGCAGCGCACCCGGCACCGGCACGGCAGCCACCCCAACCGAGGCCCCCGCACCGACTGCCGAGCCAACCGCAGAGCCGGACAGCTCCCTGCAGGAAGCCGCCGACGTCATCAGCACCGCCGAGCAGATCGAGGTGGAGGATGGCCTCTTTGATGTCACCATCACCCTGCCCGCCGACTACGCCAGCGACATTACCGCCGAGGAGATCGCCCAGCAGGTGGCCGACGGCAAGGTCCACACCGGCGTGCTCAACGATGACGGCAGCGTAACGTACACCATGAGCAAGGCCCAGCACGCCGCCCTGCTGGAGAGCGTCGCCGCCCAGCTGCGCAGCACGCTGGACGACATGATCGGCTCCGCAGACTACCCCAACCTCACCGCCATCGAGACGAACGACGATTTCACCGACTTCACCGTCTACACCACCACCCAGCCCGGCGCAGTGGGACTTTCTGACGAAATGTCCGTGCTGATCTACTACACCTGCGGCAAGATGTACGGCATCGTCAGCGGCCAGGAGCCGGGCAACATCCACGTGGACATCCTCAACGCCGAATCCGGCGAGCTTGTTTCCTCGCACGATTCCAAAGATTTCAATCAATAAAAAAATCCCGCGGCGTTACCAGCACCGCGGGATAGAATATCAGCGTGTCCGAGGTGGACACAAACCGAAAACCATTTAGATTATACCACCTCCGGCACGATTCGACAAGTATCGGAGGTTAATTATGGCATTAAAAAAGCGAAAAGACGGGCGCTACCAGCGCCGCGTCACCCTTTCCAACGGAAAAACAAAGCTGGTCTACGGCAAAACGCAGGCAGAGGTCAACGCCGCCGCCCGCCGGGCCATGGCAGAGGATGATGCCGGCTTAGAGGTCGGCGATACCACCACCGTTGGCGAGTGGGCTAAAATCTGGCTCACCACCTACAAGTC
>ENA-UEYD01000636-UEYD01000636.1-human-gut-metagenome-genome-assembly--contig:-NODE-636-length-32193-cov-17.739227_pt1 | contig 32193 bp, 31 predicted proteins | sample MGYA00242907_ERZ507875 | MGnify/ENA primary metagenome ERZ507875 (study PRJEB26167, sample SAMN06115506) | human gut metagenome | host: Homo sapiens | place: China:Shandong | collected 2015-08-07...
ATAAAAATGTCGGTTTATGATGCGGACAGGAAAGTTTTGAAGTTCAGCAAAAACGGGGAAATTTTCGACGTTAAGGAAGGCAAGGCCCGGATTGAGCTTAAACCGGTAGACACCGGCATTGATGCCGGCGACTATGTGACGGATATTCAGGTTACCACCGATCAAGGAGATGTACATACCGTTTTTCCGCAAGACGTTAACCGGGTCGGCGTGTTTCGTATTACCGAACAAGTGACGAGGTGAGAAAGATGCTAAACGAAGATGCAATTTTGGATATAAATACGGGACAACCGGCAAGATTGGACGTTCTGTTTCAAGATGAGGTACAGTTGGATATTAACGTACCTCTTTTTTATATTAAATCGGGTGAAGAGGAAATCAAACAATATGTTGACGAGGTAGCTAAACCGGAGATTGACGTTTATGTCGAAAATAAAGAGGGCGTTATTGCAGAAGCGGCGGCCAACGGCGTTGACACAATTAATAAGGCGACGGAAAACGCCGAACAGATTTTAAATAATTATATTGAAGAAGTAAGCAAACCGGAAATAACCTCATATGTTGAAACGACGGTCAAACCGGAACTGCAGTCTTTTGCCGACGGGCTTGAGGAAGCGTTTGACGGCAATGCGGCGGAAAAGACAGCGGCCGTCAACGCTCTGGCGGAACAGGCGGAGGCTTCGGCGACGTCGGCCGCGTCATCTTCTTCTGCAGCGCAGACGGCGGCTTCGGCGGCGTCAGATTCCGCAAGCGAAGCGTTGAAGTCTGCCGGCAATGCCGAGGCGTCAGCGGGTAATGCGGCGGATTATGTGTTGCAGGCGGAGGCAAGTGCCGGTGCGGCAAAAACTTCCGAAACAAATGCCAAAGGTTCGGAAACGGCGGCGTCCGGTTCGGCTGGGGCGGCCGCCTCTTCGGCGTCTTCGGCTTCGGAATCGAAGGAAGCGGCGGCAGCGTCGGCAACGGCGGCTTCGGGATCAGCGGCAAGTGCGGAAAGTTTCAAAACCGCGGCGGAAAAAAGCGCCGAGTTATCTGCTGCTTCCGCGGACGCTTCCGAAGCTTCCGCTCAGACGGCCACGCACCAAGCCAGTCAGGCCGGAGAGCATCAAATAAGCGCGAAGGCTTCTGCTGGTGCCGCCGAAGCGTGGGCAATCGGCAGTATAGAGGAACGGCCGGAAGGATCGGCAAAGTACTGGGCGGAGAAGGTGAATCCGGACAATCTGGCTGATGTTGACCTGAGCAATCTGTCGTCGGCCGGTACCGCGAAGCTTCCGCTGCCGTGGAGCTATTTTTCGGCCAGAAATATGTTGGCAGATGGTTCGATTGCCAAGGATCAGGTCAGGACGTTCACTCTTGATTATTTAACCAATGATCGTTTGTATGAGGTGATCGGCAGCGTGTTTTTTACGTCAAACGGCGTTGTTACGATCCGATGCGGTTCAAATCCGACGATTTTGAATGCGATGGCATCGAATCCGGTTGCCGGAACTTTTGTTGCGACCGACAGTTCACGCGGAGCCGGTACGTTCACCGCTTTGGTAAAAAATAAGAGAATCGGTTTTTCAAATACCGGCAGCGTAACGGCAACCGGGGTTTACATCAATATTGCCGCATTCAGGGAAGTAGGAGATTAGAACGATGTTTTATGCTTTTATAGAAGACAACAAACTGGTCGGCGCCGGTGAGTGCCGCCAGCTGACGGAAGGCGTCGACAATGTGGAAATTTCGGAAGAAGTGTTCAGAAACATCGAGCGCTATGTATGGAACGGGACGGATATAGTTCGGGATCCGGATTTTGAAGTTAAGCGTCGGTCTGCCGAAGTACGGGCGGAGCGGGACGACCTATTATGTCAGACAGACAGGTACATGCTGGCTGATTTTCCGGTTGTGGAGGATGAGCGGGAACTGTACCGGCAGTATCGGCATTATTTGCGGGATATACCGGAAACGCCGGGGTTTCCTGATGTTTCCGTTTTTAGCTTTACAGAGTGGAGAAAAAATATTTAAGACTATCAGACTATCGACTACCGACTACCAGTTAGTAACTTTGATCGGGAAAGATGATATATGATAAAAATAAAGGAAGAGCTGCGGCGGCTCGGTAAAAAAAGCCCGCAATTATTGTTAAACAAACTCGAGGCGGTGGAACTCTCCAACCTCGAGTTTCTTATTATGAAACTTCGTTATATTGAGGGGTTGAGCTTTAAGCAAATTCCTGAGGAGATAAAAAAGCTTATAAATCAAGCCGAACCGTATTCGGACAGCTGGATTTTCAAAGTCCACCAAAAAGCGCTTAAAAAGACAGTTGCCCGGTTGAAGCTGGCAGACTGGCTGGGTTTGTTTGTGCAGTAGAAGGGCAGTTTGACGCGGTGATATTTGCGTTAGCCTCCGGCTATCCTGAAAAGGCAGGTAATAATGCCTGCTTTTTCAAGGAGAAATAAAGATGTCAATTGAAATGAACGGTGCCGGTATCGGTTCAGCGGCTTGGAAACTGCTGAATACCGGGCTTGGCGCAGCCGGTACGGCAATGGGGGCAACCGCGTTGGGTTCAAAGACCAGCGAAGAAAAGGTTCGTCAGATTATCCGTGATGAGTTTGGCGGTGGTCATGGTTGTACACGCGGCTTTAACGAAAATGTTTTTATCAACCAGCCGTGTTCTGAAAACACTTATGTCAACCGTTTTGAGTTGGGACAGAATCTTAAAATTGCCGAACTGCAGGCAAAAGATTACTCCAACCAGTCCGATTTGAAACTGTTTGAAGATTACACGACCCGACTGGCGGCAGAGAAAGAACGTGTTAACGGTCGTTTTGAAACGATTTTCAGCGAACTGGTTGCCAGCCGCGAACGGCAGCAGGCCGAGATTTGCCGCTTGGACAAGGAAGTCGCTTTGAACAAACAGGCGAACGAATACCAGTTTATTGCCGCGAACAAAGAGTTTGCCGCGATTAACAACCGTCTGGATGCGATTACCAAAGAGGTGATTCCGCTGTCGGCAATCTGCCCGCAGCCGTTGTCCGGTTGTGTTCCGGTTGCGATTGAGCCGCAGACGATTACAACCAGCGCCGCCGGTGCACAGGGGGTTATTATTGCCAACCGTGCAGCCGCGCAGGCGACCGGTAAATAATCTTGTTCAACCGAGGGCGGGGCTTTTCCCCCGCCCGATTTTCAGGAGCGAAAATAATGAAAATCAGTCTGGAAAACGCCGTTAAGGCAATCAGCGAGTATTTGACGGAAGAATTTTCCAAAATGCCGAAAGATTTTAATGACGCTTGGATGAATGCCGGTATGCATATTATGGCGGAATACACGTTGGCAACCAAAGGGACAAAGATGTTGTCCGCGTTGGACAGCGGATCCGGTTATATTGATGTTGACGTTTTGGATGGTTTGATCCGCAAATATGCCGACGATTTGCCGGATAAAAGTTTCAAAACCATGCTCGGCGACATCAAAATAAAAGCTGATACGCCGGCGCAGCTGATGGAGTATTTCAAAAAATACGGGGAGAATTGAAAATGTCAAAAGAGGAAATTAACTTAATGCGCGAAGCTATGCACAAAGGCGTTAAAATGCTTATTGAGGAGATGGAGAAATACGCCCGGGAGAATAAAAGCGTAAGCTGGGAAGCGATGATGAACATGTCCGACATATTAAAGGACATGAGCAAAGTCGAGAGAAATCTCGCCGAGGCAAATTATTATGACAGGAAAGTTTAAGACGACGGCCCGCAGAAATGCGGGCTTTTTTAATGGAGAAAAAAAGACTATGGACTACGGACTGTTTACCGGCGTTTCTGCGTTGATCGGGGTATTGTGCAATTTTATTCGGATCGGCGAGTGGAAAGCCCGGATTGAAACGAGAATGACGCATATTGAGGGAGATTTAAGAAAAACGGATGCGAAGATTGACGAACTCAACAAATCCGTCAACCGGTTAAATGAGCTTTTGGCGGTTTTGACGGAAAGGTTGGAAAGCAAACGGAGAAAAAGGAAAGATGACTGATTATGATTTTGAAATTATGGCCAAAACCATTTACGGGGAGGCCAGAGGAGAAAGCAGGCAGGGGCAGACAGCCGTTGCCTGCGTTATTTTTAACCGTTTCCGGTCAAAGAAATGGTTTTCGGCGAAAACGTTGGCCGGCGTTTGCTTAAAACCGCTTCAATTCAGCTGTTGGAACAAATCCGACCCCAACAGTCAGATTTTGGCAAATTTGCCGTATTCGGCTTATTCCCACTATTTTGACGTGATTAAGGAAGCGGAGAAGGGCGACATCACGGGCGGCGCAACCCATTATTGCACCTATGCCGCGTTGCCGCACACCAAGTGGGCAGACGGCAAAGAGCCGTGTTTTGAGTGTGGTAACCATGTATTTTTTAAGGATATAGACTGATGACTTATATAATGACTTTTTTAATTGTTGCGGCTGCGACCTTTTTGTGGCGTGTGCGCGGCGGATTGTTCAAAGAATACGTACCGGCAAATAAAGTCTGGTATGCGGCGTTTTTCGGGGCGGTGGCGTGGTTCTTCCGGGTCGGTACGGCAGAATATGCCCTTTGTGCCGCTTTGGCCTGTTATGCCGGTTATCAGGCGTTCGGCTGGGGGCTTTATATCGGCCGGCTGCTTGGGGGTGGCGAACTTAAGCCTAATTTGTCGCAGTATCGGGAGTGTGAACTGATCGACGATCTTCTTTACTCCGCGCATATAACTTTTAAGGGGAAATCGGTTTATCTGTACCAGTATCCGCGGCTTTTCGGCTTTTGTGGGACTTGTTTATCCGGGCTGATTTTGACTTTCCTGATGGGTTTGTCGGTTGGCTCTGTCGGGCTGATGCTCTCCGGGTTGGCAATGGGCGTTTTTTACTGGCTGGGCGGGCAGCTTGAGAAACTTTACGCTTTGGGCAAACAGGGCTGGAACTGGGGCGAGTGGCTGTTTGGCGCTTATCTCGGGGGAATGTTGGTGTTATGGCTCGGTTGAAGAAGTATAAAAAGCGCCTGATTGCCGTTGCCGCGCTTGTTCTGGCTCTTGTCTGTCTGTTTAAGCCGGAATATGCCGAAAGCGTCGCCCGAGCGTTTATGTTGCTGATTGCGGGGGTGTGATGGTAAACAAGCTGATACGTTGGGCGGTGACTTTTGTGATGGTTGCCGCCCTCTGTTTTGCCTTTTACGAGGCGGGGCAGGAAGTCGGCCGGAGCAAGGCCAGAGTTCAAGTGGTAGAAAAACAGGTTGAGGTGATTCGATATGTGGAAAAGAAGAAGGCGGAGATCCATGCGCGCCCTAATGCCGGCCGCGATGATCTGCTTAAGCTCATGCGTGCCGGCCGGCTATAGTCCGGGTTGTCCGGTTTATCCGGCAGCCGGCGAAAAAGTGGCCGCGGAGCTGGAAAAAATCAGTTATGACCAGGCGCCGAACTTTTGGGAGTGGCTGGGGCGGATAGACAAACTCCGGCAGGAGCTGGAAGTATGCAAATAAAATCTTGCCCAGAATTTGCCGCGTTTGTATAAAGAAAGGGACGGTATTCTGCGGTTTTCGGCGGTATATATAAGTAGCTGAAAAGTATGTTAAAACATCTTTGTAAAAAACAAAAAAGCCTTGGAAATCAAGGCTTTTTGAATGGTGCCGCTAGCAAGAATCGGACTTGCGACCCCACCCTTACCAAGGGTGTGCTCTACCACTGAGCTATAGCGGCATTGTCAAACTGAGGGGAATATAAAACATCTTTTTTATAAATGCAATAATATTTTTAAGATAATTGATAAAAAAATATGGGATTTTTATATCTGTTTGTTTTTGTATTGTTTTTTTGTGGCGGTAAAATTGGAGAAAAGTTAATGTCAAGAATTAAGAAGGCCGGAAATGTTTGGAATGCAGAGCGATTGATGAACAGGAAAGAAAGACAGGGGATAGTGACGGAAGAAGACGGCTGATATTTGAAACGGCATTATTGCAGAGACGGCGGCATTACGGAGTTAAGGGAAGCCGCGTCGGCCGGGGCAGGGACGCGGGAAAGACGGCGGGTTGGTGCGGGCGCTGGCTGCGACAGGGGAGTTGAACTGAGCAGGGGGCAGAGAAGACGGCGGGAGAAGGTGGGAAAAGGGGCAATGTCGGCAGGGGGAAGAAAAGTTCGTAAAACAGTGTTGTCGGCATTAAGGAAAGCTGTGTCGGGTATGGGGGAAAAGTGCCTGGTGAAAGAAGGCCGTAACCGGCGGGGTAATGTGAGAAGCGGTCGGAGAGCGGGCAACGGCGGTTTTTTATCGTTAATTTTTCATTTTAGGTTGCCATCGGAGTGAAAAAAAACTATATTTACTGATGAGAAGAAGAGGATTAAACTAGATGCAGAAGATATTGTCTTGGATTTTTATGTTTATGTTTGCCGGGTTGGCATTTACGGTTTTTTTATATGTCGCCTCGATCATTGTTCCGATTTTGTTTTTCGTGGTTTTGGCCGGTTTTTTATGGATCCGCTACAAACAGCGCAAAGCGGTAAAGCTGATGTTTGAACGGAATGCCAGTCGCGAAAGACAACATCCGAGGGGGGAGATCATTGACGCGGAATATGAAATTATTGACGATAACAAACATTAGAGGGAGTTAAGGCAATGAAGATCAACAAAGTTCTGGCTTTTGACATCGGGGGGACCAAAATTGCTTATGCGACGGTTGACAGAAACGGTAAAATACTGAACGAGGTTATTCGTCATCCGACGCCGGCGGCGCCGGGCGCGGCGGCGAAGCTGCTGAAGACCATTATTGCTCAGTTTGAAGATCAGATTGATGCGGTGGCGGTTTCTACCGCGGGGACGGTTGACCGGACCAATTCCCGGATTACCGGTTCGGTCGGCAACATGCCCGAAGGGTATATGGATACGGATTTCAAAGCGCTTTCGGCCAAGCCGGTGGTGGTGGAAAACGATGCTAATTCGGCCGTATGGGCGGAGCATGTTCTCGGCAATGCCAAGGGGCATGACAACGTAATTTTGTTGACCCTCGGCACCGGCGTCGGGGTCGGCATCATTGCCGACGGCCGGCTGTTGGTCGGCAAATCGGGCGCGGCCGGCGAAGTTCATTTTCCGGTGCGTTATGACAACAACCGTCTGTGCGGATGCGGACGCTACGATTGTTTGGAGATTTACATGTCCGGCAAGGCGCTCAGTCTGGAAGCCAAAGCCGCCTATAAAGACGACAACGCCACCAGTCATACGGTGATTGAGGGGCTGAAGCAAAATGCCCTGCCGGCGGTTACGGCTTTTCATAATTGGCAGGAGATGGTTAAAAACGGAATCGTGATTTTTGCCGACATTTTTGATCCCGAGGTTATTCTGCTCGGCGGTTCCATGGCGCATTTTATAGACTATAAACGGTTGAACGATGAGGCCAACAGAATGATCGTGACCACTCCGTTTGAGCTGAAAGAGGCTTCTTTTGAAAATGACGCCGGTTTGATCGGTGCGGCGTTGTTATGTGTGCAAAAGCTGGAGAAAAAAGCTGTTTAGATCGAGGATTCCGTTGTTTTCGCAGCTTTTGGTCCGGCCGGGGTTTCCCCGGCCGGTTCTGCTTCCGGAGCGAAAAAGCTGACGGCTTTGTTTAACCGGACCATAAAGCCGCAGAGGGCGTTTTCGATTGCCGTCAGCGTTGTGTCGGTTATTTTGTGTGTGCCGGCAATAATCAGGTAAATGACCGAAGTTGCCCGATTGAGCGCTTTGAAAAACAGGCAGCCGGGGTTGCCGCGGCAGTCGGGCATCGTCTGTGAAACAGATTTTTCCGCTGCCGGGGACGTCTCCGCTTTTCCTTCCTCCGGCGGCGTGTCTTTTAGCGTTTCGGGGTCGGGGGCGTTTTCCGCCGGAGTGTCGGCCGCCGGCCGGTAGTCCGGGTTGGGAGTGTCGTTCATAACCAGCGACCAGCTTTTTTTGAGGCCGCCGTCTTCTTCTTTGTAAAGAATGTCAAACATATAAGGGCTGCCGTAAACCTTTTTGACTTTGAAGCTTTCGCGGTTGGCGGCAAAACTGCCGGAAGAGGCGAAGACAAGCGGCTGCCGGCCGCGGATGTCGTCGTCGGTGCTGACGTGCAGGCTGAGTGCGACTCTGCCGGTCAGGGAGCTGCCGATTTCAAAGCTGTCGGCGCTCATGTTTTCAATGTTGACGTCGATGTCGGCTTCGCAGTTTTGGCAGAGCAGGTGCTCAAACGACGCCCGGTCCCGGTATCCGTTATGCATGTCCAGACGGGCGGCGGTGAGGCTGAGGCCGGCAGCCGCGGAAAATCCGCCGCGGCCGTAAGGGCCTTGCCGCAGTTGCAAGACGCCTTCCCTGACGATGATTTTTGAAGCGTTGTATACGGTGTTGTTAAGCCGGAATATGCCGCTGCCGCCGCCGTTGAAGAACAGGGCATAACCGCTGCCGCGGATATTGTCGTCAAAAATGTAGATGCCGTTGCCGCGGACGGAGAAAACAACGGATGTTTTGTCGATGTAAAAGGCGTTCGGGTCGGAGATGCCGGCGTTGTCGGTATAGTTGCCGCTGAAAACGGCGTTTTGCTTTCCGTCAATGCTGAAAGTGAGCGGTTTTTCGGTATAAACGGCGCCTCCGAAAGCGGAGTCTGCCGATCTGCCGCGGGCGCCGTTGCCGATGAAGACGGGGTTGGTTATCAGCCCGTCGACGGTACCGGAAACGCTGAGGGCGCCGCCGAGGACGCGTCCGGAATCCGAGGCCGCGGTGTTGGCGATGAAATTTGCGTTGCGGATGGTAAAGAGTTTTCCCTGCCGGGGAATGCGGACGGCGGCGCCGCCGGTGTCCGCAGATGCGGTTTGCAGCCGGTTGTCAACAAAATCGGCTTCAATCAGGTCGATACGCCCTTCGTTCAATACGGCACCGCCTGCCGCGGCCTTTTCTCCGTTTACCGAGTTGGCGGAAAATATGCCTTTGACCGACGTCAGGCTGCCGGTGTTGAGCAGGACCGCGCTGCTGCCGAAATCGCCTCTGACCCGGTTGCCGGCAAAAACGGCGTTCATGCGGGAAACGCTGCCGGCATTGAGCCATATGGAATTTTCGGTGCCGCCCGGATTGTTCAGGCGGTTGTCTGTTACGTTGACATTGACCAGGGAAATGCTGCCGGCGGCGGCGTTGACCACGGCGGCACCGGCGGCGAGCGGCCGTTCGGGATTGCGATTGTTGAGGCGGCTGCCGACGAAGTCGCCGTTAAGTTCTTTGACGAATCCCCGGTTATAAAAGACGCTTTGTCCGAAAGCCGTGCCGGAGGCGTTGTTGATGAAGTCGGCGTAAATTTTGTCGATCGTTCCGTCGTTGACCAGGGCAATGCCCGGTTTGTCGTCGTTATTGTGCCGCAGGCCGTTGAAGACGGCGGCAAGCTCTTTTAGGCTTCCGTCGTTTTCGCTGCGCGAACGGCTGAAAATGTTGTCTGCCGGGAGGCGGGTGCAGTCGTAGCGAATGAGTTCCGCGGCGGTGCCGGTCAGCGTATATGCGGTCAGACAGGGGGCGGAGCTTTTGCTTTTGTCAAAACTGATCCGGTAAGAAGAGGCCAGAGGACTCTGTTTGTCTTTATAAAGGCGGCTGAGTACGGGCGCGTATTCCGTGACGGCGAAGCTTGCGCCGGCCGGTCCGGGCAACGAGAGCAAAACGGCTGTCAGCAAGATGCCGAAAACGGGTAAACGAAACATTGGTCAGATCCTGATACGGGTTATGTCTTTTTCAAGAATAAATCAAAACGCGAAAAAGACAAGAACAAACGGACGTTTGCCGATGGTTTGCGGAAAGAGGGGCGGCACGGAAAAAGGCCGCCGTTTGTCTGCGGCAGCCTTTTGAAGACGGAATAAGCGTTTCCTGGTTAGAAATTGTATCTTACGCCGAGAGAAAATTCGTCGATCGCGTCGATGAAAGACTTCTGAGTGTAAACATGGTGATACATGCCGCGAACGGACCAGTTTTCGTCAATGTTGTACTGAGCGCCGACATTTAAGCGGTAACCCAAAGTTTCTTCCTTGTCGGAACCGGCGCCGACCATTTTGACTTTCATTTCGTATTCACCGATACCGGCACCGGCAATCAGTTCAACTTCTCCGTCGCAGCCGAGCGGCAGGAAACCGAGGAAATCTACGCCGTAAGCCTGGAAAGCAGTGGTATACTTGTCTTCGTCATAGGTGTTTTTCTCTTTGCCGGAGTGCTGATAGAAAACTTCGGCTCCGAAGTTTCTGTGGAATTTTGCGCCGGCGACGAAGCTGACCGACTGATAATCGTCTTCAATGGCATTTTCGATGTCATAGGCGTAGTCGAAAGTGGAATAGTTGAAGTCCAAACCGGCATAGGGTCTGATTTCGGCGTTGGCATTGGCGGCAAACATGCAGGCAACCCCGGCCATTAACAAAGTTTTTTTCATAATCTTTTAGTCCTTTTAGTCTTTATTAAGTTTAATTTTGTTGAATAATAATTATGTTTTGTTGATGCATATGATGTTTCAACTATCAATTTGTCAAGTATATATCACTAATATTTAAAATTGGTTAACGGATGTTTTACGAAGGAGAACGAGATGAAATATGTGACGCTGAACAATGACCGAAAAATGCCGGTGATGGGACTCGGAACCTGGAAGGCCGCGCCGGGGGAAGTTTATCAGGCGGTTCGCTGGGCGATAAAGATCGGCTATACCCATATTGACTGCGCGGAAATTTACGGCAATCAGGACGAGATCGGCCAGGCGGTTGCCGATGCGGTCAACGAAGGCGACATCAGACGGGAGGAGTTGTTTGTCACTTCCAAACTGTGGAACGACAGCCATGCGCCGGAAGACGTTTTGCCGGCGCTTGAAAAGACGCTGCAAGACCTTAAACTGGATTATCTTGACCTTTATCTGGTTCACTGGCCGGTAGCGCAGAAGAAGGGCACCGGGCTGCCGGAAAGCGGCGCGGACATGATTGCCCCTTCGGAACTGCCGCTTGAACTGACCTGGGCGGAAATGGAAAAGGCCAGGCGGCAGGGCAAAGCGCTGGCGATCGGTCTTTCCAACTGCGGGGAAAAAAGAATTTCCGCGCTTCTGGAAAAGGCGGAAGAAATGCCGGCGGTTTTGCAGATCGAATCGCATCCTTACCTGCCGCAGAACGAACTGATTGACTTTTGCCGCAAAAACATGATTGCGGTTACCGCCTATTCACCGCTCGGTTCCGGCCACGGCGAACTTTTGGCCGATCCGCGGATCGCCGAGGCGGCGGCGCGGCTGAAAGTGACGCCGGCGCAGCTGGTGCTGGCCTGGCAGATCAACCGCGGCGTCGTGGTGATCCCCAAGAGCACGCATGTCGAGCGTCTGAAGGAAAACTTTACCGCGCTCGGCATTGAGCTGGACCGGGCGGATATGGAATTGCTGGACGGCATGAATAAAGATCTGCGTTATGTGACCGGCGAAAAATTTGCTTTCGGCGGCTATGTGCCGGCAGAAATTTTTGCCTGAGGCGGCGGCCGAAAAAAAGGAGCGGGTCATGAAGACCGGCTCCTTTTTCAGAGAGTGACAAGAGCGTCAATACGCTTTCACGTTGGCAACAGTGAGACCGTAAGTGCTTTCGTTGCCCCATTTTTTGTCGGCGTACTTTTTCGCTTTCGCGTTCTTTTCCATCTGCGCCACTTTGGCGGCGGTTGTGTTCTTCAGGAACTTGCCGCTCGAATCGTGGATCTTCCATTGCTTTTTGCCGGGCACTTTGGCGACGTAGCGGAAATCTTTGCCGTCGGCCTGTTCAAGTACGATAATCTTTTCCCATTCGGCGGAAAGCGGGCCGATGCCCCATTTCCCGTCCTTGGCGAAGAAGACGCGCTCACCGTGCAGGTAGAAGTCCTGATAAGGACCGAAGGCCGATTTTTCGCCGTTTTTCAGGTAGTATTTGCCGGCGGCGTTTTCAAGCATGAAATAAGCCGGAGCGTACGAAACCCTGTCGTAAGTCTGACCGGTTACCGATTGTCCTTCCGTGTCGAGCAGAGCCCATTTGACCGGGTCGTCGGCTTTTTGTCGTCCGAGCTGTGCGATCAGATAACCGTATTTGGCTTCAGCCTTAACGTAGAGCGGAGCGGTCAGCGTGGTTTCGGCACCGGCGGCTTTGATCCCTACCAGAGAAGTGTTTTCGGCCGTGTAGGTTACGAGGTTTTTCGTTCCGGCAATCGGCGTTTCAATGGATTTGAACCTGTTGCAGCTCACTGCCAGCAGGCAGGCGAGACATGCGAATACGAGCTTTTTCATAAGTGAAAAAATTTAGGAGTTAATAAAAGTTAAAAATCAAATACGTGACAAAATATATTTTATTTGTCTAAAACTGTCAATATAATTTAAATGACTTTTTTATTTTTGGCGGTTATATTTTACAACCGAATTGTCATCTTTACTTGTGGGGGAAAAATGGAGAAAATATCGTCGGAAGAACTGATCGCCGCGGTTGAATCCTGTTCGGAGATCGTAAAAACGGAAATCGACCGGGTGACTGCCGACAGCCGGCAGGCGGGCAAAGGGGCCTTGTTTGTTGCCGTGCGGGGCGAAAGGTTTGACGGTCATGATTTTGTCGGCCAGGCTCTGGACAAAGGAGCCGAGCTGGCTTTGGTGGAAAAACTGGTGCCCGGCGTACCGGCCGACCGGCAGGTGGTGGTGCGGGATACGCTTGAGGCTTACGGCAGGATCGGGGCATATAACCGTTCCAAGTTCAAGGGAACGGTGATCGGGCTGACCGGCAGCGCCGGCAAAACCACCACCAAGGAAGAAATCAGGTTTGCGCTTTCCCGTTTCGGCAGTGTGTATGCCACCTCCGGCAACCACAATAACCATATCGGGGTGCCGATGAGTTTGTGCGAAATGGATATGAACGCCGACTATGCGGTGATAGAAATGGGGATGAGTGCCAAAGGCGAAATTTCGCGCCTGACATCTTATGTTAAGCCGGACCTGGCGCTGGTGACGAATGTTTATCCGATGCATATTGAGTTTTTTGAAAATTTTGAGGGAATTGCCGAAGCCAAAGCGGAAATTTTCGAGGGACTGAAGACGGGCGGTACGGCGGTGATCAACGAAGATACCAATTTTGCCGATGTTTTGGAAAAACGGGCCTTGGAACACGGTGCCCGGGTGGTTAAATTCGGCCGCCGGCATCACTATGACGGAAAACTGGAACTGGAGCAGGACGGCGAGGCTCAGCTTTATAACGCATGGGCGACGCTGGCGGTGGTTGACGCGCTGGGGCTTGATGCTGATAAGGCCGCGTCGGCTCTGAAAGATTTCGGCGCGCTGCCGGGCCGGGGCAAGTCCTATCGGCTGAAACTGCCGGCCGGCGGCGTTTTTACCCTGATCGACGACAGTTATTCCGGGCAGCCGGAAGCGATGAAAATCGCCATTGACGGTTTGGACAAGATGCCGTGTGCAGGACGAAAAATTGCCGTTCTCGGCAAAATGGCGGAACTGGGAGAAACTTCCGAAGCCCGCCACAAAGAGATCGGCGAACGTTTGTCAGGCAGTTCGGTCGACATTGCGGTCGGCGTCTGCCCGGAAATGAAGACGATGCTTGCCGAGCTGAGGCCGGATCAGGAAAAGCATTATTTTGCGGACAAAGAGGGCGTGGCGGAATTTCTCTTAAATAATCTGTTGCAAAATAATGATATTTTGCTTATAAAAGGGGCCAGATATTCTTCAAAATTATATCAGGTTACCGATGCGTTGCTGAAAGGGCTGGAAAAAGCATGAAATGTCCGTTTTGCGGTTTTTTGGATTCTCAGGTCAAAGATTCCCGTCTGACCGAGGACGGCGCCTGTATCCGCCGGCGGCGGGAATGCCCGGAATGCGGATCGCGTTTTACCACCTTTGAACGGGTGCAGCTGCGGGAACTGGTGGTGGTCAAAAAAAACGGCGACAAAGAACGTTTTGACCGCGAAAAACTTGAGCTTTCCCTGCAGCTGGCGGTGCGCAAGCGGCCGGTTGCCCCCGAGCGGGTGGAAAAAATCGTTACCTCCATTCAGCGCCGGCTGGAAAGTTCGGGAGAAACGGAAATTTCCTCGCGCGTAATCGGGGAATACGCAATGGAGGCGCTGGCCGCTCTCGACAATGTCGCCTATGTGCGTTTTGCTTCGGTTTACAAGGATTTCTGCGAAGTGAGCGATTTTGAGGAATTTGTGGCACAGATTGATGAGATGGCCAAACCAAGGGACAATAAGGAAAAGGAATAGGAAATGGCAAAATTCGTTTCGGAAAAAATCAAAATGAGAACCTCGGCCAGGCTTGCCGCGGTGCAGGCAACCTATATGGCCGCCTACGGCCAGCTGCCGGTAGACGAGGTAATAAAAGAGTTTTTAAACGGAGAAGTCGGCCGTTTTGTGATTGAAGACAATCCGGAAAACGGCAATGAGGAATTCCGCGAAGTAGAGCCGATGGACAAAGCCTATTTCGAAAAGCTGGTGCGCGGCGTGCAGGGCAACAAGGAAGAGCTGGAAAAGTCGCTTAATCTGTTTTTAAATGCCGGCCGGACGCTGGAACGGCTGGACGGCACGCTGCAGGCGCTTTTGCTATGCGCCGTTTATGAAATCAACAATACGCTTGATTTGGACGTTAAAGTGGTGATTCAGGAATATGTCGACATGGCATATGCCTTTTTCTCCAAAGGCGAGCCGAAAATGGTCAACGCCCTTTTGGATCAGATTGCCCGCGAAGTCCGCAGCGCCTGAGGAGAGAGTCTGAAAAATGGCAAAACTGAAGATATACGAATATCCCGATCCGGTGCTGAAGCAAAAAGCGGCGCCGGTGGAAAAGGTGGACGACGGGTTGCGCCGGCTGCTTGACGATATGCTTGAAACCATGTACGCCGCCGCCGGGGTCGGACTGGCCGCGCCGCAGGTCGGGGTTTTGAAAAGAGTGATTGTCATCGACACCCATGATGAGGAAGAAGGCGAGGCGCCGCGTCCGCTGTTTTTGGTCAATCCGGAAATCGTTGCCCGCTCGGAAGAGAAAATCTGCCATGAGGAAGGATGTCTGTCGGTGCCCGACCAGCATGCGGAAGTAATGCGCTTTGCCGAAGTCCGGGTACGTTATCTGGACTATCACGGGGAAGCAAGGGAAGTGGCGGCCGACGGTTTGCTGGCGATTGCCCTGCAACATGAAATCGACCACTTGGACGGGATTTTGTATATCGACCGCATCAGCCGGCTGAAGCGGCAGATGCTTTTGAAGAAACTGCAAAAAATGCGGGCGGAGGAAAACGAAGAATGAAAATCGTGTTTATGGGAACGCCGGAATTTGCTCTGGCGGCCTTAAAGAAGCTGGCTGCCGAACATGAAGTTTTGGCCGTTTACACTAAAGAACCGAAAGTTTCCGGCCGCGGCAACAAACTGGTGAAAACGCCGGTGCATTTGTGGGCGGAAGAGCAGGGGATTGAAGTACGCACGCCGAAAACGCTGCGCAATGCCGAAGAACAGGCGAAATTTGTCGCGCTCGGCGCCGATATGGCGGTAGTTGCCGCCTATGGTCTGATTTTGCCGCCGCCGGTGCTGGAAGCCTTTCCTTTCGGCTGTGTCAACATTCACGGTTCGCTGCTGCCGAGATGGCGCGGCGCGGCACCGATCCAGCGGGCAATTGAGGCCGGCGACGAAAAAAGCGGCATCACGACAATGAAAATGGACGCCGGGCTGGATACCGGCGACATGCTGCTGAAAGGCGAAACCGAAATCACGCCGGAAACGACCGGCGGAGAACTGCACGACAAACTGGCAGAGATCGGCGCGGAGCTGATTGTCCGGACGTTGCGCGAGTGGAATGATATCAAACCGCAGAAGCAGGATGATTCCCTGTCCTGTTATGCCGCCAAAATCGATAAGGCGGAAAGCCTGCTTGATCTGATCGTGCCGGCCGCGGTGCTGGAGCGGAAAATTCGTGCGTTTAATCCCTATCCGGCGATTTATTTTGAGCATAAAGGGGAGCGGTTTAAGATTTTGCGGGCCGCGGTCAGCGAAGAAAAAGTCGGGCAGGGAGAAATTGTCTGCCGCGGCGGACGGTTGTTTGCCGGCTGTATCGACGGAGCGTTGGAAATTACGGAAATCCAGCGGCAGGGCAAAAAAGCGATGAGTGCCGCCGAACTGCTCAGGGGATATGATTTTTGAGCGCATCGGGAAAAAAGGAGCCGGAAGAAGACGGCAATCAGGCCGATAATGCCGAAAAGCTGTCGATAAGTCCGAAAAAGGACAACCGTAAAGCAGGTGAAAATGCGGCGGCGGAAAATGACGAAGGAGAAAAGGCCCGCCGGCAATATGAGAAAATCATGTTGTTTGTCATCGGCTGGTTTACGGTGCCGTTTCTGACCGGCGGCGTGTGGTATGATTTGTTCGGCGGACTTGATGCGGGGGAAGTTTGGCAGCGGCTGACGCATCCGCGCGAGTTGATTGATGCGCTCGGAATCTACACGATTGCTTTTGCATCGTTCGGCTATCTGCCGGCAAAGATCAGCAAGGCCGGTTGGGGTAAGCGTATATTTTATTTCATTCTTTTTTATTTTCTGCTCTGTCGGCTGGTTGATTTTCTGTTTTAGCCGTTTTGAAAATCAAAAAACAACGGCAGGCCTTTTTTCTTCATAAGCCACCGTTTATTTAGCATATTTTTTTATGTCAGCAAAACGTAACACTAAAGTTTAGTAACTTTTAAACATTTTGTTTTCAAGTTATTTTTTTTATTTCTCACAAAAAATTTTTTTTCTTCATAAACGGTGGTTTATGAAGATTATGAAAAAGGTTTCGATTATCTCTCCCTGTTATAACGGCGCCGGATATCTTGCCCGTTTTCTGGATTCTCTGATGCAGCAGGATTATGCGGACGTGGAGTTTATTTTCGTCAACGACGGTTCAACCGATGATACCGAAAATGTTTTTTCCGCGTATAGGCCGCGTCTTGAGGCTAAGGGCTGGAAGGTAGTGTATATAAAGCAGGAAAATGCCGGACAGGCGGCCGCGCTTTCCGCCGGACTGAAGGTGTTTACCGGCGAATATCTGATGTGGCCGGACAGCGATGATATCCTTTATGCCGGTCATATTGCCAAAAAAGTGGCGTTGATGGAGGAAAATCCCGCCGCGGGGATTGGTTTCTGCCGGCTGAACAAAGTTAACGAAGAAGATCCCGACAAACCGCTTTGCGTGCTTGAGCGGCGTCAAAACGGTACGAATGACGATTTTGCCGGAGATTTACTGATCTGCCGTAATATCTTGTGGCCGCCGGTCGGTGCGATTGTGCGTACAAGCGCTTTTTTGGAGGTTAATCCCGGGCGGGAAATATACGCCGGAGCGGCGGGGCAGAACTTTCAGATGTTTTTTCCGCTGGCGGTCAGGTATTCCGCCTGTTATTCGCCGGAAATACTGGGCGCCTACCTGATCAGGGAAACTTCTCACAGCCGGCAGCAGACGGATTATGTTAAACGCCAGTTTGACCATGAAGACACATGGATACACACGATTATGCGTGCACCGCTTTCCGATCAGGAAAAAAGCAAAGCCATTATCCGTACGGTAAATTATTTTGAACGATTGAAGGACGTTTATTGTAGAAAAATTTTCCCCTCCGCGCCGGGGAAAAGCAGAAAATCACAAAAAATCAGATTATTCGGTTTTATTCCGCTGTTAAAAATCTGCCGTAAGAAACACCGGACGGTGGTGAAGCTTTTTGATTTTATTCCATTTTTGAAGATAAGGTAAAATATGCAAATTCTTGATGATATGAATGATTGTACCGGCTGTTCGGCCTGTTTTAACGTTTGTCCGAAAGCGGCAATTGAGATGAAGTCGGATGTCGAGGGGTTTAAGTTTCCCGTTATTGATGCGGATAAATGCGTAAACTGCGGTTTGTGCCGCGAGGTTTGTCCGGTTGTCAGCGCCCGCTTTGAAAACAGTGTCGCACCGGCGTGTTATGCCGCGCAGGGAAGCGACGAACTGCGCGCGGCATCTTCTTCGGGCGGCGCTTTCGGCATTTTGGCGGAAAGCGTTTTGAAGGAAGGCGGAGCCGTTGCCGGCGCGGTTTTTCGCGAAGATTGGACGGTTGAACACGTTGTCGTTGACAAAATGGACGAGTTGTGGCGCCTGCGCGGTTCAAAATATATGCAGAGCGATATGGGAAATTGTTACCGGCAGGTGAAAACTCTGCTCGACAAAGGAACGAGAGTGCTTTTTTCCGGCACGCCGTGCCAAGTGGCGGGGCTTCGCTCTTTTCTTAAAAAAGATTACGGTAACCTTTACTGTCTGGACATCATTTGTCACGGCGTGCCGTCGGCGCAGATGTTTTTGGAGAGTCTGCGGGAAAATTTCGGCAGCGAAAAGAATGTTGACTTTTTCACTTTTCGCAATAAAACGAACGGGTGGAACAGGTGGCATTCGCTGAAAATTTCGGCCGGCGGCAGCGAGCAGATCATAGAAGGCAAAAACTATCCTTATATGGCGTCGTTTCTCAAAAACTTATGTCTCAGGCCAAGTTGCGGCCGTTGCCGTTTTAACCGTCTGCCGCGGCAGGGGGATCTGACCGTCGGCGATTTCTGGCTGGTAGACAATGTTGACAGTCGGCTGAACGATGACAAAGGCACCAGCGTGATCCTTGTCAACAATGAAAAAGGGCGCAGGCTTCTTGACGCCGCCGCCGCAAAATTTAAGCTGTTGGAAAAAGCGCCGCTGGAGAAGGCCGTTGACGGCAATCCGAATATTGTTGCCTCCAGCAGACACAACCCCGCCCGAGACGTCTTTTTCCATAATCGGGGACGGATGAGTTTGGCCGAAAATCTGGATTTTTGTGCAGCGGGCAAATTTGACGCCGCGATTCTTAACTTTTGGCCGTACAGCAATTTCGGCGCGATCCTGACGGGGTATGCGCTGCAAAAGGCTTTGGATGAAATGGGCGTCAGCAACCGCCTGATCTGGTATATGAACCGGGCCAACGGCAACCATTTGGCGGAAACTTTTCTGCAATCGCATTTTAAGAAATTTGCAGACCGGTATATGAAGTATACGCCGCTGCTTGAAGACGAGGAATTGGAACGGCTTAATGAGCAGACGTCCTGTTTTATTGCCGGCTCCGACCAGATCTGGCGCAGTACCGCGCAGGGAAAAGACAAAGGCGTTTATTATCTGAGTTTTGCCGGGGACCGTGCGCGGAAAATAGCCTGTGCAGCGAGCTTCGGCATGGCCGATTTTATCGGTACGGAAGAAGACGAAACTCTGGCTGCTTTTTGGCTGCGGCGTTTTGACGCGGTATCCGTGCGGGAAGATGCCGGCCGGAAACTTTGTGCCGAAAAGATGGGTATTGACGCAGAGGTGGTGATTGATCCCGTTTTTTACATTGACCGAAAATATTATGATGAAATGGCCGACAGTGTCAGTCCGGAATTGCCGCAAGAATATGTGCTGGCCTATTTTCTGGGCAGAAAGCTGCCGGAAAATGATCAGATGGCGGAATATTATGCCAGAAAGCTTGGTCTTCCCCTGATTTATCTTTCGCCCAAGGAAATGACTACCGAAGAGTGGCTGCATTATATTCGCGGTGCCCGTCTGTTGGTGACAAATTCTTTCCACGGCGTCTGCTTTGCGGTGATATTTGGCCGGGAGTTTGTTTCTGTGGCGGCAAGGACGATGGCGTTTTCCCGTTTTGAAACCGTGCTCGGCCGGTTGGGGCTGGAAAACCGACTGCGGCCGGCTGCCGAAACGGCCGTTTCGGGGAATTTTGATTTTACGCCGATTGATTGGAATGATGTGCGGAGACGTATTGCCGCGGAAAAGGATAAGGCTTTGAGCTGGCTGAAACAGGCTTTGTCGACGTCGAAAACGTCGCTTCCGCCGTTTGGGGACAGGCTGCTCGGAAAACTTTGTCGCCGGCTGGCGCTGACGCAGGCGGCGGCCGACAAAAACGGCCGTGATAACGATCCGAATTATCGGATGCTGCTGGCCGTTATTGATTATCCGCGTTTGCGACGGCGTTATTGGCGTTATAAAATCCTTTCCAAAATAACCTTCGGCAAGACGCGTAAAAAATATAAGGAAAAACGCAAAGAACTGAAACAAAAGTTGAAGCAGGTTCGGCGTTTCAGAAAAGATATCGGACGGTAAGTCGCATAGCGCTTTTGCCGGAAAGATAAGGGCGCCAGTTTTGGCCGGCGAGGTTGCGGCAATTCCGGAAAAACGTTAAAACCCGTTGAAAATCAACGGGTTTTAACTTTTTTTGCCTGTAGCGGAAAAAGGTACGTTAAAATGCGGCAAAAATCAAGACGAAAAATCAAGGGAAAGCGGAGAAAAATAATATAACTATCTATCGTACAATATTTTACATCACCTGAACGAAATATATGGATAAAGGGGAAAGGTCATGAAAATATTGTATAAAACCATGGGATTGGGGCTTTTGTCCGCGTGCCTGTGCCTGTTGTGTGCGGCGCCGGCTTCGGCCAAGGTCTGTTTCGTCGGCGAGGAAAACTGTACCGGCGGCGGCAGTTTTGAAAATTATAAAGATCCGTCCAAAGACGGAAGTTTGTGTACCCAGGAAGGTTATACAAGCAAAACTTCGTGTCAGGCAGATATGACCAAATATATTGCCGGCTATTGTCCGTACAACAACAATTACGTGATGTGCTGCGGGCGGGAATACAGCTATGACGCCTGCGTTTATCCGCTGGTGGCGGACGGCAAATGCGGCAACCGTTTCAAATGCCGCTGCGACTCGGACAAGTATCCGTATAAGCAGCAGAGTGCCACAGTATGCAAAAATACGGTAACCGGCCAGAATTACGACAACAGTATTGCGTCCGGGGCATCGTGCGTTTACACCGGTTTTGCCAACGGACAGACGTCGATCAACGCCTATTTTACCGAATGTCTGTGCGATCGCGGCCTTTATCCCAAGACCGAAGAGGAATGCTCAAAAGACGGTTCTTCGGTATCAAACAAATCATGTGTGGACAGCAACGGCAATACCTATTATACGGCCTGCATTTGCGGAGATGAGTTTAAAGTGATTGCCAGCGAATGCAAATACGGTATCAACATTAACGAACCGATGTGCCAGCAGGGCGATGTGTTAAAAGCAAAGAAATGCTGTGACTGCAACATCAATACTTATCCGTACGGAGATATTGAGGATGTAGAAGGCTCAAGCAGTCCGGTTGCTTCGTATGCCAGTTGCGAGAAGGAAAAGGGGTGTACCAGAGGCAGCCGTTATCGGGCAACCTCGTGCAAACTGGGGTATAAAATCGACGGCGGCAAATGCGTGCCAAAGGAATGTGACGAGATCCTTACGGATTATATTAAAGACAAAGGAATCAAGGATTATGTACTTTATGAAACCGGCAAAACTCCGAGCGCAGAAAAAGTGATTATTGCCAAAGATACCGGTTATGGTGCCGAGTGGAAAAATTTTTACAATAAAAAAGTCATTTCCGCCATGGTTTATGCAAACACGATTTATGGCAGTGATTCTTTGACTAAGCTGGTTAAACAGCAGTGTACGAAAACGCCGCGCATTGAGATCCGTGGTGAAATGAACAGTACTTCGCCGCTTGATTTCACTTCCGTTTTTCTGAAAAGTTCCAGTTGGTGGAACAAGGGTGGTTTTACCTGCACCAACTGCAGCCTTGATATATTTATGCTCTATAACGAAAGTAAAGCAGAACTAAAGTACGATGCCCGTCTGCCTAATGCTGACAACGTGTATGCCAAATTAACCGGAGCAGAAATTAAGAATCAATTTGTTTCAACTGGTTATAGTTATGAGTTAGGGTCTTTGGGAACAAAAATAAGAAACTCCGCAAGAAGATCTGGTGGCACATCAGTAGATCAGGGAAACGATAGTCTCTTCAGATTTCAGCATGAAATTATCATCCAAGGAACACCGTCTAAGCGCATAAGTGTGAAAACACTCAGTCCTTCGTATTATTTATCGGTAATCGGTGGAATGATGTTTAATTATGCTGATGTTTATATAGGAAAAACTTATATTGGTTTTTCATCGAACTATACTTCAGATAGTGCTTATTATCACAGAAGTGCAATTAACATTTACAATACAAACTGGTATATGTTTGAACGAGATAAATGGCAATCAAATGATGTTTATCTAAGTACGGGAAGTTTTCTGGGGGTTCCGCAGTCAGGGGGCAGATACAGCAGTTCTACCGGTTCAAAGATCATTATGGCGAATGATAAAATTTACCAAGCTCTTGGATTGCGAATTGCCAGAAGAAACTCCGAAGATGACAGAGATTGCTGGAACAGAGTTTATTATTTTAATTCAAACGGTTCGATTTCCACCTATCTGGCAGATAACAGAGGGTACAAAAATCCGATTTGCGTAGGGTTGGGGCATCATGATACCAGCACAAGCGCTGTCGTTAGATGTCACGGATCCGCTAATGGTACGCGCACAACATATTGTGATCACGTTAGCGGAAGACTTATCGGCGATAAACATGGATGCCAAGTTTGTACAAACGAAGACTAACCCCCGCCCGTTACCTGATTTAGATCGGGTGATATAAATCCCCTTTAGGGCGGGGCCCTCTGATACGGGGCGGGAAGGAAAGCTCGGAGTTTGAAGCTTTTCTCCCCGCGGATCCCGGATCTTTTGCCAAGACGTCTGCCGTTATTCTCTTTCTCTCCAGCCGTCATCCCGCCGGTAAGCGCCGCACTCCCAATCTGTCATCCAGCGAGCAAGTGGAGAGAGCGAGCTCAGAGATCTCAGGGGAAAAAAGAAGGAAAGGAGGAAGTAAAGAGAACAAGGAAGAGAGAAAGAAGACGGAGTAAAAAGAGGAAAGGGAGAGGAGTAAAAAGAGGAAAGGAGAGGGAGTGAAGAGGATATGAAAAGGCGGTTGTTTAGCTGGCCAAAAAAGAGTGTACCGTCTCTTCCTTCATATATATAACGGATAGCTTCTTTTCTGAAAGCTTCGGGCAGAATATTTTGGGTACATTTACCTGTGCTATCCAGAATGGCCAATCCTTTATCTGTACCCACCCAAAAGCGTTTGGATGAATCCTGATAAATGCCGTATACAATATTACCTGGCATATTACTGTTCGATGCATTATATTCTTTTACAGTTTGAGTTTGTTTGTCATAAGAATAGAGGCCGTCGGAAGTTGCCAGCCATAATTTATTGTTTTCATCTTCCAGAAACATGAAGATATCATTCGATACGCAGGTACGTGTCAGAGGTGTTTCATTGAATGTGCCTGTCCGAGGATCAAAAGCAGATAGACCACCGGCACAGGTCCCGATTAAAATCTCACCTCCATATTCATAAAAAGAGAATATGAGATTGGAACGCAGTTTACCACTCTTGTCATTCTGAACATTTACATAGTGTATTTTTTCGTTCTGTTCGTTTACGTAATAGAAACCTTCGCGTGTGCCGATGAAGCGATAGTTTTTTGTGGAGAGATGGCTGCGTATCGAGATGTCTTTTGATTTGAAGAGTCCTTTGTCGTATCGCCTGAAAGCCTCGTTTCTTTTTCTTAATAAATTCAGTCCCAGATAATAGCCTGTTCCGCACCATACATCTCCTTGGGATAGTAATATAGAAGATATATTATTGGACAGGAGATCTTGTCCCGGTTCTGTTCCGCAAATGGCAGAGTATATGCTTTTCCCATTGGTCAGTGACAGCAGGTAAATGCCTTGTCCGGAAGTGGCAACTCCTAAAATCCCTTTTTCATAAGTGAGGTTTGTTACTGGAACTTTAATGTCGTTCCAATAAGGAGCAAACGTTTGATGCAGTAGGTCAAAAGTTAAAAGACCTCCTTTTTCCGTACCGATATATAATTTATCTTTTACTTTAATGAAACATTTGAATTGTCCGCAAGAGGAGAGGGAGGAAGAATATTGCTTAAGTGCTCCGGATTTGGCATCACAAAGAACAATTCCATTGGTAGTCAGTAGCCAGACAGAATTAGGACTTTGTACTACGATATCCAGAATCCGATTATTTATGGAAAGAATGTTTTTTTCGTTGATCATGATATGCCGTAATTCTTTCCCGTCATAAATATAGAGACCGTTCACTGTTCCTATGTAAAGCCGATTCTCTTCATCTTTTGCTAATTTCTGAACAGAGAAATTTATTTCTTTGGCAAACATTCGCTCTAAAGTGAAATTATTGTGATTCATGTGCCAAAGTCCTTGCACTGTACCTACCCAAAAATCATGTTTGTGGTTTTCTATGAGTGCATTAACCAAAAAAGGGGAAGGGGTTATTCCTTCTTGCTTTTCCGTAAAATGATAGGGTAAGGTGTATTGTCCGTTTATTCGTTCAACGGTAAGCCCCGTACCGATCCAGATGAATCCATCTGAATCTTTATAAATGCAGTTGACACGAGTGTCTTCAAATTTGCATGTCGTTCCTTCGTTTCCGATACTATATATTGTGTAATTAGCATCTGACGCGAAGATATGGAATACTCCAATAAAAAATATTAAGAAGACTAATATGTGTTTTCTTAAGGCCATAGGCATTTTTTTCTTTGTAGTATGCAAATTTAGTAAAAAAATGTATCTGTTAATGTCTATAAATGAAAAATATCTGTTTGAGGAGGTTATGTAGTTCTTGCGGTCTACCTAAATGAGCATAAAAAAACAGAGTAGTTTCGAAAATTTGAAACTACCCTGTTTTTTTATCAATCCTAATATGGAATTATTCGCGATACAGCATTAATGTTCCCCAACCCAATTGGTCGAAAGCGCCACTGTTTGTGCCGTAACGGCTTCCACCGTCCACACCACCTTCGGGACGCATTTTGTCGGCAGCCATCTTGGCGTACTTGTAGCCACTGCCCAACTTCTTCACTTTGGCGTAGTGATTGAAGAGAATTTCCCATCCCGGACGGAGGTTGCCACGGCCATTATCATCAGCTACGGCTGTATGTATGGCACCGTGGTTCTTGTCGGCGCAACTGCAATCAACGCAATATTCATAGCGGTTGAACGGCATCTGCTCTTTGGTTGCCAGCCAGGAACCGGCGGCATTTAGTTGGTCGGAGCCATTACGTAGATTGAAGAGGGCTGTATATTCACCCATTTTCATTATTGCGTTATCTTTTGCAGCAAAGAAGTCGAGTTGGGTAACTGCTGGATTGTACTGGAAAAGAGTGTAGGCCATTTGACAAAGATTAGCTGTTACAGCTATTGACATCATGGCGTGGCCCTGGTCACGGCCGCTCTCCTGGTTTTGGGCTATTTCTTCACCGCTACCCAAAGGGTCGGAGAAGGTGCCCTGGATGAGTTTGCCAATATATCCGTTGCCTACTCCATTGTAGAAGTAGTTCACCACAAAGTTCACCATTTCGTCGTCTTCATTCAGGATTCCGATGGCGAAGTAAGAACACATATTTACCAAATCCCAATTAGACCAGTAGTGATCGCTGCAAGTACCTTGATGGCGCTTCATGAAATCCAGGTTTTTAGGAGCAAATACATCTTTCATCCATTTCTTAAAGGCGGTCAAATCGTTGGCTGCCCAACCGCTATAGGTTGACATTATTTCACCTGCATTGGCAAAAGTATAACCTTGTGCACCTGCGGCAAGCATGTGGTTGGAGTCGTTTGAAGTTACCTCCTTGCAGACCTTTGCCCAAGCATTCAGGATTTTGATGGAAGTATCGGCATACTTGGTATCGCCAGTCAGTTTCCATAATAATGATAGCTGATAGGCAGCGGCGGCATCGCGCATTGCATTGTTGCTGTTTTCAGTAGTCCCTGTTCCGGTAGCATCACCACGCACTATCTTTTCGGTAGGTGAAGGGGTGTAAGTAACATTTGTAAACTGACTGTTCTTCAGCAGATTGAATTCATCCTTTACTGCCTGTGGTGCGCTTCCGTTATCGAGCATTGTCTTCACACGTGTAAAGTCGGCCTCGTTGAACATGGCGCAAGGGTGAGTATAGGTGTATTTGGCGACCACTTCTTCATAAGGCATCTCCCAACTGTCGATATCTGTCGTTCCGTCTTCGATTTCACTGGAACAGGCTGTGAAGCCTGTTATCAGTGAGAGACCTAATGCGAATATTAAATTCTTTTTCATTGTGAGTATTCTTTAGAGTTATATTTTAGTTTCCGGCTGATATTTCAGCTTCAGCAAAGGCTTTTGCTTCGGCTATGCTCTTGAATGTGCGAATCCAGTAAACCGTATATTGACCGGTAGGCAGGTTCTCATTGTAAATGTCTGCTACCTTGATCTGGAAAGTATTGGCTTCTACCATACCATTGCCTAATGCCGCATTAATTGATGGTATATCATAATATATCAGATTCGTATTATCACTCAGAAGTTCTCCTACATGAGCTTTGTTGATATTTCCGGATTTAGTGACTAGATCTAATGTGTAAGCACCACCTTGCCCGATTCCTTTTCCGCCGACAGGCAATGTGGAACGCATGGCAAGTATCGGATAGTTGGAGAAATCAAGGTTTATGGGGACATTTTTGAAACTCAAGTCCGCACGTCTCATAGTAGCGTTTTGAGCACCGGCTGTAACCACCATTTTACCATTTTCTATCACATAGCTTGAAAAATTCTGTCCGATTTTCCAGCCATCGAAGTTATTCTGGCCATCCCAAATCACCCAACCGCTTTCTACGGTTACAGATACGGAAGCCGTCTGACCTGTTGCCTTACAAGTTGCCGTAATAGTAGCAGTTCCGAAACCCTTCGGTGTTACAACACCCAAATCTACCGTAGCAATGTTTTCGTCACTTGAAGTCCAGTCTACTGAACCTGTGGTAGCGTTGGCCGGTGTGTAAGCAACATCCAGCTGAACCGGGCCGCGAGAGATACAAAGCGGTTCTGTCAAAGCAGAGATAGAGACACTTTCTACCGGAATGTACTCTTTGATATTCAGCTCATAAGAAGCAGATACACCACTACGGTCGTGTGTGTAAGCTGTAATGATTGCCTTGCCCGGTGTCAGACAGTTTACCAGGCCATTTTCTGATACTGTAGCGATGCTTGGGTTACTGCTTGCCCATGTCAGATAAGAGTAGGTATGATTAGCCGGAAGGATGGATGCCTCCAACTGAATTCGGTCTGTCTCATAAATATCTTCTCCTTCTTTCGGATTGACCAACGTCATATCGGTAGCTTTTATGATTTCGGGTATTACATTGACCGTCACTGAGGCTGATGGACCGAAACCTATAGCGGGAGTCACACTAATGATGGCCGTACCTTCGGCTATACCGGTAATAGTACCTTGCTGCGAAACTTTGGCGACAGTTTCATCGGTTGACTTCCAGATAATGGAACGATCTTCCAGTTCTTCGGGAGCATCAATCGCAAAAACAATAGTAGAGTCCATGCCAATGGCAAGCGGCAGGTTTTCACTGACTTTAAACGTGATGCCGTTAATCAGTTTGGCTTCGGGCATGGCAGGAGTAAATTCTTGATCCTTATCACATGCAGTCAGAGTCATGCAGGCCGCCAGCATCCCAATGGATGCCCGGCTCAAGCCTTGATATATAGAATTTCTATTCTTCATGTTGTTATCTTCTTTTTATGAATGAAAAACATTGATTTATTCTCCCCAACCCGGGTTCTGTTTCAGGTTCGGGTTCAACTGCAACTGGTCGGTAGGTAATGGGTAAAGATAGTGCTTATCTTCCCATTTACGTCCTGACTCCAGGATGATGAAACCGTCGCTGTTTCTTTCATTGGTAACGCCCGGCCATTTGTTCTGGAACTCTGTACCTGTCCATCTGATACCCAGGAAATCTTGCGGCATTTCCGTTTCAGCTGTCTTCCAACGTTTCAGGTCGTCTATACGGAAACCTTCGTTGAATAATTCAATGGTACGTTCGCGGCGAATTTCAGTTCTCATATCCAGATCGTGAGTGCTGGCAAATGCATTGGTTAGTTTAGGCATTTTGGCGTTGATGCGGCAACGAACCAAGTTGAGAGAGATATTCAGATCTTCGTCAGAGATAGCTCCATCCCGTTCGAATACGGCTTCTGCATAGTTCAACAGAACTTCTGCGTAGCGGATGATGGGGTAGTCGTAGCTTTCATAGGTATCGTTTACATAGCGTTCGCAAGCCCACTTCTGATTGTTATAACCACTTCCTCCGGTAGGTACCAATCCTTTGATGGAAGCTGAGGCGCGGTCAACGGCATCACCTGTCCAGTTAACGCGTGAATTCAGGTTACTCCAAAAATATTCATAAGGTTTGCAGAGGGTATAAATCATACGGTTATCTCTGTTCAGGTATTCGTCCAAAATCTTCAGGTCTCCTTTATATACTTCCGATTTTTCAATGGGGAGTCCATCCTGGCAGAGATACATTGCAGCAAATTTGTGAGAGATCATTTGGGCATTTGCCAAACACTCTTTTGTGATATTTACACCGATAGGAGCCAACGCTTCGTCATGACGGCGGGAGAAAATATACTCCGTATTGGCGCTTTTCTGTAATCCGGCAGGGTTACACTTCGTATCTTCCAGGATAAACATATACTTCTGTGCACTGTCGCCTAAGATAGCAGGTGCAAACAGTGAGAAGTTTTTAGAGTTGATCACTTCCTTTGCTGCATTTGCCGCAATGTCCAACAAGTCTTTGCCACGAGCTGTGTTGCCACGGAACTTTTGCCATGTGCCTTCGTAGAGTGCTACACGGGAAAGCATTGCCCAGGCGCCTTCGCGACCTACACGTCCTTTTTCCACTGTGGAAGTGACGGGAAGTAATTCGGCGGCATCTTTCAGATCCTGAATGATGAGGTCGGCTACTTCGCTGCGGTCGTTGCGTGCTGCTTGCATTTCGGGAGCAGTAACATCAATCGGTGTAGTGACTACTATGACATTTCCAAAAAGCTGTAACAGGTCAAAGTAGCAGTAAGCGCGGAAAAACTTGGCTTCACCGATATATTGTGCGATGTCACTCTGATTTGCAAAACTCTCTGCTTTCTGTAAGAGGATATTTGTACGACGGATGCGATTGTAAGCATCGGTGTAGTTGCCGTCGGAAGCCGGTATGCTGTTGGTTCCGTTAGCAAATACATTTTTACTGCCTTTATCCATGATAAGGTCAGAACGCTTATCGGAGTGGGGGGCATCGTAGACGCTGTTTTTAAAATCGCGTGTCCAGCCATAGAACTGATTGGAGAATAACTTGAAGTCTGTAGCAGTCTGCCAATAGTTACCATCGGCAATCTGGTCTTTCGGATCCAGGTCGAGACAGGAATGTAACATACATCCTATTGCCAGTATCAAAATAGATTTAATTGTATATTTTTTCATTTTTGTCTTCAATTAAAAGGTTAAATTCAATCCAAAAGTTACAGTGCGCAGGAAAGGATATCGCTTGGAGTTGTCCACTTTACGATTTGCTTCCGGATCCCATCCATCATTGATTTTGCTGTGTTCCCACAAATCGCTACCTGTTACATATACGCGCGCCTTACTTAATATTTTTGTTTTGGCAAGCAGAGAAGCCGGAAGTGAATAACCCAGAGTTACATTTTTCAAGCGCAAATATGCTCCGTCTTCTACCGACCATGAAGAGCATTGGTAGTTGTAGTTGTTAAGTTCGGACTGGTTGGTCAGCGCAGGGAAGAATGCACCCGGATTATCCGGAGACCATGTGTTGCCTATGTGCTGATCGCTCGTGTTCAGATAAACGGCACGCATCGGAATCCTCCATGTACTTTCCTCACGCCAGATAGTACGTTTGCCTGCTCCCTGGAAAACGATGGCAAGGTCAAAACCATTCCACTCCAGACCTGCATTGATAGAGAATTGTACTTTAGGATCGTCTGTACCCAGATATACCAAATCTTCTTCTGTCAGTTTGCCATCCTTATTCACATCTTCGAACATGTTATCGCCAAGGCGCAGATTGTTGAGTGTACCGATGGTACTGGTGTTTTTGTACTTATCCACATACTTTTTCAGTTGTTCTTCTGTCTGGATCTTGCCACAGTAACGGAGACCGAATACAGAATTCAGAGGATATCCTTCACGGTCGGAGCGTACACCTGCTTTGATGGCTCCACTGCCACCGTTATCCACTAATTCGTTGGTGGTGTAGGTAAAAGTACCGCCGATGTGATAGTTTACTTTTCCAATCTTATCCGACCAGTTGATCATACCTTCCCAACCGTGTGCCTTGAATGCACCGTAGTTTGCCGTGGGAGCTTTGTCACCCAAAATACCCGGGTAGATTACGTCGATCAACATATTGTCACTCTTCTTCCAGAAGATTTCTGCCGTACCCGTCAGGCGGTTGCGCAAGAATCCGAAATCAAGACCAATATTGTAGTTATGGATGCGTTCCCATGTACGGTCGGTACTCGGCAACTTACCGTTAGTATCTACATAAGAGATTTTTCCATTACCTATCAATGCACCGCCACTGGGGGTGAAGTTGTATAACTGTGCACCGTCATAGCGGTCAACGCCACTCTGATTACCTACGCTACCGTAAGAAGCTCTCAGCTTTAGTTCGTCTACAAATGTCAGGTTCTTCATGAATGCTTCTTCTGAAATTCTCCATCCGGCAGAAGTACCCCAATAGAATACCCAACGGTTTTCGGGCTGGAATTTGGAAGAACCGTCGTAACGTCCCTGTGCTTCCAACATGTATTTAGAACGATAATTGTAGTTGATACGACCAAAGTAAGACATTACTGCCTCTTGCCATTTGGTTGATTTGTCGTCACCGTTCTTCAGGTAAACAACATCTTTTGTGCTATTAGGAATTTCCAATGAGGGCAGTATACCTTCTGTATAGAGGAAAGTGCCTTCATACTCTTTTAGGTTATATTGCGATCCCACCATCACTTTTACATCGTGAACATCGGCAAAGATATGCGACCAGTCGATGTGTCCGGACAATGAGTAAAAGTCGGTACGTGAATTGGATTTGGAATACGAGCTCTTGTCTTCGGTCGGATTGCTACGAACCACGCGGTCACCTGCATAGTTATACCAATCAATAGCTTTACTTTGTTTATCACGGATGGCTGTCGATGTATTATAACCGGCCGTTACTGAAGCAGTCAGATCTTTCAGGATGGAGTATCTGAATGTCTCGCTGATGTTGATAGCAGATACTTTCAGTTTGTTGTCACCACCCAATTCACAATACCAGTTGGGTGCGCCCCATGTTCCCCATGCATAAGGCTTGCCATTAGCGGTAGCAGATGGGAAACCCGGTTGCTGTGAGTTGGTGGTCAGTGCCGAACCAATCTGTGTAGGTGCCACTTGATCCTGACGGTTGTAGGCTATCACTGACTCAATAGAAGCGCGGTTGGACAGTTTAAAGGTATTTGTCAAGCGCAGGTTATAACGATTATTATTGTTGTTACCCCACTTCAAGTTACTGTCATCATACATATAGCCTAAAGACAAACGGTATTTTGAGGCATCCGAACCACCAGCTATAGCAAGTTCGTGTTGCGTGGAAGCAGCTGTTCCCCACATGATATCCTGCCAGTTGGTATCGAAAAATACAAAGTCTGCTACGTCTGTGAAGGCATTACCAAAGGGATTTGTTGTATGGTCAAGATTGATATACTGATTTTTATACGCCAATGCTAGTTTTGCATAACGCATCCAGGTATCATCGTCACCGTAACCGTCATTGGTACGTGCATCTATCACGGAGGAAGCCCATTGTTCCAGACTCATCAGATGAGGAGACAGACCGATAAACTTACTTGTTACCGAACCGCTATAGTCTACCTGCACTTTGCCTGCCTGGGCTTTCTTGGTAGTTACCAATACTACACCACCAGCAGCTTTGCTACCGTAGATGGAAGCTGAAGCATCTTTCAAGAAGTTGATAGATTCAATATCAGAGGGATTCAACAAACGCAATTCGTTTACGCTTTCATATTCCACGCCGTCGATAATGACTAATGGACTGGTAGTGTTTTTTGAAACTGCACCGCGCAGACTCATGTTCCAGCTTTCATCGCCCGGGGCTGTAGAATTACGCGTGATAATGACACCGGGAACCTGTCCTTGCAATGCCTGTACAGGACTGGACATTGTTCCTTTATTCTCTAACATCTTCTGATTCACCACTGTTACCGAACCGGTCATTGTAGCTTTTTTTTGTGTGCCGTAACCCACAACTACCACTTCGTCCAGCATTTCCGAATCTTCTGCCAGAGTCACAGTAAAGGATGTTTTTCCAGCCACCGGCAGCTCTACCGTCTTATAACCGATAAAGCTGATTGTCAAAG
>ENA-UEYD01000644-UEYD01000644.1-human-gut-metagenome-genome-assembly--contig:-NODE-644-length-31988-cov-5.735514_pt1 | contig 31988 bp, 50 predicted proteins | sample MGYA00242907_ERZ507875 | MGnify/ENA primary metagenome ERZ507875 (study PRJEB26167, sample SAMN06115506) | human gut metagenome | host: Homo sapiens | place: China:Shandong | collected 2015-08-07...
GTCCCCCTAGGGAGCGCGGCGATGGGCCTTGGGAGGGGGGGTGACACGACGGCGGAGCGCCATGCCCCGAGCCGTCAGTGCGCCGGTGTCTCTGTCGTGCATGGCGTTGTGACACGCCGGGCACAGGCTGACCAGATTCCACGCCGTCCAGGCCAGCTCCGGCCAGTCCTCTGCGGGCCAGGCGTGATGCACCACCGAGGCGTTGACCGCCAGGCCGTAGCGGCTGCACTCCCGGCACTGGTGGCGATCCCGCCGCAGGGCAGCACGACGTGCGGCCGCCCAGCGCTTAGACTTGTAATCCATGGGCCACGGCCGTGGCGCTCCGCCCCCGGGCTATCACCTCCGGCGGACGAAAAAAAGCGCCTGGGCCACGACACCCCCTCTCGGGTTAGTCTAGGCTCAGGCGCTGGTCATGTGACACGGGCTCAGGCGCTATGTCTATCACGATCTCCCGGCGGCAGCGTTTGCAATACCGGGGGAGATTTTTGGCGGACGTTGTCGGCAGGACCCGCTGGAGTTTGCCCTTGCCGCACAGTGGGCACATAGCCCATCCGCCTTGCACTATCAGTTTACCACTCTTTGCCGTTGTTTGCAATCTTTTTTCCTCCTTTTGTTTTGAAAGCGAAGAAGATATACTTACCCCCAAGCCCGAAAAGAATAGAAAAGCTATTCTTTCGGCGTTCGCCGCCGCTTAGATCTGCGGCGGCTATTAGTATCGGTTGGCGGCAGCAGGTACTTGATCCAGGCATACTCCCCGTAGCCGTTGCGGATCGGCCCCTCGTTGGCCAGCACCTCCGCCTCCGGCGGTGCGGCCAGGGTGACATAGTCCGGGACACGCTCCGTCTCCGGCTCCGGCTGACGGAGGTGGAGCGCCGGTGTCCACGTCCGCTCACCCACATGCGGGTGTCCCCACTCCCGTGGCTCCTTAGTCAGGTAGCTGGCCAGGTCCTCATAGCTGTGGGCCCGGTCGATGGTCAGGCGGATCACCTCCACGTCCTGTCCGCATCGCCACGCCTTGCGGAGATCCTCCACGTCCTGTCCGGTGCTGTTAAGCACCATATGGTGGTGCAGCCGTCCACCTGGATAGCAGCCCTCTGTGATATATACATATCTGGTCTCCTCCCCCCGGCCCCGGCGCAGCGCCCGGAACCGGGAGAGGAAGGACCGCATCCGCCGGACCGCCGCATCCCGGCAATCCGGCAGGTGCTGGTCATCATAGGTGAGGGTAACAAACAGATCACCGGTGTCAAAATTTGCGGCAAGCACTCTTTCCAGCTTTTGGAACGATGTGCGGGCATTGAGCTTTTCCCGGGCGGCGGCGCTGGCCCGGAGCTTTTGGCCCCGGGTCCTGGCCGTCTCCCCGGCGGTTGGCGTGGTGTACACCACGGCGCACACCAGCCGCCCCGCCCTGGTCTGCTTGAGCGTCTTACTCATCCGGCCAGCGTCTCCTAACTATCTCCGCAAGCTCCTCACCAGCCAGCGCCATAGCCACTCTGTAGCACATGATGGTGGTCGGCTTATCGTGGGCATTAACAGGGCAGTCCTCACAACAGGCCACGGAGCTGCAAAGTCTCCGTGACTTATTGAAATCCTCGTATTTCATAAGTTCCCTCCCATCTTATTTTCGGCGGGCCTGTACAGTCGGAACACCTGCTTATTGTGGGTGCCGCCGGTACCCGTCCAGGACAGGCACCGGCCCGTCTTTGCGATCTTGCGGCGCTGCCCCGTCCACAGCAGATAGTGGCAAGCCTTGCCCGGCCCCTTATATCCGGCAGCGGACAGCACCCGCCAGTATACGCAGTTATCACACGTCCGCTTACGCTTATACGCCATGCTTGCGCCCCCTATACGTCTCAGCCTTAAGCTCCGGGTACCTCCGCTCAAAGGGGATTAACTGGTCGGCCCGGTCTCGCATGATCTCGGCCAGCTCTGCGTCCATGTGGGCCCGATACACGTCCTGTTCTGGCCCTTTGAGCACAGCCCCGCTATACTCGTTGCGTACCTGAGTCTGTAGCTCCGTGAGCTCCATAATGCGCTGATACCCCAACGCGATCTTGCTATACCGGGCCAGCGCAATCTGCCAACAGTCCTGCTCAAACTGCCGGGTGCATCGCTCCGCCACGCCCATGGCTGCGTCCCGTTCACGCTGGATACGCTTCACAAAGTCATTCATCCGAAATCGCCCCGTTCCATGTTGATAGGCGTTCCCACGGTTCCGACGCTCCCGGCGCTATCCGTGGCCTGGAAGTAATCCCCGGGCAACGGGAACGAAAATCGATACATCAAATAGTTGGCCGCATCCAGCAGATGCTCCAGGTTGTGGTCCCGCTCAAACGCATCCAGGCACAGCAGCGCCGTCCGGTAGGCATCCACCCGGCCCTCCCCAAAATTTTTCGCAGCCGGGCCGTACTTGTGATACGACACTTTGACCCGGTTACGCCTCAAGCGGTCAAACTCCTCGTTGTACTCAGCCATCCGTCTCACCCTCCTCCTCAATCAGCATCCGCACCCGCACCCGGCGCAGCAGCTCCGCAATGTTCCAGCTGCCAACATAGGCCCTGGGCACATAGTCCGCCACCCGGTCACTCAGCGGCTCCATGCTGCCGCTTATGTCGATGACAACGGCGGAGGCGGGCACCGCACCCAGCACCTCCTCGGTCACAGCGTCAGCGCTGTTGACGATGATGTCCGCCCGGGCTACCCGATAGGCAATGTCCAGGGCCGTGCTGCTGCACTGGACAAACTCATAGTCATACCAGCGCAGGACCCCATCCATCCGTTGTACAGCGTGGCCCCTGCCGATGATGCACACCCGCCGGTCACGTGGCAGGCTGTAGATATACCACAACACCCCAATCGCACAGCAGGACGGACCCGTGTGCTGGATACAGTCCACGTCCTCCTCGCTGGTCATGTCCCACATCGGCCACCCGGCGTCCGTGTCGGCCACATAGGCAACGCAGCCGGGCGTGGGCCCGTCCACCCAGGCCGTCTTGATTCCCTTCGACGCCGCCCGGCGGGCCACCAGGCGGAGGTATTTGCTATCCTCAGGGCCGTACAGGCCCAACGTGTCGTTTTTCACTTTTTATCTGCCTCCTCTTTTGCGATACCGGTTTAGGGAGTGGGTAATGTCGAGTTTCCGTGTTCAATTCCTGTGTCCTCCACTCCCCATTGGTCAGCCATAGCCTTTGCAATACCTGGGAAAGTTTTGCTTCGGGCTTTTGCCCGTTCTTCGCTTTTGCAACCCCTCATTCCTTCGCACCATCCGATTTTCTTTCCCTTGGACTTTTCGCCCTGGCAAATATACATTGGCGGCGGTTTAGGCAAATCCGAAATGCGTTTGAGAGGGGGCACACCTTTTAACCACAGGCAAGTGCGCTTCTCGTGGTAGTTTTCGTCATCTGTAACGCTTTCGGCAAAATAATAAGGGTGGATAATCTGGTCAGCCTTGCGATAAGACGAGTTCATAAATCCAACAGGATTTTCAACTGCAATTCTCGGCACATCTGCGAGAATAAATTGCATGAAAAATACAGCGGCATTTGCTCTATCTACCCATCGAGTCACTACTTTCTCCGGTGAATTACATTTCAAGGAATATTGCCGGGTCGCAACATTTGAGAGGTAAGTACAAGGCGGGTGTGCGATCAGCAAATCCCACTTGCCAATATCATGCATTAGCCCGTCCATGGTCGTTACTTGCCCCCCCTCGATAGCTTTGACTGCATCGCCCAGTATATGCCACTCAGGGTGCCCTCCACTGGGCTCTAGGATATCGCAGGAGTATGCCTCATGTCCGCGAGCCCTAAACGCCTTGCATACCGTTTGCGACTCTTCGCAGGCTACTAATATTTTCATCTCCCAGAACTCCCATATCCGTCATCCCCCCGTGGGCCGCCGGCAATCTCCTCCGCCTGGACCACGTCGGGGTACAGCACCGGCAGCACCACAAGCTGGGTGATCTTGTCACCCCGCCTAAACTGTACCGCCCTAGGGCCGTGGTTATAGAGCTTGACCAGGATCGTGCCCGTGTAGCCCTCGTCGATCACGCCCTCGCTCACGATCCCGTGCTTGACGTTAAGCCCGCTCTTGCTCTTGAGCATTCCGACCGTGTTCGGGGGCAGCTGGATATGTACCCCCGTGTTGACCACGGCCCCCACACCCGGCATCACCAGCACGTCGTGGGGTGTCCTCAGGTCCAGCCCCGCATCGGTGGGGTGCGCCCGCTCCGGCAGATAGGCCAGCGGGTCAAGTTTTACGTTCAGTTCCATGTTTTTCCTCCTAAAAACGGCAGGGGCTCATCGTCGCCCATGTCCTCCATCGGAGCCTGGACAGGCGGCGGGAGCATTGCCTCGTCTGCGTTCCCTTCGCTGGCCGGGGCCGCTTTGGCCCCGGCGAAATAGATATTGTCGGCCACGATCTCGCAGGCCCGGCGCTTGCTGCCGTCGTTGGCGGTCCAGTCCCGCACCTGGAGACGGCCCTCCACTAGGGCCTGCTGGCCCTTGTGAAAATACTGCTGGGCAAATCTGGCCTTAGAATCCCAGGCTACAATCTGGAGCCAATCCGTCTCCCTTCGGCCGTCCGGGCCCTTAAAATCCCGGTCCACGGCCAGAGCGAAGGAGGCCACCGGCTTGCCGGTGCTGGTATACCGCACCTCCGGGTCCCGCCCCAGGCGGCCCATGACGATGATCTTATTGAGCATCCCAGCTCACCCACAGACCATCATGATCACCGCCCACAGGGCGGCCATCATGGCCGCGCCCTGGGCAAAGCGGATCAGTCCGTGCCGCCGCATGGCGGCCTGGTGGCTCTTGCGACGGTGATAGTCCGCCGCCCGGCGATAGTCCATCCTGCGGGCATCCAGCTCCCACAGGGTGCTGATCGTATTGCAGTCCACAGGGAGGGACTGATTTGCGCGTGCAAATTGCCGGGCCGCGCTGGCCGCCGTGTCGTTGCGCTTAAAGTAAATATTATCCATATCCTTATCTCCGTTCCCGCTCAATCATCGACACAAGCACGCAGCCGATAAAGGCAAAGACGACTTGCCCCCAAATAGGGGCCAATACCCACAACCAGCTCCATCCAATGATGCCGACAAGTTTTAATACAATAAGGGCGATACAAAGGGCATCGAAAAATCCGATGCTGCCAAAAAACGATTTGTTATCCTGATTATTGCCCATGTTATCCTCCATCCATCATAATTTTGTTTTTATATGCCCGTCTCGGGTCGTTGCTCAGGGGCAGAACCCGGCTGGTGCCTGGGTAGAAAGCCATTTTGCAGCTGCCCGTCGCCCCGTGGCGGTTTTTGGCCACGATGACCTCCAGCTCCTCCGGGGCGTACAGGTCCCGGCCCTCCTGTGCGCCGTAATACTCCGGCCGCAACAGGAAGATCACCCCGTCTGCGTCCTGCTCAATGGCCCCCGTGTCCCGCAGGTCAGACAGCTGGGGCCGGTGGTCCTGGCGGGCCTCGCTCTCCCGGTTCAACTGGGCCAGTGTCAGCACCGGCACCCGGAATCGCCGGGCCAGGGTCTTAATGGCTCCGGATATCTCCGTGGTGTAGTCATACCGGCTGCTCATCCGCCCCCGGTCTCCCGGCGATATCTTGCCCATATAGTCCACCACGATCAGGGCCAGCCCCGGCACCTTCCGGGCCAGGGTCTCCATCTCCGCCACGGTGGCGCTGGCCTTCTGGTTAACGTACAGGGGCAGCTCGTTCAGCACGTCGGCGGCCTGGGCCACTTTGGTGTATTCCTCCTCCGTCAGCCGCTGCATCAGCAGCCGGTTCCCCGGCACGCCGCTCTCCCGGGCGGTGCGCTTTGCCTCCAGCTGCTCCACGTCCATCTCCAGGGAGATGAACAGCACCGGCCCCGTCCGCCGGGCCACCCGGTCTGCGATGTTCAGGGCCAGGGTGGTCTTGCCCATGCCCGGTCGGGCGGCCAAGACGTACATGCCGCTGGCCAGCATCCCACCCCCCAGCACGTCGTCCAGGTCCCGGTAGCCCGTGGGCACAAAGCCCTTGCCCTCCCCCCGGTCCACCGCCTCCCGGTGTTGGAAGAAGCGGAGCATCCCCTCCTGGGGGCCGATGAGCTCCCGCTCTGTCCCCTGCTGCTCCAGCTGTTCCATGGTCCGGGCCGTCTCCTCCAGGACGTCCCGGGGGCGGGCCTGCTGGTCCAGCTGCTCCAGACAGCGCCGGGCCATCTCACGCACGCCCCGGGCTACGGCGTTCTCCCTGGTCAGCCGGGCGTATTCCTCCACGTTGGCCGCCGTGGGGGTGGTGTCCATCAGCTGCAGGATGTACTCGTTGGACACCGACCCGCCCATGCGCCGGGCCTCCTGACCCAGCAGCACCGGGTCGGCGGGCTTCCCCGCCCGGGTCAGAGCAAGGGCCGCCTGAAACAGCTGCCGGTTGGCCTCCAGCCCAAAGTCCTCCGGGCTCAGGATGCCGGCGGCCACAGGCAGGCACTCCGGCGAGATGAGGATGGACCCGATCACGGCGTTCTCCGCCTCAAGTGGTCTCATCGTCAAAGACCACCACCTCCTCCCCGTCGATCATCTCGACGTGGGATTTACGCTGACGTTTTGGCGGCGTGGGCCCCGGCTGGGGCTGTCCCTGACCGCCGCCCCGCAGGGGGAACACGGATTTCCAGCTGTTGGTAACGCTCTGCCGCACCAGTGCCAGCTTGTCCTCCCGACGGCCGCCGCTCAGGCGGTCCAGTTCCGCCAGCAGCATCTTGATCGCCCGGGCGGAGTTGACGGCCTTTTTGGCTACCCGCACCTCGATCAGTGTGGCCAGAGCCTGATACAGCTCTGCGTCCTTGCCAACATAGGCCCGCAGGATCGGCTTAGCGTCCTCCGCAAGGTCGTATTTGCTGGCCCTCTTGCCCCCCTTCTGGGGGGTAGGGGGGTTATTATTATCTAATCTCTCTGTATTATCTTTCTTTTGTAGTGTCAAATTTTCCGTTGACGGTTTTTTCCGTTGACGGCTTTCACCGTTGACGGCTTTTTCGGACAACGGTGTTTTTTTTGCTTCACCGTTGTCCGAGTTTTGGGACAACGGTGCGGGGCTCTCATCCTGCAAGATGTAGGTGTTTGGGCCAAACTTGCCCCCGTCGCCGTGGCTCTGGGCCCGGACCAGATATCCCACCGTCTCCAGCTCCTCCAGCAGCAGGCGGGTCCGGTACTTGCTGCATCCGGCCACCTTAGCAAGGCCGGCCACGGTATAGCTCCAGTCCTCGGGCAAGGAGGCCATCACCGCAAACAATCCCCTTGCGGCCAACGACAGCCGCTTGTCCTGTGCCACCTCCCGGTACAGCACCACAAAGGGCTTTCTGCGCCCCGAGCGGATCGTCCCGTCCTCCATCATGTTGATCATCTCCTCTTGCGTAGTCTGGTTATTTGTGCTATAATCTCTGTGTAGTCTGGTGAGTGCCCCTCACCCTTCCCCCTTGTCGGTGCTATCGGCAGGGGGATTTTTTTGCGCGCTGGGCCACTGACAAAACTCAACCGGTTTGTCAAAAAATCTCAGGGCCAAATTGGCGCACATAGTCTCGTTGGAGCAATATACCTCCGTGTGCATCACCTGGGTATCGGCATACAGCCGTCTCACACACGGCGTAAAATACGGGCAATCCCGCATCTTGTCAAGGCTATCCACTTGTCACACCTCCTCACGCCCCCAGCAGGGCGGCGGACAGCTTGCCCAGGGCCTCCATGCGCTGGTCGATCATGCGGGACACGTCCCCGCAGATGATCTCGCTCACGTCCCGGAGCTTGTACATGGTCAGCTCCCCGTGCTTATACTTGACCAGGCCGCCCGGGCTGATGTGGTAGGCCCAGTTGCTGTTCCGCTGGACGGCCCAGCCAAAGGGTACCCGCTCATCCTGCAGGGCCTCATACAGGGTGGCGGTGCTGGTGGCCAGATACCGGGCGGCCAGGGACACCGGCACGTTGTCCAGGGCCAGGATCTCCTCATCCGTGACCGGCGGGGTCTCGATGGTCTTAGGTCTCATCCTTGCGCACCTCCTCCATGGGCTCCAGCCCCCACTTAGCCCGATAGGCCTGCTCCATCTTGTTGGTGTTGTACAGGACCAGCGTGCAGGGGCCCACGTCCCGGGCACGCCGCCAAAAAACCCCGAGGCAGTCGATCCGCTCAGGCCTCACGTCTCGTAGCAGCCCATTCGGATCCTCAAACATATAGGCCCGCATCTCATAGCGGTCAGATCCTCGGATCCGGGTGATCTCCACCTGGTCCACCCAGGGCATATCCCGCAGGGCCTCCGCAAGGGCCAGCAGGGTAGGCTCCAGATTCTTCAGTTTTTCTTCCATTTTCTAGGTTCACTCCTTTTTTCTCCCGGGCTCAGGTGGCCCGGGGCTTGATGGTGTCCAGCGCCGCCGCCATGCCCTCCGCATAGGCCAAAAAACAGTCTTTCTGGCCCTCGGACAGGGTGGGCAGCAGCCGGGCGATGGTCTCACTGATCCGCTGCTCTTTTGCCGTCATGTTGGTCACCTCCTTTGTGTTGTAAACACATAATAGCATATTGCGATTGTGCTGTCAACACTTTTTTCAAACATTTTATTTTTAGAATTGTGTTGACAGCACATTTTCTTTTTGCTATAATAAGGGCACAAGCAAGGAGGTGAGACATGTGCGAGATCGTATTAAGATATTACGCAAAGCCCTGGGGCTCAATCAAACCGAGTTTGGAAATCGCCTTGGGATGTCGCGCTGGGCTATTGTCAATATTGAGCTTGATAGAGCCCCGATAAAACCACTCTTAATTGATCTTATTTGCTCCACGTTTGGGGCAAATAAGGAGTGGCTGGTCAGCGGCACCGGCCAAATGCTCGCAGACCGCAGCCGCGATGACCAAATCATGGACTTCGTTTCCTCCGCAATGGCGGGGGAACGGCCTAACTTTAAGCGGCGTCTGCTGTCAGTGCTGTCCCAGCTAAACGAGGATCAGTGGGAGATGCTGGAGAAATACCTGCTGGAAATGGTCCCGCCGCCGGAATCCCCCACAGACAGCACAGAGGACGGGCCCTGACGGACCCGCCCTCTGAAAAAAAAAAGGCTGACCAAATCGGTCAGCCCCCTGGGTTGGGATGGTTGGCAGCCAGGCCCCGGGCCAGCTGCAAGACCAGGCGCTGTTCGCGCTCCGGCAACTGCCGGAGGAGCTGGGCCAGCTCTCTCATCAAGTCGCTGTTACACATGGTAACCTCCGATCCCGTATGGCTTATGTGTTGACCCCACTGCCCCGGCCATGGCCGGCGGTGGCGGCCACCGGACACAGCCCGTAAGCGGTGGGGTCGCCGTCATTATATGACCAGCGCCCCCAGAAATCCATGGGAAAACCGTCGAATTACTAAATTTTAACAAAATCTGAATGGAGTGAATATCGTGGGAATGCGATATCGTAAGTCCATCGGGCTGGGCAAGGGCGTCCGGCTCAACGTGGGCAAGGGTAGCGTGGGGATCAGCGCCGGGGTCAAGGGGGCCCACGTCTCCGTCAACTCCAAGCGTGGCGTGACCACCTCCGTTGGTGCCCCCGGCACCGGCGTGTCCTACTCCAAAACGAGAGGCTGGGGTGGTAAAGGAGCTGAGAGCGACGCCGGAATGCCCTGCACCGAGACCAGTGGCTGGGGCGGTAACGGAGCGGGCAGTGGTGACGGAGGCCCAAAGCCGCCCAGCAATAAGCTGGTGAGGATCGCGGTATGGGCGATCATCATATCGGTGCTCATCATCGCATTTTGCGGAATCTACTCATTTTTGAGCGGCGGCGGATCTGACGCACCGGCGCACCCCGCACAGTCCGCCGTGTCCACCTCCGCTGACACCGGCACAGGCGATGCTTCCAGCGCCCCCGGGGCCACCACGACCGATGTCACCATCACCCAAGGCAGTCAGGCCGCACCAATCGACGTGATCGCCGACGGCGTGGAGACCTATCTGGAGGGCATGGGCTATCCCGTCTCCAGCACCCGCAAGGTGGCCGACCACAGCCGGGTGGAGTGCGTGGTCACCGTCCCCGGTCTGAGCGACAGCGACGGCGGCGCAAAGCCCGCCAACTGGTCCGACGTGCAGACCGACCTGGTCAGCCTGGCCGCCGGAGCCCAGAGCGCCGTGACCGATCAGGGAGACTACACCGTCCTGGTCTACGTCCAGAGCGCCAACGGAGACAATCTGCTGGCCGCAGACAGCAGCAAGGTCATCTATGACAAGTTCCAGGCAGACACAGCGGCGGCGAAGAATCCGGCAGCGGAAAAGACGGTGTATGTCTCCGCCACCGGCTCCAAATACCACAGCAAGCCAGATTGTGGCAATATGTCCAGCGCCAAAGAGATCACGCTCTCCGAGGCACAGTCTCGCGGGCTCACCGCCTGCTCCCGTTGCTGGTGAGCAGGGCAAAAAAATAGATCGCCGGGCGGTAACCCAGCGATCCACGTCAAGAGGGTAGTTGTCTATGGAGGATCAAACTACCCTCTTATTATACCAATAGGAGGGCAAAAAGTCAATGAAAAGAGCCAACGGCACCGGTAGCATTGTTAAACTGCCTGGAAACCGCCGCAAGCCCTGGGCCGTCCGTGTCCCGGCCCGCAATGAGCGGGGCCGCATCCGGCAGCACTACCTATCCTATCACGCCAAAGCCGCCGATGCTCAGGCCGCCCTGGATGACTGGTGCCGCACCCACACGGCCCCGGAAGAGACTGCCGCAAACTGGACGCTTGCCCAGGTCTATGCGGCGTGGTCCGAGCGGCACTATCTCAAGATCAGCGACAGCGCCGCCGCTGTCCACCGCTTTGCCTGGCGCTATCTGCAGCCCCTGGCGGACCGCAAAATGCGGCTCATCACCCTGGACCAGTGGCAGAGCTGCATTGACCAGGCTATCGAGGGCGGTCTGGCCCCCAGCACCTCGGCAAAAATCAAGGTGCTTATGGGGGTACTCAATAAGTACGCCATGCAGCGGGATATCATCCTCAAGGACTATTCGGCATTTGTGGACCTGCCCCATGCCCAGGCCAGGCAAAAGCGTGACGGGCTGGATGATATCCAGCTGGGCAAGCTCCAGCAGCTGGCCGCCGCCGGCACGCCGTGGGCGGATACCGCCATGATCCTGTGCTATACGGGTTTCCGGGTGTCCGAGCTGCTGCAGCTGACACCCACCGCCTACCACCCGGACGGGGACTATCTGGTGGGCGGGTTCAAGACGGACGCAGGCCGCAACCGGATCGTCCCCGTACATCCCCGCATCAAGCCCTATCTGCTGGCCTGGTTGGCTAAAGGCGGGCAGACCATCATCTGCAAGGATGACGGTACACCGCTCTCGGATGACATCTACCGGCTCCGATTTAAGGCCGTCATGCAGGCCATCGGTGCGCCGGATGCCACCCCACACTGGGCCCGGTATACGTTCGCGTCCCGGCTCCACGCCGCCGGAGCCGATGAGCTTGCCATCCGCCGCATGATCGGCCACTCCGATAAGAGCATCACCGACCACTACACCAAGCTCACCCCGGACTACCTCCGAGGTGAGCTGATAAAGGTCTCATAATGTAACTAACATCACAAAATCGTGCAAAATAAACGATAGCGAAAAAGTTATGAAAAACACCAATACAAAGGCCAGAAGAGCACAAAGCGAACAACTTTGTGCTCTTCTTGTACCAAAATTTTTCAATTCACGAATTACTTTTGCACACGCAAACCGTTGAAAACACTACGTTTTTGCGCTGTATTGTAACACACTTGTAACTAACGTGTAGCTAACATCATAAGATTGTGCAAAATTTCAGGGGCGATCCAGCACGGACCGCCCCTAAAAAAATCAATGCTTGACAATGTACCGATAATAGGCGGCGGCCTTGTCCTGGACCGCATCCTTATCGTCCAGCCAGGCCAGCGCCATGTCCACATAGTAGTCCATGTTGCCGCCCACGCCGTGCTTTTTGGCGACCTTAACATAGTCGCTGTACACGGCATTGAGGGCCGCAAAAAAGTCAGGCAGCGGGCAGGTGATACCACGCTGGGCCATCAACTGACGCACCTGCTCCATGCTCCAGTGAGGGCCGTGGGTGCCGTCCTCGTTGTCCATGTCAGCGGCCCACTCCTCCGCCGTCTCCACGTCCAGCGGGCGGACATAGGTGCTCTCGCTGTGGCCGCTCACGGCCCGGTTGCCGGCCATCCGATCCATCTCCCGATACCGGGGCACGGAGGCATCTGCGCCGCCCATGGTGGGCCAGTCCCGGCCAAAGCCGATGGGCCGCATCTCCATGGGCCAGTGCCTGGACTCATCCAGATAGGTCATGGTGGGCCTGGTCTCACGCTCCGGGCGGGAGGTGATATAGGCGTCCCATCCCATGTATGGTCCCTCATACTCGGGGGCATAGCCCTGGGGGATATACTCGGGGTAGCGCTCCCGGCGGCGCTCCCGCTCACGATCCCGGTCCAGCAGCATCATCCTGGTGGTCATCCTCATACAGCTGCACCTCCATCAATGGCGCTCAGTCGGTTGTCCGGGGCGCACCATACACGACACAGCAGGCGGAAGGTCCCGCCGGTGGCGGACGTGGACACACACACGGGATACCGTGTCCGGGTGCGCAGGTTGGCCGCCACGGCCTGAGCGCAGTTGGCCTTAGTCAGGGGATACTGCACCGTGCCCGTGCCGATGGTCACCACCACGGGGGCCCCGATGATCGCATCTGCCGGGATAGCCTGGGCGATCACCATGCAATAGCGCTGACCGTCCTCATACGCCCCGGCGGGCAGATTGATGGTCAGCACGCCGCTGGCGTAGGTGACGGCCTGAGAGATCACCAGCCGCTTGCACAGGCGGCAGGGTTTATTGCTGCAAGCCATAGTCTCACACTCCTTCTGTTCAGGGGGCGGCCCTCAGACCGCCCCCGAAGTCTTAGCATCCGCAGCCGCTGTTGCAGCCGCAGCCGTTATAGTATGCGTTGGGGTTGGGCACCTGATAGGCCGGCACGGGAGTGGGGGCCCGCAGGGTGCCGATGATCTGGTTGGTCTGGGCAGTCATGCTCGCAGTCAGCAGGGCATTCTGCCGGTCCTGACTGGCGGCCCGGCGCAGGTCGTTGTTTTCTGCCTGCAGGGCGGCGATCTTGTCCTGACACAGATAGTCCAGGATCGCCCGGGTCCCGGCGTTGTTGCTGTCGATGATGTCACGGGCGGCAGTCTGCACGGCGTTGGTCACGGCGCAGGTGTCGGTGGCCATGGTGTACTTGAGATCCGCCACGGCGGCCCGGTTGTCGCAGCAGCACTGGGCCAGCTGGGCCTGCAGGGCGTTGTCCCCCTGCATCTGGGCGATGGTCTGGGCGTTAAAGCCCTGCATCATGGCGGTGCTCAGGCTGTTGGTGGCCGTCAACAGGCCGTTGTTGACGGCGTAAAAACCATCGCACAGGCCGTTGTTGATCCCGTCCAGCTTGCCGATCACGGCGGAGTTGTCAAAGCCCCGCTGGATGTCCGCCTGGGTGGCAGCAGTAGCAGCATAACCGCCGCCGTTGCCGCCGCCAAAGCCGCCCCAGCCGCCGTTGCCCCAACCGAAGATCATGGCAAAGATGATAATAGCCCACCAGCCATCACCGCCCCAAAAACCGCTGTTGTTGCGGTCGCCGGAGGCGCTGTCAGAGCCCAGGGCGTAACCAGTCGCAAAATCGTTATCCATGGTATAGTCTCCTTATCAGTATATTTGCGTGGCGGGCCGTACGCTCCCGCCGGACGCATCCGGTTAAGAGCGGTTATTGTCAAGGTCCGCCGCCTGATAAGGGGCGCTTCCGTCAGCGCCTAAAGGGAATACCCATCGCCTGGGCAATGGCCTCTGGGGTGGTCCCCCGCTGCTGAGCCATGTTGGTGGCGATCTGCTGGAGCTGCTGGGGGGTCTTGCCCTGCATCAGGCGCATAGCCTGTGCGGCCTGTGGATTGCTCCCGGCCATCTGCTGGAGCATCGCCATGGGGTCCCGGCCCATCTGGGCCGCCTGCATCAACATCTGGAGAGGGTTGCCCATCATGTCTCCGCCGCCTCCTTCTTCCCGCCCCGGACGGGGGCGGACTTAGTGCTGGGCAGCTCTGCCCGCAGGGCCTCCAGCTCCCGCCGCAGCTGATCCACGGCAGACATGGGGGCGTATTGCTCTGCCGGCTCCGCCGGGGCCGGGGCCTGGGCGGCGTACCGCCCAAACAGGGCCGTCCCGTCCGCACAGTTAAGGGACTTAGCATAGATCATCCCGTGGGACAGGTCCGTCATCAGCAGCACCGAGCCGTCAAACGGTGTTGGGGCCGCCATGGCCTCCATCTCACTGGCAACAGGCCGGACGATATACCGGGGCTCCGGGGCCATCTGCTGGGGCTGCTGTGCCATCTGCTGCATCTGTTGGGGTATGTAACCAGGCTGCCCCTGCGGGCCCATCATGGGCTGTCCCTGGGCCATCTGCGGGGTGTTGTAACCATAGGGCGGATAGTTTGCCATCCTCCACCACCTCCATCTGATACCAGTTTACCCCATTTTTGCCATGGCCCCACGTCAATTTTACGTCATTTTTACGTCAATTTTTTTGCAAAAGACTGAGGAACAGCGCCAGCGTCAGCGAGAATATCAACGAGAGTACACCCGCAAATAACAACAACACCCCCGAGCCACACACGGCCCGGGGGTGTTGCTATGCTCACAGCACTCTCTCAATTTTGCGTTTGACGGCCCGGACACGCCGGTCCACGGTGGAGGCGGAGACGTGCAGCTCCATGGCGATCTCCACGATGCTGCACCCCCGCACCCGCAGGTCAAACACCGCCCGCTCGGGGACGGTGAAGTTGCACGCCGCCCGGAAATAGTCGCACTCCCGGGCGGTAAACTCTGCTAAGCCCATGACGCCCTCCTCGGGCTATCTGAGCCGCTCCCGCCATAGCAGCAGCCCCAGGACCAGGGCGGTGCAGCGCCAAAACGCCAGCCGCCGCTTGCTGTCCCGGAGCATCTCAGATGCAAGCCCTCTCAATATCAGCCCTCCAGCGCCTTGCGCACCATGATCGCCACCTCTTGTCGGGTGGCGTAGGACTGTGGCCGCTTGCCGTCGGTGATCCCGGCGGCCACGGCGGCGGCCAGCTGGTCCCTGGCCCAGTCACTTGCCGGCATTTTATCCCGCTCGCTCTGAGCGGCGGCGATCTCCTCCCGGACGATCTGCCGTACCTGTGCCTCCGTCATGTCATCACCTCCCCGCATTTCCGCCGCCACGTCGGCCCGGAAGTCGTTCATGTCCACGCCAAACTTGCGCCACCAGTGCATCACGTCGGCGTGGTTGGACGCAATGCCCCGGGCATAGCCCTCGCTGTGGCACAGCACCACCCCGTCGGCCTGGGGGTCCAGATGGTACAGCTTGCACAGGTAGGCCGTCAGCTCCACGGCTGCCTGATAGGTGGCCTGAAAATAGCCCTCGTCGGTCAAGCCGTCCTCGCAGATTTCAAAGGCGATATGGGTGTCGTTGCCGCTACGCCCGCAGTGCCACCCACGCATATTCCAGGGCAGGGTCTGATAGGCACACACGGAGCCGTCCGCCAGCTTCCCGATCATGGCGTGGACGCAGGCCCCCACGCCGCTCTGGTTCCAGTGCCGGGGGCTGGGTGTGCCCAGCCGCCCGTCATCCGGGGCGATATACCGCCGGAGCCACGGGTTATTGGCCCCCGTGCTGTGGACCATCACCCCACGGGGCCGGATGGTCCGGCCCCGGAGGTAACAGTCGTTGTGGGTCAGCAGGGCCCCATACAGCCTCACTGGGCGGCCTCCTGGGCCTCCTTGTCCTGGGCCTCCAGGACCTCCACCACGGCCTGGAAAGCCGCCTTGCCCTTGCGGAACGCCACGGCCAGGGTCTTGCCGTGCTTGCCCACAAACTCCCGCAGGGTCTTAGCCTCCTCGTGGCTCACCTCGCCCTGGTGCTCGGCCTGGAACTTCGCCAGGCTGATGGTCAGGTCCTCGCCGGGGGTCTGCTTGTTGATGGTGTAGATGTCATACAGAGTGTTAGTGTTCATTTTTATACTTCCTTTCTATAAGTCGATAGTGTTCTTTCAGGGATGAGTTAGGAGTGATGAGATAGGAGTTCAACTCATCACTCATCCTTCCTAACTCCTAACTTATTTCCCCAGCTGCTTGAAAACCTGATTGGCCCCCGTCGCCGCCAGCCCGGACACGATGCCCACGGCCAGAGCGGTCAGCGGGTCGCCCGCCGGGAAGTCCGGCAGCCCCAGATACAGCCCGGCCACGCCCAGGACAGCGCCGCACACCCCGCACACGATGGGGATATAGCGATCATCCAGGGGCAGGGCCTTGGCGATCAGGCCAGCCAGATAGCAGATGACGGTGATAGCCGCCACGTTAGCAATGCCAAAATCCATGTTACTCACCTCCCGTCCTTAGTCAGATGATCCACGGCAATGCCCTCCAAAAAGGCGGCATATGCCTGATCTGCGTTTTTGATGGCCTCCAGGCCGGCCTCCACCTCTCCGTTGCAGTGCCCCCGCTTGAGGGCCATGGCAACGCCCACGGTGAGCTTGCTGTTGGCGTGGAGCATCTCCAGCTGGAGCCGTCCCTCTTTGGCCCTTTGGGCCGCCCGTGCTTCCACCCGCGCCCGCTGGGCCTTGTCCTCCGCCTCTGCCTTTTCCCGCTGGGCCTTGTCGGCCCGGGCCTGGCGGTTGCTCCAGGCGGCGATCAGGGCGCAGGCGATGGCGGACGTCGCGGAGATAAGCGCACTGATCTCGCTCACACTCCCACCTCCGCGTCGTAGTCGATGGCCTGGAGGGCCACCCCGTCCCACCGGTACCGGGGGCGGCCCTGGTCGTCGTACAGGGGGCCGTCCAGATAGTGGCTCTGCGCCAAATTGAGCCTATCGCAGGGCTCTCCCTCCTCGATGAGGGTCCAGCCGGTCAGGTCGGCGGGGAGGGAGTACTCCCCCTCCAGCCGCAACACCCGCCCGGCCTCGTCGGTCAGGATATACACCCGAGATGTTGGCTGCATAAAATCTTGCATAATGTACCTCCTTATAGGTCAGCGGAGCGAATGATTTTGCACCGGTGTAATTGCAGCGCATATGTCTGATTAGCAGCCAAACCAGACACGCCGTTAAAGCCGATTGCAGTGCCTGTCGTTTTGGCAGAAATAACAGTTGGTCCAAGACCCGCAATGTTTATAGATTGGCCGTTACCGATAAGCTGGACAGATGGATTATCCCCAATAATAGCAATAGTTGGTTTTGTACGCATATCAGAATACGACGGTAAGAGGCCACGCCAATAAGTTTCAGAAACAGCAACGCCAAACGCAGCAACAGTATAGGACTCCGTGAAATCGTCCACTCTGCAATACATTAAACACCTCCGCAGCTGATCCCCATAGTCCGGGGTCTCATTGAGCACCCACTTGTCGCCCTCCCGATGCGCCAGGGTTTGGTTGGAGCCGAGTTCCAGCTTGACGGCCTTAACGGTAAAGGCTATACCACCCGAGTTTCGCTGAATGGATACGGAATAGGTCTGTTCGACACTTGGCGCATTGACCGTGAAAGTGATTAACTCCCATACATTCGCTTGCACACTTAAAACGTTATAGGGGTCGTTTATGGCAAGCACAACTGAAGCATCAGCCTCCGCCTTGACAAGGGCAGATAGTGTAACGGTTGCTCCAACAGGCACCCTAGTCTTTTCGACCTTCTGGATGATGGCCTGATAAAGTCCTTGTCCTTCGGCTGGCTTGGCGAGTTGCAGCCCATCATCCAGTAGATTTAAGCGTGTCCCTGTTATATACTGCCCCCACCAAGTCCATCTGTCTACGCACGGGATAGCGCTGCTCGAAGAGGACAGCCATTCTGTTCCACCCATCTGATTGACCGGATTGCCAAAATACCAATTATCCAGCAAATTCGGCCTCACAAACGTCCCCAGCTGATTGCTGACGTTGGTCACGCTGGTGTCCAGGGCTCCGCCGGTCAGGGCTCTGCCCACCGCTGCGTCGATCTCCTCTCCGGAGTATTGGTGCTCGTAATAGGTCGTGGGCGTTGTTTCCGTCAGGGCGGCCAGTTTGGTCTCCAGCGCCGCAAGTCGTTCCTCAATCGTTGCCATATCTTACCTCCTTCATCGTCCGGGCGGCCTCAGGCCGCCCCTACGCTGTCCCCCCGTTCCTTGGCTCCCCCTGTGGGGGAGCTGTCAGCGCAGCTGACTGAGAGGGCCCCCTACACAATGCACCGCCGCCCATACTTATCCAGCCGCCACTGTCCCTTGCTGGTCACGCCCCAGCCGCTCACAGTCTGTTTTGGCTTGCGATAGTACAGCAGCACGCACCCCGGCTTGCCGTCGCCGCCCTTTGTCCCGTCGCCGCCGTGGCCGCCCAGGCCCGAAATCTTGCCCGTGCCGCCCTGGCCGCCGCCGCCGCCGCCGTGGCCGCCGGACCCAGCGTCGCCGTAGGACAGCCCGTCCGCGCCGTCCAGCGCTGCGTTTGCGCCATAGCCGCCCTGACCGCCGTCGTAGGTGCTGCCAACCGGTTTGGCTCCCGGCCAGCCGTTTTTCCCGGCGGCAGCTCCGCCTCCGCCGCCTCCGCCGCCGGAACTGCCCGACGCGCCCGCGTTGCCGCCGGTGTAGGTTGTGCCCGCCCAGGTAACGTCCCCGCCCTTATTGCCGCTCTTGCCACCGTCTGCCCCGTCTGCGCCGTCCGCGCCGGGCCGTCCAAAGCGCTGCCCGCTCACCTGGTCCAGCCAGCCCGACTCCGTGGCGGAGCCGCTGGCGGAACTGTACACGCCAAAGGTGGTGTCTCCTCCGGCGGTCCCGGCTGTGGGGGCCGCCGTGGCCGCCCCGCTATAGCCGTTTACGCCGCCTTTGCCGCCAACGCCCGCCGCGCCCAGGTGCACGGCAAACGTGTCGCCGGCCTTAAGCTCAATAGCCAGCCGGTATATCTTCCCGGCTGCGCCGGCCTTTCCGGCGAAGCCGCCGGTCCCCGGTCCGCTCCCGCTGCCCCGTTGGCCGTCCGTACCATATCCGCCGCCGTCACCGCCGCCGCCGCCGCCCACCAGCACAGCTGTAACGCCTGTCGCGCCAGGCGGCGGTGTCCAAACGCCGTCCTGTGTGATCAGCTCCACGGTGTCATAATACTCATCGTCCGCCAGGGGCACATACCCCGCCAGCATATCCATCTGGGCTGCCAGGTGGACACTCAGGGTGATGTCCGCCGTAGTGAGACAGGCCCCCAGGGCCACCTTGTCATAGGGGTGGGCGGTATAGACCCGGTTGCCCGGCAGCTCATCCAGATACACCGCCGGGGCGCTGATGGTCTCCTTGTGGCTGTGATAGTTGGCCAGCCGGTCCGCCACGGCGGAGCTTGCCATGGGGCTCACCAGATACTTGTCCTCCACCGCCACGATGTTCTCCGTCCGCCCGGGACTCAGGTCCCGGGTCACGGCCAGGGTGATATGGGTGTACTTGTGTCCCACCAGCGTGCCGTATCCGGCCCCCAGGATCGCGTAGTTGGCCCCGCTCTCCAAAATGGCAAAGCCCGTGGCCTCCAGGTGGTGGACCGGCTCATCAAACACCACCTCATAGCCGTCAGCGGTGGCCCCCTCGTATAGGTCCACCGTCTCCTCGCTCTCCAGGTACTGGTGCTCGGTCACGGAGATGCCCGTCACCTGTCCATCCATGGCCGCCGCTGCGCTGTTAGCCAGTTTGTTCCGCCCCAGGGCGCTGCTGTAGCCGTCCCACAGCGGCACGATCATCAAGGCCCCGTTGCGGTCTGCCCGCACCGTGCCCCCGATGGTGTACAGGATGCTGGCCAGGTTGTCCCGGGCGCTGCTGTCCTGGGGCTTGCAATAGGGCAGCCAGCCATACAGCTGCCGCCGCCCCAGCCCCGTCTTGCACCGGTATGGGATACTGCCAAAGATGCCCGGCAGCACCTGGTCCACCGTCTGCCCGGTGTAGATGCCGCCCCGGTGGGGCCGCCGGATCAGCAGGCCCACCCCGCTGGTGGCATACACCCGGTAGGTCTTGGGCCCCGTCCGGGTCACGTTCTGGATGTAGCACAGCAGCAGCCGTTCCCCCCGGTGGACCAGCTCCACCGGGTCATCCAGGGCAAAGGCCGTCAGGGCCATTGCGTCCGCCCCCGTGGCCTCCACCACCACGTCCAGGGTGTCCGGCTCCAGGGTGTCCCCCAGTAACGACACGGCCAGATGCACCGTCCCCTCTCCGAGGACGGTGAACACCCGGCCCAAATATCTCAGCTCGTTTTTTGCCATGTCCATCACCTCCAGGCTCCCAAAATACGCCGTAGGGGCGGACCTCTGTGTCCGCCCGCCGTCCCCCCGTCCTTTGGCTCCCTTGTCAAAGGGAGCTGTCAGCGCAGCTGACTGAGAGGGCCGTCCCTACTCCGCCTCCCGCTGGGGTGCCATGGGCTCAAAGCCCACCTGCAGCCCGTAAAACCACTGCCGGCCGCCCAGCGTGCCCCGCAGGTTGTGGCTGCCGCCGGTGATCTTAGCCCGGTAGGTCATGGTCCCCTGCCCGTGAGGCATGACGATCAGGTGGTCATCCACCGGGGCGGAGATCGCCTGGAAAAAATCGTCGTATGCCTCCGGGTGGGCCGGGTCCGGCTCCACATACAGGGTGTGGCTGTAATAGGTGCCCAGCAGGTCCCGGCGCTCCGAGCCGTCCAGCATGGTCATGGCGTTGGGCCCGTCCCGCAGCTCAAAGCGCTCCGTCAGCGGACTGTCCGCCCGCACCCGGACCTTATACTCCACGCCGTCCATCACCACATACATCATCCCGGCCATGTCTGCCGCCTCCTCACAATTTGACCGTCGTGCCCATCCGCCGGGCCTCCGCCTGCAGATAGGGATATATGAGCCTGGCAAAGGTCCGCCCGTCCAGCGTCATGGTGGCGCTGCCGCCGGTGCGGCTCCCGCTCTCCCGGGCCGCGGACAGCAGGCCGCTCTCCTGGATGCCCTGCACCGTCCACTGCTTGATGACCGTCTCCGGGGCAATGACCTCATCCTCTCTCCGGTTGTCGCCCACCACCGCCAGAAACGGGTTGTTTGCCCGGGCCACGCCGCCCTGGGCCAGATAGGGGACAGTACCGCTGTCCACCACCGCCGGGGCACCCAGGTCAGCCATGCTGTGCATGGCTGCGCCCCCGGACTTGTTGACGTTGCCCACGCCGGACACGGCGCTGCCGATGGAGGACATGGTCCGCTCCACGTCCTTGCCCTTGCCCGTCAAGGCTGCGATCACCGCCAGCAGGGCCGTCATCACAGCCACCACGCCCATAATGATGAGGGCCCACTTGGCAAACGTCAGATACACGCTGTTGCCTGCCGTGGCGGTGAATACCTTGCTCACTGCGCTCACCCCTTGGATCGCCCCGGTGATATTGCTCACCAGCCTTGCAACGGGGCTGATCCCCGCCGTAAAGGTCAGCACGGCTAAAATCGACTTCTGCACCGGGGCGGGGAGACTGGTAAAAAAGTCCAGCAGCTTTGTGGCAAACTCCACCACGTCCGTCACCAGGGGCTGGATGGTCTCCGCCAGCCTGGCCATGGACTGCTGCATCTCATAGCTTGCGTCCCTGGACTCCACAATGGCGGAGTTGTTTTTTTGCCATGCGGCATAGGTCTCCGCAAGGCCCGCCTTGCTCAGGGTATCCAGTGCGTAATTTTGCCGGTCCGCCTCGGTAGCGATGGCACTCAGCCCAGCGGAAAAGTTTTCCGCGCCGATGCCCAGGCGGTCTAGTAGCTCCCCAAACTGCCCCGTGGCCGTCCCGGTGGCCAGCGTCTCCTGCAGGCTGTCCGCAAGACTCTCCACTTTGAGGGTGTCAGGGAAACGCAGATAGGCCCCCGTGAGGTTTTCCACCGCTTTTTGCAGGTTGCTTTCTGTGAATCCGGCCTGCAATAAGTTAGAGGTTGCCTCCAGAGAGCTGTCCAGCTCGTTAGAGGCGGCATTGAAGGTTTTCAGCGCGGTTTCCGCCGTGCCCAGCCCCACTCCGGCCTCCTGGGCGTTGGTGGCCAGCACGGCCATGGTGTCCCGCAGCTCCTCCGTGGCTGGGACCGTAGCCACCACTCCGGCCAGCACGCCCGCCGCCACAGTAGAGATGCCCTGGGTCTTGTCCGCCACCGTGCCCGCCGTGTCCCCGATTTTTTTCAGGCTGCTTTCCGCCTCCTTGGACTGCTTGGTCAGGTCCTTTAGGCTGTTCTCGGTCTCCACGATCTCCCGCTGCAGTGCGTCATACTGCCGCTGGTTGAGCTTTGCCCCGGCAAACTCCTCCTCAACGGCCTTCTGCTGCTGCAGCAAATCGGCCAGCTGCTGCTTTGTGGCGGCCACGGCCTGGTTGTAGTTGTCGTAGGCCTCCCCGGAGATCTTGCCCGAGGCCAGCCCCGCCTCCATGTCCCCCTGCTGGGCCACCAGGGCCTCCAGGGATTTGGTGGTCTCCTCCACTTTTGTCTGCAGGGGCTCATACTTTGCCTCATAGTTTTTGCCCCGGGCCAGGGCCTCGTCCGCCGTCTCCGCCGCCTGTTTCAGGGTTTTCAGTTTTTCGGCGGTCTGGCCCACCCCGTCAGCCAGCAGCCGCTGCTTTTGCGCCAGCAGGGTGGTGTTGCCCGGGTCCAGCTTCAGGGCCTTTTCCACGGCCTTGAGCTCCGACTGGGTGGTCTTGATCTGCTTGTTGGTCCCCGCCAGGGCCTTGTCCAGCTTCGTGGTGTCGCCGCCGATCTGGATGGTGATGCCCTTAATGTTGTTTGCCATATGTCTCACCGCCTTTCGTTTTTTGTCATTGCGAGGAGCGCAGCGACGTGGCGATCCGTCCCCCGTCCCCATGCTCTCCCTGCCGGGCTGGTCCACGCCAGCCCACCAGGCAAAACACGATTTTGTTGATGGCAACAAAATCGTCCCGCAAAATACGCCGTAGGGGCGGACCTCTGTGTCCGCCCGCCCCTGCGCCGCTCCCGTCAAAACCGGTCCATGTCCTCCTGGGTGGCCAGCTCCGGCCAATCCAGGGTGTCGTTGGCCGCCTCGGCGTACATCTCATTGATCATGCCGATGGTCACCAGCTCCATGTCCCGCAAGGAGATCCCAAGTTTCAGTGCCCGCAGCATCACCAGCGCCGTAGTGATGGGCCGGTCTACGGCGCGAGATTTTTTTTTGCGATGTCCAGGGCCTCCAGATTCTCCGCCCAAAGGGCCTCGATGACCGGGAAAACTTTATAAATGGAAAAAGTGTTCAGGGTGTCCAGCCATGCGTCCGGGCTGTCCGGCACGTGGTCCTTGTCCCCATGCTTTGCCATAATGTAGGCGACGTTCTCAAAGATTGTGATCGTCTCCATGGGGAGATCGAAACCCTTTTTCTTTTTCTTCTTTTTTTCCATGTCCTCGGTGATCCGTTTCATGTCGATTACCATGTCCCGCCTAAACTTGATGCGGTACAGCCGGGGCACGGCGGCGGAGGCCCGCAAAGTGACCTCCTTGCCGTCCACCGTGATAGTCGTGGTGATCGCCATGGCTTACACCTCCGACGTGCCGGGCACCCAGACCTGTTTAAACCAGTTCTGCCGCACGGTCTCCGTGGTCTCCTCCGTGGTCTTTGCCCTCACCTTGCCGTCCGCCATGGGGGAGGCGGTGATGGTCAGCTTTTCCGAGCTCGGGGTCTTGCTGGCGTCCTGGGTGCTGCCCTCCTCACTGGGGCGGCTGCACGTGCAGTTATACAGCACCCGCAGGGACGCCTTAACGTCCCCCTCAAACTGGTACAGCAGGGCAAATTGCTTGCCCTCTGCGTTGGCGTACTCCACCTGTACCTTATCCGTGCTGTCCATCGTCTCGGACAGCACGTCCGTCCGAAAACTGTCCGGGATCAGGGCGATCTCCAGGTCACCCTGATAGCCGTCGTTGCTGTTGCTCACATAATAGGCGATGTTGTCCGCGTAATATTTGCTGGTGTCGCCCTGGGCCGCCAGAGACATGCTCACTGCGCCGGGGATGGGCACCGGGGTACTCCAGCTCACCACGCCCAGCTCGCTGGTGGTCATTACCGCATAGTGGACGTTTTTCAGGCCGAATTTGATTTTGTTTTTGGTCGCCATTGGTCAGTTACACCTCCATCTCATACCGTGTGCGCCACAGGCGCTCACTGTCAATGTAGTCGCTGGAGCGGTCCCAATATAGGTCCGCTCCCGCCAGCGCCGCCTCGATCTTCTCCTCCGCCTCCCGGCTCCGCCGGGGGGCGTACAGCTCCACCCAGAAATGCTGGATGGTGTGATAGGCGATATTGTCGGCGGCAAAGTTGTCCGTGTAATCGTCATAATATACCCCATAGGGGGGCTTGGGCGGATGCTCCCAGTGGTGCAGGGCCATTGGCAGCCCCGTCTGGGTCAAAATGTCGTGCAGCTCTTGATAGGTCACAGGCCCACCTCCTCGATCACCCGCCGGGTGCCGACGATCAGGGCCTTTTCCGCTGCGTCCTCTGCGGGCTGGACGTGAGGATATGCCTTTGTCCGGGTGCCCTTAGATGTCTGGTGCCCAAACTCCAGCAGATGGATCAGACGGTACTGGGTTTTGTTGTACACGGTCAGGGTTTGCAGCTGGCCCTTAAATTTGGCCTTTTCCCGGTACAATTTCCAACCTTTTTTGTACTTTCCGCCGCCTTTTCCCTTGCGCACGGGGGACTTGTCCCGCACAATGCGCATGGCGATGGCGGCAGCGCCCTCCATCTCATCCTCCACGCCGTCCCGGATCAGTCCGCGATACTTGTCCAGCACGTCAGCGATCCGCTGGTCCAGCTCATCCACTCGTATCGTCGCCATGCTCCGCCTCCCACACGTTGCCGTCCCGCTGCTCCAGGTCCAGGTCGGTCACCAGCAGGCCGTCGCTGTCCGTTGTCTGGGTCACCTTGTGGATCAGATACCATGTGGTGCCGATCCGGGCCAGGTCCCTTACGGCGATGTTGTCCGCCCGCCAGATGCGGATGGACCGGTCGATCTGGGCCCCCGTCTTTGCCGCCGCATAGTAGCGGGTGGCTCCCACCACCCGGTCCCCGAAGGGGGCGGTCAGCTTGGGGACCATGGTATACACCGGACTGGGGCCCTCCCCCTCTGTGGAGGACACCCCGCAGATGGTCACCGCGCCGCTGTCTAAGATCATGGCGTCGATGCCTCCTCTCCCTGGGCCGCCCGCCCTCGGGCCAGCAGCAGGTCAAGGCGCAGCCGCCGGAGATACTCCGGCTCCGCCTCCCCATTGATGCGCTTGCGGTACATCCAGGCCGCCGTGCCCACCACCGTCTGGGTGTAGTCGGCGCTGTCATCGTCCCGGATGCCCTGGCGCTCCAGGCAGCTCTCCGCCGCCTGGAGCAAAAAGGGGAGATAGTCGCTGTCCCCGGGCAGGTCCAGCCCGGTGCGCTGTAGATCAGCACGCAGCAGCGTCAGCCGCAGCGCATCCTTGTCGGTCTTGTCCACGGCTCACGCCTCCTCTCAGGACTTGGTCACCGTCACGGTATAGGTCTTGCTCTGGCCGCCGTTGGTCACCTTGATGGCCACGGAGTTGGCCCCGCTGGCCCAGGTGACAGAGCTGCCATTGGTCACTTTTTTGCCTCCGCTGCTGATCTCCACCGCTCCGCCCACGGCGGGCACCGCAGATACCATGTTGCTGGCGTTGGTGGTGGCGGCGGTATAGGTGTCGGTGGCCGGGTCAAAGGTGGGGGTCAGGGTCAGACCGCCGATGCTCAGGGCGGACAGGGCCGCCACGGCGGGGTTGGCTTGGTCTGGGGCAAAGTCCACGCTGGTGGTGGGGGCAGCGCCGATGCCCAGGACCACAAAGCCCTCGGGGATCACCGGCTGGCCGTCATACCGGGCCGTGCCCTTGACTACAGTCTGGTCCTGGATATACAGGGGCAGGTCGCTGTAGCCCACGGCGGTGCCGGCCCGCTCCGCCAGCAGATACAGGTCGCCATAGCCGCCGATGATGGTGTTGTCCGGCATGACCTCGTTGCCAAACACCACCAGGTCGCCGCCCAGCACCGGCATGGTGCCGTCCATCACGGACACGATGGCCCCGGCGGCGTTGATGTTGGTGGCCTCCACCTGGATCTTGGCATAGGTGGCCTCGCTCATCGCCCAGAATTTGGTCCCGCTGGAGTACCGGCTCTTGGCGTTGGCCGCCGCCGTCAAAATCTGCTGGAACAGGGTCAGGCCGGTGGTGGAGCCGCTGGGGATGGTGATCACGTTGGACTGGTGCAGGTCCACCCACGTCCGGGCGGAGTCGGGATAGCCGCTGGGCTTGCTGGTCTGGGCCAGGCGGGTGGCGATGCCCAGGGGCATTTTGTTGCCCGTGCCAAACAGGATGGCCTTGTCCGCGGCAGTAGCGATGGTCGCGCCCATGATCTCGATCAGCATCGCCAGCAGAGCGGGGACATCCTCCAGCAGGGAGTTGCAGATCGTAAACACGCCGCCCACCTTATAGCCGTCCACGTCCACAGCGTCGACTGCAAAGGTCAGCTCGTTAAGAGCGGCGCAGGCCTCCGTCCACACGGCCTCGGGGATGGTGCCCATGATGGGCTGGCGGGCCGTGCCGCCCACGCTCACCAGGTTGACGTATTTGGCCAGCTTGCTGTACTCGCCAATGTTTTGCCGCAGCAGGTCCAGCATCACCTGGGGGATCAGCAGCTCCCCGCCGCTCACCGCCCGGGTCTGGCCGCCGGCAAAGCGGGCCCGGAAATCAGCCACAAAGGCCTGGATATCCTCCCGGGCGATAAAGGCGGCCCGCTGCTCCATGTTCATCCCGGCAAAGGCCCGGGTCTGTCTGGTGGACATATAGTGCTCATCCTTTCTTTTCGCCCCCGTCTGGGGGTCGTTGTTGTTGGGTGCGGGTGCTGCCTTGGGGGTCTGGGCCTCCAGGCTCCGCAGCTCCTCCTCCGCCGCAGTCTTGTCCTGGGTGGCGGTGTCGATCTCCTTCTGGAGGTCCTGCACCTTCGCCCGGTGCTCCGTCTGCTGGGGTAAAAACTCATCGCACAGGGCCTGGACGGCGGCTCGGTCTTCTTTGGTTTTGGCCTCCTTCACCGCCTCCTCCAGCTCTGCCTCTCTGGTGGCCAGCTGGACGGTCCGCTCCGACAGAGGGACCATGCGCTGGTTCAGCTCCTCCAGGGTACGGGTCAGATCGTCGATCTTTTTTCTCAGCAACAATGCTTTCAGCGCCATTTGCTTCACGCTCCTCTCAATTTTTCCAGGGTGGCGGCTTTCCACTCCGCCAGCTCCCTGGCCTTTACCTGGTCCTCCGCCCGGTGCCGGGCGGAGACGGATGTCTCCTCATACGCCGGAAAAGTGACCACCGACACCTCCAGCAGATGCACCTTATTGATGGTGTAGCGCACGGTGCCGTCCTCCAGCACATCCCGGGTCTCGCTCTCGATAAAAAACCCAAAGCTGCACTGATCCACGTCTCCCCGCTGTACCCGGCGGTACAGGTTGACTGCGTCCTGGTCCTCCCGGTTGATCTGCACCGACCCCCACAGGCCCTTGCCGTCCTCCCGCAGGGTCAGGGTGCCGGACTTGGTCCGGCCCAGTACCAGGCGGGTGTCGTGGTTGGTCAGGGCCCGGATGTCTCCGCCCAGGGTGTCGGCAAAGGCCCCGGGGGCGATCACCTCCTCGCAGCCCTCCCACAGCTGATAGGGGGAGCCAAAAACCGAGAAATAGCCCTCAATGTACATGTCCTCGCCCGCATCCCGGGCGGTAAAGCCGCCCCGCACCGGCACCATGGTCCGCTGCTCCGGGCGGGTGTTATTCGGTTTCATCTCCGCTGCCGCCTCCGTTTCCTTTTAATTTTTTCTGGTCCCCGATCATGCTCTGGGGGATAAAATTCTCCAGGATGACCAGTTCGTCCAGCCCCTCCATGGGGGCCAGGTTAAGCCAGTTGCGCAGCTCGTTGCCCGTCATGACTCCCCGGATATACAGGTCCGCCCCGATGCTGGCCAGGTCCTTTAGCTCGTAGGCGTATAGTGCCCACGGGTTCATCGCCACGTACCAGCGGGGGGAGATCAATAATTTCCGGGTCAGCTCCTGCTCGATCCCCCGGACGATGGGCATGATGGTGGTAGCCACAAAATGGTTCCACTCGCTCTGGTTAAAACTTCCAACACCCACCACATAGGGCGGGACCCCCAGGATGGCGGCCACGCTCTGCTTGTCCAGCTTGACGCTGTCCGAGATGGCCAGGTCGTTCAGGCTCAGGGGCTTGACCTGCACCACCTCCATCTGCTCCGCCGGGATCATCCAGGGCTCCCCGGCGCTGCTGGTCTTGAGATACTGGTCGGTCAGCCGCTTCCGGCCCGCCGCACTGGTCAGCTCCTCGCTGTTGCCGTCCACCTTGACGATGACGGAGGGCTTCCATTTGCTGGATAAAAATGCGTTTTTGGTCTCCGCCGCCTGACGCAGATTTTTGACCACCGCCTGCAGGGCCACCCGGTATCCGGTGCCCAGCCAGGGCTGACTGGTGGACGGGTTGACCACAAAATGCAGCAGCTCCGCCGGGTCATACGCCACGCCGCCCAGGCGGATGCGATAGCCCCAGCCGTCCCGCTCAAAGCTCACCTGTTCCGGCGGCACGGGGATCAGGGCCTCCAGCAGCCCGTCCTTTGTCTTGGGCCACACCACGGCGTTGCCCCCGCCGTCCAGCAGCAGGGTCCACACGATGGAGGCCACCAGCGTCTTGCGGGTCATCCACGGGTTGGGGTCGATGTCCAGGCGGCGGCTGAGCTCATTGCGCACCCGCACGTCTCCGCTGTCCGTGTTCTCCATGAGCCGGATGCTCATGGAGCTTATCAGGTCAGCGATCCGGCCCACCGCCATGCGCACCTCCGGGTTGTCCGCCAGGCGGGTATACCCGGCGCAGCACAGGCTGTCCCACCCAGAGCCCAGCACAAACCCCACGCTGCTGCGCTTCTCGGGCTTGTCCCTTACGGCATTGCCCGACTTTCTTCGCTTACTCATCTACATCCCTCCGATTGTGGTCTGTGCGTCCTCCAGCTCCTTGATCTCCACGGCCTCTGCGATCCGCTTCTGGGCCGTGGCAAAATAGTCCGCATCCCGCTCGATCCCAATAAAATTCCGCCCCGTCCGCACACAGGCCACCCCCGTACTGCCCGAGCCCATGGTGAAGTCCAGCACCGTGTCTCCCGGGTCCGTATAGGTGCAGATCAGATACTCCAGCAGACGCACCGGCTTTTGCGTGGGATGTACGATAGTGTCCCCCCCCCCACGTCCATTTGTCTTTTCCGATGATATCCCTGGGGTATCTGCGCCCGTCCGATACCGTGCCGATACAGTCATAATGCCCGTGATAATTCGAGGATTTTTTGCTTTTTCTGGGCCTATTGATGTATGGGTCGCCTTTCTCCATCTGTGGGTTGTACTTCGGCGCCGCCCGGTAAAACACCAGCACCTGCTCATATGCTTTCATGGGGGCACGGTTTGCGTTTAAAAATCCGGTTGCATTGCCTTTTTCGCAGACCCAGGCGTATTTCAGCTCGGCCCGGTTGCTGATGGCAACGTCAGCCAGAAACGGGAGCTGTGCAAACAGCAATACAGGGGTCGTGGGACGGCCCACCCGGCGTAGCTGCGGCCAGATGGCCGCAAGGTCCAGCGGCGTGTCCCACTGGTTGGCCGTTGTCCCATAGGGCGGGTCGGTGAGCACCAGGTCAATGCTGTGGTCCGGGATATCCCGCAGGACCTCAAGGCAATCTCCCTGTCGCAGGTCAAGCATCGTCTCCGCCCTCCCCAAACCATGTTTTTTCTTTTTGTACGGTTTCCAGCTCCTCCAGATAGGAGCACGCCGCAAACACGGCGGCGTCAAATACGTCGATGCGCAGGTTGGGCTGGATCTTGTCGTACATCACCATGTCATCCGCCTTCTCCACGCCCCGGACATTCTGCACGCAATACTCCATGGGCTCTGCGTGGCAGTAATACAGCGTCCCCTTTTTGGCGCTGGCTTCCAGATACCGGAAGCCCTCGCTCTTCCGGGTGAATAGCTGGGGCTGGTCTTTAATGCGGAAATGCTCCCGCTTCATCTCGATAAAGTATTCCCGGCAAAACTTTCGATCGTGCCCGATCCGCCGGAACTTAAAGCCCCGGTCCCGCAGGCCCTTGTACCAGCGGACAACGTCGCTGTGGTTGGTCACCGCGTCGTTGCTCATATCCAGCCAGCCATCATCCGCCCAGCCAAACAGGGGGATCTCATCCTCCTGGGCTTTGGTCACTGCCGCCGTCCTGGGGAACCAGCAGTGGGGGATCAGGATGTCCACGCCCTGATAGTGGCCAAACACACAGCCAGCCGTCAGGTCGTGGAGTTTGGACAAGTCCGTGCCGCCATACCACTGGATGGGCAGCCGGGCCAGCTCCTCCAGGCTCCAGTTGTAGCGGCTGTCCGAGCGCCGCCACTCCTCCACGTCAAACCAGGCCCGCATGGCCGCGATAAAGACGTTGAGGGATTTCTGCAAAAATTCTGGGCGGAGCTGTGGGTCCTCTTTGGCCTGGGCCGCGTCGTTTATCATTTCCTGGGGCCGGATGCTCTGGCCCCAGCCGGGGTTACACCCCTCCATGATCTTGGGGTCGGTGTAGTCCACCTCTCCCGCCGCGTCCGTCTCCGCCGCCGCGATGAAAACAAAGATGCTGTCCGCCTCCGGCCCCGTCACAGAGCCATTGAGTATCTTGCGGCAGTATTCCACACGTTTGGCGCAAAACCCAGTTGCCAGGTCGCCGCCGGAGGAGATGCCGATCACCAGCTTATTGGTGTAGGCCTTGGTGGCGTCCTTCAGGACCTGATACTGTTTTGCGCTCTTGTATGTGTGCATCTCATCGGCAATGATGACGTTGGCGTTAAAACTGTCCTGCTTGTCGGTGGAGCTGGCCAGGGCATTGATGGAGATATAGCCGTCCTCTCCCACGTCCCCGGTGATGCTCCGCTCCATGTTGTTGTTGATGATCCGCAGCCCGCCGGCCGGGTCATCGTCCACGGTGATCTTCAGCCGGCGCAGGTTATACCGCAAAAAGTCAAAGCCCTCCAGCGCCTGTTTCAGGGCGCCGCCCACCTCATACACCTTGGAGCCGCTGCGCCGCTCATACAGGGCGATGGCCCAGGCCAGGGCGGCGGCGAAGGTGGTCTTGATGTTTTTCCGGGGGACAAAGTCCATGGCCTCCTTAAAGCGCCGCTCCTGGGTGCCGGACTTGTAAAAGCCCATGACATTTAGGGCGATAAACTTGTGATAGGGCAGCAGATAAAACGGGGTCCCGCGTAACGGGGTCGCGTCCAAAAACTCCCCCTGCTGGTGACAGATGGTGGTCTCGATGATGGCGATGATGTCCCACGCCACCTCCGCCCGCAGCTCCCAGGCCGGGTTTTGGATGTCCCGCATATACCGTTCACACGCCTGGACGATCTCAGGACAGCTGGGCTTTGCGCCGGACAGCACAGCCTCCACATACTGGTCCACATCGGCCTGATAGTCCCCGGCGTGCTCCTCCGCATAGGCGTGGGCCGCTGACAGCAGGGTCTCCAGTGAGCTGTCCCCGGTGGTTGCCATGGCTGCCGTCTTTTGTTTGGCCCGTTTTAGGCCGGTGGGGGTCAGACCCAGCTGGTTGCGCAGGCTGGTCACGTCGTGGCGCAGCTGGTCCACGATGGCATAGTTGGGGTCTTTGGCCGTGTACGCCCCGCCGGTCTTGTTGACCAGCTGGGCCACCATCTGGCCGCCCGCCGCCCGCCAGGTCTTTTCCGCTTTGGCCAGCTCACGCTCCAGCTTCGCCAGCTGCTTGATGGACTTGTCAAAGATCGGGCTGTACGTCCCAACGGACTCCATGTCCGCCCGGATCATCGCCTCTCGGCCCATTCCAGTTCCCACCTCCCTTGCTGAGTGTTGCCCTCACCCGGGCGCGTCGTTTGCGCCCGCGTCCTGCGCCCGTGCCCGCGCCCGAGGTTTTGTTTCCGCACCGCGCCTGCCA
>ENA-UEYD01000672-UEYD01000672.1-human-gut-metagenome-genome-assembly--contig:-NODE-672-length-30806-cov-15.521690_pt1 | contig 30806 bp, 27 predicted proteins | sample MGYA00242907_ERZ507875 | MGnify/ENA primary metagenome ERZ507875 (study PRJEB26167, sample SAMN06115506) | human gut metagenome | host: Homo sapiens | place: China:Shandong | collected 2015-08-07...
AAGGTACAGGAACACAATGAGCGTGAAAAGGACAGCTACAGCAATCAGGACATCGTGCCGGAACGCACTTCTCTGAACGTCCATTTCAAAGCACCCACGGACGATTATGTAAAAATGTTTGAGCAGATGGAACAGGACGGCGTAATCTCCACCAGAGGTCTGAAACCGGATGCCGTCAAATACGGCGAGTTAGTATTTGATGTGAACTCTGCTTATTTCTACAATCATGGCGGCTATGAATTTGCAAAACAGTTTTATGCTGATGCTTACAAAGCCGCCGTGGAGATTGTAGGCGGTGAGCAGTATATCCTCTCCGCTGTGATGCACGCCGATGAGCGCAACCGGGCAATGTCCGAAGCTCTGGGCGAGGATGTGTACCACTATCATCTTCATGTGGTTTATATCCCGGTGGTGGAAAAGCAGATCCTTTGGTCGAAGCGATGCAAGGATGAAGCCCTCCGGGGAACCGTTAAGGAGGTCATCACACAGGTCAGCCGCAGTAAGAAATGGGAGTCCAAGCCGGTGCTTGACGAGGACGGTAATCCAATGTTGAACGCAAGAGGAAAAAAGATTTTGAGGTCATCCTACAGTGTGTTGCAGGATGACTTTTTTCATTTCATGCGAGTTGCCGGATATACCGATCTGGAGCGTGGAGAACGTGGAAGCACCGAGGAACATCTGACTGTGACCCAGTTCAAGGTGCAGGCAGAACAGCAGCGGCTGGAAACTGTGGCCGGACAGGTGGCACAGGTGGAGCGGGGTTTGGAGAATGCCAAAGCTGCCACGGAGAAGCAGAAACAGAAACTGGAAGCTCTGCAAAAGGAAACCAAAACAGCAAAGACCGTTGCTCTGACGGTGCAGGAGATTGAAACAATGGGCAAAAAAGCCACATTCGGAAACAATGTTGTGCTGACTCCGGATGAATGCGACACGCTCAAACACTATGCGGTCAATGGTATTATTGCCAATGCTGACAACAAGCGACTGAAAGAAAAATTGGCTTCCGCAGAAAAGACGGTTTCCATCTGGAAGCAGCGGTATGAAGCGGTAAGCGAAAAATATATGGAACTCAAACAGAAAGCCCAACCCTTTCTGGATGCACTGGAAATCGCATCCGAAAAGGTTCGGGCTTTTATCAATTCTATCCTCATCAGAGGAAAGGAAACACAGGAACACGAACACCCTGCCCGGAAGCGTGGACAGGATATGGAACTTTGATGGAGGAATCGCCTATTGAAGAAATATTATGAAGAAGCGAAATATAATGCGGCATTTGACCGCTGTGTGGATGTTATGAGCCAGATGCTCCAGAAATATGGACATCAGGTTTTGGATAAATTGGAACAGGACGCTCCGCAGGAAGTGGAGCATTCCGAGGAAAGTAATCAAGCACAGCCTTTGACGGATAAGGCTGCGTAAAATCTCGCAATTTACACGTTGCGTATTCGTTACAGCTATGCTATAATGATTACGCAACGTGTACTTTTTGCTTTTGTGGAGAAAAGACGGATGGATTGTAAAAACAGAATTATAAAGTTGCGTGAAAGCACAGGACTGAACCGGAAAGATTTTTGCAAGCTCGTCCATATTCCTTACCGGACTATGACTGAATGGGAATTGGACAACCGCCATGCACCGGATTATGTGCTGTGGCTTTTGGAGTATTATATCCGCAACGAGGGACTTATGGTAAAAGGAAGGAATGAGGGAGGTGGAGATTCTGAAAAAGAAACAACTTAAATGCTATCTTTATACAAGAGTGTCCACCTCGATGCAGGTTGACGGATACAGTTTGGATGCCCAACGTGACAAGCTACGGAAGTATGCGGCATACGAGGATATGATCGTTGCCGGGGAGTATTCTGACGAGGGATTTTCCGGCAAGAACATCCAAGGGCGGCAGGACTTCCAACGGATGCTGAACGATATCCAGGACGGCAAAGATGATGTTTCTTATGTGCTGGTCTTTAAGCTGTCCCGATTTGGCAGAAATGCGGCGGATGTTCTGAACTCTTTGCAGCTTATGCAGGATTTTGGTGTCAACCTGATCTGCGTGGAGGACGGCATTGACAGCTCCAAGGATGCCGGAAAGCTGATGATCTCTGTGCTGTCTGCGGTAGCAGAGATTGAGCGAGAAAATATCCGCACACAGACAATGGCAGGACGGGAGCAAAAGGCTCGTGAGGGCAAATGGAACGGCGGTTTCGCTCCCTATGGATACAAACTGGAAGACGGAAACCTTGTTATTGCAGAGGATGAAGTGGAAGTAATCCGTGTCATTTATGACCGCTACATCCATACCAACGAGGGCGTTGCTGGAGTTGCAAAATATCTGAACCGCAATGGTTATGTAAAGAAACTAAGACAGAATAATACCATTCCGGGATTTTCAAGAGATTTTGTGAAAAATGTATTGTACAATCCTGTTTATATGGGAAAGATTGCTTACGGCAGACGAAGAACAGAAAAGAAACAGGGTACAAGAAACGAGATGCACGTGGTTGAGCAGTCGGAGTTCCCGGTTTATGAAGGACAGCACGAAGCTATCATTTCCGAAGAAGATTGGCATCTGGCACAGGAAAAGCGCAAGATCAATTCTTTCAAGCGGGAAAAGGTCAACAATCCAGACCATGCACACATCCTGTCCGGTATCTTGAAATGCCCATGCTGCGGTAAGAGTATGTACGGCAATATCGCCAAGGCGCACAGCAAGGACAAAAAAACACGGTATTATTACTACTGCAAAAATACGGTTACACCTACCGGGCATGAGTGCAGCTTCCGTCTGAATATCGAGCAGACGGAAATCAATAAATTTGTGGCGAAGATTATTTCTGCTATGGTTAACAATCCCCGGTTTGTGGAAGCGATTCAAGCGAAAATCGGAACGGCGGTTGATACAGAGGATATGGAAAAGCAGATCGCCGTTCTGCAAGGGCAGCTAAAGCAAGCCTTTGGAACGAAAAGTCGCTTGGAGCGTCAGATGGATACCTTGGACATCAACGATGTCCACTATGACAGAAAGATTTTAGACTTGCAGCGCCGCTATGATGAGCAGTATGATACCATAGAGGAAATCGAAGTTCAGATTGGCGAATTGCAAAGTCAGATCCGCAACATACAGCAGGAGAAGATTTCCGGTGACAATATCTATCGCTTGTTACTGGCATTTGATGAAGTCTACCATTCCGCAACGGAAGCGGAGCAGAAGGAGTTTATGAAGGCCTTTATCGAGCGAATTGAGATGTTCCCGGAGAAAAGGAAAGATGGAAGCTGGATAAAGAAGATCGTATTCAATTTTCCTGTGCCTGTTGATGGTGAGGAAGTGAAAGAACTTCCCTTGGAAACTGAAACAACTGTTGAGGCTGTCTGCCTGCTCACCAAAGAGTGAATTGCAGCGCTGACCGTTCCGGAAAACTGCTGCGGCGGGATGAATGAAGCGCTTTGATCGACGAGTTGCGGCATTTGAATCATTTCCCCCTTGCAGACGCCGAAAAAAAGCGTATAATACAATCGTTCAAGAAAAAACAGGGGAGCTCGTGCAGGCGGGCTGAGAGGAAGTGCTCCAACTTCGACCCTTTCACCTGATGCGGGTAATGCCGCCGTAGGAAGTTGACCTCATGGCTTTTTACAGGAGATGCCCGTTGTGGGTGCCTCCTGTTTTTTATTTAGAAAGGAGAAACAGATATGTTTCAGGAAATGCTCGAAAACGTGAGAGGCAAGTGCCCCCTCATCCACAACATCACGAACTATGTCACGGTGAACGACTGCGCCAACATCGTGCTGGCCTGCGGCGCGTCGCCCATCATGTCGGACGACCAGAGCGAGATCGAGGAGATCACGACGATTTGCGGTGGATTGAACATCAACATCGGTACGCTCAACAAGCGCACGATCGAGTCGATGTTTCTTGCGGGCAAGCGCGCGAACGCGCTTTCTCACCCCGTCGTGCTCGATCCCGTGGGCGCTGGCGCGTCGAAACTGAGAACGGAGACGGCGCAGAAGCTCCTTGAAGAGGTCAAATTCACCGTCATCCGCGGTAACATCTCCGAGGTCAAGACCCTTGCCTCCGGCAGCGGCACGACCAAGGGCGTGGATGCCGACGTCGCGGACAAGGTGAGTGAGGAGAATCTTGACAGCGCGGTCGCGTTCGCCAAGGCCTTTGCCGAAAAGACGCGCGCGGTCATCGCCATCACCGGCGCGATCGACATTGTGGCGGACGGCAAGAAAGCCTACTGCATCCGAAACGGCCACCCCATGATGTCCTCCATCACGGGCACGGGCTGCCAGCTCTCCGCCATGACGGCGGCGTATGTGACGGCGAACCCCGAGCATCCGCTGGAGGCTGCCGCGGCGGCGGTCTGCGCCATGGGTCTTGCCGGCGAGATCGCGCACGCGCGCCTTTCCGTGCAGGATGGCAACTCCACCTATCGCAATTACATCATCGACGCCATCTACAACATGACGCCCGAACAGCTGGAGGAAGGCGCAAAGTATGAAGTGCGATAAGAAGACGATGCTGCTCTACGCCGTCACAGACCGCGCGTGGGTCGGCAGACAGAGCTTATACGAGCAGGTCGAATGCGCGCTCAAGGGCGGCGCGACCTGTGTGCAGGTGCGCGAAAAGAAGCTCGGCGACAAGGATTTCCTCGAAGAGGCGAAGCAGATCGCGGCGCTGTGCAAGCGCTACGGCGTGCCGCTGTTCATCAACGACAATGTGGACGTCGCTATCGCCTGCGGTGCCGAGGGCGTGCACGTCGGGCAGGAGGACATGGCTGCGGCGAAGGTGCGCGAAAAGGTCGGCAACAAGATGATGATCGGCGTTTCCGTCCACTCGGTCGAAGAGGCGAAGCAGGCCGTGCGCGACGGGGCAGACTGCCTCGGCGTGGGCGCGATGTTCTCGACCTCGACAAAGACGGACGTCGACGTGCTTCCGAAGGAAACGCTCAAGGCCATCTGTGACGCGGTCGATATTCCGGTCGTGGCCATCGGCGGGCTCAACAAGAGCAACATCCTCGAGCTTTCTGGCACAGGCGTGGACGGTGTGGCGCTGGTCAGCGCCATCTTCTCGGCGGAGGACATCGAAAGCGAATGCCGCGAGCTGCGCGCGCTGTCGGAAAAAATGGTGAACGCATGAAGCTCAAGTGCGTGATCTTTGACTTTGACGGCACGCTGTTCGACTCCATGTACCTCTGGGACACGGTGGCGGAGAGCTATGTGCGCTCGCGCGGCAAAGAGCCCAAGCCCACCGTGCGCGAGGAGGTGCGCGCGCTGAGCCTCTTGCAGGCGGCGGAGCACCTGAAAAAAGAGTATGACCTTGCGGAGACGCCCGAGGAGATCATGGCGGGCATCGACCGCATCATCGAGCATTTTTACCGCGACGAGGTGCAGCCAAAGCCGGGCGTTGTCCCGTTTTTGAAAGAGCTGCGCGCAAAGGGCGTCGACGTCTGCATCGCGACGGCGACAGACCGCTATCTCATCGAATCGGCGCTGCGCCGCTGCGGCATTGAGAACCTCTTCGACGCGATCTTCACATGCAGCGAGGTCGGGCATGGCAAGGACGAGCCCGTCATCTTCCGCCGCGCGATGGAGCATTTTGGCGCGCAGCGCGGCAGCACCGTGGTCTTCGAGGACGCCATCCACGCCATCGAGACCGCGAAAAAGGACGGCTTTACCGTCGCGGCGGTCTTCGACGAGAGCGAGAAGCGCCAGGACGAGGTCAGAGCGCTGGCGGACTGCTATATCACGAGCTTTGAGCATTTGGAGCAATTCTGGGCAATGACCGCGGCGGACTAAAGCCGCGGCTTTGGGCGGCAGACCGGGGGCACCACTCTCTGTCGCATAACAAAAGAGATGCATTTTGAATCGAAAGGACGAAAAACGATGAAAACAGCATTATCCATCGCGGGAAGCGATTCCTGCGGAGGCGCCGGTATTCAGGCAGACATCAAAACGATGACGATGAACGGTGTTTATGCCATGACCGCGATCACCGCGCTCACGGCACAGAACACGACCGGCGTGAGGGCAATTCAGGAGGCAACGCCTGCATTCTTAAAAGAGCAGCTGGACGCGGTATTTGAAGATATCTTCCCCGACGCGGTCAAGATCGGTATGGTCTCGTCCTCCGATCTGATCCGCGTGATCGCGGAGCGGCTGCGCCACTACGGGGCAAAGAACATCGTGGTCGACCCTGTGATGGTCGCGACGAGCGGCTCGAGCCTGATGAAGACCGACGCGGTGCAGACGCTCATCGACGAGCTTCTGCCGCTCTCGACCGTCATCACGCCGAACATTCCCGAGGGTGAGATCCTCTCCAGTGAGAAGATCGAGAGCAAGGACGACATGGAGCGCGCCGCCAAGCGCATCGGCGACACCTACGGCTGCGCCGTGCTCTTAAAGGGCGGTCACCGCGTGAACGACGCCAACGACCTGCTCTACGCAGGCGGCGAGATGCAGTGGTTCGAGGGCAAGCGCATCGACAATCCCAACACGCACGGCACGGGCTGCACGCTCTCGAGCGCCATCGCGTCGAACCTCGCCAAGGGCTACTCGCTCAGCGAGTCCGTCGCGCGGGCGAAGGAGTACATCTCCAGCGCGCTGTCGGCAATGCTGGACCTCGGCAAGGGGGCGGGGCCCATGCAGCACAATTTTGACCTGCGGGGCGAGTTTGCAAAGGAGAATACCAAGTGAAAACATCTGAAAGACTGCTGAACGCCAGCAAAACGATCTGGGACGCCTACAACGAGCACCCCTTTGTGCTCGGCATCCAGAACGGCACGCTGGAGCGTGATAAGTTCCGCTACTACATCATGCAGGACTTCCTGTATCTCAAGGACTATGCCAAGACCTACGCCGTGGGCGTCGCCAAGGCGAAAAGCGTCGAGACGGCGAACCTCTTCGCCAAGTACATCAACGTGATGAACGGCGAGCTGGACGTGCACAAGGGTTACATGGGTAAGTTTGCAGTGACGCAGGAGGAAATCGACGCGATGAAGCCCTCGCTCGATAACCTGTCCTATACGTCCTACATGGTGCGCGTCGCCTATGATGAGAGCGAGGTCGAGGTCTTGGCGGCGGTGCTCTCATGCGCCTACAGCTACGAGATCATCGCCAAGAAGATCGTCGCGAACCGCCCCGAGTCGGTCGATGACCCGTTTTACGGCGACTGGATTCGCGGCTACGCCTCGGATGAGTACGCCGCGGGCAATGTCATCCTGATCGAAACGCTCGACCGCCTGTCCGCGCACTATACGGAAGAGCAGCTCCGGCATTTGGAGGACATTTTCATCGCCTGCTCGCGCTACGAGTTGGCCTTCTGGCAGATGGCATGGGAGATGAGACAGTGAGCGAGAAAAAACGCTGCGTGATCGTCGGCGGCGCGGACATCGGCGACTATACGCGCGTGAAGCAGTACTTGAGGGAAGATGATGCCGTCGTCTTCTGCGACAGCGGCCTCAAGCACCTGGAAGCACTGGACGTGAAGCCTACGCTGATCGTCGGCGACTTTGACTCGCACTGCAATCCGCACCTCGATGTAGAGACCATCGTGCTCCCGTGTGAAAAGGACGACACTGACACGGTGTTTGCCGTCAAGACGATGGTGCAGCGCGGGTATGACGACTTTTTGCTCATCGGCGTCATCGGCGCGCGGCTCGACCACACGCTCGGAAACGTGTCGATCCTGCTCTACCTCGATTCGCTCGGCAAAAAGGCGGAGATCGTGGACGACTATTCGGAGATGCAGATCGTCTCGAAGGACGAGGTCTCCATCGAGGATAAGTACCCGTTTTTCTCGCTGCTCAATATCACGGGCTGTGCGAGGGGGATTACGATCCGCGATGCGAAGTACCCGCTCGACGGCGCGGAGATCACGTGCGAATACCAGTACGGCGTGAGCAACGAGGTCCTGCCCGGAAAGACCGCGAAAATCTCCGTGCGGGATGGAAAGCTCCTGCTTATCAAAATTTGCAGACAGTAAAAGAAAAGACCGGCAGGCGCAAAAGCCTGCCGGTTTCTTTTTTGCCCCTACATAGAAAGTGTGAAATTTTTGCGCATCGTATTCCGCACTTTGCAAATGTCAAACTTTGTGATATACTAAAAATGTTTGTCCCAAAGAGGACAAATGAAGAGATTTTTGTCGGGCCGGATTATCGGCCTTTTATTTTGACAGAAGGTATTTTTGATTTTATGATAGATCAGTATTTCTTGGTTTTAACGACGATCGACCTCTTTGTGCTGACGTTCATGTGCATCCTCACAAAGCTGAGCGAAACGCTCAACAGCAAGCAGAAGCGCGGCTTTTTCCTCGCCTTTGTGCTCATCGGCGTGATCTCGATCCTCGAGGTCATCACGATCCTGGTTGATGGTGCGCCGGTGCATCTGCGCTGTCTGAATATTCTGTCGAACTACCTCGGCTTCGGCCTGTCGCCCGCGGTGTCGCTGTGCCTTGTGTATGTGCTGGACAAAAAGCAGGGCGTCCGGCGCGGGTTCAAAACAGCGGTCGCGTGCGAGGCGGCGTATCTCATTTCGCTGGCGCTGATGCTGCCGGGCGGGATGGTGTTCTCCGTGAGCGAGGAGAACCTTTATTCGCGCGGCGACTTTTTCGCGTTTTACGTCACGGCGTACTTTGCCGCGCTTGTTTATCTTGCGGCCTGTACGGCCATCACGGCGCGTGTGTTCCAGAATCGTAGCCGCGTACTGATCTATCCGCTCATCGTCTTTCTGGCGGCGGAGACGATCATCCAGATCGCGCTGCCGCAGCTGCACGTGACATGGCTGTGCGTCACGCTGCTTTCGGTGCTGTATTTCATCTATTGCAGCGAGATGTGGAACCAGCTCGACGCGCTGACCGGCCTTTTGAATCAGAACAGCTATCTCAATCGCACGGCGGAGATGTGCCGCAGCGGCGAGGTGCTCGTCGTCTTCGACGTGGACGACTTCAAGCAGGTCAACGACCAGTATGGCCACGTGAAAGGCGATATCTGCCTTGCCGAGATCGCCGCGTGCATCAAGCGCGCCTATGCGCGCCACGGTTACTGCTACCGAACGGGCGGCGACGAATTCTGTGTGCTGCTGCGCGACGGCGACAAGGAGCACGCCTGTGCGCGGGACTTTGTGCGCCGGCTGAACGAGCGGCGCAAGGAACTCGACTTCCTGCCGACGGTGTCGTTCGGCTCGGCAGAGATTTCAAGCGAGAACGTCGTCACGGTCAAGGACCGCGCCGACCACAACATGTACCGCTACAAAAAAGGGCGCAAAGCCCACCGTATGTCAGGGGACGCGGGCGAGGAGTAATCGAGAGGAGGCCGCCCCATGGGACAGACGGAATGGAGCACGCTGGTCGAAAGCATCTGCGCAGAGCGCGGACTGTCCGTCGTACTTTCGTGGGACATGCCGCAGGGATACGAGACGGCCAACGGCACGTTTGATCCGGTGGCAAAAACGCTTTTTCTCAATCCGGCCGTGCTGCAAAGTGCGCCGGAGTACGAGGCGATGTTCTATCTTGTCCACGAGCTGCGGCACGCGGAGCAGTATCAGCATCCCGAGCGCTTCGACGCGATGATCCGCGTAAGCCTTCCCTACGTGGTGCTCTATGATGGAACGTGCTTCCGCCTGCGCGGCGAAACCTGGCAGGAGTGCCGCTTGGACGGCGGAGAAGAGAGGTTTCGCGACGCTTATCTGGGCTTTCCTTACGAGGTGGACGCCAATGAATTCGCGGCGCAGCGGGTGAAAGCCTTTTGCGGCGATTCGCCCGCGCTGCGACAGCTGCGGGACTGCTGGCGGCCGAAAAGGATTTGGTCGAACGAAGACTACCGGCGGCTTTTTCGCGAGATCGACGAGAGAATAGAAAACAGTGCGCGTTGAGCAAGGCAAGCGCTCAGCGGCGCGCGGAGGATACAGGAGAAGACAGCAATGAAAAATTTGAAGGTACTGATGCTCAACGGCAGCCCGCACGCAAACGGCAACACCGCCGTCGCACTGCGTGAGATGGAGGAGATCTTCAAGGCAAGCGGCGTGGAGGTCGAGACCGTGCTCATCGGCAATCAGGCCGTGCGCGGCTGCACGGCCTGCGGAGCCTGTGGCAAGCTCGGCAAGTGCGTCTTTGACGACGTGGTCAACGAGCTCGCGCCGAAGTTTGAGCAGGCGGACGGCCTCGTCGTGGCGAGCCCCGTCTATTACGCGTCCGCGAACGCGACGCTTGTCGCGTGCCTCGACCGCCTGTTTTACAGCACGCCGTTCGACAAGACGATGAAGGTAGGCGCGAGTGTCGTCTGCGCGCGCCGCGGCGGCTGCTCGGCGACGTTCGATGAGCTCAACAAGTATTTTACCATCTCCGGCATGCCGGTCGCGTCCAGCCAGTACTGGAACAGCATCCACGGCCGCGCACCGGGCGAGGCGGAGCAGGACGGAGAGGGCCGGCAGACGATGCGCACGCTCGCGCGCAACATGACGTTTTTGATGAAGAGCATCGCGCTTGGCAAGGAGCAGTTCGGCCTGCCTGAAAAGGAAGAGCGCATCGCCACGCACTTCATCCGCTGAGGGAAAGTGCATGGAGCTGTTCGTCAAGCATTTTTCCGAGCTCACGGCGCAAGAGCTCTATGAAATTTACAAGCTGCGCGTGTCGGTCTTCGTCGTGGAGCAGAAATGCTGCTATCAGGAGGTCGACGACGCGGACAAGGACGCCTATCACGTTTGCCTGCGGGACGAGGACGGTATTGAGGCCTACGCGCGCGTTCTGCCGCGCGGCGCAACGTTTCCTGAGGTTTCCATCGGCCGCGTGATCGCCGTGAAGCGGCGCTGCGGCCTTGGCAGCAAGATCGTCGCCGCGGCCATCGACACGGCGAAAGAGGAGCTGCGCGCTGATAAGATCACGATCGAAGCGCAGACGTATGTGAAGAAACTGTACGAGAACTTCGGCTTCTACCAGACGTCAGAAGAATTCTTGGAAGACGGCATCCCGCACGTACAGATGCAGCTCGACCTGACGAAATAAGAAAATCGCCCTTCCAAATGGAAGGGCGATTTTTCGTTGCGTTTTACTTGCGGGAGAAGGGCGCGACGGCGCGCTCCTTCGCTTCGCGGTGCGCGATGGGAGCCATCGTGCGGTGCGGCTTCGGCGTGCGCAGGTTGCGGCGGTTGATGAACTTGGGTGCGACCTGCGGGAACAGCGCGAGGGAGAGCACGTCCTCCTCGCTCTTGGCGAGGTCCTTGTACTCCTCGCGGTACTTGGGAAGCTCGGGCTCCAGAAGGTCGGCGGGGCGGCAGGTGATGACGTCCTCGGGCTTGATGCCCGCCTTGGCGCGGACCTCTTCGTTGACGGTTCCGGGCAGCTTGCCGTATTCGCCGCGCAGCATGGCCTTGGACTCCTTGGGGACCATCTTGTAGCGCTCGCCGGTGATGATGTTCAGCACGGCCTGCGTGCCGACGATCTGGCTGGACGGCGTGACCAGCGGGGGATAGCCGAAGTCCTCGCGCACGCGCGGAATCTCGGCGAGCACGTCGTAGTACTTGTCCTCCTTGCCCGCCTGCTTGAGTTGGGAGATGAGGTTAGAGAGCATACCGCCGGGGACCTGATAGAGGAGCGTGTTCGTGTCGACATTCAGCACCTTCGGGTCGAGCGCGCCGCTCGCCTTGAGCTCATCCGCGACCTTGCGGAAGTGGACGGCAGCCTCGCTCATCTTGTTCAGGTCGAGGCCTGTGTCGCGCGGCGTGCCCTTGAGCGTGGCGACGAGGGACTCCGTCGCGGGCTGGGACGTGCCGTTGGCGAGCGGGGAGAGCGCGGTGTCGACAATGTCGACACCCGCCATCGCGGCCATCAGGTTGACCATGTCGCCCGTGCCGCTGGTGTTGTGCGTGTGCAGGTGGATGGGGATGCTGACGGTCTCCTTGAGGCGCTTGACAAGGGAGTAGGCATCCATCGGCAGCAGCAGGTTCGCCATGTCCTTGATGCAGAGAGCGTCCGCGCCCATCTGCTCGAGCTCCTTAGCGAGCTTCACGAAATAATCCTCATTGTGGATGGGGGAGATGGTGTAGGAGAGAGTGGCCTCGACCTGACCGCCGTATTTCTTCGTGGACTTGATGGCCTGCTCTAAGTTACGCACATCGTTGAGCGCGTCGAAGATGCGGATGATGTCGATGCCGTTATCAATGGATTTGCCGCAGAACTCGTCGACGACGTCGTCAGCATAGTGCTTGTATCCTAAGATGTTCTGGCCGCGGAAGAGCATCTGGAGCTTCGTGTGCGGCAGGTGGGCGCGCAGCTGGCGCAGCCGCTCCCACGGATCCTCATCCAGAAAACGCAGGCAGGCGTCGAACGTGGCGCCGCCCCAGCACTCGAGAGAGTAGTAGCCGATCGAGTCGAGGATTTCGCAGGCGGGGAGCATCTGTTCGAGCGTCATGCGCGTGGCAGCCTGCGACTGGTGCGCGTCGCGCAGGATGGTGTCGGTGATGAGAAGGGGCTTGTTCGATAAGAATTCCATGGCGGTATGAGGATCCTTTCTTATAATGTAATTTCCAGTTTAGCACAGCAGCGTGGGAATGGCAAGGGAACTTTTGTCAATGATTTCATATTTTTATCGAACGATTCAGAAATAATGATACATTGAATGAAAAATGTCTGAATGCGAGTCAAAGAATGCTTGACGGCCCTGCGGCGATATGATATACTGCTCCATACTTTGAGGGAGTAGATGGCGTCAGCTGCTTTAGATGGCGTGGCAAGTCAACAGACTGACCGCTTTGCGGTCTGGCTTGTCTTAAACAACGAGACTCAAGTATGGCTTCGCTGTACCTGTGTCTTTTTTCTTATGCTCAGGTGCGGTACCGCGCCTGTTTTTTTGTTGTTTGGAGGATCTTACCATGACATTTTTCGAGCTGTTCCTCATCGGCATCGGGCTTTCGATGGACGCCTTCGCCGTGTCGATCTGCAAGGGCCTTTCCATGCAGAAGATCGACAAAAAGTATACGCTCTGCATCGGCCTTTTTTTCGGCGGCTTCCAGGCGCTGATGCCGCTGACGGGCTACCTTCTCGGCAACCAGTTTTCAGGGTATATCGAGCGCTTCGACCACTGGATCGCCTTCGTCCTGCTCGCGCTGATCGGCTTTAACATGATCAAGGAGAGCCGCGAAGAGGAGGAAGAAGAGGAAAAGCCCTACGCGGGCGTCAACTTCAAGGAGCTGCTCATCCTCGCCGTCGCCACGAGCATCGACGCGCTGGCCGTCGGCGTGACGTTTGCTTTTTTACAGGTGAATATTGTGCCTGCCATCACGATCATCGGCTGCACGACGTTTGTGATCTCGATTGCGGGTGTGTACGTCGGCAATGTGTTCGGCTCGCGCTATAAGAGCCGCGCCGAGCTCACCGGCGGCATCATTCTCATTTTGATCGGGCTCAAGATCTTGCTCGAGCATTTGGGTGTGATCGCGTTTTAATAAAACGTGAAATTATCTCCCGCGCCGCGCGGGAGTGCGGATAAAAGGGGACCTTCTCTCACGTGAGAGAAGGTCCCCTTTTGAACCCCTAAGAGAACGGCAGGGGCGTTTCGATTTCGCCCCTGCACCCCTAACGACCAAAAGGGAGGGGCCTTGCCCCTCCTTTTTGGATTATCCACCCCGTGGCACTTCCGGTAAGCACTGCACCTACTTTGGATGCTTCTGAGCTGATAGTACCTGCCGGAGCGGCATTGCTGCGCTCGCCGCGCTCAGGGCTGCTCCTTTTTTAGTCCTCTGCTGTGATATAGATTTCTTCTGCTTTTTGCTGGGCGGAGATGAGAATATCTTTGGCATCACCCAAATTCTGTTTTTCCAGCTTTTCCAGTGCGTCTGTGATTGCATTGAACAGCAAAGAATACATTTTGTCGTAATTTGCCATGTTGTCCATCACCTTTCTTTTAATGTTCTCTTATTGTAAAGTGATATCACTTAGAAGTCAATAGACTGCATACTTTTCTGATCGAAAACCATACAATAAGCTAAAGATCAAGCAGGAGGCTGTGTATGGCAACGAACAAACGGGTATTTACACTTCGTTTATCCGATGAAGTGTTTGACAAAATCGGCGTGCTGGCCACAAGAGAGCATCGCTCCATGACAAATTACATCGAATACGTTTTGCTCAAGCATATCAATGACATCGAGGCAGAACAAGGCGAGATCAAAGAAGAAAACGACCGCTGACGCGGCCGTTTTTGTCGTTATGCGGCGAGCGCAGCAATGCCGCGCCCGCACGCAGTCTGCCGCCGTGCTGCCGTCACTCGCGCCTCACGATAGTAAGGCGCGGTTGCGTGTAGTCACGACTCGCAGAAGATTCATGGCGAAGCCATGTACACCGCACTTACATTGCGCAGCGTGTGCAGCTCTTCAAGATCAAGGCTGGCAATGTAACCTTTCTCTTGGGGGTCCAAGGGGGATATTCTCTTTCGAGAAAGAGAATATCCCCCTTGATTCGAGGCAGCGCCACCGGCGCTGCCATCCTCCCTCTCGCGTGGAACGCAAAACACAAAAAAAGAGGGCTGCGCTTTCGCACAGCCCCCTTCTTATGCAGGTTTAGCAGCCGCAGCCGTTATTGCAGCCGCAGCCATTGTTGCAGCCGCAGCCATTGTTGTAGCCGCAGCCACCGCCGCAGCCGCCGCAGGCGAAGATCAGGATGATGAGGATCAGGATCCACAGGCAGCAGCCGCCGCCAAAACCACAGTTATTATTGCACATAAAACGAACCCCCTATGAAGATTGAAACCGCCCGCGCGGCGGTCTCAATCCATAGTATGGTGGGAACGCAAAAAGGTGTCAGCCGATGCGCGCAGAATTTACCATCGCGCGGGAAGCGCGGTAGGCCGCGTCGGAGAAGACACCACGCGCGATGAGCGTGTCGCTCAGCTTGCTGCCGCCGCTGACATTCGTTTCGAGTGCGTAGTAAGAGAGGTATACGACGTCGGCGCGCAGGAACGCGGATGCACGCAGCGCGCTCACCTCGCCCGTGGTCAGGACGCCCGCAAAGTACGCGCGCTCGGGCGCGTTGGAGATATCAGACTGCGCGGTGGAGCTGTAGCGCAGTGCGCGCAGCAGAAACTCTGTGTACATCTCCGCCGATGCACTCATCGTCGTGCCGAATGTCGTTGGGCCGACGCCGTTGGTGTAGCCTTTGGAGTAGGCGTAGGCCGCGTAGGGCAGCGCCCAGTCGGGCACGTCGGTAAAGGGCTGGTAGGCCGTGCAGGTCAGCGCCTCGCTCTCCTCGCCGAGAAGACGAATGAGCATAATGAGCGCCTCCATGCGCGTGGGGGCCTTTTCGAGGTCAAAGCCCTCGCCGTAGCCCGTGTCCGACCCGCGGAAGAGCGTGAGCGTTTTGAGCGAGGCGGCCATGGCCGGATAGTCGACCGAGGAAGAGCTTGCGATGGAATAGAAGCCGCAGTAATTCACGACCGCGGTCTTGCCGGTGACGGTGAAAAGCGCCGTCGTGTCCTCGGCGACGAGATAGCGGTGATTTTCCGCGAGCGCCGCGCCGCTTTTGACCTCGCTGCCGGTCGTCACGTCGACGACCGCGCCGGAGGAAAACTGCACATTGACGCTGCCCGCCAGCACGATGACCTGAAGACCGGTCGTGCCGGAGAGAATGTCGCCCTGCTTGAGGCGCGACTCGGTGAAGACGTCGGCGCGCTGCGCGCCCACGTTGGCCTCTGCTGCGGCGATGGTCGAGCGGAGTGCGGCCTCAGCCTTTGCATACGCCGCCTGATCGGACTTGTCGAGGGCGGCGTCGATGGACGAAGTCGCCTTGGTGGTGAAGGTCGTTTGCAGATAGTTGAGCGAGATCAGCGGGTCGCTGCTGTCTCCCCCTGCGGCCGTGGCTGCGGTGGCGAGCACCGTCACTGCAAGGAGCGATGCGAGCAGGGCAATGGGCCTTTTCACGGTTTGGCTCCTTCCTCCTCCGCCTCGGCGGAGGTCTTGGAGATACGGTAGCTCAGCGTGAGCAGACTGTCGGCAAAGTGGACGTCCTCGGTGAAGACCTCGCTGCCGACGTGCAGCTCCGTATTGGTGAAATTCCAGATCCCGCGCACGCCGAGCGCAACGAGCTGCTCGGCGACCTCCTGCGCGATGTGCTTGGGCACGGTCAGTACCGCAACATCGGGATGGCATACGGCGAAATAGTCGCCGATCTCGTCGAACGAGCGGATAAGCACGTTGTTGACGCGCGTGCCGATGAGCGTGGGGGAGACGTCGAACGCGGTGTCAAGCAGAAAACCGGTCTGCATGAAGTCAAAGTTGCGCAGCAGCGCATGGCCCAGGTGGCCAGCGCCGACGACGACGAGGCGGTGCTGCTCGTCCACGCCGAGAATGTGACCGATCTCAGTGCGCAGCTCCAAAATGTTGTAGCCGTAGCCCTGCTGGCCGAATTCGCCAAAGCAGCTCAGGTCCTGGCGGATCTGCGAGGCGGTGATGCCCATGCGCTCGCCGAGCGAGCTCGACGAGATGCGCACGATGCCCTTGGAGTGCAGATCGTCGAGATAGCGGTAGTAACGGGGAAGACGCCGGACGACAGCGTCGGAAATTTTGCGTTTTTTCATAAGGAACGATCCTTTGTTTTAGGATACTGCAATTATACGAGCGAGAGAAGAAGTTGTCAATTTTTTTAACGATCTTTGACGAAAATTTTAGCTTTACAGAAGTGGGAAAAGTTGCTATACTTACTTTGTTAACCCCTGCGTCCCAATTCAATATGTGCCCGTAGCTCAGTTGGATAGAGCGTCAGACTCCGACGTTTCAGGTGTCTCCAGTTGAGATATGGCACAAAGCCTTGCCGCCCATGCGTTTGCGGGAACGGCAGAGAAAAAATAGTTAGTTGTTGACTACTATTTGACTACTATTGCAAAAACCCACAATGAAATATGCGCCCGTAGCTCAGTTGGATAGAGCGTTAGACTCCGACTCTAAAGGCCGCTGGTTCGAATCCAGTCGGGCGTACCAGAATGTGTTGACAAAAGATGCGACACAGGAAAATCCTGCACAAAAGTGCAGGATTTTCTCGTTTATCAGGGAATTTCTGCCGAAATAGCTGCGAAAACAAGAGCTTTGAGTTTGACTTCCGGTAAACGCAGAACCGGAGGAAGATGCACTCTGCAAGAGATCCGCGCTTTTCGTGCAAGGACAACTTCTGCAGCATACGACAGATTGATTCGGCTTGCCTGCCGAGGCTGTGACGATAGGTATCGGTCGGCTGACAGCTTATGCGGCGCGGGGGATCATAAAGCGCTGCGGCAATGAGTGCGGGGAAGAATGCAAGAGAGCTTCTTCTGGACAGAGAAAAAAAGAAATGCTATAGTGGAAGACACAAGGACACCGGCAGGAAAGCCGTTATTCGGAAGGGAGCGGGAGCGGAAATGGAGCCTTTGGTCGATTTTATCATTCTGTTGGACGGCCGCATGACCGTGCAGCGCGTGGAATGGAAGCGACACATTTTTCCGCAGCCGCAGGAAGCGCTGGCGGACAAATGGATCGGAAAGAGCCTGACGGATCTTCTCGATACGGACTGGAATTTGTCGGAAAATCTGCTTGTATGGATGGGCTGCCGTTTTGCGATCGACCGCTATGCTCCGGCAGAAAATATCCAATGTATTCTGGCAAGGCGCGAAGAACAGCGGGAGAAGCTGCTGGAGAGCGCGCTGGATGCAATTTCCGACAGTGTGCAGATCTACGACCGTGATCTTCGGGTCGTGTACTACAATCGGGTGTTCCGCAAGATGATGGATCTGTCGGACGATGTGGATATGCGCGGCAAAAAGCTGCTGAACATTTTCGATGTGGATGAAAACTACAGCACCACGATCGAAGCGCTGCGGACGAAGCAGATCGTCAGAGGACGGTATGACAACTACAAGTCGACAACGGGCAAAAATCTGCAAACGGTCAATGCCGCCTTCCCTGTGATACGGGACGGCAGACTGCTCGGCGCGGTCAGCGTCGAGCGGAATATGGAGACGACGAAACGACTTCTTGCAGAGCTGAACGACGATCAGCGCATCCTTGCGGCGCATCAGGCGCCGGCGGTGCACGCGCGGGGAGAGCTGCGCTATGTGCTGGATGATTTGATCGGCAGCTCACAAAGGTTTACCGCGGCGGTGGAGCTGGCGCGGAAAATGGCGGGAAGCGAGAGCAGCATTCTGCTTCAGGGAGAGACGGGCACCGGCAAGGAAATTTTTGCACAGGGGATCCATGCGCTCAGCCGCCGGTGCAATAAAAATTTTGTCGCCGTCAACTGCGCGGCGATCCCGGAATCGCTGATCGAGGGCACCCTGTTCGGAACAGTCAAGGGGGCCTTTACCGGAAGCGAGGACAAGGCGGGATTGCTGGAGGAGGCGGACCACGGTACGCTGTTTTTGGACGAAGTGAACTCTATGAGCCTTTCCATGCAGGCAAAGCTCCTGCGGGTCCTGCAGGAGGGGAAGCTTCGCCGCGTGGGAGGGACGAGAGAGACGCCTGTCGATGTGCGGGTCATTTCCTCGTGCAATGAAGACGCTTATGGCCTGATGGAGAGCGGCAAGCTGAGAAGAGATATTTTCTATCGGCTGGCGTCCATTATGATCGAGATCCCGCCGCTGCGCGAGCGGGGAGAGGATATTGAAGAGCTGGTGCGGCATTACCTTGCCGAAAAGCCGGTCGTCGAGATCGAGCAGGGCGTTTGGGATCGGCTCCATGCGCACAAATGGCCCGGCAACGTGAGAGAGCTGTTCCATATTTTGGACTATGTGCTCAACGTCTGCGAGGGCGGCGTCCTGCGCGAGCGCGATCTGCCGCCGTATTTTTCGGCCGCGCAGGATGCTGCGGCACCGGAAACGGACGGCCCGCAGAAAACGGCGGAAGAGCTCCGGCGGAGCGGCTATGCCGCGGGGCTGAGCGCGCTGCGCGCAGATCACGAGCGCCGGACGATCGAAGGGGCCTTTGCCGCCTGCGGCGGGAATCTGACAAAGACGGCGGAGCTGCTGAAGATCAGCCGGCAGAATTTGCAGCATTATCTCAAAAAGTACGGCATCAAATAATTTTTGCTGCAAATTATTTTTGCGGCAAGTGGGACTTGCATGGAATGTGCAGGTCCCATATTTTTGCCCTTTGAATATGAGAAAAATGCAATGAATTTTGTCGAATACGAGAAAAAATGAAAAAGAACGAGTTGGCACAAGAATTGCTATAAAACGGGCGAAGGCAAAAATTGTAAAGGCCTATCTTGAAAAAGTGAGGAACCGTTCTATGGATATGTCTGTAAAAAATGCAAGGAGCATTCGGACTGTGACCATCACCGACTGTATGCTCTCTCTTGAGGAATTCATCGCTGTTGCCAAATACGGCGCAAAGGTCGAATTTGCACCGGAGATGATCGAAACCGTCAGGGCAAACCGCCGTCTGCTTGACAAATTTCTGGAAGAGGGACGCATCATTTACGGCGTGACCACCGGCTTTGGCGAGAATGTTCGCTATACCATTTCCCCCGAGGATGCGAATACCTTACAGGAAAATATTGTGCGCACACATTCCGTTGCGGTCGGCGAGCCGCTCGACCGCGAGCAGGCGCGCGCCGTGATGCTGATGACCATCCTGAACGACGGAAAGGGGCATTCCGGCATCCGCATTGAAACGCTGGATCTGATCCGGCAGATGCTGAATCTGGATATCTATCCGTGGGCGCCGGGCGAAGGCTCCGTCGGCTATCTGGGCGTGGAGGGACACCTCGCCATGGCCTACATCGGCGAGGGAAAGATCTATGACCACGGCGAGCTGCGTCCGGCGGACGAGGTGCTCAAAAAATATGGCCTTGCGCCGCTCAAGCTTTCTTACAAGGAGGGCTTGTCGATGCTTAACGGTACGATCACGGTGACGGCGATGGCGCTGCTGGCGCTCTACGAGAGCGTGATCACCATGCAGAATGTGGAGATCGCCGGCGCGCTGTGCTATGAAGCGCTGCGCGGCACGGACAGAGAGCTTGACCCGCGCATCCACGCGGCAAAGAAGCACGACGAGCAGATCACCGCTGCCAATAATCTGCGCCGGATGCTCAAGGGCAGCCAGATCTGCGACAAGTACCGCGACGCCAAGGTGCAGGACGCCTACGTGATGCGCTCCATGGCGCACATCCACGGCGCGGCCAAAAAGCTTATCAGTGAGGCGTATGAGGTCATCGTCAACGAGATGCACTCCATCAGCGATAACCCCGAGATCTTTGCGGAGGGGGAGAACGACGGCGTCGCCCTGATGTGCGGAAACTTCGACGGCAGCTTTGTCGGCGCTCATGCCGATATGCTCGCGATGGCGGCGGCGATCGTCGGCAACGTGGTCGAGCGAGGCACCGACCGCATGGTCAACCGCAATCTGAACGACGGTCTGCCCGCGTTCCTGGTTTCCAACCCCGGGCTCAACAGCGGCTTTATGATCCCGCAGTATACGGCGGCCGGACTGATGAACGAAATCAAGCACCTTGCCATTCCGGCGACGATCGATTCCATCTCCACCTGCGCCAATCAGGAGGACCCCGTTTCCATGGCCTATTACGCGTCGAAAAAAGCGCTTGCCAGCATGAAAAAGCTCCAGTACGTCACGGCCATTGAGATCTATGTTGCGCTGCAGGCGATGGATTTCCTCAAGCCGCTCGAGCCTTCGCCCGTGCTGGGAAAGCTGCGCAGCTTTGTGCGCGAGACCGTGCCCTTTGTCGACAATGACCGCTACCTGTATCCGGATATCGCCTATATCACGGATCGCGTGCGCGACTGCACGCTTGTCGATCTGGTCGAGAAGAAGATCGGCGCGCTGGAGTTTTGAGCGCGGCCCTGCCGAACAAGCGATCACATGAGCTTCACAGAGGTGAAAGAATGGATTATCAGTATATAGGAAAGGATTTTCCGACAAGCGATGCGGCGGCAAAGGCGAGCGGAGAGCTCACCTTCACCGAAGATATGGTGCTGCCGAATATGGCATATATGAAGCTGGTGCTCAGTCCGCAGGCGCACGGCATCGTGCGCGCACTGGATATCAGCGCGGCCGAAGCGGTGCCGGGCGTTCTGGCAATTTTGACGCCGGACAACACGCCGCAGACCTATTATAACCGCGGGCGTGTCCGCGCGGATGAGGAAAAGTCCGATCAGGAGCAGCTCTTTACCCGCCACGTCCGCTTTGTCGGCGACCGCATGGCTGCTGTCGTTGCGGAGACGCAGGAGATCGCGGACCGCGCCGCGGCGCTGATCCGCGCGGAGATCGACCCGCTTCCCGCAGTCTTTACGCCGGCGGAGGCGCTGAAGGGAGAGCACCCGCCGCTACATGAGACGGACAATGTCCTGCGCCTGCCGGTCATCGGATACGGCAGCTATGAGCAGGCAGAGGGAGAAGAGTTTTTCCACCATTCCTCGGCGCAGCGCATCACGCACGTCACGATGGAAACGCACTGCGCGCTGGCCGACTATGAGCCGATGAAGAACTACATGACAGTCTATACGGCGACCCAGTCGACCTTTGGCGCGCGTTCTCTTGTCGCAACGCTGCTCGGTATGCCGATGAGCCGCGTGCGCGTGATCAAATCGCCGATGGGCGGTTCGTTTGGCTGCAAGCAGGAGTTCATCCTCGAGCCGCTTGCGGCCTGCGCGTCAAAGATGGTGAGGCGCCCTGTCATGCTGCGCTTCAACCGCTCGGAAACGATGCTCTGCACCATGCTCAAGCACCCGCTGGAGAGCGACACGTATGTCAAATTTTCGCCGGAGCGCAAGATTACGGCGCTGAAGGTGAACTGTCAGCTCGACGCTGGAGCGTATCAGACGGTATCGGGCAGCTACGTCGGCTCCATCTCGAAAAAGCTGAGCTGGACCTACGATGTGCCCAATCTTGAGTACAACGGCTCGACTGTCTGCACCAATACGCCGTGCTCCGGCAGTTATCGCGGATGGGGCGGACCCGAGGAGGCGCTCATCGTGGAAAACATGATGAATGCGGCCGCGCGCCATTTTAAGATCGATCCGATCGAGCTGCGTCTGCGCAACGCACTGCCGCCCTATGCGATCAGTCGTCTCGGCGGCTACTGCCTGGGCAATCTTCCAATCCGGGAGGCGCTGGAGCTGGGACGCGACCGTTTCCGCTGGGAAGAGCGCAAGGCGCGCATTGCCGCGCAGGACCGCTCGGGCCGCTATCTTCGCGGGATCGGCATGGCGGTCGCCACGCACACCTCCGGCTACTATCCCCGCATGGGGGACTGGGGCACGGTGACCGTCAAGATGGAAGAGGACGCCTCCGTGAGCGTGAACTGCAACGTGCACGATCACGGCTGCGGCGAGGTGGCGATTTTTAAGAACATGGTGGCAGAGGTCCTGTCGATCCCGCCGGAAACGGTGGATCTTATGGAGGGCGACAGCGCGTATAACGCGCTGGACAACGGCTGCTATACGAGCCGGACGATCTATGTGCTCGGAAAGGCCATCGTGGACGCCGGCCGGAAGCTGCTTGAACGGCTGGAGGTGAACGCAGCCGAGATGCTCGGCTGTGAGCCGGAGGAGCTGGGACACCGCGACGGAATGCTTTTCCTTGTGAAAGAGCCCGAGCGCCGCGTGAGCTACAGCGAGGTCTCCTACTATGTTGCCAACAAGGGGCAGGAGGCGCTCTTCATCACGCACACCAACATACCGGAATCCAATCCCGGCCCGGTGGCGGAGCATTTCGCCGAGGTCGAGGTGGATACCTACACGGGCCTTTGCCGCGTCGTGGACTATCTTGCCATCCACGACGTCGGCAGGGCGCTCAATCCCGCGCTGTGCCGCGGGCAGGTCGGCAGCGCCGTGCAGCAGGGGATCGGCTATGTCTTCTGCGAGGAGATCAAGCTCGATCCCAAGACCGGCCGCGTGACGAACGCGGATCTGCAGCGCTATCATGTGGCGCGCGCCTGCGATATGCCGAACTTTGATATCTATTTCATCGAGCATCCGGATGAGTACGGTCCGTTCGGCGCCAAGAGCATCGGCGAAGCCTGCTTTGTGCCGACGGCGCCCGCGCTGATCGCGGCGGTCAATGACGCGCTGGGCACAGAGCTCTCGCAGCTGCCGCTTGATCCGACACGCATCCTGAACGCCGTGAAGGAAAAGAGGGAGGGAAAGAGCGAATGATGATCACATTTACGCTCAACGGCAAGCGTGTGGAGCGTGAGCTGGACCCTGCGCGCCGCCTGGTCAATGTGCTGCGGGAGGACTTGCACCTGACCGGCACCAAAGAAGGCTGCGGCGAGGGCGAGTGCGGCGCGTGTACCGTCCTTTTTGACGGCGAGGCCGTCCATTCCTGTCTGGTGCTTGCCGGGCAGCTCGGCGGTCACGAGGTCGTGACCATCGAGGGCCTCGCGCAGGACGGACGGCTCAGCATCATGCAGGAGGCGTTCGTGCGCCATGTTGCCATGCAGTGCGGCTACTGCACGCCGGGCATGATCATGAGCGCGATGGGACTGCTGCTCAGATCGCCGGAGCCGACGGAGGACGAGCTCCGCACGGCGCTGTCCGGCAACATCTGCCGCTGCACGGGCTATGAGCAGATCATGGCCGCCGTGCTTGACGCGGCAAAGGAACTGAGGGAGGCGGGGAAGATATGATTTTTTTGCAGCCAAGGAGTATGCCGGAGCTTGCTTCCTGCCTAGCGCAAAAGCAGGGGAGAGACGCCTATCTCGTTTCCGGATGCACCGATTTCCTCGCCAAGCGCAACGGTAAGGTGTGGGAGGCGGAAATGCTCATCAGCTTGACTGATGTGCCGGAGCTTCGCAGGATCCTGCTGCTCGCGGGAAAGCTCAGCATCGGCGCGGCCTGCACGCACACGCAGGTGGAAACAAACGCGCTGGTACAGCAGTATTTTCCTGCGCTGACGCAGGCCTGCGGCAATGTCGGCTCCCGCCAGATCCGAAACCGCGGCACCGTGGGCGGCAGCATCGGCAATGCTTCACCGGCAGGCGATATTTATCCTGTGCTGCTGGCGCTGGATGCGGAGGCAGCCGTGATGAACAGCGCCGGCGTGACCCGCCGCCTGCCCGTAGACTGGCTCGTTACGGGCGTCGGAAAGACGGCGCTTGCCGAGGATGAGGTCATCGTGGCGTTTGAGATCCCGCTGCCGGCGGAGAACGGACTCAATGCGTTCGTCAAGCTGGGCGAGCGCGCCAAGGTGACGATCGCAAAAATCAGCCTTGCGGCGTCTATGGAGGTGGAAAACGGCGTGATCAGCCGGCCGCGCATCGTTCTGGGGGCGGTTTCCTCCAAGGCGATCCTGGCGGCAGAGCCGGCGGCTACGCTTTGCGGCTGGCCGCTGAGCATGGACCGGTTTGAAGAGTTTTCGGAGATCCTCGGCGTCGAGATTGAGCATTCGATTCCCAATCGCCCCACCATGCCCTATAAGCGCGCGGCGGTGCGCGGCCTGGCGGAGGATGTCCTGCGCTGCCTGGTGCAGCAGGCAGGAGAGAAAGAACTGCTGTAAAAAAAGAGAAGGAGAGAATACATGAAAAAGTTTTCTATTCGAAAAAACGTGTTTATCCCCCTTTGCGCAATTTACGTGTTTGTCATTATTTTAGGCGTGGTGACGCCTGACGGGTTTGCAGCGGTGGAGAATGCCATCTCCGGGTTCGCGGCGGACTGGTTCGGTTGGGCGTATCAGCTTGTGACCATTGCGCTGGTCATCATTTCGGCGTGGGCGCTGTTTTCCAAAAAAATCGGCAGCATCCGCATCGGCGGAGAGAATGCAAAGCCGACGATGAGCAAGTGGAGCTGGTTTGTCATCTGCCTTTGCAGCAGCATTGCCACCGGCATCGTCTTCTGGGGGATCGCGGAGCCCATCACCCATTATGTGAACGGTATTCCGGGCCTTTGCGAGGGCGGCACGCGCTTGTCCGCGCTCTATGCCATCTCCACCTGTTATATGCACTGGGGACTTCCGCTGTATGCGTATTACTGCGCGATCGGCATCGTGATCGGTGTCTGCGTCTACAATGTCGGCCTGCCCTACAATGTGTCCTCCAGCCTTTACCCGCTGCTCGGTGATCGTGCGAACGGCAAGATCGGCGACGTGGTCGATCTCCTGTGCGTGTTCGGTATCGCGGGCGGCGTGTCTGCCTGCCTCGGCGTTGCGGCGATGCAGTTGGGCTCCGGCATCGGCATTCTCGGCAATTTCAAGCCGACCGCCGTCCACTGGGCGATCATCACTGCGGTGATCGTGGTGGTGTTTATCGCGGGCAGCTACTCCGGCATCGGACGCGGAATGCGCTGGCTTTCCGACAAAAATACGAAGATTTACTTCCTGCTGCTCATCTATGTGCTTTTCGTTTCGCAGACGAAGGAAGTGCTTGCCATGAGCACGGAGTCCCTCGGCTTTTTCGCGCAGAACTGGATCGTGCAGGATACGTATCTCGGCGTGATGGCGGACGGCGTCGGCACGTCCATGTGGCCGACCTGGTGGACGATCAACTACTGGTCCTTTGCCATTGCCTATACGCCGCTGATGGGTATGTTTTTTGCCAAAATCGCACAGGGCCGCACCCTGAAAGAGTTTTCCCTTTACACCTTTGTCCTGCCCGGCGCCTTTGGCATGATCTGGTTCGGTATTTTCGGCTCTGCTGCCATTTATATGGAGGCAAACGGCGCGGGGATATACGATACGATGTCCGCGCTCGGCGTGGAGGCGACGGTGTTTGCCTTCTTTGAGAATCTGCCGCTGAGCAAGATACTGGATATTGCGTTCCTGTTCACGGCGTTCCTTTCCGTCGTCACGCTGTGCGATTCAATGACCACGACCATTGCCTCCATTACGCTCAAGGGCGAAGGGCTTGCCGATGAGGAGCCCCCGGGATGGTCTAAGATCTTCTGGGGTGTTGTGATGGCGCTGCTCGCGTTTGTGAACATCTTTGTCGCCGGTATCACGGGCAACACCTCCGGCATCAACGCAACAAAGCTGCTGGCCATCACCTGCGCCTTCCCGCTGCTGTTTGTGATCATCGCCATGGTGATCAGCTGCTTTAAGCTTCTGGCAAATTATCACGAAAAATATGAGCCGAAAGCGGCTGCGGAAGCGGGAAAAGAAGAGAGAACGGAATCAGAAGCGTTGCCTCATTAAAATTTGCGGCCTGAGAACTCCGACTCTAAAGGCCGCTGGTTCGAATCCAGTCGGGCATACCAAAAACCGTCTCAAACGATACGTTTGAGGCGGTTTTTATATGCGAAAAGTTAGGAGAATTGGAACCTGATTTGACCACTATTGCGCATTTTGCGATCCAACTGAGCTATTACGCTATGTCATATCTCCAGCATCCCCTGCAAGCCCGCGCTGGCGGCCTTTTTGTTCTTGTCGAAGGCGTGGGTGTAGATGTCGAGCGTGGTGGAGGGCTGGCTGTGGCCGAGGATACCCGCCACTGTGGCGACATCCGTGCCGCCCGCAATCATCAGACTGGCGGCGGTGTGCCGGAGGGAATGGACATTCAGCTCCTGCGGTAAGCCGTTCTTCTTGAGGATCAGCTTGAAGCGGTAGGTGAAGGTGGTGGGCGTCATGGGGAGCTGCGCTCCCTGACGGCGGAACAGGAAGTCATCCGCGGTCAGCTGCCGCTGGTCATAGATTTTGGTGATGTATGCACATTCCTGTCGGTACTCCCGCAACAGCGATTCCATCTCGGCAGAGAAGTACACATAGCGGTTGCCCGCGCGGGTCTTGGGTTCCTTGACGAAGATCTCCTCGTCTGTCACCTTGACCGCGTTGCGGCAGATGTGGATGGAACGCTGCTCCCAATCAATGTCGTACCATTTGAGACCGCAGCATTCGCCCCGCCGCATTCCCGTGGCGATGATGAGCTTGAAGTAGGTTTCATACTTGATGCTCTCGCCCTCCAGCGCGGCGATGATCTTCTGCGCCGTTTCCTCGTCCGCGATCTTTTTTTCACACTTGCGCCCGGCGTAACGGTAGGTGCGCCAAGCCGGATTATGCGAAAGAAAGCCACCCTCCACGGCATCAGAGAGGATGCTGCACAGCGTCGCGTGCACGCCCTCAATGGTGTACTCGGAGAGTGGCTTTTTTGTGTCGGGACTGATGACTTTTCGTAGCTCTGCGTAGAAATTCCGGAAGTGCTCCGGCCGCAGCTCGGTGAGCTTGTAATGACCCAGCGCCGGGAGAATACGCTCGATGTCCTGCCGGTCGCGGCGGATGGTGGACTTCGCCAGCTTGCCGGGAGCGATGTCGGTCAGCCATAGGTCGATGTATTTTGCCAGCGTGAGCTGCTGGACGGGCTGCGGCGTGTGGCGGCAGTCACGCTCAAAGAGGACTGCCTGCTCGTTGAGCCACTTTTCGACCTGCCTGGGCGTCAGCTCCTCCGGCGGGTGGACAGTTTTCTGCTGCTGTCTGATGCGCTTGCCGTTGTAGTCATAGCCCATGGAGACCACGATGAGATAGCTGCTGCCGCGCTTGCGGATGCTTGCCATAAAAATGACCTCGCTTTCATTTGACCTCAGTACAGTTGAGATTTATTTTGCAAGCACAACATACCGCAAGCACGGCGGTAAAGCTATTACATTTTTCTTGGAGAAACGATTTCTACGAAAGCGACAATCATGCGCTGTGCCGCTTCGGAGAACAGGCGGCGGCGAGATTGAAAATCTGCTCGCCGTCCGGACGGAGCATGGTGAGCATGGAGTCTGCCGCCTGCTCCCTTTGCGCCTGCTGGGGATGGCAGTAGGTGCGCTCCAGAAAGCCGGTGTCCGCATGCCCCACGAGGTCTGCCACCGTCTGTTTGTCCACGCCGCAGTGCAGAAGCGATGTCACGAAGTAGTGCCGCAGGGTGTGAAGGTGGTACTCCCGCGGAAAGCCGATGGCGGCATAGATCTTCCGCAGCCGCTTGGTGAAGGTGTCCGGGTGGATGAGCTGCCCGTGCTCGTCGGTGAAGAGGTAGGGACTGAGCTTGCGGCGCTGCTTGTCCGCCTCCATCTGCTTGCGGCGTTTGTAGGCGAGGAGGATGCCCCGCAGGTCGGAGGAGAGATAGACTTCACGGCTCTTGCCGTTTTTGGTAGTGCCCTCCACAATGCCCTTGCCGGGAACGCTGCTGCGGGAGCGGCTGACGGTGAGCAGAAGACCGTTCTGCGTGCCGGTGAAGTCCGACCATTGCAGAGCGCACAGCTCGCCCCGGCGGCAGCCGGTGTACATGGAGAACAGATAGAACAGGCGGTAGTGCCGCGGCTCCTTTGCCAGCGCGTCCAGCAGCTTTTCCACCTCGCTTCGCGTGGGGATGCGCTGCACCGTGCGCTGCGGTGTGGGCAGGTCTAACATTCGCGCGGGATTCTTCTCGATGATCTCGTTGCGCTTGGCGTCGCTGAGCACGGCGGAGACCACGGAGAGGTACCGCTGCGCGGTGGATTCGTTGATGAGCTTTCCGCGGTGCTTGCGCTTGCGCAGCGCAGAGAGCATATTTTCCAGCGCCATCGGTCGGAGCTTGTTGAGGCGGATGCCGCCAATCATGGGATACACCACCTCCAGCATTCGCCGGTATGCGGCGATGGTGCTGGGGGCATATTTCGTCTGCCGCTTCAGCCAGCAGGAGGCGAATTCCTCAAAGGTCATCTCGCCGTCCTCGGCGTAGCCGGTCTTGAAGCTGCGCTCCAGCTCTTCGGCAGCGTGGGCGACATACTGCCCGATGCCGCGCTTGGGAACACCGGGCGGGACTTGAATGGTCTTTGCCTTGCTGATCTTTTTGCCGTTGGGCCGGTAGCCGTTGCTGACGGTGATCTTATATCGTCGCTCATCCAATTTTTTGATGCTTGCCATTTTAGAACCCTCCCATCTCCTCGTCCTGCTCGTATTCGATCCTGCGCTGCTGTCGCACCGCGCTTTCAAAACTCACCTGACCGTTGGTGCGCTTCACCTCGTCCACGGCGTAGGCTCGCAGCTCCCGCGTGTGGATCGGGTCGGCGCGGAAGTGGGCGGCGATGGTGTGGCACAGCATATTCAACTCCACCGCGCACTTGAAAAGAATGCGGCAGAGCCGATTGTTGTTGTCGTCCAGTGTACCCTGAATGGCTGTGAGAATGGCCCGAGAGATGTAGGTCGTGTTGTCCTCGGTGCCGAGATAGCCCATGTAGAACCGCAGGGCCTTATCCACAAATTCACTGCGGCTTTGACAGTTGTCTGCTTCCAGCCAACCGTCCATGCGGCTGATCACGCTGGGGCGCAGCCAGATCGTGGTACTTTTCTTGTTATCATCCATATTTTCTCTTTCCTTTCTGTGTCGTCGGTCAAAATCGCCGCAAAGCCCTGCAAACACGGGACTTTGCCGGATGACCGACTGCGATTGTTCTGTAAAACCGCCAAACCGACGGTGGTTGGCGTTTCTCTGAAAAGCCCCGCACTGCGGGGCTTTGTGGGCAGGCTGCGGGCGCTTGCGACTGCGGCCTTTTATCTTGTGCTTTTATCGAACGGGTAAATAAGGGGCGAAAGCCTCTGGAACAGGGCATGGCCGGGAGGGAAAACTCCCTTGAAAAAGCACATTTCTCTGAAATCGGAGTAGTGCTTAAATGGCGCTTTCACACATCGCCCATAAACGCCGCAACGTTCGCTTCAAAGGGCTTTGGCGGGTACACACGCCACCCGTTCCCCTAACCGCGCACACAGCGGCTCACGGGGCGAAACACGGGGCGTTTTCACCGCCTGAGACATCGACAGGGTCGATAGGGTCAACAGCTTGGGTACCCTGTGCATCGTCACTTTCGGCACGGCGCAGTTCGATGAGTCGCTTTCCGTTGCTGCGGCGCACCACGGCGGAAATGCCGATTTTGCTTAGTGCGGCAACGCTTTGCAGGATCAGGCGAGACACCTTCTTCGGCGTGATGCCCTCGCTGCCCACAGGGTCGATCTGCGCGGACAGTTCCGTGGGAGTGCCGATAAATTCTGTGCGGTCACGCATCAGTTCAGAGAGAAGAATGACGATCCGGTCGCCCAGCAGCTCCGGCTGTGTTCTGCTGTCCGACATCAGCTCCCACACATTTTCCGCGTTGCGCTCCAGCGTCAGCTCTCGGTACTCGATGTCGCGCCCGATGCAGGAGAGCGTCGCTCTGCCGCTGCCGCGCCTGTCCTCCACCAGCGTGAAGCTGGAATCCACCGCGCCGCTGATAGCCGTTGTGCCGGAGATGCGGCTGAACACATCGTCGGCGAGTTCCTTTCGCAGATGGTGGATCAGCAGAGTGGCGATGCCGTGGGCATCCGCGATGTGCTTCAGCACAGAGAGGTCACGGTAGTCGTTGGCGTAGGTGTTGTCATAACCGGCGCCGCGGATCATTTGCAGTGTGTCGATGATGACCAGCACCGTGTCGGGATGCTCAGCGAGGAACGCGCAGAGCTGTTCCTCCAAACCCTTTCCAAGGGTGCCGCTGTTGGTGGAGAAGTGGACGTTGGCGGGGGCGTCCTCCGTGATTTCAAACAGGCGGTTCTGGATGCGGAGGGTGGAGTCCTCCAAGCAGAGGTAGAGCGTGGTGCCCTGCTTCACGCCCATGCCCCAAATGGATTCGCCCTTCGCCACCGTGACGGCCAGCCACAGCGCCAGCCATGATTTTCCCACCTTGGGTGAGCCAGCAAGGATGTGCAGGCCCTGGGACAGCAACGTATCCACCACAAAGTTCAGTGGTGTGAGCGGCTGACTCATCAGCGTTTCTCCGTCGATGGTCAGTAATCGGTTTTCTTTTTTCATTTTCATTTCCTCCGGATAAAAGGATAAGGGCAGAGACCTCGCTGCAGTCGAGGCTCTAACCCTTTCACTTGATTATTCTGTGTTTTTTGATAGAATGAGAATATCGCAGGAC
>ENA-UEYD01000676-UEYD01000676.1-human-gut-metagenome-genome-assembly--contig:-NODE-676-length-30703-cov-16.755698_pt1 | contig 30703 bp, 19 predicted proteins | sample MGYA00242907_ERZ507875 | MGnify/ENA primary metagenome ERZ507875 (study PRJEB26167, sample SAMN06115506) | human gut metagenome | host: Homo sapiens | place: China:Shandong | collected 2015-08-07...
GGGGTATTGGTTGTGACGCTACCAACGAAGATGCGGTGCGCCGTGTATATGAAATAAAGCAGCGTCAGGACAGCAAGTCGCCCCATCCTTCTCTTTCTCCTCATTGTTCACGCGCGTCCCCTCCCCTTCCTTTGCTTTTCCACCCCATTATACCGCATCTTCCGCACATTTTCAAGCAAGAACAGCAAATTCGACATTCATCCGCTGTTTTTTTACTGTACAGCGCCTTTTGCATTTGTCCTCTTCGTCCATCTATCCGCCATTCCATTCATCCCGTTCCGAAAACGTGTGAATTTGTGAAAAAAATATCGTTAAAATCGTGTCGGCCACTTGACAAGAGCTTAACAATCTGCTACACTGTTCTCGTCACCCCGACAAACACCGACATTCCCCGTTCGCGGGCGCATCCCCGCAGGACGGATGAAGCATAAGGAGAGAGTATCATGGCGAAAGAGTATCCGATCGTCGATAACGTGGAGAGCTTCGAGGCTGCCCTCGCCCGCGTCCGCGCGGCACAAAAGGTCTATGCGACCTACACGCAGGAGCAGGTGGACAAGATTTTCAAGGCAGCTGCCCTCGCCGCGAACAACATGCGCATCCCGCTGGCGAAGATGGCGGTGGAAGAAACCGGCATGGGCGTGGTGGAAGATAAGGTCATCAAGAACCACTACGCCGCTGAATACATCTACAACGCCTACAAGGACACGCAGACCGTCGGCGTGCTGGAGCGCGATGAAGCATTCGGCATGATGAAGGTTGCAGAACCTATCGGCGTCGTCGCGGCGGTCATCCCGACCACCAACCCCACATCTACCGCCATTTTCAAGACGCTGATTTGCCTCAAGACCCGCAACGGCATCATCATCTCTCCCCATCCGCGCGCGAAGAAGTCCACCATCGCCGCCGCGAAGGTTGTGCTGGAAGCCGCTGTGGCTGCCGGCGCGCCCGAAGACATCATCTCGTGGGTCGATGTTCCCTCGCTGGAGCTGACCAACATGGCGATGAAGGAAGCCGACATCATCCTTGCCACCGGCGGCCCCGGCATGGTCAAGGCGGCGTACTCCTCCGGCAAGCCTGCGCTGGGCGTCGGCGCTGGCAACACGCCCGCGATTATCGACGAATCCGCTGACGTGAAGGTGGCCGTCAACTCCATCCTGCACTCCAAGACGTTCGACAACGGCATGATCTGCGCGTCCGAGCAGTCCACCATCGTGCTGGACAGCATCTACGACGCAGTGAAGGCGGAGTTCGCCAAGCGCGGCGCGTACTTCCTCGAAGGCGAAGAACTGGACAAAGTGCGCAAGACCATCATCATCAACGGCGCGCTGAATGCCAAGATTGTCGGTCAGAAGGCGCACACCATCGCCAAGCTCGCAGGCGTGGACGTGCCGGAAACCGCCAAGGTGCTGATTGGTGAAGTCGAATCCGTGGATATTTCTGAAGAGTTCGCGCATGAGAAGCTCTCCCCCGTGCTGGCGATGTACCGCGCCAAGGACATCGACGATGCGTTCGACAAGGCGGAACACCTGATTGCTGACGGCGGCTACGGCCACACCTCTTCTATCTACTTGAACGCCGTCACCCGCAAGGATTTGATTGACCGCTTCGCCGCGCGCATGAAGACCTGCCGTATCCTCGTCAACACGCCTTCCTCTCAGGGCGGCATCGGCGACCTGTACAACTTCATGCTGCGTCCGTCGCTGACGCTGGGCTGCGGCTCTTGGGGCGGCAACTCCGTCTCCGAGAACGTCGGCGTCAAGCACCTGCTGAATGTCAAGACTGTTGCCATCCGGAGGGAGAATATGCTGTGGTTCCGTGCGCCTGAAAAGGTCTACCTCAAGAAGGGCTGCCTGCCTGTCGCCCTGAATGAACTCAAGGCAGTTATGGGCAAGAAGCGCTGCTTCATCGTCACCGACGCGTTCCTGTTCAAATCCGGCTTCACCAAGGCGATTACCGACAAGCTGGATGAGCTGGGCATCGTCCACACCACGTTCTACGATGTTGCGCCCGACCCGTCCCTCGCCTGCGCGAAGGAAGGCGCCAAGGCCATGACCTCCTTCCAGCCGGACTGCATTATCGCCATCGGCGGCGGTTCCGCAATGGACGCCGGCAAGATTATGTGGGTCATGTACGAGCATCCGGAAGTGGACTTCCTCGACATGGCGATGCGTTTCATGGATATCCGCAAGCGCGTGTACACCTTCCCGAAGATGGGCGAAAAGGCGTACTTCATCGCCATCCCGACCTCTGCTGGTACGGGCTCCGAGGTCACCCCGTTCGCCGTCATTACCGATCAGGACACCGGCGTGAAGTACCCGCTGGCGGACTACGAGCTGCTGCCGAAGATGGCGATTGTGGACGCTGACATGATGATGTCCGCGCCGAAGGGTTTGACCTCCGCCTCCGGTATCGACGCGCTGACCCACGCGTTGGAAGCCTATGCCTCCATGATGGCGACGGACTTCACCGACGGTCTGGCGAAGCAGGCGGCTCAGCTGATTTTCGAGTATCTGCCCGCGTGCTACGACAACGGTCAGAACGAGCCGGTTGCCCGCGAAAAGATGGGCAACGCCGCCACGATGGCTGGCATGGCGTTCGCGAACGCGTTCCTCGGCGTCTGCCACTCCATGGCGCACAAGCTGGGCGCGTTCCATCACCTGCCGCACGGCATCGCCAACGCGCTGCTGATTGAGCTGGTCATCCGCTACAACAGCGCCGAAGTTCCCACGAAGATGGGCACTTTCCCGCAGTACGCCTATCCGCACACGAAGCGCCGCTACGCTGAATTCGGCGAGTTCCTCGGCTTCAAGGGCGCGAATGACGACGAGACGGTGGAGAACCTGATTCGCAACATCCATGCCCTGAAGGAGCGCGTCGGCATCAAGAATACGATCCGCGACTACGGCGTGGACGAGGAGAAGTTCCTCGCGACGCTGGATGAAATGTCCGAGCAGGCGTTCGACGACCAGTGCACCGGCGCGAACCCGCGCTACCCGCTCATCAGCGAAATCAAGGAAATGTATCTGAAGGCGTACTACGGCGAGTAATGCGCCATTCTCCCCGGCTTGGCAGGAATGCTTCTGCTGGGCCGGGCATTTTTGAGCACAAAAAATTTTGTCCGCTTGCAGGAATGTCGCATTTGGGCGGCGAATAGATATTTAGGACAAATATCGGACTTTGCGGGGCGTCCCAATCAGCGCGCGGGCAAAGCATGATAACATGCTCAACTCAATCGCGAAAAGGGAGGCCAGAGGGTCACAGACCCTTTGGCAGGTCAAGGGCAGCGCCCTTGCGCCTCTCCCCCCAATAAACATGAACCATATAGAAGGAGGTTTCCCTATGGATTTGACGCATGTGATTGCCGAGCGGGAGAATAAGAAGATTTACCGCGACGGCGCCAAGGCCATCAAGGTGTTTGCCGAAGGGTACAGCAAGGCGGACATTCTGAACGAAGCGCTGAACACGGCGCGCGTGGAAGAGACGGGCCTGCCGATTCCGAAGCTCCTTGCTGTTGACACGGTGAACGGTCAATGGGCGATTACGACGGAGTTCGTCGAAGGCGACACGCTGGCGGCGCTGATGGCGGCGCATCCGGAAAAGGAAGACGAGTACCTGAACCTGTTTGTGGACATTCAGATGAAGGTTCACGCCTGCACCTGCCCGATGCTCAACAGCCTGACCGAGAAGATGCAGCGCAAGATTTCCGCCACCGACCTCGACGCGACCACCCGCTACGAGCTGCACACCCGCTTGGCGAGTATGCACGTCCACAAGAAGGTCTGCCACGGCGACTTCAACCCGTCCAACATTATCATCGCCCCCGACGGACAGTGGTACATCCTCGACTGGTCGCATGCCACGCAGGGCAACGCGTCCGCTGATGTTGCCCGCACCTACCTGCTCTTCGTCCTCGAAGGCAAGGAAGCGCTGGCAGAGAAGTACCTCTCCCTCTTCTGCAAGAAGAGCGATACCGCCAAGCAGTACGTCCAGCAGTGGATTCCGATCGTCGCCGCGAGCCAGTCCCTCAAGGGCAAGCCCGAAGAGCGCGACCTGCTCATCCGCTGGGCAAGCGTTTGCGAATACGAATAATCATCAAAGGGACTGGCTTCGGTCAGTCCCTTTTTTCGTGGGGATGGGAGACGCGCCATGTAACCATTTCCCCGCATTTGTTGAAATCTGCCACATTTGCAATTTTCCCCATGTAACCAACTTTTCATCCTCTTTTTTTCGTGGTATCATTATTATAAGAAGGGGGAATTTGCCCTTTTCAAACTTATCTGCCGCGATTGCTTGTCAACCGCCTCCACAATCAGCATGAATGAATTATACACGGCAAATATTGCTCTCAGCGTCTTCGCCATGGCGATTATGCTCTTCTCCCTGCGTGGCGACATCAGCCAATCCAAGATCCGAAACCTGCTCTGCGGCGGTCTGTACGCCACCATTACCATTTGCGCGCTGTGTGAGTGGTCGGGCGTGCAGATGGATGGCACGCCGCCCGCGCTGATTCCGCTGCATATCGCCGTCAAGACCATCGAACTTTCGCTTGCGCCGCTCATCGGGCTGTTCGCGGGCTGCGTTATCCATCCCTGCCCACGGAAAGTGGTGCATAGGCTGCTGTGCCTTGCGGGCTTCCACGCACTGCTGGTGCTGCTCTCGGCGTTCACGGGGCTGATGTTCTATGTCGATGGGCAGAATTTCTACCACCACGGGGCGCTCTACGCGCTCTACATGCTCGCCTACGGGGGCAGCACGGTGTTCTTCCTCGTGCAGATTGGGTTCGCCTGCCGCGCCTACCAGTACACCGGCGGCACACAGCTGCTGCTTGCGACGCTGTTCGTGCTGTTAGGGCTGATGGTGCAGTTGTTCCTGCCGACGGTCAAAATCGACTGGATTACCATCAGCTGCGGCGCTCTGATGATGTCGAAATTCTCCAGCGACATGGTGCTGCAAACCGACGGGCTGACGCAGCTGGTCAACCGCTTGGGCTACGAGCATTATCTGGCGCGCCTGCGCGTGCCTGCTACCATCCTGATGTTCGACGTTGACCGCTTCAAGGACGTCAACGACCGCCATGGGCACTTGATGGGCGACGCCTGCCTGCGGACGATTGCCGGCTGCATCCGCCGCGCGTATGGGAATTACGGGACGTGCTTCCGCATCGGCGGCGACGAGTTCTGCGTGATACTGACGCGGCGGAACGCGCAATACAACACCATGACGGAGATTTTCCAGCACCTGATGGATGCGGCGCGGGCAGAGAATCCGGTTCTGCCGACAGTATCGGTGGGCTGTTCGCATTTTAATCCGTCAACGGATGATTTGGCGGAGTCCTTGGCGCGGGCGGACGCGCGGATGTATCAGAATAAGGAAGCGCATAGATAAACACAGCCGCGGCGAGTGAATATGCTCGTCGCGGCTGATTTTTATTCACCTGTATCCACCGCAGTGTTGGCAGTAGCGCGCTTCCTTCGGGTTTTCTAAGCCGCAATACTTGCATGTCCAGTAGTCTGCTAACGGCGTCATTTCCGAAAGCGATTTGATTGTGCAGTTACTGTTACTGCTATTGCTATTTCTATTGCTACTGCTATTGCTATTGCTACTGCTATTGCTACTGCTACTGCTACTGCTGCTGCGCGGCAGATAGTTGTCGTTCTTATCTTTTGCAAGTTTTTTCTCTATATTTTCTAATGCTGCACGCAGTTCCAAATCAGGCAAAGCAGCAATGAGGGTGTAGCCGACGATGCCAAAGATGATGCACACGGCAATCCAGTTCCCTTTGCTGTACCCTTTCTGCTCAGCAATGCCGCCCGCATACATTGCAAATGCAACGTTGATTGCAATTGCAACCAAAGCAATCACAAAACCCATGTTTCTCAACCTCCTTGTGTGTATCGTATCCGTTTTTTCTCTATTTGTCAAGCATTTTCCTCAATTTTCACATATTTTTTCTGCAATGAAAAATCCGAATACAAAAACACGCATTCCACATTCGAGTGCGTGCTTTTGTTGATATTACCGATTCACATACGCGTCGATTTCATTCCGGCTGGAGATTTGCAGCTTCTCAAAAATGCTCTCCATGTACGACTTCACCGTGTTGACGGAAATGCCCATCAGCGCGGCGATTTCCTTGTTGCTGCGACCCTTCGCGGCCAGCATGGCAATCGAAAACTCGTAGGGTGTGAGCGCGTCGGTCACCTGCAGCGTCGACACGGGGTTGTGAATTTTCATCCACCCGCGGCTGAAGCGGTAGACCGACTGCACAATCTTGTTGTACGTTTCCGGCTCCTGCTTGCGCAGCGCGCGCTCCACCTGCCCCTGCAAAATGCCGTGATGCTCCACAAACGGGTGGATGTACCCCTCGCGGCTGGCAATGCTCCACGCGGCATCGAACTTCTGCTCCGCGCGTTCATCCTGCTTCAGGCTCATGCAAATCATGCACAGGACGATGTTGAGGTAGATGCTGTCAATGGGGTAGCGCGTGCCCGCCATCAGCAGGGCGGATTCGGCAATGCCCATCGCGTGTTCGTATTCGCGCCGGATGTAGAGCGCGTGGGCGATGGCGTACATGGCGAAATACTGCATTCCGGGCGGAAGAATACCGATAGCGGGGCGGATAGGGGTCAAGTCGAGCTTCTCGGAGTGGAAGAACACGCTGATGAGCGCGTCGGTAATGCTGCTGTACAGCCGCCACGAATCGTCGTTTGCGCGCTGCCCGTCCCGCTGAATCATTTCGAGATTCCGGCGGCACTTGGCGGCATCCCCCGTCTGCAGCATCGCCATCGTGTTGGTAATCAGCGCGGACAGGCGGATTTCGGGGCACTTGCTCGTCAGGTATTTCTCGCTGATTTCGCGGGCTTCCTCGTGCTCATCGCGGAAATAGTGGTGCAGGGCGCGGGCGATGTCGCGTTCCTCCTCGTCGTTTATGGTCAGCAGGAGATTTTGGAAGCCGTTGTCGCACGGGCGGGAAATCAGCGGCATATAGCACTTTGCCATCCGCGGGGGGATTTTTTCCTGCCCGCGCTGCCCGCTCTTGCGCAAATCCGCCGGATGCGGCGTATTCGCCGGAATCAGCCACCCGCCCGATTTCCGGATTGCCCCCTGAATCCGCCCGGTATTCAGGTAGTAATTGACCATACGGATGGAAACGCCCCACAGCTCCGCTATTTCCTTTACGCTGAGGTAATCCAATGCGCAGCCCCTCCTTGTTCTCCTTGTTTACGCTTACGGAATTGGCTCCCAAAGCATGGTCGCCGTTCGATTGCCATACGAGCCCTTGGGCAGCATGTAGGAGCGCGGCGTTCCTGATACGCCGTCGATTTTCCAGCCTACAAAGGTGTAGCCCGGGAGGTAGTAGGACGGGTCTTCTTCCGGTGCCCCGAAATAAACTTGGTTGTTGATGGTGTATTGAACCCAATTATATGCTTTGCCGTGGCTCACGTAGGTAATGGTGTACGTCGCCACACGCCACTCCGCCTCGTAAATGCGGTCGCCGGTTGAGCCTTCGGGGATAATCATCGGCGTTGAAGGGAACTGACCGCTGCCATCGAGGACCCAGCCGGCAAATTCGTAGCCCGGACGCTCGGGAGGGATGGGCAGGGTGACGGAATCCTCCACGGTGTAGCGTATCGAAGCTATGACTGCGCCGCCGTTCGTGACCAGTGTGATGGTGTATCTGATCACCTTCCAGTTTGCGGTATACGCCTTGTTTCCCGTCGAACCCTTCGGAATTTTGACGCTTGTCTGCGGCATCGTGATGCGCTCGCCCGTCCAGCCGACAAACTCGTAGCCGTTGCGGGTCGGGGTCGGCAGCTCGAAATCCTCATCCGTTATGGTGTAAACCACCTTTTCTTTACCGCTGCCGCCGTTCAAATCCATGTTGATGGTGTACTCCGCCAAACGCCACTCCGCCTTGTAATGGAGGTCGCCGGTTGTGCCATAGTAAATAATGAGCGTCGTGGCAGGGAGCATACCGCTGCCATCAAGGGTCCAGCCGGCAAATTCGTAGCCCGGACGGAGAGGGTAAGGCAGAGTGAAGGAATCCTCCACGGTGTATTTTATCGGAGACACGTTTGGACCGCCGTTCGTATCCAGCGTAATGGTGTATTCAATCACCTGCCAGTTTGCGGTATACGCCTTGTCTCCCGTCGAACCCTTCGGAATTATGACGCTTGTCTGCGGTGTCGTGATGCCCTCGCCCGTCCAGCCGAGGAATGTGTAGCCCGTACGAACCGGGGTCGGCAGCGTAATCGGACTGGATGTCACCGCGTAGGAAATCGCGTCCAGCGCGTTGCCGCCGCTCGTATCCAGCGTGATGGTATACTCTATCGCCTGCCAGCATCCAGTATAAGTGCGGTCGCCCGTCGTCCCCTTCGGGATGGTGACATTCATCTGCTTTTCGCCGGGCGCATAACCGTCCAGCCGCTGCCATCCCAAGAATTCGTAGCCCGTTCTTGTGGGGGGCTGCAGGGCGAAATCAGGCGTTTCCACCGTGTAGTGAATCGTTTCTGCCTCGCTTCCATCGCCCTTGTACAGGAAGATGTTGTAGGTGATTATCTCCCAGTTCGCGGTATACGTCCTGTTTCCCGTCGAACCCTTCGGAATTATGACGCTTGTCTGCGGCGTCGTGATGCCCTCGCCCGTCCAGCCGACAAACTCGTAGCCGTGGCGGGTCGGGGTTGGCAGCTCGAAATCCTCATCCGTCATGGTGTAAACCACCTTTTCTTGACCGCTGCCGCCGTTCAAATCCATGGTGATGTTGTATTCTGTCAGTTCCCAGTTCTCGATATACCTCTTGTCGCCCGTCGAACCCTTCGGGATGGTCACGTTCGGCTGCGGCGTCGTGATGCCCTCGCCTGTCCAGCCAAGGAACGTGTAGCCCGTGCGGGTCGGGGTCGGCAGCGTTACGGTTTGCTCCACCGTGTAGAAATACACTTCTGACGAGCCCGCATTGCCCCCTTCCAGCAGCGTAATGATGGTGTATTTGATCACCTGCCAGTTTGCGGTGTAAGTGCGGTCGCCCGTGCTTCCCTGCGGGATTTCAATGATTTCCTGCGGTTCGGTGATGCCCTCGCCCGTCCAGCCGAGGAAGATGTAGCCCGTGCGAACCGGGGTCGGCAGCTGGAACGCTTCCGATTCCACCGTGTACTGGATGGGACGGATCGGATCGCCGCCTGCCGTGTCCAGCGTGACGGTATAAAGCTTGTCCGCCGTCAGCGTCAAGGTCAGCGGCGCGTAGGGCATGAGGAAGGAAACCGCGTCGTTCCCCTCGCTGATACTCAGGGAAACAGCCGGGTCGCTCAGGAAAACGTGGATGCCGCGATAGCCCACTGCGGGCGCGATTTGCACCGTCACCTGCTCACCCGCGCGGCACAGCAGGTCGTTGCCCTCCGCCGGCACGTCGCTGCCCCAGAGGACGTTCTGCGCGTCGATGGTCACGCGCTGCGTGTCCGCCGTCCACGTCAGCGTAACGATGCGCCTTTCTTCGCGGCCTGTTACGGGCAGGAATGTGTCCGTCTCCTCGCCGCGCAGTCCCGTCAGGTGAATGAGGGCACGCTCGTCCGCCCCGAAGTCGCTGCGCTTGAACTGCGTCACCCACTCGCCGCGCTCCTTATCGAAGGTGAAGCTCGCCACAGCGCCGCTGCGCAGGTTCAGGCTCGGCGTGAAGTAATCCGGGCGCGCGCCGCTGATGCGAACACGGTAGGTGATGCGCCCGTCCTGCTCGCCATAGCGGTAGACGTACACCGGGAATTCCGCTACCAGCGTGCTGTCATCCGTCAGCGGGAACGCAACATCGCCCTCGCGGGAGAGATAGACATAATTTTCCGCCACGGCAAAGCAGGATTCGCCGCCATTCAGGCGGTAGACCTTGCTCCACGGGTCTGCGCTGCGCATTTCCGGCAGCAGCACATATTGCTCCTGCAAATCCGGATACTTCTCCGCAAACGCCGCCTCGATGCTGTCCAGCATGTTGACCGCGCCCATCGGGCAGCTGTCGCCCGTGTACTGCACTGTCGTTTCGGTCAGCAGCGCGCCGTCCCAATCCGCCGTTTCCAGCTGCATGTCCTTCGCGCTCTGGTCAACAAGGCGGAAGCGCACGGTCAGGCTGATTTTCTTCTCCACCTTCAGCTCGCTGCCCATATGCAGCTGCTGCCCCGGCACAAGCGCGTTCTTGCCCGGATTCAGCACAATATCGCCCGTCGGCAGCGGGGCATCCGTCAGGTTCACGAGGTTCGTCGCAATCCCGATATCGAGATTCATCGGCTTGTCCACCACGATGGTGGAGCGGACATTGCCCTCGCCGTTCAGCGACACATTCCCCGATGCGCCCAGAATCAGCTCCTGAACATCTGCCGCCGCGCCGATGTTCAGCCGAACGTCCTCGTCCGACAGCACATACAGGCGGTCGATTTTGCCGGACGGCAGATTAGCGTTCAGCCCGCCGAGAACCAGCAGATTGCCGTTCATTTCCGGCGCATTGAACGTTGTGTCGCCCAGATGGTCAAAAATCGCGTCGCCGATGAAGGACTCCGGCGGCTGCGTGTCCTTTTTCAACACGGTGATGCCAAACCGCCCGATGTTCTCCTGAAACGCCGGGTCATCCCAGTCCGTATTGTCCCATATGCCAGCGCCGATTTCTTTCGCCAGCCGCTCCAGCGCCGAGTCCTTGCCCTGTGGTGTCTGGTTCTTGTTGATGGTGTTCAGTGTGTTCAGCGCACCCATGTTGTTTTCCACAATCATGGCCGCCGATGCTGTACCCGCCCAAATGATACTGCATAAGAGCAGGAAAATGGTGCTCCATCGTGCGATTCGCTTCATGCTGCTTCCTCCTTGCTGATAGCTTCCGCGGGCTTTTTTCCCATAGAAATCGCCCTTCTGGTTTCAGTATACCATTGGCAAGCGCTGTTTACCACCGCCATTCAATGGATTAATTGGACGTTTCCCTGCCCTTTTCCTGCTGAAAATTCCTGCATTCACGCAGATTTCCCGTCAATTCGCGCATGTTTTCCGCCGAATGTACCTTTCCAAGGCAGGAAATATCGGTTGCCAAGGATGGCAAAGTGTATCTTTCCAACATGCGAAAAAAAGGCGAACCGGTTTTGAAGCCGATTCGCCCGTGGATTTGTCCAAACTTGGATGGAATTACTTGGCGATGGTGCAGTGCATGAAGTACTTGTAGCCCAGCGGGTTGGAGAAGAAGCCCTGCACGGAGTCGTCGATCATGAAGATGTCGGTGTAGTAGTACAGCGGCACGATGCAGCCGGTATTCATCAGCATATCTTCCGCGATGTGCATCATGGCATAACGGTTCGCGCTGTCGGTGCAGCTCTTGATAGCAGAAATCAGCACGTCATAGGTTTCCGCCCAAGTGCCGTTCTCCACCTTCACGTCGTAGCCGTAGGGGGTCAGGTCGAGGTTGTAGATCTTCAGATCCGCATTCGCGCCCTTGCCGTACTGCACGTCGTTGTTGCCGGAGCCGGTCACCCACATGTCGAGGAAGCAGATCGGGTCGTTGTAGTCCGCCAGCCAGCCGTTGCGCGCGATGGAGTAGTCGCCCGCCTTACGGGTGTTCAGGAAGGTGTTCCATTCCTGGTTGTTCAGGTTCATGGTGATGCCGACCGCAGAAACCGCGCTCTGGAGGTATTCGCCAATCGCCTTGTGGGCTTCGGAGGTGTTGTAGAGGTAGGTCAGGGACGGGAAGTTGGTGAAGACGCCATTCTCCTCGTCGTAGGTGTAGTACTTCTTCAGGGTTTCAACCGCCTTGTCGAAGTTCGCCATGTAGACGTCTTCGTCGTCGGTCACGTCGTAGTAGCCGGTGACGCCTTCCACATGGCCCGCGTTCTTGTAGAACTCAGAGCCGTCCGCATCGGTCATGCCCATCGGGACGAAGCTGGACGCAGGAAGCTGACCAGCCTGACCGATTTCGGTGACGATGTAGTTGCGGTCAAACAGCAGGCCAATCGCCTGACGGACTTCTGCGCGCGCCGCTTCCGCTTCTTCGGGGGTCATGTTCGCGAGCACGTCAGCGGGCAGGATTTCTTCGTTGATGTTCCAGCAGACATAGTAGGTACCAATCTGGCCGGCGACAACGAATTCCGTCGGATACTGTTCCTTCAGGGACGCGATTTCAGAGGTGGGAACGTCGTCGATCAGCTGCCAGTCGCCCTTCTGGAAGTTCGCCAGCATGTTGTTCGCGTCGTCGGAGAGGTAGAAGTCCAGCTCGTCCATCGTGACCTTGTCCACCGCATGATAGTAGGGGTTCTTGGTCAGGGTGATCTTGCTGTTGTGTTCCCACGCGGTCATGGTGTACGGACCATTGCCGATGTAGGTGGAAGGATCGGTCGCCCACGCTTCGTTGGCGACGACGTCCTCACGGACGGGCATGTACGCCGGGAAGGCGAGCAGCTCGTTCCAGTAGGCAACGGGGTTGTTCAGGGTAACGGTCAGGGTCTTGTTGTCCACGGCGGTCACAGCGAGGTTTTCCGCCTTGGGGTCGGAGCCGTCCGCAGTGTAGCCCTTGATGACTTCAAACATGTAGCCATAGTCCGCGCCCAGCTCGGAGGAAGCAGCGCGCTTCCACGCGAACTCGAAGTCCTTCGCGGTCAGATCCTTGCCGTCAGACCACTTCAGGCCATCAACGAGCGTGTAGGTGTACGTCACCGTGCCGTCGTCATTGACCACCGGATCCGGCAGTTCCACCGCGCAGTCCGGCAGGATTTCCAGCTTGCCGTCGTCGGTCTGCGCCCAAGTGGACAGGCCTGCGAACAGGTGAGCGACCATCGTCGCGCCGTCCACAGCGGAGTTCAGCGCCGGGTCAAGCGTATCAGGCTCGGACGCGATGCAGACAGCCATGTACGTCTTGCCGTCTTCGGCGACAGCGCACAGGGTGCAGGTCACCATCATTGCGATGGCGAGCAGGAGAGCAGTCAGCTTCTTCATGAAAAAACCTCCCTTAATATTCTGTGACAGCCTTGCTTTTCGTAGACTGTCTGTATCAAAAATGCGTAAAGCGCATCCTTGAAGCACGTTTTTCGCGGATTAACACGCGGACACTGTATGCCAGTGTCACTAACGCAATCGCGCGAAAGGGTCAAGGGACGAAGTCCCTTGCAGGGTGCAGGGGCAGCGCCCCTGCCGGAGTCCAGAGGCAGAGCCTCTGGCGTCTCCCCTTTTACCCCAGTTCCTTCACCCGGTGGCAGGCGACGAAGTGACCCTTCTCGACTTCGTTGAAGGGCGGCATCGACTGCGCGCAGGCTTCGGTGGCGTAGGGGCAGCGCGTGCGGAACGGACAGCCTGACGGCGCGTTCAGGGGGCTTGGAATGTCGCCGGAGAGGACAATGCGCTTGTTCGCGCGCGCCGCCTTCGGGTCAGGCAGCGGAACGGCGGACAAAAGCGACTTGGAATACGGGTGCAGCGGGTGATTGTAGATTTCCTCCGCCGACGCCAGCTCCACCATCTTGCCCAGATACATCACGGCGATTCTGTCCGAAATGTGCCGCACAACCAGCAGGTCATGCGCAATGAACAGGTATGTCAGCCCCAGCCGATCCTGCAAATCATCAAACATGTTGATGACCTGCGCCTGAATCGACACGTCCAACGCCGACACCGGCTCGTCGCAGACGATGAATTCCGGATTCACCGCCAGCGCGCGGGCAATGCCGATGCGCTGCCGCTGACCGCCGGAAAACTCGTGCGCGTAACGCGAGGCGTGTTCGCTGTTCAGTCCGACATAGCCCAGCAGCTGCAAAATGCGCTCTTCCCGCTCCCTCTTGGAGGAATACAGGTGGTGCACATCCAGCGGTTCGCCCACGATGTCCGACACGGTCATGCGCGGGTTCAGCGAGGAGTACGGATCTTGGAACACCATCGTCGCCTTCGTGCGAAACTTCTGCAAGTCCGCTTTCGTCTTGACGGGCTTGCCATCGTAAATGATTTCGCCCGCCGTCGGCTTGTACAATTGGAGGATGGTGCGCCCAACAGTCGTCTTGCCGCAGCCAGATTCGCCCACCAGACCGAGCGTTTCGCCCTTGTTGATGGTGAAGGACACATCATCGACCGCCTTCAGCGGCTTGGTGCGGAAGAAGCCCATGTTGATGTCAAAGTATTCTTTCAGTCCTTTGACTTCCAGCAGCGGCTGGTGCATCTGCGCTTCAGACACAGGGCACTCCTCCTTCCTCCGTGATGCTGCCGTCCTCCACGCCCTTCTTGACGTTCATCCAGCAGGTTGCCATATGGTCGTCATTGATGAGCATCCGAACCGGCTTCTCTTTCAGGCAAATCTTCATCGCCGCCTCGCAGCGGGGCGCGAACGGGCAGCCTTTGGGCATGTTCAGCAGGTCGATCGGCGTACCGGTAATCGGCTCCAGGCGCTGTCCGTTGTTCTCCGCCGTCGGGATGGAGCGCATCAGACCCTTTGTGTACTCGTGGCGCGGGTTGTAGAAGATTTCATCCGCCGTACCCTGTTCGCAGATGGAACCGGCGTACATGACGATGACCTCGTCGCACATCTGGGCGACAACGCCCAAGTCGTGCGTAATCATGATAATCGCCATGCCCATCTTCTTCTGCAGGTCGCGCATCAAATCAAGAATCTGCGCCTGAATTGTCACGTCCAGCGCAGTCGTCGGCTCGTCGGCAATCAGGATGTCCGGCTCGCACGCCAGCGCCATGGCAATCATTACGCGCTGCCGCATACCGCCCGACAGCTCGAACGGGTACTGCTTCATGCGCTTTTCCGGCTCGTTGACGTTGACCAGCTTCAGCATCTCCACCGCGCGTTCGCGCGCCTGATGGCGGTTGCGGTCGGTGTGCAGCAGAATTGCTTCCATCAGCTGCCGGCCGATGGTGTAGGTCGGGTTCAGAGACGTCATCGGGTCCTGGAAGATAATCGAGATGCGGTTGCCGCGCACGGAGCGTAGCAGCTTCTCGTCCGCGCCGACCAGCTCCTGCCCGTCGAATTTCACGCTGCCGCTGACGATTTTGCCCGTCGGCGCGAGAATCTGCATGACGGAATACGCCGTGACGCTCTTGCCCGAACCGCTTTCGCCCACGATGCCCAGCACCTTGCCATGGTCAAGGCGGAACGAAACGCCGTCCACCGCCTTAACTTCGCCCGCGTCGGTGAAGAAGGATGTATGCAGGTCATTGACTTCCAGCAATGCCATTTTGTCCAGCTCCTTTCATCACGCATTCAGCTTCGGGTCAAATGCGTCGCGCAGACCGTCGCCGAACAGGTTCAGGCTCAGCACGATGAGGCAGATGACCACGGCGGGGATAATCAGGCGATAGGTGTAGGAATAGATGCCGTTGAGCGCGTCAGAAGCCAGCGAACCCAGCGAGGGCATCGGCGCGTTGACGCCCAGCCCCAGGAAGGATAGGAAGCTTTCGGTGAAAATCGCGTTCGGAATTTGCAGCGCAGTCGAAATAATCACGACGCTGATGCAGTTCGGCAGAAGGTGCTTGCGGATAATCCACCGCGCCTTCGCGCCCGTCGCCTGCGCCGACAGCACGTACTCCTGCTCACGGAGGGAAAGAATCTGACCGCGAATCAGGCGCGCCATGCCCACCCAATAGAGCAGACCAAAGACGATGAACATACTGATGATGTTCGAGCCGATTTTCTCTAAGATGGTGCCTTCCACATGCAGCACCTGCCCCAGCACGACCGACAGCAGGATGATGACCAGCATATCCGGCAATGAGTAGATAATATCGACGATTCGCATGATGAACAAGTCCACCCTGCCGCCGAAGTATCCCGCGACTGCGCCAATCATCATGCCAATCACCAGCACGATGATGCTGGCGAAGAAGCCAACGGCGAGGGAAATGCGTGTCCCGTAGACGACGCGGATGAAGTAGTCACGTCCGTGCGCGTCCGTGCCGAAGATGTGCGGGAAAACAGATTCTCCTTTGTCGATTTTCTTCAGTTCCGTCTTGCCGTACTGGAACGGCGCGAGGTTGTTGTAGCTGTTGTCCATCGGGCGGCCCTTCGTCTGTCCCAGCATCTGGTCATACGAATACGGCCAGAACATCGGAATAATGATGGAGGACAGCGTAATCAGCACAATCAGAATCAGGCTGATGGTCGCGACCTTGTTTTTCAGCAGGCGCTTCACGCCGTCGCGGAAAAAGGTCGAGGACGGCCGCATCCGGGAGATGACTTCCTTTTCCTCCGCCGTCGCGGGCATGAAGGAATCCACATCCAGATGCAGGCTAAAGGGCTTTTTCTTGTTCATCATCATGGTGCAGATGCCTCCTTATTCGTAATCAATGCGCGGATCAACCACCTTGTAGAGCAGGTCGCTGATCAGATTCATAATCACGATTAAAGAGGCGAGGAAAATGGTCGTCCCCATAATCATGGTGTAGTCGCGGTTGGTGATGCTGGATACGAACTGGCGGCCGATGCCCGGCACGGCGAAAATCTGCTCGACGACCATCGAGCCGGTGACGATGAACGCCAGCATCGGGCCGAAATAGGTGATAACCGGAATCAGCGAGTTCTTCAGCGCGTGACCGAAGATAATTTTCTTGCCCGAAACGCCCTTGGCGCGCGCGGTGCGGATGTAATCCTGCCCCAGCACGTCGAGCATGGAGGAGCGCGTCAGGCGCGTGATGTAGCTCATCGGGTAGAGCGCAAGGGTGATAATCGGGAGGATCAGCCCTTCGGCCGTCGCGCCGTTCGCAGGTACCCAGCCTAACTTGACTGAGAACACTATCAGCAGGAATGACCCCATAATGAACGACGGCATGGACACGAACGCGGTCGTAATCACCATGATAATCTTATCCAGCACGGTGTTGCGCCGCAGCGCCGCCAGCGCGCCGAGGACGATGCCGACGATTGCCGCGCTGAACGCCGCAATCAGACCAAGCTTTGCGGAGGTCTTCATGCCATCCAGAATAATGTCAATGACCTGACGGCCGCGCTGCTTCAGGCTCGGCCCGAAGTCCAGCTTCGTCACCACGTCACGCAGATACGTCACATACTGTTCACCCAGCGGCTTGTCCAGCCCGTACTTGGCCTCCAGCGCCGCCTGCGCTTCCGCGGAAATTGCCTTTTCACTTGCGAACGGTCCACCCGGAATCGAGTGCATCACGAAGAACGTCACCGTGATGACAATCCAGATGGTCAGCAGCGCCAGCAGCACGCGCTTGAGGATATAAAACAGCATCTTGGAATTCATCCGCTCCACCTTCCCGGCAGGGGCGCTGCCGCGTCTGCCTGCGTTTCTTGTTCATCGACACGCCAAACCAGCCGGCTTCACCGTGTCGATGCTTTATCATGCAACACTGTATGGAGAAAATCAAGTGCTTTGCTGCACAAACTGTGTTTTTTTCATGTTTTTCTCGTGTATTTTGAATATTTTCGGGCATGTCGTTGCATTTGTCAAGTTTTCTGCAGCTCCTTGTGCATTTTTGCGCACAAAAAATGCAGGACGCTCATTCGTCCTGCATCGTGGTAACGAAGTGAATTACTCCGCTGCCGCCAAGCTGCCGAAGATCTCCAGCGGCATGTTTTCCAGCGCGTCGCCCACTTCCTTGCTGGCAACCTGGAAGGTCACGGCGAGAACCGTCTCGTCGTCAAGGAAAGCATACAGCGCCAGCACGGTGTCGCCGGGGGTGTACATCAGGCAATAGTTTTCGTTGACATACAGCTCAGCGAGCATTTCTTCCGTCGCGCCCGCGTCCTGAATGCCTTGCAGCAGCGTTTCGAAAGTCATCGCGGACAGCTGCGCCGTAATGCTGACCGTCTGGTCGGCGTTGACGGCGAAGAGCAGGATGTTCTCGGCGTTTTCCGTGCCTGCGGGGACTTCCTGAACCGCCCAGTCCGCCGGAATCTGCATCGTCAGACCCGTTTCACCCAGCGCAACCGTCTGCGCCTCGAAGCTGACATTCATTTCAACTGCCGGCACTTCCGCTTCTTCCTCCGCGAACGCAAAGGCAGTGCAGCACATCATGAGCGCCATCAGGAGAGCAAGGAGTTTCTTCATATTTGTTTCCGTCCTTTCATTTCCAGCATGATTCGGCTGATTTTTTTCCATATGGAACAGTCTCAGCTGGTAACATCTATGATATCAGATGCAAGGCGCTTTTGCTATACACTTTCGCGCAGGAAAACGCTTGATTCGCGCAGATTTGGGATTTCAGAATGAAGCAGCTTCCATTTTCATTTGGAAAATGCGAGTGAAGTAACTTTTATTTACTTTTCAATTCTCACAAAAACAAGCAGTTGATTCTTTCCGTAAAAGCGGACTTTACTTCCCTCCCCCATCACAAAAAACGGGGCACCGCGAGAGCCTTTCGCCCCGCAGCACCCCGCCATCCGCGGATGCGCAATTCCGCATTGTCCCTTACTTCTTCGTCCAGTCCTGCTTTTCGCCGATGCCGTAGTTTGCCGGCAGCACGTCATCATCAACCAGCACGAAGCCCAAATCCGCCGTGTAGGTCGTACTGGCGGAGGTCACCTGAACCGGGTTCGATTCGCCGTTTTCGCCCAGAATCGACGCAATCAGCGGAATATCCGTGCGCATACGCGTCGGCACAACTTCCGCCGGGTAGATGGGCTTGAGCGTGTACACGCCGGGATACAGGTTCTCGAAAGTGTAGTAACCGTACGCGTCGGTTGTCGTTTCCGCGACGAGCTGGTCGTTGCGCCACAGCTCGATGCGCATGTCGCCCAGACCGAGTTCGCCCGCGTCCTGCAGGCCGTTGCCGTTCAGGTCAAGCCAGCAGAAGTCGCCCAGCGTGCCCGGCTGCACCGCGCCAATATTCTGTTCCAGCTGATGCTGGCTCATGCGCAGGGCAATCAGGTCGCTCTCTCCCTCGCGGGCGGTGTAGGTCGTCATCACGCTGATGTTCTGCCCGTCCTTGAGGCGCGTGTCGTCCTTTTCTACGACGACGTAGCCGTTCGGGAGCGTCACACGCAGACGGTAGTTGCCCGGCATCAAGCCGTCAAAGCGGTAGATGCCGTCCTCGCCCGTCGTCGCGTTTTGCAGTTCGCTGCCCTTTTCGTCCAGCAGGATAACCTCCGCGCCGGACAGGGGCGCAATCTCGCCCGCGTTGTCGCACCAGACCATGCCGCCGATGCTTGTGTCAATCTTCAAGCCCAGCATCGGAGCAGTGTAGTTGTTGTTTTCGCTAATTTCAATTTCGGTCATGACGAGCTGACTGCCCTCGGTGGTGAAGGTGCTGTCGCCCAGACGCGCCGCCTGCGTACCTTCCTTGAGATCGTAGGCAAGGCTGTACACGCCGGGGGCAATGCCGTCGATGGCGAACCGCCCATCCGCATCGGTCTGCACCTGCGCAAACACCGCGCCGGTTTCATCCAGCAGGGTCAGCGTCTCGTTTTCCGGGGTGATTTCGCCCGCGTCCATGCGCCCGTTGTCATTCTCATCCACCCAAACCTGACCGGACATCTTCGACGGAATCACGCCGCCAAGCGCCTGATTCAGCCATTCCTCGCCCAGGCCGATTTCGATGTTCACTTGCTGCTCGTTCAGCCCGTGCATCAGCGGCAGGGTCACATTGTCGCCCAGCTTGGAGAGCACCATGCCCTCCGGGAAGCGCAGGGTCAGCGTGTAGGCGTCCGGCCGCAGCCCGGTGAAGCTGTACGCGCCCGTCGCATCGGTGACGACGGTCTGCTCCGTCAAATCCTCGCGGGAGGGGGTCAGAATCAGCGTCACGCCGGCAAGCGCCGCTTCGTTTGCATCCTGTGCGCCGTTGCCGTTGTGATCGGCAAACACCATGCCTTCAATGTCGCCCAAAGCCAGTGCGCCGCACAGGGGCGCGGTGACCTCTTCGCCCACGCCGATGGTAAAGGAATCCGTCGTGCCGTCGGAATCCGGCGCGATGGTGTTGCCGCCGTCCGCCAGGGGAGCAAACACGCCGTCGCCCGGCAGCTCGTAGCGCAGGCGGTACGTTCCGGGCAGCACCGCGTCAAACAGGAAGCTGCCATCCGCGCCGATGGTACGGGTCGCCACGTCGCCGGTTTCGTCCATCAGGTGGACCACCGCGCCGAGCAAGCCGCCTTCATCCGCGTCGCGCAGACCATTGTCGTTCTTGTCGGCAAACACCACGCCGGACACATGGCCGGGGGTAATCATGCCGATATCAAGGCCCGTCAAATCCGCGCCCATTGTCAGCGCCACCGGTTCGCTTTCGCCCGCGCCGCCGGAGAGGTTGCGGAGGATATTGCCGTCGCCCGTGCGCGTGAACGCCAAGCCGCGGTTCGCGGTCGCGCTCACGGTGTACTGCCCCGGCGCAAGGTCATCGAAGGTATACACGCCGCTGCGGTTCGTTTTCGCCGTGCGGGTATTGCCGTTTTCATCCGTCAGGGTGACGGTGAAGTTGTTGACCATCTTTTCCGCGTCCATCCGGCTGCCGGAGAAGTCGTCATCCAGATACACCGTGCCGGAGATGCTGCCGTAAGTAATCGCGCCGATGGCCATCGTCATCTCGCTGTCGTTCTCCAGCACCACGTCGGAAATCGTGTGCTCGCGGCGGTCAGTGCCGGGAGCGAACATGTTGCCGTACTCGCCCTCGCCCGCGATGGTGTACACATAGCCTTGCGGAATCGTCGCTTTGACGCGGAACGTGCTGCCGCGGATGTTGGCGAAGGTGAAGCGCCCGTTCTCGTCGGAGACGGTGTTCAGCAGCTCCTTGCCGATGGCCTGACGGTACAGGACGACCTTCACGCCTTCCAGCGTCTTTTCGCCCTCGTCGTACACGCCGTTGTTGTTTTCATCCAAGAAGCAGATGCCGTTGATGTCAGAACCCTTCATCACGCCAAGGAGGACTTCCTCCAAGTCACCGCGTTCAAGAATCACCTGATCCGTTTCGGAGCGCTTGAATTCGCTGGTGATGATGGAGCGGCGATTACCGCCCGTCTGGCTGTATCGCGCAAACACAAGGCCGTCCGGCAGGCTGTATTCGACATTGTATGTGCCGTAGCGCATTTGACCGATGTAGAATTTGCCGTCCTCGCCGCTCTCGGTTTCGTACACCAGACCGTTTTTCACGCCGACGGCGCGGATTTTGATGCCCGCTTGACCGGGTTCGCCGTCCTGATACACGCCGTCGTCGTTTTCATCCAGCCACACAAGGCCCTGCAGCGCCGCCATCGTCATCACGCCGACGCCCACGTCGGTCACAGAACCGGCTTCGAGGGTCAGCGGCACGCTGTTTTGCACTCGTTCGGTCGTTTCATCCATGATGGACATGTTCGCGCTGACATTTCTGCCGTGCGCGCCATGGCCGAAGCCCGCGGGCAGCTCGCTGCGCAGGACGTACGTCCCCGCCGGGACAGCCAGCGACACTTCACCGTTCTTGTCCGTTTCGCCGGATGCCACAACAACCTCCACGCCGTTGACTTCGGTGATGAGGCTCATCGTCGCGCCGGACACGCCTTCCTCGTACTTCCCGCGTGAACCGTTGTTATCGTTGTCGCGGAAGGCGTGGATGGTCAGCGCTGCCGGATTCGCCGCCTTCGCGGTCACAGTCGCGGGTTCGTCGCTAATGACGAGCGCACCGTTGGCAAGGGTCACGCCCGCGTCATAGCGGACGACGTACGTCCCGTATTCGAGGAACTCCGCCTGCCAAGCGCCGTTTTCATCCGTCACCGCTTCCGCCGCGACTTCGCCCGCCTGATTGACCAGCTGCACCTGCACGCCGCTCATCGGCTGACCGTCCAGCCCCAGCACCACGCCGGAAGCGTCGCCGGTAGCATGGTTCGCCAGCGCCGGCAGCACAACGGTTTCGCCCGCGCCGATTTCCACCAGAATGCTCGCCGTCACGCCCGTATCGGTCGTGCTGAGCGTCCAGCCCTCGGTGTCATACAGGCCGCGCGGCAAGGCTGCCGTAATCTGATAAGTATCAGGATACAGGTTGTTCAGCGCAAACGCGCCGCTGACCGTCATCTGTTCGCTCATCCGCTGGCCGGAAATCGTCACTTCTGCCGGGGCAGACAGGTCGTCGATGCTGCCGGTCATGCCGCCGCTGAGCGTCAGATCCAGTTCATAGCGGCTGGTCTGCATCGCCTGAATGTTCACCAGCCACTGCGCCTGACCCTTCTGCAGGTTCGGCCAGCCGTTCACGCCCGTCAGCAGCGTGCCTTCCGGCAGCGTCACCGTGACAGCGTATGTCCCGTGGAAGAGGTCGGCTTCCTGCACCGTCTCGCCATCAGTCAGGTAGCCCGTGCGGGTCGTTTTGCCGTCCTCGCTGACAATCTGGTACGCCACTGCCGCGTTCACGCCGCGCATGAGCATCGTCAGCGTGCCGTCCACGGGTTCAGGGGTGGGGGTCGGCGTAGGCGTCGGCGTCGGGCTCGGCGTGGGCGTCGGACTCGGGGTGGGGGTCGCCGTCGGGGTTGGCGTCGGCGCTTCCGTGGGTTTCTCCGTCGGTTCCTCCGTCGGATTCTCGGTCGGCGCTTCCGTCGGCGCTAATGTCGGGGTCGCCGTCGGCGTAGGCGTTGCCGTCGGTGTCGGGGTCGGGGTAGGTGTCGGGGTGGGCGTCGGCGTAGGCGTAGGTTCAGGCGTGGCGGTCGGCGCCATCGTCGGCGGCACATAGTAATAGGAAGCGTTCACCTTCGTCACGGAATCCGGACCCGTGTAGCGCTCAATGTTGATAATCTTGTCGCGCCAGCTTTCAATGGCCAGCGAAGCCTTCGTCATTCGCAGGGTATACAGCCCCGTATGAATCGCCGCCGGCAGGGCATAGTCGCCCCGGCTGTCGGTGTCGAAGGAGAGAATCGTCTCGCCGCGCTCGTTAATCAGGTCAAAAGAGGAGCTGCTCTCCGTGTGCACGGTGAACAGACCCGTGTCCGTCAGCACAGCAATGACCGCTTTGTTCAGCCGTCCGCCGACAATCGACACGGTGTAGCTCGCCGCCATAATGGCGTCCTCCGGCATCGTTTCCGCCACCGGGACAAGCTGCACATTGCCCGTGCCAGGGACGGAAATCGGGTCGCTGCCGAAGTCGGTCAGGCGAATCGTGCCGACCGCCTCCCCGTTCTGCATGACGGTAAAATCGCCCGTGAATTTCCGGGATTCATACGTTCCCGCGCTTGTGGCATACATGCCCAGAAAATCCACTTGCAGCATCGTCAGCTCCGATGCCGCAGCCGCGGGGAGCAGCATCAGCAGCATTCCCAGCGTGAGCAGGAGTGACAGAAATCGCTTGCCAAGCATCCTCATCTTGCCTGTTCCTCCATCTGAATCATCCGCAAGCCGTGCGGAGTAAAGTCACAGAATAATCCATGTACTATGGTAAAGCAATCCGCCCGACTTGTCAACCATTCCGCGCATATTTTTACAATTGGATTGCTTTTCTGGTCGAAAATCAGCATGTTCCGGCAATAGAAAAGAAGGCTGACTTTTTCAGCCAGCCTCCCATGCGGATACTATTTCCAAATGAGAATGCGCCGAGATGCACCGCAAATGATTCGTTCTGGCTAACGCAAACGCCAGTATGGGAAAGGCGCAAGCAGATGGCACAGGCGAATGCAGGAAATCGTATCAGTTGCTGCCGCCCATCAGCAGGGTCAGCATGCTCTCCGGCAGACTCATCAGCAGGGTCATGGGCAGGTTCTGCAGGTTGTTCATCACCTTGACGAACCACGTCTGGAACTCACTGTCCGTCATCGCGCCCAAATCCTGCGCCTTGCTCACGTCCAGCGCGTCCTTCGCGTCGCAGGTGCGGGTTTCCGCCGTGATGGTCACAACGTCCAGACCCATGAAGCGCACCAGCACATCCACCTTGCGGACGCCCTGTTCGCCGTCCATCGTCGTAGCGGTCGTCACCACCACGCCGAAGCCCTGCTCGACACCGTCCACCGTTTCCTTGATTTCCACATCAACAACGCTGCTGTCCGTGCCGACGCCCTTGCCGCTGACGTTGATTTCAACGGAGTCTTCGCCAGCATAGGCGGTCAGGTTCGCCGTGAAGTTCTCCAAGTCGCCTGCGAAGGTCAGCGTCGCCGCGGTATCTTCCGCGCTCTTGATGGTCACAAGCCACGTCGCCACGCCGTCCGCCGTGTTGCGGGTCATCGTGAAGGAGATCGGCAAGGGTTCTTCGCCGCCGTTGTTGATCTTCACCGAAGCCGTCATGCGAACCAGCTCGCCTGCTTCAGTCATCCAGTATTCATAAACGATGTCATCCGCGTAGAGATCTGCTTCATCAAGTTCTTTCAGCAGGTCGTCCCAGCTCGTGTCAGCAGCGGAAAAAAGCGCATCCATGTAAGCACCGATGCTCGGAACGCTGTGGATCATTTCCAGCAGGGCTTTCGTCATCTCGACGATCTTTTCCGGCGGAACGGTGACTTTGACGTAGCTCTTCGCCGCATCGCAGTCGCCGGGCTGCTCGGTCACTTCTGCCATTTCTTCACCGGACAGTATTTCGTTCATCATGGTCATGAACGCCGTGGTGTCCGCCTGCGTCAGTTCTTCCATGAGCTGCTCTTCCGTCATGCTGCTCAGGTTCGCCGCTGCTTCCATCAGGGCAGTGTATTCCGCATTGCCGCTCAGCTGTTCCTTCGACTCTTCAATCGCCTTGTCGATCTCCTCGTCGCTCTGACCGGACATCTTCATCGTCGCGCGGAGGGCTTTTTCCTTGATGGCTTCCACGTCCTTGCTGTTCACAGCAATCACGCCGCCCAGCAGCGCGCTGGACACATACATCAGCTGGTTTTCTTCCGCAGCAGTCGTCAGCGATGCCATACCCAGCACGCTCTTGCCGCTCAGGTTCAGGTCAAAGCCAGCTTCGTCGCCCTGCTGATAGCCGGTCAGGGACAGCGCCGCCAGCAGGTCGTTGATGGCAGCCATCGCGGTGTCATCCCCGCCCAGCGCCGCCACGAGGTCAGCGTTCAGGTCGTGGATGGTGATGGTGGTTTCCTGACGCGCGGCATTGTCCCACACGCTGTTTTCCGCCATCGAGGTCAGGGGCATCGCCAGCATCATGATGCTGAGCAGTACCGCAAGCAGTTTCTTCATGGGGTTTCCTCCTTGTTATTTGGTTTCCCTTTTTCTTTATAGCGAACACTGCGGGGCAGTGATGCTTTCGGTTGACTTACTCTGCGTTGTCGAGAATCAGCTGCGACACGCTGGTGGTGAACTGGCGCGTGCTGTCCGGCAAATTCATCATGAACCGCGGCAGAATCTGCCCGGCGGTGAACATCACGCCCGTCATGTACGCCTTAAAGCGCGCACTGCTGATTTCGCCCAAGTCCAGCACGTCGCCATCCGACAGCAGGGGGCGCGTTTCGCACGGGCGCGTTTCGGCGGCAATCGTCAGGAAGTGCTCGCCCTGCCAGAGCAGCTGAACATCCACATTCTGATACACTTCGCCATCCACCTGCTGGGTGTCCATGCTGGCGCTCCAGCTAATGCCCTTTTCTTCCCCGTCCACCGTGCGGTGCATTTCCAGCAGGAGATTCTCTTCGTTCGTCAGCGACGAAATGGTGCAGCGATACAGGTTCTGTTCGCCGTCATCCGACGTAATCAGCACCGCTATTCCGCCATTGTCCTCCATCTTCAGCTGACCATTCGTGCCCTTGCCCGCCGTTTCCTGCCGCCAATCCAGCCGCACGTCGTCGCCCGTCGGATGGAAATTCACCGTGATTGCTGCGTTCAGCAGCGTATCCTGCGCCAGCGTCGGCGTATGGGTCGGCGCAACCTTGTAGCTGATCACCACCCGCAGCAGACGCATCGACGAATCCACATACTGCGCCACCTGCGCATCTTCCACCAGCAGCGTCTGCTGACGCAGCCACGTCTGCAAGTCCGTATCCTCGACGGGCTGATCCTGTGCGAACGCCACCAGCTGCCGATACGTATTGAGCAAATCCACATACGCCTTGACGGCGGGCGTTTCTTCCACCGTATCCAGCAGAATGCACAGCACCTCCATCAGCTGCTCATTGCTGAGGGGGAAGTACAGAATGTTCTTCGCCGATTCGCATCCTTCGGGTGGATTCGAGACACTTTCCACCCGCGTAACCTTCAAAATCTTGTTCAAGCGCGTAGCAGCCTGCTGCCAGTCCGTCTCGAACAAGCCATTGGCAACGTCCTTCGGCTGCATTTCGCCCGTTCTCAGCGGATTTTTCGTGATTTTCGCCAGCAGTGCGCCCACGTTCTCATACTCTTGCGCAATGGATTCGCTGACTTCCTTGGCAGACAGCTCAGTCCCGGCATCCGCATATATGCTCTGGGACGCATTCCACTGATGGAGGATTTCCGCGATATGCCGCATGTCCTCGTCGAGATTCAGGTACACCGTGCCGCCCAGCACATCACCGCTGATGTAGACATCCGCGCCGCGAGTCTGCACGCCGTAATCCACAATGGACTGGTCATTCAGAAACAGCTCACACGAGGTGAACCCCTGCCGATAGACCTCCACGCGCAGGGCATCCAGCAAATCCCGATACGCGGTTTCCGCCGCTTCCTCCATTTCCGCCACGAGCGCCCGCCCGTTGAAATCGCGGAAGGTGATGGTCGTCAGCGTCGCTTGGGGCACAGTTTCCTCCGCCAGTCCACACAGCGGCAGCATCAGCGCCAGCGTCAGCAGAATCGCAAGCAGCTTCTTCATTCGTCAGCCTCCTTGACATTCGTTTGTGCGCTTTTCAGCATTCCATTACCATTATATCAAAAAAAACACCTGTTGCAAGCGAATATGCGCAAGTTTTACAATTCCGTGCCTGAAAGATGCAAATTTGCGCCTGAAAGCGCAGCTTCGCGGAAAAATGCTTGATGCCGTCATGCAAAATTTCTGTGAATGGCGCAAAAGGCCGTTTTCCCCTCTTGTGAAGCGCGAAAAAATATGCTACAATAGACAGAGTATTCCGGATTACTGAAAGGAGCTAATTCGCATGGAATTTCTGACCAAGCTTTTGGGCATCGCCACCGCCGTTGCGGAAACCACCACCACCACCGGTGCGGCCGACCCTGCCGCCGTCACCACGGATTCGGCCGCTGGCGGCATTGTCGGTATTCTCTTCAGCCTTCTGCCGCTGCTGCTGGTTTTCGTCCTGATGTACTTCATGATGATTCGCCCTGAGAAGAAGCGCCGCAAGAAGGAGCAGGACATGCTCGCGTCCCTGAAGAAGGGCGACCGCGTGTGCACCATCGGCGGCATCTACGCCACCATCGAGAGCATCAGGGACGACACCATCACCCTGAGCGTCGGCAAGGGCGACCAGACGATGGTTGTTGCGCGCTGGGCGATTCGCTCGGTGGAAGATGTGACCATCGAAAACGAGACCGAATCCCTGAACTAATCGCAAAATTCCCGGCTTCGTGCCGGGTTTTTTTTGTGCCCGATTTTCCCGCCGCGCATATGCTGGGAGTGAACAACTCACACGATGGGAGGAATCGCCATGAATCAGCGTCCGAATTGCTGCCGTCCCATGCCGCCGCAAGCGCCTTGCCCGTCCAGACCGCCTTGCCCGCCGAACCCCGCTTGCCCGTCTTGTCCGCCGACGCAGAAGGGTGTTTTATTGCCGCGAATCCTCGCCAGCGGGCGGGAGTGGCAGCGCCGCGCGTGTGTGGCGCTGTGCGTCGGCGGTTTGCCGGAGGATGCAAACGGGCGATTGCGGCTCGTCGGCGTTACGGCGTGCGGTGACGCGGATTGGGAGATTGCGCCGTACCAAGAACCGCGCCCGTGCGGCTGCCGCGGATGCCGACCGTCTCGACCCGTGCCGTGCCTTCTGCGGGTGAATATTCCGGTTGTTTGCCAAGTGCAGGCGGAGTGCGGGCAGGTTTTGCGCGGCGAAAGTGTGCTGACGACGGATGTTGCGCTGCCGATTCGCTGTGTGCAGGCGGAATGCTGGCGCAACCAGATGATGGTGCTTCCGTGCGTTCGGCTGATTGACGGCGGCGCGCCTGTGTGTGCGGATGGCTGCCGTCCCCCTGTGTTTGATTGCACGATTGAACTGCTCGTCGAAGCCTACATGACGCGGTGGGAAGCGTGCGGCAGCCCTGCGCCGACTTGTCCGGATTTGCCGCTATTCCCCCCGCCGCCGTTCGGGTGACAAGGGCGTTGGAAGACCCAAGGGGCTTTGCCCCTTGACCCCAGCAGGGACGCTGTCCCTGCACCCTGCAAGGGAGTTCCTCCCTTGACCCTTTCGCGCGATTGAGTTGGTGACTTCTGCACACTATGCCCGCGTGCTGATCCGTCATCCGTTCCCCCACGCCTCTTCTTTCACATTGTAACATGGGAGGCGAAGGCGAAGGAGTCCAGAGGGCGACCGCAGACTTCGTCTGTTTCCATTGCCCTCTGGAACCCGCGGAAAAGACCAATATCATAGGAAAAGGCAGCCGCATCCCCGCGCCCAATCGTTCGCGCGGGGAATTTTCTATTCCCCAAAACGACAAAAAAGCGCCCTTGACTCTCGCGAATCAAGGGCTAATAGGAATCCGGCAGCGACTTATCCTCCCGGGCCGTGTCCAGCCAAGTACTTTCAGCACTGGAGAGCTTAACTTCTGTGTTCGGGATGGGAACAGGTGGAACCTCTCCGTCATAACCACCGGAAAAAGGTTGGTTTTCACCAACGACTGCATTCTATCACGATTCTATTGTGCTGTCAAGAGGGGATGAATGTATTTTTGCTGCTGACGGCTATCGACCGAATTTGGGGAAACTGCTATCGTCGTGCTCGACGTTATTCCCTCGTTTCCGGGATGACTGCTGAGAAGTCTATTCCTCTGAGCCGCATCTCCAGAATGATTTCCAGAACAACTTGACGTTGTTCCCTTTCAAACAAAAAATCCTGCAAGCCCGTTACATGATTCAAATGCCGCCACGGGCGGCGTTCGCCGCAGCACCATCCCCAGTGCAGCAAAAACCGCTCATGCTGGAATCATCCTTCCACACATGAGCGGCTTTCTTGCGGTTGTAGATTTTCTTGCTCTCGACTTTCTTCGTCGCCGGGGAAAACGCCCATGTCGTGCGCTTCTGGGCGTCCAGTTCTTTGCGGGCTTTCTTGCTGAGCTTGGAGCGGGGGATAAACTGGGTCATGCTTGACACCTTCCTTTTCTGCAGCGATATGAAAAAAATCCCCGACCTTTGCAGATCAAGGATTGCGTGGTCTGTACTGGACTCGAACCAGTGACCCCATCGATGTGAACGATGTGCTCTACCAACTGAGCCAACAGACCACATGCACCAGACGATTCATCCGGCGACAGGAAATAGTATACCATAACTTTGCCCCACTGTCAAGGGGTGTTGGGCAAGTTTTTGATTTTTTCCGCGGCGCAATGTCTGTTCTCGCCACGGGAAAGCGCGCGGCAGGAAGCCCGGACGGCGCGTGCTGCTGGTAGAGGACAATCAGCTCAATGCCGAAATTGCCGCGGAGCTGCTGAGAATGAGCGGGCTGACGGTCGATTGCGCATGGGACGGCATTGAGGCGGTTGACTGCCTATCCTCCTGCCCCGACGGATATTACGACATGGTATTCATGGACATTCAGATGCCGCGGATGAACGGCTACGACGCGACCCGCGCCATCCGCAGCAGCGCGCGCGATTACTGCAAGCGTGTGCCGATTGTCGCCATGACCGCCAACGCCTTTGCCGAGGATGTACAGGCCGCCAAGACGGTCGGCATGAATGAGCACATCGCCAAGCCGCTGGCGCTGACGGCGGTGTGAGCGATACGGAAGGATACAGCGGCGCTGGCAGAAGGGGGAAGGGATGCCCTTTCCCGAATCCAGTCTGCATTCCATACGTCTGTTTCTCACACGCATGGATGTATTTGTTTCAGGGGGCTCGCGTCTGCAGACGCGACAAGGGGGCTTTCCAATCGTCACCTTGACCCCTTCGGCATCGTCATCCCTTCCACACATTTCAAAAGCATAATTGTAAATTCACCCAACCATCACGCAAAAGAATGCGCGAACGATTGACATTTTCCGCCCAAATCGGTACAATGAAGCTGGGGAGTTCTGCCCCGGCTTTTTTGATGGACAAACGCAATTTGCAACCGAAATACATGCCGGAAATAGTCTTACTTTCAGGAGGAACGGGCTCATGACCAAATCTACCACACGCCGATTCCTGTGCTGCCTGCTGGCGCTCTGCTGTCTGCTGGGCAGCCTGACCGCCTTTTCGCTGGCGGCGGGGACAAGCTATCCTTACAGCGCGTCCGTGAATGCGGATACCAACCTGCGCCGCAGCCCCTCGTCGGCGGAGAGCAACATCATCGCCCGTATCCCGAAGGGAACGATTCTGACCGTCACGGGCGCAAGCGGCAATTTCCTCTGCGTCACCTATGACGGGCAAGTCGGCTATATCTTCAAGCAGTACGCCGAGCAGGTGACGACAAACACGTCCGAATCCGGCAGCGTCGCGTATGGCTTCCCGTACTACACGACGACGAAATCCTCCGTCAATCTGCGCACGACCCGCTCCACCACCAGCGCGCGCGTGACCACCATCCCCAAGGGCGCGACCGTCATCATCCACGGCGTCAGCGGCGACTGGGCGCAGGTGACGTATCAGGAAAAAATGGGCTACTGCATGACGGCGTATTTGAAGCTGCTGACGGTGGTGGAACCGACCGCCGCCCCGACGGCTGTGCCGACCAGCGCGCCTATCTTAGAAGACAGCACCTACAAAGTGCTCCAAAACGGCTCGACGGGCAATCAGGTGCTTGCGCTCCAGCAAGCGCTGGCGGAACTGGGCTACCTGACCGGCACGCC
>ENA-UEYD01000685-UEYD01000685.1-human-gut-metagenome-genome-assembly--contig:-NODE-685-length-30539-cov-52.864520_pt1 | contig 30539 bp, 29 predicted proteins | sample MGYA00242907_ERZ507875 | MGnify/ENA primary metagenome ERZ507875 (study PRJEB26167, sample SAMN06115506) | human gut metagenome | host: Homo sapiens | place: China:Shandong | collected 2015-08-07...
CCAGCCCGTTGGTGGTGTTTCTAAGGGCCACGGAACGGGCACGCCAACGGGCAATGCTGAGCCTTCCCCCAAACCAACGTTTTAGTCTTAATCCCTACCTATACCAACGATGTATTTTTAACTAAACAAAGAGGTTGTTTTTCATGCAAATTGGCTACATTCGTGTGTCAACAAATGACCAAAACACAGATTTACAAAGAAATGCACTGAACTGCGCAGGATGTGAACTGATTTTTGAAGATAAAATAAGCGGAACAAAGTCAGCCAGACCAGGCTTGAAAAAGCTGCTCAGAACGTTATCAGAAGGAGATACGCTGGTTGTCTGGAAGCTGGATAGGCTTGGCAGAAGTATGAAACACCTTATCACGCTTATAGAGGAGTTGCGGGAAAAAGGTGTTAATTTCCGTAGTCTGACAGACAGTATTGACACATCAACACCCATGGGGCGTTTCTTTTTTCACGTCATGGGGGCTTTAGCAGAAATGGAACGTGAATTAATTGTTGAGAGAACACTGGCCGGACTGGCAGCTGCACGCGAACAGGGACGCATTGGCGGACGTCGCCCGAAGTTGACAAAAGAACAACATGAGCAAATAGCGAGGTTGATCGAAAATGGCTACAGCAGGAAACAGTTGGCAATTATTTACGATATCGGTGTATCGACGATTTATCGTTATCATCCTGTAGAGAAGCGCCAAACTCAATCTGAGCTGTAATTCTAATGCCGCGTCGGTGTAATTTATCTTGATAGAATAGGTACATTTATCGCGCGGCACATCAATTCGATGTATCTAGCGCCTGCTGACCGCTAATGAAAACTGTCCTCGAAATGTTGTCCCTAGCCCGAGACTAGGGTATCACCTCTGGAAAGCATACGCAGAACCTTTTTTAACCCAAGGTGCCCAGCCTTTTTGCTGCTCGCCTTATTCGCAAAAATTAGCTCACATCCTGCGCTTTCAAGTGCTTTTCACTGCATAGCTGTGTTTTGTTCATTTGTCTATATGCGTACATAGCCTATTAGCATATTTTCTGCCCACTATCGTTATTTATTGCAAGCTACAGGTTTTAATTAACAAAACCAGTGTGTGTGGAAATCACAAAGTGCATACCGTTCTCAGATGTTGTTCAACTTACTGTTGTATAGGTAAAAAATGACATTTTATGTACATATCGTGATGTTATCCCTTCTTGGTGGGGTGTATTCGTATTTGAGTGGGCTATGTGAAAACCGTTACGAGTCTTCATGCAAGAAATTGCTGGCCGAATGTATTTCCGCCGTACTTGCTGGCTTTATTGGCATGTATCTCGCGGAATATAAGGATATGAATGAAAGCCTTCAGAGCTGCATGGTTCTTATTTTCAGCGCCAATAGCAGGCTTATTATTGAAGGTTCCAAAAGTCGGTTGAATAGGTAAGTCTCTTATGCAACATAACCGGTTGAGAAGTTACTTTGCATACCATTACCTCCTGACAACGTAGGAGGGAACTTGTGCTTGACACACAGGAATTAGCTCCAGTTGCTATTGCGCTCCTGCTTTCAGTAATTGGTGGGATAGGCACGTTCCTGATGGATGTCCGAGACGGTCGCCAGTCTGGCAATTTGTTGGGATTGGTTACGGAGATCTTTGTTGCAGTGACAGCTGGCGCGGTGGCGTACCTATTGGGGCAACACGAGGGCTGGGAGTTATCAATTACGTACTTAATGGTAACGATAGCCAGCAATAACGGTCATGAGGTGATTTCAGGGATGAAACGAGTGAATATCGATAGCATTCTGAATGTTCTTACAAGTTTGGTGAAAAAGGGAGGCGGGAAATGATTGGCTGGGGTGTATGCGTTCTTGCGTTAGCCTTAGCCGATCGCTATTTGCTAAAACGCAAGGACATCACGCATTTAGAACTTGGTGATGTGGAAATTAAACCGGGTTTCATCCGGGTGCCGTTCAAATACCGGTCTAAATTCCCGTTTTTGCGCGGCGCAACGGTCAGATATTGGATCCGCGATGTTCAGAAGCCGACGACAGTGATTGAAGGCGAACAACGTTGTTTGACGTCGGCTGAACAGGGCGAAAACAGTGAATGGTTGTACATACCCACTGAATATATGGGTAAAGGAGAGCGACTGTGGCATTTCAACGTCATGGTTACGCATGGCGACTCGTTCATTAACCCGTTGTATCGGATTTTCCCTGTTACTCAGCAAATCCGCAGAAGTTACGTAATAAATCTCGCACAGGATGTGTCAGATGACGAAAAATAAGTATGCAACGGTCGATTTTGACCAGGTTAATGAAAAGGGGCTGAAATCCCTTATCGCGGCGATCAATAAAACCGGTGTTACGGTAATTGAGGTTGACTCCAGCAACCGCGCAACAACGAAAGATGGCGTTAAAGTTAAAACCGCAAAGCTGGTTCTTAACGACGGACAAATTCTTGCCATACAGGTAAACGATACTGGCGATATATCGTCTGTGAGGCTGAATGGAAAAGCTATTCCTAACGCTCAATCGCCGGATATCAAGACGCTTGGTACCGTCATGGGGCAAGCGGCCCGCAAAAACTCCGCAAAATTCCAGAAATCACTGATCGCCAAAGCGAAACGTGTTGCCAATCCGGTAGACAAGAAACCGGCAGTAAAATCCAACTTTCAGCGCCTGCAAGAGGCAAAACAGCGGAATGCTCAGGTGGTTGCCGCTTATAAATCAGCGCAGAACTCGGTGTCTTTCAATCAACAGCAGATCACTGATTTGCGGGCGAAGCTGGATAAGGAGACAGGCCGACTCAATAACGAAAAGGCCCGAAATGGCGAACTCAAACGCCGTCTTAAGCAACTGAAAGCAGGAAATTAACATGGAACAGTTCAATATCAATAAAGGGGTGACGATCAAGCCTGGGCTTGACGTGCTTCCCCCGCCAGTGACTGATGATGAATATCGCGCATTAATGGCCGGTGAGGACCGCTATCTGATGACGGAATCCAACACCCTGGAGGAAATCGAGGCTACGTTCTTCTATGACACGCCGATCCACTGGTGTGCTACGGATTTACTGGAGGCGATTAGTTCTACTCGTTTGCAGTTACACCGGACCATGCAGGCATTTGTCCGGGCATTGAACCAGAAGCTGAATGGTACCGGAATCTCTGCGGGGAGTGATAAAACGGGGGATGTGGCCCAGAGCGGCGCGCGCGCGATCGGCGGCGCTGAAATTGGCCGGGCACGTAACGTTAACGGGCTGCCGGTCTTGCCAGCCATTATTCCGCTCAGTGATGGTCAGACTATCAGCATTCTGTTTCATAGCCCGACAGCGGAAAACCGGATCACCAATAGCGATACGCTGGTTGCTTTCCAGTTCTTACTGAATAAAAAAGACGTTACTCACACCGTTGCTCCGATGAGTGGACGTGATATGACGCTGGCGCAGGTCACCATGAAACTTGCCAACCTTGCAGAGAAAAACTCGGCAAAATTCCAGCGTGCGCAGAAGAAGAAAAAAGCCCTTGTTGATGAAATAACCCAACTACAGGCTGACAGTGACCAGAAAGAGGATGCCATGAGCGACCTCGCGGATCAGGTGGCAGCGGTAGAAGGGCAGAAGGCAGATCTGGAGCAGAAAATTAACGCTGTTGCATCGGAAGCGGATTCTCTTTATGAAGAGAATGAGCGTTTGCAGACGGAGATTGATCAGCTCAATCGCACTGGTGGGCGCGGTACCATTGCTCCAGCGGGGATGACTGGTGGGCACTCTCGCGCGCTGACGGATCGCCTTGCCAGTATCAAAAATCGTATGCATATGGACGGGGAAGTGACGCTCAGTAATGGTGCATCAATGAAGCAATTCATTGGGGGCGGCGAAGGGTATATCCAGTTAACCGATCCGGATGGCAGCGTATACATGATCAAGGCTAAATCCATACAGGGTGTGGACATGGCAGATGCGATCGGCAAGCTGTTTAAAGCCTATAAAGCGGGTAATGTATCGGAATACCTGGTCCAACCAGAAGAACATAAACCGGAAAACGTCGAACCTGAACCAGCGGAGGATACCGGTAGCTCTTCGCCTGAACCAGAAGTCTCTGTAGGTGCATATCGATATGCCCTGCAAATGCGTCCGGCGGCCCCTGGCGCAATACCTGAAGGTAACAAAGCAATTCTGCCGCGCCCTGATGAAGGTGACCCGTATTATGAATATGCACGCTACGGCATTGCTACTTACGATACCCCGCTTTCTGATCAGCAAATGAGTGAGTACGACCTGAAGTTATTGCCTCGCGAGGATTCTTTCGACTTCCTGGCGAAGACACTTACTAATGGTCCGTTTGGCAAATATGCACAAAAAGCTCTGGAGCTGGCCACCAGCTCACCAGACGAGTTCCGCGTAATGCTGAAAACTCAGTTTCAAAAAACTTTCTCCAATATTGCGTTTCCTGGGGGCGCTGGCACCGAGAAAATGGTGCAGAGCATGATCAATGCATTGCAGGCCGAAGTCGGTGAGATTACTCAGCCAGAACCGGCCCCGGCACAGCCTGATGAAACGGTTAGCGAAGCAGATGCAGAGGCTAATAAAGCCATTGAATATCTCAATAACGTGATGGATATACAAAGCACTGACATGGCGGAGATCCGTAACGCCCGGGGCAATGTCCGGGAAGCGATTGCAGCCCTTCAGGCTGCCGGACGTTTTGAGGAAAACGAAGAGCTGGTTAACGGCGCAGCTCGCCACCTGGCTGATCTGTTGGTAGCAATCCAGAAAGCGGGGGTAGCGGCATGACACTATCAGCTATTGAGTTAATGGATCTCAGCGATAAGTTGGATGCTCTGATGTCCAAAGCGGCTACCGCGAGTGGCATGGAGTTGCTGGATATCAGCGATGAAATTGACCAGATCATGCAACAGATGGGGTACGGTGTGTCCGGCGGCAGTAGTGGCGAGGAAAAACAACCTTCGGTACATGATGGTGTGCCAAAACTGGTTGCTGATTTCCTGGCTGATAAATTCGTCGATCAGAGCACCGATGCATTTATCGGTACCTTGCAGGATTTGAGTCAATATGTTGGCACATACATCGACCTGGACCAGGTTAAACAGCACACGGCGGCATGGATAGCCGCCAACATTAAAGAGGCAGCATAAGGCGTAACAGGGATGAGCTTAAGCGATCAGGTGGTAATGGCCACCAGCATAGAAACGCTGATCGAGCTGCTAAAGAACCTGCCCGATTATGGGCGGGTTTCGTATGTGGTGACAGCGAAGGGAGACGAGGTAAAAACAGCGTTTGATATCGTCGATGCCTCAGCTCTTTTGATATCCAATACTCTGGATGGGAAAATTAATCCTGACTATCCCCAGGAACTTCAGCCGCGCGACCGGACCCGCGCATCCAGCCTTCTTCAGGTTAACCAGATATCCAAAGATTTGCGGCCTGCTCAGCTTACCGATTCCGGTTTATCCAGCCATGGCGCGCCGATAATTGGTGAGGACAATGCCGTTGAGTCAGGTAATGGACGGACTATGGGGATCATCAAAGCCTATCAGGACGGCAATGCGGATCGGTATCGTGAGTACCTGATTGAACATGCGACCGAATTCGGCATACCTCCTGAAAAGGTTGAATCAATGACGGCTCCGGTACTGGTGCGCCGCCGGTTAACTAAGGTTGACCGCGTTCAGTTTGCCAAGGACTCAAATATTTCTGATCTTCAGGAAATGGCAGCCAGTGAAAAGGCTTTTGTTGATGCCGACAGCATAACACCGGCGATGATGGCGCTGTTTAATCCGTCAGAAAGCGGAGATCTGCTTAGCCGCAGTAATGACGCGTTTATTCGCGGATTCATGACGCAAGTTGGTGCCACACAGGCGGCTGGCCTTGTAACTGAAGATGGGCGACCAACACGGCAACTTGTAGACCGTATACAAAACGCGATCTTTGCCAAGGCATATAAGGATGCGCGCCTGGTAAGGATGGTTGCAGAAGAACCTGATCCGGATATGCGTAATGTTCTGACGGCGCTTAATGCGGCAGCCAATGATTTTGTCCAGATGCAGGCTTTATCAGGAGAAGCGCACAAGCAGGCTGTGACAACTATTGTTGATGGCATTGAGACAGCGGATAGCCTCGATAAAAAGGCGCTGGCGGCATTGAAAGATGCGGTAGACCTGGTAAGGCAATCGAAGGAGTCAGGCCAGCATATTACCGATGTTATTGCTCAGGGGGATATGTTCAGCGAAACGGCCCCGGAAGTGAAAGCACTCGCGTTGTTCATCGTCGCGAATAACCGTAGCGCGAAGCGTATGGCCACCGCCTTTAAGTTGATGGCTCAACGTATCAATGATGAGTTACAGCACCAGGGCCAGGCGCTGGGGGATATGTTTGGCGGCGGCGATGTGTCGTTACAGGATATCCTTCGCCAGGTGTCTCAGGAACTGGAAAACGAAGGCATGCAAGGGATATCCGGCGGTCTTTTCGAGTCCGTTTCCGGCGGTAGTTACAACGGTGTTGCTCCGTATACCAGTTTGCTATTACATCGGGCATCCGGCATCAAAGACATTATTCATCTGATCAGGCTGCTTTCCCGCACAGATCCCCAGGATGAACAGCTTGTACAAGTGCTTGCGCATTTTGTTCGAATGCCTGTTGCCGACGTGAAAAAATGGTGCCGATTATTCGGTATCAGCAATTCGTTACTTCGCGGCTTGTTAAATCACGCATCCTCCCTTGGGCGCGATGGCTTTGACGAGATAGCGCAGGCGATAAAAAACGGAGATATGCCACCAGCTATTGACTGGTTTTCCATTCGCCCAACCAGGGTGAAAGCATTCCTTAGCGCGGCGCATTCGGCATCACCATTGGCAGAAATGGTTCAGAGGTTGTCGCTCATATTCACAGACCATACCGCGTTGGGTGATCTGACTCTGGACGAGATGAAAGAAGCCTCCATTCAGTGGGCCGATCAACAAAATGAGGTTAACTCAGACTTCTTGCCAGCATTCAGGAAGGCCGTTAGTAAAGCGGATGATGCCCGTGGAATTCTGAAGGCATTTAAGGCATTGCAAAGTCGTGTTAATAAACATGTCGGTGATATCGATGGGGTAACGGCGGAAGGCCGGGATATCCTTAAAGAGCACGGCATAACGCCAGAGTTTATTGATGAGATCAGGACTGATATGCAGCGTGAGGTCGTATCGTCCCTGCAAATCGTAGCCAGAGCGTTGGCGGATGCTAATCCGAAGAGTGCGGCCATTGTTAACCGGGTTATTGGTGATATTGAAGCATCGGAGGGCATGGGGGCGCTGAAACTCTTCCTGTCGCGAGCGTTTAATCCTAACGGCAATATTCTCCCTGGCATTATTGGTGAGGCTAAAAAGTATGTCAGTGAAGAAGAACTTGAGCAGCTTGACCAACTACTTAAGCGATTCTCATATAACCCGCAGACACGCTGGCAAATGAATCAGCGAAGTATGGGTTCGGTCCACGAGAAAGTGTTATCTGCCATGAACAGTGCGATCGCAAACTCATCCGTATCTGAAGAAAAAGCTCTTGAGTGGGCCGACTCTTTTATCACGGAAGAAGTGGAAGAAGCCCGCGCTGGACAGAATGGTGGGATAGACCTGCGCAAGGAACTTGCTGATATTTATCGCCTGACCGGCGGGAAAATATCGACCTTATCAAAAGTGGTTCACCACCAGGGAAGGGCATATGCAAATCTAAATGGTGTTGTTGCTGTCAATTTGAACGATGAAAATGCAAGTGCACTGTGGCACGAGCTGGGTCATCATCTTGAGTACAGTAACCCTGGTTTGTTAGAGAAAGCCCGGTCATTCCTGAAGGCCAATGTTGAAGGGGATAAGCCATCTTTCGTCAATATCGGTGGGCGTGGCAAGCCTGAATGGTGCTTCAGATCTCGATTGAGTAATATTTATATGGCGAAGGTATACCCGCCAGCCTCAGTAAGTAACACCGGGAAAATTCGGCAGAAATCACCGACTATTTCCAAAACGTCAGCAACGGAAGTATTCTCTATGGCTCTTCAGTTGTATCATGACAAAGAGGCCGCTGCCGCATCACTGATGAATGGTGACGGATTGCTGGAACTGTTATTAGGTGTGGCAAAGGAGCTAAATAATGCAGATTAAAATCGCAGCGCCATTAGGCGGAGATGCCATTATCGAATTTGATGATAATGAAGAAGTTTCCGGGCGTTTAAGCATTATCTCCGGTGACATTACCGAGGACATGATCGCTGAAGCCATAGCTGGGGCAAATCCCAATAGCTATATGGGATTCGTTAACACCCTTGATGCTCCCGCAAGTGATGTTCTCCGAACGCTGCATCTTTACGCTGGCTGGTTTGTTGATTGGCCAGCAGTAGATGGTGGCGATGAGGACGACGACGATGATTTTGGTGATCATGTAGACCAGATCGTATATTGAAGAAATCCCGCCAATCGGCGGGATTTTTACCTCACGAGAAGCTTTTTTCTGATGTCAGCCAACAGTGCTCGTGCAAATCTCTTGGTGGTTTTTCGACAAATGCCTCTTCAGCCACATCCTGCCAGGGGATTTGTTTAGCCCATTCAGCTATAGCGTTATGGTTTGCCGAGAATAACGGTATTGTATAGGCCTTCAGCCAGTCTAATGTGCTGGAGTTGTGTTTTTGAGCGTGATGTTTCGCATGGTGTTTGGCGATCACGATCGTAGGCACTACCCATTTACTACCGTCAGTCATTGTGAAGTGCATATTACGGGGAACAGATGACTTTTCCATCAACTCCCGAATCCCGGGAAATTTCCCCAAGATCAATCGGCGATATTCATCGCTATTGCGCCCACCAAACTCTTTGGCTTTGAATTCAAGATATGCTTCAGAAACGAGAGGTGAATCCTCTGTGTTTAGAGTTATCGCCGTGAAAAAACCAGCAGGATTGTTTTTACTATGGGCCAACCGGTGATGCGAATCATAAAAGTACCCTTTCTCGCGTTCCGATGGTTTCGACAGCAACAGCAGGCGCGAGTCATAATTGGTTAAATTGCCAGTTATCACTGCATGAGCGCGATCGCTGATTTCCGCCGAGTTAATAACGATGAAAAGATCGTGCGGTCCAGTAAAACCAGCCAGAGACTCTTCGTTATTCAGACAATAGGTTATATAGACGCATCCCCATGTTTCACTGATATGCACCAACCCTTTGTCAGGGTGTATTCTGAAATAATTGCCAAGAAAAGGGTGTTTTTGGGTAACTCGCTCCCAATAACGGAACATATAGTCAATTATTGTTTTTCGACTATCGTTAATCGCAGGAGAAACAACCACTGTACGGGAACACGAATACAGTATTGTTTGCAGGATGCTAATCACTGCCACAATAGAGGTTTCCCCAATACCATGTGGTGTGGTGGCAGTGACTTTGGCTCCGGTGTTCTTTATCGCGTTAATAATTTTTGCTTGATGAGGTGTTAACTCAATATCAAGCAACTCTTTTGCTGCCAGTTCCCAATTGTCTTTATACCGTTCTATCAGTGCTAACCAGGCAGATTCATTCTGTATACGATTAATCACTTTCCACCTCTTCCGTGGTGTTTTCTTGCAGTTCTGTTAATGCAGCACGACATAGGTTCCGGGCATTGGCTATAGCCACACTTTTGACTTCATCCGTCATCGTGCAGGTAATGTACTGATCGAGTTCTTCAGCGCGGATGATGCTTTTGCCAATCAGAAACTGTATTTGCCATAGCAGATCGGCATCCATAATCAGAATTTCTGCCGGGCCTTCAGGGCCAGCCGGGAAGGAAACATAAGACTGTTTGCCCAGGCCGACAACTCGACAACTTGCTTCAAGAATTGCGCGCTTGAGGTCTGACTTTATAACGGAAACAGGTTGATTTTCACCAGTGATTACGCCGTTGACATGGAAAGGCATGTAGCTTGAAATACGCTCCACTTTCCACACGCCAGCAAGCGATCCTTCATGCAGCACAATGGGGGTAACCGCGAGTTTCATCTCACCATATAACTGCTGGCAGATAGCTGGATTGCTGAATACATCTAAAGGCTCACATTCAAACAGCGGCGCAATCTGCATGAGGTCCATCATGGTCATCCCTGGGGTACGAGCAGTAATGAATTTGCGCATACCAGTATCCATTGCGCTCCAGATTGCTACACCATGCTTTTTGCTCACTTCTTCAGTAAAGCCAAGGTGGCACATGATGGTTTTTTCGATAGCCAGATCGGAGATAGAAACCTTTTCGCCAGGTACACCATCATTATTGATGGTCACTTCGACACTCTGGCCATTACGCAGGCGGTATTGAATTGTTTTAGTATTTTGTGCTGCCATAGTCTTTTCTCTGCTTAAAAACTGATGTATTGCGCCTTCAGGTGGGTCAGGAATGTTTTCCCACCAGCGAAAGCAATATCTCGGGGTGTTCTGTTCGTTAAAAACGCGTTCCATTGCCAACTTTGGCGTTTTTTAGCGAGTTCGTGCTTTTGTTGGCGTTTGGACCACCGCTTTTCTTTCAGTCGTTTTTTACTCATAAACTCTAAAACGGAATATCGTCTTCAAAGTCCATTGGAGGTTCGTTATTGGCGCTGCTCTGAGGTTTGCCACCACCGCTGTATTGCTGGTGGTTTTGAGGTTGGTTTGACTGCCCCCAGCCATTTGAGGACTGTGAATCGTCGCGGCGAGCGCCGATCATTTGCATGGTGCCGCCCTGGCTGACGATAATTTCCGTCGTGTAACGTTCTACACCGGCGTCATCTGTCCACTTACGGGTTTTAAGTTTCCCTTCGATGTAGACCTGAGAACCTTTTCGTAAATACTCACTCGCAATTTCAGCAAGTTTTCCGAACAAAACGACTTTATGCCATTCTGTTTGCTCTTTCTGTTGGCCCGTTTGCTTGTCGCGCCATGATTCATTCGTTGCGATGCTGAGTCTTCCGACCGCGCCGCCATTTGGTATATACCTGATCTCCGGGTCTTGCCCCAGGGTACCAATCAGGATGACTTTGTTTACACCGCGTTGTGCCACTTATCTTACCTAATAAAATAAATTAATTAGAGCAATAATGTATATCTTTGAAACGTAGCTAACAAGTGATTTGCATTATCCTGTGTCTTCTAAAGGGATCGAGTCAGTCGGTATTGGCTGTGAATGGGTGTTTGTCCTGGAGCGTAAAAATTCGCTTATGAGGTCTTTATGAAGGGAAAAACAGCCGCAGGAGGCGGTGCAATTTGCGCTATCGCGGTGATGATTACCATCGTGATGGGTAATGGCAATGTGCGAACCAACCAGGCGGGGCTTGAGCTTATCGGAAACGCTGAAGGTTGCCGACGTGACCCATACATGTGCCCGGCGGGTGTATGGACTGACGGGATTGGTAATACACACGGGGTAACGCCGGGCGTGCGAAAAACCGACCAGCAAATCGCCGCTGATTGGGAAAAGAATATCCTGATCGCTGAACGCTGTATTAACCAGCACTTCCGGGGCAAAGACATGCCCGATAATGCCTTTAGCGCAATGACAAGCGCGGCATTCAATATGGGATGCAATAGTTTACGGACCTACTACAGCAAAGCGCGAGGCATGCGAGTAGAAACGTCCATCCACAAGTGGGCGCAGAAAGGAGAATGGGTGAATATGTGTAACCATCTCCCTGATTTCGTGAACAGTAACGGCGTGCCCCTGCGAGGTTTAAAGATTCGCCGTGAAAAAGAACGCCAGCTTTGCCTGACGGGACTGGTCAATGAATAAACTCCGGCAGCTCCGCCGACTTTCGACAATGAAGTTATCGCTGGCGGCGATAGTTTTCGACTCGATTTTCATGGCGGTATATGTGCTCAATGAGACGTGGCCACTGGAACCGCTATTATATGCCGGGCTTCGGCTGTGCCTGACATTTTTGAGCATGGCTGCAAGATTGATGCAGCAGAAAGAAACCGCTTCAGATTGCCCACGTCGCGCGGTGCGAAAATATATGGCACGCAGACGAAGGCGATAATAGTTAACGAGAACCCCGGCAGCCGCCGGGGTTATTTTTGATGGTTATTTAAACGGATTGATTGAATTATTAAACGTGATGATGCTTGTCTCACGCGGTGCCTGGACGTTAGCCGCTTGCGGAACCTCCTTAATTTTCTTGGTGACAGGCAAGTTGCGTGCGCCAACTTTGATCAGAGATTCGAAAAGTGTGGCAACGATTTTTGCATCACCAGGTTCTTTGAGGCGGAATGCGTCTTTTTGGGCGGCGGAGACGAAAATCGGGAGGTTATCCAGTTCGTCTTGCATTGCTGCCAGCACATCGTCGCGGATACCCACTGTTTCCTCCAGCAAAGCGATTCGCGCTTCAGCATCTGCGATCTTGGCCATTGCTTCGAGGTGGCGGCCCTGGCTTTCGAGTAGTGCGGTTTCCAGTTCTGCCGTACGCTCTGTCGCCTCCACCATCATTTCCAGTTCAGCCATTTTGCCGTAATGGGATATAACTGCCTGCACTGACTCGTCGGAGTACCCATGCGCCGCCAGGGACTCTGCCAGTAGAGATTTAGAATCCGCGCTTTCAAACATTCCGGCGCTGGCAGGATGATCCAGACTGATATAGTTCGGCGTTGTCACATAATCCACACCATGGAAGCTGGTGGTTACAGCGATTTTCCCGGACTCACGCCCGCCAGTGGCCCAGCTCCAGCCACCAGCTCGGCTTTCGATCATCGCGGCGACAATTTTACCCGGCTCTGTGTTAAGAATTTCCTGTGTATGGGTAACGATGCCGTTGTCGTCAACAGATATAGCCACTGTGCGGCACGCTGGAACATTGTCGATTACGACCGGGCGACCTTCCACCATGATCACGCTGGTTTCTGGTACTTCCAGTTTGCCAGTCAGCTGTCGGCGACCGTGACCGTAATAGCCGAAAAGCTCTCCAAGGCGTAAACCTTCCTGAGTTTCCTTGCTTTCAAGCATGGTCTTGACCGCGCTTAATACATACTGTCGCCCGTTCTGACGACCTTTTCGAGCATTGCTATAGAGACAAAAGCGGTCAGTGACCGTTTTCAAAACATCAGTCATTATCGTTTCCCTCTTTAAAGACCGATTCAAGGATTTGCGCCAGTTCCTGTGGCGGTGTTTTGATGATGGAATCCATCAGGTGATCGTCGTCCTCGCTTTTAGCTTTCAGTTCGTTCACCAGTGCTTCAGAGATTTTTTCGTCAATCTCCAGCACATCGCTGAACAGGTAACGTTTGAATGCATCGGAATTAGCGAGGACGCTGTTATTGCTGACGGCATCGAGGATTTGCGTAACGATGGTGGCGTAGTTCGCCTGCGAGTCGCGGTTATCGTTGTGCTCTTGTTGCAGAGCGGTATTAACGGAGTGGAATTCGATTTTGTACGGGCGATCACCTTCCGGGTATACCTTGCCGTACTTGAAAGCAAGATGAATATCGATAGCCCGCTGAATGAACTCTTCTACGCCCTGCTGGATCCATGAGGCGCGCATGGCGGCCTGAATTGCCGTGCGCAGGAATCCACCTTCACCAAGCCCGCCGGACATTTGATCTGCCCACCCCAGGAGGGTGTAATCGAGGCCAAGTGCTGCCGCCAGCTGGCGCATATAGGTGAGAATGTCTTCAATGCCGTTGATGTCAGCCTGGATGGTCTGAGTATCAATAGTCATCTGTCCCTTGCCGTCGCCCATAATAGGCAGCAGGGTATTGGTCACCGTAGGCATGTTATTCGCGCCGCGTGCGCGCTTTTCCATCAGGTCAGCTGCTCGTTTAAGCGTCTGAGTAATGGTGCGCGAATAATCGGCTGCTTTTACCGGATCCAGACTATTCATCGCCAGGCCGATGATTCGGTCAATTTTCGACGCATTAAAACGCGTTGCCTTCAGCGAGCGGATCGCCGAACGCAGATTCATGTACGGCTCGTAGGCATATTCGAGCAAGCTGGTCCCGTAATTCTGGGTTTCAATCGGCGTGCGCTCTTCCGGATCATCCAGCAGGCTGTAAGCCTTATGGCCAGTGTGCACCGGCATAAGGTTTGACTTAGGCCGCCAATAGGGGATTTTCATAGGGATAATGGCCCACGGATCGGCGAAAACCATTTTCCCTGACGCATCCTTCAGATAATCGCCGCTAAATCCCGCCAGGTTGCCGCTGACCTCGAACTCTTTGATGAAGCCCGGAAGGGTGTAATAGGAGCACTCAAAAGACGTGATCCCTATTCCTTCTTTGGCGTATGGCCTGACATAAGCCACCCCAAATACAGACATGATAAATGCCCACCCGGCGACCTCTTTGTTGATGGTTCGCCCGATGTCGTTCATCAGCTCGTCACACAACGCCTGCGCGGCGTCATAGTCACTATCGTTTCCGTTGTGTACCGGCACGATAGAGAAGGTTTGTCCGGTCTTCTTATCGAAAGAGAGCGCGTGCGTAATATGGATGTTCAGCGCGGTGGCGATCGTGCTGTAAACCGCCATCTCTTCGAGTAACGGATAGCGTTGCAAGCGATCTTCCGGCAGTTGAACTTCATCAAAGATAAAGCGACTTCCGTCCACCAGCCCATCGCCAGCCATGCCACTATCGCCCGGTTTGCCGCCTAAGAAGCCGGACAGTTGTACCGGTGCCCCTGCGCGAGAAAACAAATACCCACTTCCGCCGTGCACAGCCAGCGCGGACAGGAGGATGTTGTCCCGTTCTCCGTTGTCTTTAAAAACCCCCGCCAGCGCCTTCCTGACCGAGGATAGCGTGATTTTATTGTCTGCCAAGATTGCACCTTAATTAGAATAATTCGCATCGTGTTTGAACGGAATTTAACACTAGTCACTTGTTAAGGATTACCAATGAACAAGCTATCTATGGGGGTGTTTCGCTGTTCAAGTGTCAGCGAAATATTGAAATACATTAGGGCAATAACATCTCACCGAGCGCCGATTAGATACGGCGTGGAAAAGGTGGAAGGCAAAAGCTATGACCGACTACGCCGGGAGGCGAATCAGAAGGCGATAGATTTGCTTAATTCGCTGGTGGACGGCGCGACACTGACAGATGAACAGCGCCAGATCCTGGCTGGGTACACCGGTGAAGGCGGCATTGGCGGGTCCGTCTCCGAATATTACACACCAAAGCCGATCGCTGAAGGTGTCTGGGAGATCATGAAGCTCTACGGCGCGGACGTAGGTAACACTCTGGAACCATCGGCGGGAACCGGCGTTTTTAATGAGACAAAACCGGTTGGTACGGTGATGACCGCGACTGAGATCAGCAGTGTTTCCGGTCGTATAAACCAGTTGTTACACCCGGAAGACAGCGTACAGATTTCCCCGTTCGAACAGCTGGCTATAAGCACGCCTAACGATTCATTCGACCATGTTGTGGGTAACGTTCCGTTCGGCGGTCGTGATAACACACGCAACATCGATAAGCCTTACGCAGAAGAAACGGACATGGGTTCTTACTTCATGCTCCGCATGCTGGACAAGATAAAGCCAGGCGGATTCATGTGCGTGATTGTGCCGCCGTCCATTGTTTCAGGTTCAAACATGAAGCGGTTACGCCTGCGCCTATCACGGAAAGCTGAATTTCTTGGTGCCCACCGCTTGCCTACCGGTACTTTTGACGCAAACGGGACCAGTACAGTCGTTGATGTGGTGCTGATGCGCAAACATCCGGCAGAGATGGCTGAGAAAATCCCCCTGGTGGATGAAAGCACTCTTGAATCGGCAAATGTGCTTTGGCCAACGTTTATTTCTGGCAAGTGGTTTGAAAAGGATGGCCGCCGGTTTGTTCATGGCACCCAGGAAAAGGGCTTCCAGGGGCGTATTGAGGTTCGTGCCGACGGTCAGATTGATAACCAGGCTCTTAAAGCGAAGCTGATTCATCGTTTCGAAAGCCGTATCGACTGGTCTTTGCTCGATATGGCTGAACCGTCACTGACCGCAGACGTTGTTGGTGAAGGGGAAATGCGCCTGATTAATGGCGTATGGCAAAAATATGCTGGTGGTCGCTGGATTGAAGCTGATGCCGGGAAGGAACTTAAAATTGATGCTGCCAGTTATGGCGCGGATAGCTGGGAGGCTCTTCAGCGTAACCTGACTACAACAGAAGGCCGTCTCGGTATGACATTTACCCAGATGGCAAATGTCCGCGATAAGTACACCACATCAATCAGCGACGATATGGTGCAGCTGGTGGACTGGATTAACAGCCAGCCTGAAAAATACCGTGAACGCTTGTATCGTGGGGCGATGATTGGCCGGATGTTAATTGAATATCAGGATATGAAGGCCGCCGGGCATAGTGCTGAACAAATCGAACAGCAGCGCCTTTCTCTGGTATCCCGTTTGCAGGCAGAGATTGACCGTTTTGGTAACCCTGGTCGCGGTCCGATAGCTAAATTATCGGGAAGCGGTGCGCGCGCCTGGTTTGCTTTCCGTGGTGCAATTAAGCTGGATGGCACTATTTCTGACGAGCTGACAGGAAAGCTGGTTACGCATGATTCCAGCGCCAGTTATGACTCCACCAGCTATCAGGACACCCTGCGTTATCTCTATAGCGATCTTACCCGCGATCCAATCCAGCTCGATGATTTCCGCCTTGCGTTTACCGGCGAATTGCCAGCCAGTGATGAAGAGTTGCTTAATTTATTGGCCAGCACTCCTGGTATTGCGGTTTCACCGTATGGCGGGATTGTTCCGTTCGCCCGCGCCACCAGCGGCGACATTAACGAGATAGTGGCTCCAAAACAGGAATTCCTCGCCACGCTCCCCGACGGTCCAGTAAAGAACAACGTCCTTAATCAGCTGGCAGCGATCGAAGAGAAGCGCATCAAGACGCCAGCAGAGAATATCCGGTTTAAGCTCAATAGCCGTTGGTTCGACCGTTCCGTCATTCTGGAGTTTTTGCAGGAAAACGGCTATCCGGATCTGCGCTATGTGCAGTCAGTGCAGCTGGAAGGCGACGAAATGGTTTCTGACACCTATCACGGTGGTGATGGCCTGTTCGTCGGGCACCGATACGGTGTCGTCCAGCGCAAGGATAAAGAAACAGGCGAGATCCGCTACGAGTGGGACCGTAAATCAGGTGAAAACGCGACCGGGTTCCCGGCACAGCTGGAAAAGTATCTCAATGGTGCGCGTATCGGTGGCAAAGATAGCGCGACGGCGAACGGCTACCGCGAGCAGATGGCACTGCTTGAGGACCAGTTCAATAAGTGGATCAAGACGCACGATCGCTACGATGAACTGGTTGCCAAATACAACGATGTGTTCAATAGCAATATCCCGTATGAACACTCTGGCGATCCGCTTGGGTTGAAGGGATTAAGCGGTAAGCGCCAGCCATTTGATTACCAGAATAGCGAAGTGCGCCGACTGTCCGAAGATGGGCGCGGCATCCTGGGCTTCGGCACCGGGCTGGGTAAAACTACGACCGCGCTGGCGCTTGAGGCGTTCAACTATGAGAACGGTCGCTCCACCCGTACTGCGTATGTAGTGCCTAAATCAGTGCTGGAAAACTGGTATTACGAAGCAAAAGAATTCCTGAGTGAAGAGGCATTCAGTAACTACCTGTTCGTCGGTCTTGATGTGCTGATGGATGGCGATCAGATTCGCCAGGTGCCGGTGCTCGATGAGAACGGTAAACCTGTTCTTGGTACTGATGGCACTCCAGTTATGCGCGATGCCCTAAAACTGGCAGATGAAGCCACTATCACGGCGCGGATGAACGCGATCCCGCACTCAAATTACCGTGCAGTCGTGTTTACCAAAGAACAATACGCCCGCATTCCGCTACGTGATGACACCGTAGATGAGCATGCACAGGATATGCTTTATGACTTCGTTGCCGCCGGGCGCGTAGCCAGCGCAATGGACTCCGACTCCCACCGCAAAGAGGCCGCGCGTCGCCGGGTATTGTCGGAGTATTCAGATACCGGCACCGAAAAAGCAGAGAAGTATCCGTACTTTGAGGATATGGGCTTCGATAGTGTGATCGCTGACGAAGGTCACAACTACCGCAATAGCTATAAAAATGGTCGCGAAGCGTCACAACTGGCCTATCTGCCCACCAGCGCGGTGGCGCAATCGGCGCGGGATATGGCAATTAAAAACGCGTACCTGATGAAAAAGAATGGTGGGCGCGGACCGGTTCTCCTGACTGCAACGCCAGTCGTTAACACCCCGATCGATGCATACAACATGCTTTCTCATGTGCTGCCGAAGGAATACTGGCAGAAGATGGGGATCTACGGTCCTGATGACTTCGTTAAATTCTTCGGCAAGACCAGGCTGGAAACGGTACAGAAAATCAGCGGTGAAGTTGAAGAAAAAATGGCGCTGGTGGGCTTTGAAAACCTTGATGCGCTGCGCGGCATATTCCATCGCTGGACAACGCTTAAAACGGCGGAAGACGTTAAGGATACCGTGGAGATCCCGGAACTGGACGAACACCAGCAGGATGCACCACTTACTGAAGAACAACTGGCGGCGTATGAAGAATTACGCCAGCAGGCGGAAGCGGTGGCCAAAGCCAACAATGGCGTAACGACCTCGGTCGATGAAGACGGAGTGATTGAGCACGAGAAAGCCCGTCCGATCTTCTCAATAATCAGGGATATGGACCGCGTATGTACTGACATGGACCTGTAATATCGCCGGATCACCTATCGTTTCCTGCCGGAGTACGCCGATGCGGTGCAGCAGCTGGCGGACAGTTTGCCTAAACAAGCCACCAGCGAAGACGACGACAGTGATGATTCAATCACGCAGCAATCGCAATACTCCCTGATAGATAAGGGCGAGTTTATTCAGTTGCAGGTTCCGGAAGCGTTCGAGCAGGAAGTGAATAAGCGCCTGGCCAGGTTTGGCATTGACGAACAGACCGTAACTCACCCCGTTACGCCCAAATACGCGAAGCTGATTGCCACGCTGAAGGAGTTTTTCCCGGAAGGGAAGCAAATCATCTTCACCGACGAAAAAACGCAGCACCAGAAGCTCAAGCGCATTATCTGCAATGTTCTTAACCTTGAACCTTCAAAGGTAGGGATCCTGAATGCTCAGACGGTTGCCGAGGCAGGTAAAACCGGTAAGAAACTGAAAGCGGTTAAACCGCCGAAAGAGTTACCGGATGAACCAACAGATGCACAGATAGCGAAATACAACGAGCAAATGGCTCTGTATGACGCCTATATCGCGCAGCAAAATGAAATGTCGTTGGGCGGTCTGGAAAAGATTGCAGCCGACTTCCAGGAGGGCCGGACTCCGATCATTATCTGCAACAAAAAGGCAGAGGTGGGTATCAACCTGCATCGAGGAACGACTGACATCCATCATCTGACGTTGCCATGGACACCAGCCAGTGTCGCACAGCGTAACGGTCGCGGTGCCCGAGTTGGCTCCAACCGTGCAAGCGTTCGCGTTCATTACTACTGCGGCAAGGGTTCTTTCGATGAATACCGACTGAAGACGCTGAAGCGTAAAGCAGGCTGGATCTCCGATATCCTCCGTTCAGATAAGTCAGAAATGGAGAACGCCGACGCCAACGATATGATCGAAATGCAGATGTATACCGCTAAGGATGATGGCGAACGTCTGGCAATGATGCAGGTTCAAATGGATAAGGCGAAAGCCGCGCAACGCGCCCGCCAGAAAGAACAGGCCGCTATCGACCTTCAGAACTACATCAAGGCGCAACATGCAGCTGGCGAGGATGTTGCGGCTCTTACCGCTGAATTAGAGCGAAGTAAAGCGGAACTTGAAAAGACCACCGCCGAGGTAGCTAAATTCAAACAGGCGGTAATGGCCAAAGCAGCTGATAATGCAGACTGGAAGGCCCGCTGGGGTAGCGTCCATCACACAGACCGTACGTTGTTAGCACATTATCGCGCGTCGTTGAAAAGCGCCATTCAGCGCAAGGCTAATATCACTCAAGCCATCTCCCGCTATGAGAAATTATTGAACCGTACTCAGAAGGCCGCGACGGATATCAAACGCCTGCGCCCGCTGGTGGAGGATGCAATAAATAAAGGCATTCTGGATGTTGATCCTGATCTGGTTAACCATGCGAATGAGTTCCTTGTTATCGGCGATCGCTCATGGCGTGTAGGCCAATACTACGATTGTGCCGGTGATATCGTTCGCATTAAGTCGCTGGACTTCGACAGCCAGCGCGCAGACGTGGAGATCATCTTTACCTTCAAAGGCACCAAATCGGGTAACTGGGATGTGAAGACGCTGGATAAACAGGTGGATGTAACTCCCGATGAAGATGCTGTTATGCAGAAAATCAGTGGTGGCGTCTCCATCGCCGGGATTAACAACATCATTTCCTGCGACGATTTCTACCGTTTCCAGCAGCGCGGCATGATCAAAATCACTGACTCATACGGCGTTCAGACTACAGAGTCAGGCTATAGCATTGATTTTGTTGGTACCTATACGGACCCACTGAAGCATGCGGTTTACCCGGATCGCCGTGACGGCGCGCTGAAGTCGTCAATTGCAAAATGGGTGCTTGGTATGATGTCGGAAGGGAATAACCGCCAGGTCCGTTTGGCAGAAGTATTCCTGACTGAACTGTTTGGCTCCAATTATGGCGAAGTAATCGCGTCATACGGAGATACGCTATCCCCTGAAGCAATTCAGGAGAAAATAGCGGATGCGATCGCCAGAATGCCGGAGAAAACAAGCCAGGGGGCTACTCGTAACGGGGATTCTGAACTTGAGGTCACCAATGCCATTTTCGGTACCCATGAATTCCAGGCGTCAGATTATGAGATCACCACAGCACAGTTTGGCACCATTGGCATTTACAGCAATAAAGACGAGATCAAGCAGGCAATGGACGCTGCAAGCGCGCGTATTGCAGCAGAACGGAAAGCCAATCTGAATCATGCAGTCGCCGCGCTGACTCAATCGTGGGTAACAGCAATCAGGGAGGCCGCCACCACAGGGAAAATCACACCGGCAATTGCGGATGTCGTAAACGACGGCTCTAAATTTATGGATGCCTATCAAATGGATGCGGTGAAGTTGCCATCAGCCTATGGTCAACTCAGCTATCGCATGACCTACAACCTGGTATCAATGTTTTCCGACCTTGCCATCCTTGGGCTGGTGGATCTTAACGAGGTTACGCCGGAATTGCTCAGCATGCGCAAGAATCATGTGGAGATATTGCAGAGAATTAACACGGTTCTTTCCGGGCGCACTGATGAAGAGAAACAGGCCGACGCTGATCGGATAAACCTGGCCCTTGGCAACATCACGGAGGAAGAAATTGCCGCCAGAAACGAGAAACAAGAAGAGTTATCATCAATACAGGGTGATGCCACCAGCATAGCTCAGTCTCTTGGTCTGAATTATCGCGTATCCACCGCCGACCTGAAGATGATGTACGCACCAAAATTCGCCGCTGGCGAGGTATTTGGGCTTCAGGAGGCGTCCGGCATGAAAGGCGTTCTTTTCCGTGCTAAAGACGCAATCAAGGAAAAATTCGGCGCTCGCTGGCTGCCAGCGAAGGCGAAGAACAGCGATTTCCCGGGCAACTGGTGGATTATCGAGACAAAACACAACGTGGCGGACGTTCTGGCCGTCATCCAACAATACGCATAACAGGAGCGCCCGGTTCGCCGGGCGTCGCATAATATGGCCACACTATCTGATACAATAAAACCGAATAAAACATATCTTGAGGCGGTACTCCGTACAGCGTTGTTAGGAAAGACAGAAGACGAATACGTTGATTTCTTCCTGTCAGGGCTACGCGGGCGATTACTGAAAAATCCCCGCCTGTACCGCAGCTATGGCCCATACTGGCCGGAAATTAAAAAATTATTACTGGAGCGCGGTTATGGTAATTTCGGTCGTCTCGTTGACCGTGACGTTCGCAAATTTTACCGTTATGACCGCCCGGCGCTAACACTCATAGCCGCGACGCTCTACAGCCAGGAGCGTTTTGATAATGGTCAGATATACTCAGCCTGGCATTTACTGCCAGTCCCTGAAGAAGTTGACGACCAGGACTATGAGTTTGAGTCTTACGATTTGGAAGTTGAAGCCTTGGCACAGGCTGGAGAGAAAACTTGAAAAAGCGATACTACACAGTAAAGCATGGGACGCTACGAGCATTACAAGAGTTTGCTGACAAGCATAACGTTGAGGTGCGCAGGGAAGGGGGAAGTAAAGCTCTGCGCATGTACCGTCCGGACGGGAAATGGCGGACGGTCGTCGATTTCAAAACAAACAGCGTTCCCCAGGGCGTCCGCGACCGGGCATTCGAAGAATGGGAGCAGATCATCATAGATAATGCTCTGCTACTAAATGCTGACTGAGTTTAATATTACAATATTATCTGGGAGATAAATGCATCTTATTTCCCAGATGATAACTGATGTTTTACATATTCACATGGTGTACAATTATAATACTGCCTAAATAGGCACACAAAGTACGATATGCTACTAAAACCACAACTTTTTGATACTTGTTTGAGGGGGCGGGTTTGCTTTAGTAATTTAATAGCAAAAGCCATTCGTGTATCAAGTAATAACTTACTGAAGGAGGTGTTTTCTAATAAGAGTTTTTTCTTTATTAAACTCTCACTATGTATAGATAATCAGTTAAGTCTCTTAGTTTCCAATGTTTAGATACATCTGAAAGAAATATGCTGCGTACTTTCCCTGAGAAAGTAGGCATACCAGACTTAAGAAAAGCTCTAAGGTTGTCAACATCACTAAAAATTGAAAGTAATGAAAAAGTTAAAGCATCCTTAAAATCAGGATGTATATGATTCTGGTCACTTATATTATCGATCATCCTGATTAATAAATCAGGATAAGCAAAAGACTTTTTTAGCAAATGTGGGCATTTATCCAGAAGTTGCTTCCCTTGGTGATTGTGACAAGATAAATAGTTTCTTACAGCACTATCATTAAGTTCGAATTCGATATATTTATCTGAATAGGTTTGTAAGAATTCGCGTTCAGAATGTTTAGGCAACAGCACATCACCATAATTTAATATTAAGAAATCCTTAAGAAATTGAAAATTTATCGGTTTCTTTATAAGGATGAAGTAACAGACTCCTGACATAGCTACCACCATTCTAAAGAGGCTTTGAACAAGAATAGAGATACAGCAGCACTGAAATCAAGAAGTTGTGCAAAAAATAAAAATATTGATTTGTGTCATAGTTGCTGCTTTTTATTATTTAATTTTTATCAATTTCACTACAGATAAATAAATTGACATAGTGTGTAACCCCTGTAAATATAAAGGGCACTTTATCTGCTAAAGCCAACCAATTTAAAAATAGAGGGTGGGAGCATGGAAGTTATCTACATAGTAGAACCAATCATTTCCACAAGCACTAACAAGTTGATAGCAGTGGAAGTGTTGAGCAGATTTTATTCCAACGAGGGGGCTATTCTTTCTACTCAGAAAGTATTAGGTATGTTTACAAGCAAGATGAAGATTAACTTGCTAAAATCTCAACTTAACACAATAATCAAATATAAGTATTTTTTTGAATGCCATAATATATTATGCTCTATCAATGTAGATTATGATACCTGTTTATATATATATGGCAATAAACAAATTCAAGAACTACTAATAAACAATAAATTTATAGCGATTGAGATATCAGAAAACTATCCTGATTTAAGCGATGAGGATTACATCATATCCTTTCTACTGACTTTGACAGATAATGTTTGGCTTGATGATTTTGGAAGTGGTAACGCCACCATGAAAGCATTAATTAAAAATAAATATCATGCAATAAAACTTGATAAGTCATTTTTTCAAGAGCATATGATTAAGCCTCATTTTGATGTCATTATTAGCAATTTAAAAAAGTTATGTCCGAATATCATCGCTGAAGGCGTCGAAAACATTGATTGTCATAAGTTATCAAAAGGGATAGGGCTATGGGGCACTCAGGGATATTTTTTCCCATCAATTCCGCTGACGGAGATTGAGTCCATAGATAGTAAGTGGCTATCAGATTTATGAGATGCAGAGAGTTAGGATATTGATATGAACATCTAAGCACCTCATTACTGTGCTTAAAAGATGTTATCCTTACCTGTTAATTTACCTTGAGGAACTTTAGTGAGCTCCATCCGATAAAATGCTTTTATCATATTTACAAATGGCTCATATGGTGAATATTCGTTGTCTTGTTTAGTAACGGTGTCTGTCATTGTCCTGATGTAGTCTGCGCTTACCACGTTGTTGTTTGCTTCAATTAGTACCGGCCTGCCGTTCATGAAGGGATCACGCAACCTTACACGCTGGCCAACTCGACCGGTAATAAAGCTGTTTTCCTCTTCCACCAGCACGATAAAACCCTTTTCCTCTTTTTCTCGCAATTCGCGCAGCAGCTGGAGTTCCATATCGCGGCGGCGTTCAGGGTAGCTGGTCCGCTCAGCCATTATCAGCTCATTGTTGATCCATGCAGCAGTCATTGACGCCGGTTTGCCGACGCTCATTGAAACAACGCATATTTTCTTATCCATAGCGCCCCTACAAAAAAGAAAAGCCACCAGCGGCGGCTTAGCAATACAACTGAAGGTAGCGCCCGGTACTCAGACTGTGCCGTCCATGGAATATTTGAAAGGGGATCCATCCGTACCGGGCATGTGATGATTCTGACTGAAGTCACTTGTCAGTTGTCAATCATTTATCATTAAAAATAATATATTTATTAGTGCATGATGTTTGCCATCTCATAGGCGTCAGCCAGTAACTCCATCTCTGACTTGTTCAGCAGGGTGAATTCTTTCTTGCCTCCAACCACACCATCGGCATGAACAGGGACCAGCCAGGGGTATTTTGCTCTTACTTCAGCCGGAGCTGCATGCTGGTGGTGCCATCTACAAAGTGGCAATTGCTTTTTATGACAACCCGGCGCGGTACGACCGGCGATATGGTGCAGAGACACCTCATTAGATATTACTCCATGCATATAGGGGTCCGTTTGGAAAACGGAAAATATCCTACGTTAAGCCTGTTTTTTGTACAAACTACTATCCATTGAGCGTAATGAGCGGTATTTACCCTGTCCCAGCTTGAGATTTGTTCGCCAGACGTAATCCCCACTCAGATTTATGTGCTCCCATCCCAACGGGGACAGATGAGCAATAAGCTGTTCATTTACCTGAATCCCTTTTCGCTTCAGAGCATCAAGGGCTCTTTCTATATATATCGTATTCCACAGTGAGATCGCCGCAGTCAGCAATGTCAGCCCACTGGCCCGGTAGCTCTGGTTTTCCAGTCCACGGTCTCTGATTTCCCCCAGTCGGTGCATAAAGACTGCTCGAACAAGGGCATTGCGGGCCTCACCTTTATTCAACCCTGCCTGTACTCGTCGACGTAGGGAAGGATCCCGGAACCAGTCCAGCATAAACAATGACCTTTCGATGCGGCCAATCTCCCTCAGAGCCTTTGCCAGACCATTCTGTTTCGGATAGCTGGCCAGCTTTTTCATCATCAGTGATGCTGTTACCGTTCTCTGCTTTATAGGGGTCAGTTTGGAGATCGGAAATTTTTGTACTATAAGGGCTTCCCCGGCATGTCAACGCCGGTGTTTACGGTTTCTGTCTGCACTATAGTAAAAAAATAAAGGGGAGAGACTGCGGTACTATAAACGGTCATGATGAATCGTCAGTAAGCGTCGTCTGAGTACCGTCTGGTCCCGAATCCAGGATCCTGTAACTTAAGCACCCACTTATTTTGCAGGTGGACACCTCATGCGCGCTAAAGAAAGACTTCCCCGGAAACACTATTCCCCTGAATTCAAAATGGAACTGGTCAGGCTGGCTCTTGAAGAAGAAGGCAGTATTGCCGCACTGGCCCGGAAACATGACGTCAATGATAACCTGCTCTTTAAATGGATAAGGCTCTGGCAGCGTGAAGGGCGGGTCTGTCGGCCCCGAAAAAACTCATCGTCGCTTCCTGCCCTGATACCCGTGCAGCTTCAGGCGGGCTCTTCTCTCCCAACCTTCGAACTACCATCCTGCTCTCCTCCTGCTACCTGCCACATAAAATGTCGGGGAGGAGAAATAACACTGACTCATCCCTCTGCTGAACTCATGAGCACTGTCCTGCGCGAACTGATGCGGGGGCCGGTATGATAAATCTTCCCGCAGGCACAAAAATCTGGCTGGTTGCCGGTATCACCGATATGCGCAACGGCTTCAATGGCCTCGCCGCAAAGATGCAGACCGCGCTGAAAGATGACCCGATGTCCGGCCACGTCTTCATCTTCCGGGGACGCAGCGGCAGTCAGGTAAAACTGCTCTGGTCCACCGGCGATGGTCTGTGCCTGCTGACAAAGCGACTGGAACGTGGTCGCTTCGCCTGGCCCTCAGCCCGCGATGGCAAAGTGTTCCTGACGCCGGCGCAACTGGCGATGCTGATGGAAGGTATCGACTGGCGACAGCCAAAGCGGTTACTGACATCCCTGACCATGTTGTAGCGCTCTTTATCCTGGTTGTCGCAGAATAAGCCTGGTAAAATACAGGCTTATGAACGACACCTCTTCTGACGACATCCTTCTGCTGAAACAGCGCCTGGCCGAACAGGAAGCGTTGATCCACGCCCTGCAGGAAAAGCTGAGCAACCGGGAACGCGAAATAGACCATCTGCAGGCGCAACTGGATAAGCTGCGCCGGATGAACTTCGGCAGTCGTTCCGAAAAGGTATCCCGCCGTATCGCGCAAATGGAAGCTGACCTGAACCTGCTGCAGCAGGAAAGCGATACGCTGACCGGCCGGGTGGATGACCCGGCAGTGCAGCGCCCGCTGCGTCAGACCCGCACCCGCAAACCGTTCCCTGAGTCACTCCCACGGGATGAGAAGCGGCTGCTGCCGACTGAGCCGTGTTGCCCGGAGCGCGGTGGTTCGCTGAGTTACCTGGGTGAGGATGCCGCCGAACAGCTGGAGCTGATGCGCAGCGCCTTCCGGGTTATCCGGACAGTCCGTGAAAAGCATGCCTGCCGTCGGTGCGATCGCATCGTTCAGGCCCCGGCTCCTTCGCGCCCCATCGAACGGGGGATCGCCGGACCGGGGCTGCTGGCCCGAGTGCTGACCTCAAAGTATGCAGAGCACACACCGCTGTATCGCCAGTCGGAGATCTATGCCCGCCAGGGTGTAGTGTTGAGTCGTTCTGTACTGTCGGGCTGGGTGGATGCGTGTTGTCGTCTGCTGGCACCGCTGGATGAAGCCCTTCAGCACTATGTCCTGACCGACGGCAAACTCCATGCTGACGATACGCCTGTCCCGGTGCTGTTGCCGGGCAATAAGAAGACGAAGACCGGGCGCTTATGGACGTACGTTCGAGACGACCGCAACGCCGGATCAGCGCTGGCCCCCGCAGTGTGGTTCGCTTACAGCCCGGACAGAAAAGGTATCCACCCTCAGACCCATCTTGCAGGCTTCAGTGGCGTACTGCAGGCTGATGCCTACGCCGGGTTCAACGAGCTCTACCGCGACGGCCATATAAAGGAAGCCGCGTGCTGGGCCCATGCCCGCCGAAAAATCCACGATGTTCACGTCCGTACCCCGTCAGTCCTGACGGAGGAGGCGCTGAAACGGATCGGCGAGCTGTATGCCATCGAGTCGGAGATCAGAGGTAAAAGAGCAGAGGAACGGCAGGCAGTCCGGCACCAAAAAGTGCTGCCGCTGCTGGCGTCACTGGAGGGGTGGCTGCGGGAGAAACAGAAAACCCTCTCAAGGCACTCAGAACTGGCGAAGGCGTTCGGGTATGCGCTGAACCAGTGGCCGGCGCTGATCCGCTATGCAGAAGATGGCTGGGTGGAGGTGGATAATAACATTGCCGAAAACGCCCTACGACGGGTCAGTCTGGGGAGAAAAAACTGGCTGTTCTTCGGCTCGGATCATGGTGGTGAGCGCGGTGCGTCACTGTACAGTCTTATCGGGACGTGCAAATTAAACGGCGTGGATCCGGAACGCTATCTGCATTATGTACTTGATGTCATCGCCGACTGGCCTGTGAACCGGGTGGGTGCTCTGCTCCCGTGGCGGGTTACTCTGCCTGCCTGACCAGCTTCACTTCGTCAATACGGTTCTCACTGCACGCTTACATTTATTAAAGGATCTTTAAAAGAGATACAGAACTGGTGTTTAAAAGGAACCACGCGCCCTGAAAGACCGACGGCAGGCTCAGAAGATGCTCCAGCGTGGCCATAGTACGTTCACCGAAGACGTGTGCAACAACCGTTCTCCGTATCCTGTCATACGCGTAAAACAACCAGCGCTGGCGTGATTTAGCGCCGACGTAACCACACTGTTCATCCATTTCCGCGCAGACGATGACGTCACTGCCCGGCTGTATGCGCGAGGTTACCGGCTGCGGCCTGAGTTTTTTAAGTGACGTAAAATCGTGTTGAGGCCAACGCCCATAATGCGGGCGGTTGCCCGGCATCCAACGCCATTCATGGCCATATCAATGATTTTCTGGTGCGTACCGGGTTGAGAAGCGGTGTAAGTGAACTGCAGTTGCCATGTTTTACGGCAGTGAGAGCAGAGATAGCGCTGATGTCCGGCGGTGCTTTTGCCGTTACGCACCACCCCGTCAGTAGCTGAACAGGAGGGACAGCTGATAGAAACAGAAGCCACTGGAGCACCTCAAAAACACCATCATACACTAAATCAGTAAGTTGGCAGCATCACCGGGATTTTTAATTAATTTAAGGATTATTTTCATGACCTTTTTACAAATGCTTAGAAGACGTTTCGAAGGAAAAGACCCAAATGTTCCGTGGGAACTTGACAATAAGGTTTTAGCATATGAACACGTTTCTAAACATGGTTTTAAAACTCCTATCAGTGCATCATTTGAATCAAGCAAGCAAGCTACAGAATGGGCACTGAAGAACTTTGAAAATAAATTTGTAATCAAAGCTGGGAATTTTCACTCTTGCATGGGGGTCTATCTCATTGAAGAATACAAAGAAAATGAATATATAGAATTATTGAAATTGAAAAAAATATCCTTGGACAAGATAGGCGAAGACATAGGTAGGAACCCTTCTTATTGGATAGCTGAATCTTTTATATCATCTTATATTTTTGGCAAAAGCATACCTTTAGATTATAAATTTTATACTTTTAGAGGTAAAATCGCACTTATTCTTCAAATTGACAGAAATATATCCCCTCCTAAAGTAGCCTTCTTTGATGGTAACTTTATTCCATTGATACATAATAAAGACTATACAATAGATACAAACCGATGGTTGTCATGCGGCCACGTGCTTCCTTACCATTTGGCAGATATGGTTAATATGGTTTCCACATTGTCAAAAAGCTTAGATACAGATTTTGTGAGCATCGATTGTTTCGACTCTCCGGATGGTCCAATTTTCGGGGAATTCACCTTTGCGCCAGGTGCTCCCGATGCGAAAATGGTTACATTCAGCGATGAAATTATCAATCAATTAGATAATATGATTAATTTCAAAAGCAGCACATCACTTTCAGGGATGTTAGTTGATCATGATGAATTTTTAAAAATGTGTGTATTTTCGTCAAAAACATCATTAACCAACGATCTAGAAATATATGGTCGCGTTGCAGCAAGAATGATTAACTACGATAGAAAAATAGGCGCAACAATAAGTGATAAAGACTTAACTCTTGAATCCAACAGACTCAAACAACACATTGACTTTATACTTAAGTATATTAGTTTCATAAATGGAGATGCAGAGCAATCTTTTACTTTAGCAAATAGAATTTATCATGGAAGTGCTTTTTTCAAACCAAAAACTAAACATTTAAAACTTATCACTTCCGCTTATGATTTTTATAATGAAAGAAAAAATAAAGGTCCTTGGTTTGAGACCAGGCTTGAGCAAGTAAAACTAACTTATTATCCTGAACATGCAATCAACTCACTAAATAAAATTAACGAGATTGCTTCCACTGGATATAAATATGCGCAAAGCGTATATAAAGGTTTAACTAATAGCTAAAACAAGCATAAAAAAGACAGGAAGAGAAAATGTTATCAAAAATTGAGTTCGATAAAATTCAAAAAGAATGTCGTAGCCATGAGCTAGAGTGTGATAAATTTACTCTTGCCAAGGAAACTAACTCTGTTCAATTAGAACAAAAAGAAGTATCCTCTCGGTTTAAACCTGTATTTATCAGGGGTTGTACAAATGAATGGCCAAAACTAGAAAAAATATTCCAAAACCTTGAAGCACATTCCTCAGAAAAACGTCTGAATTCTTTAGATAACGCCGCATTAATCGGATGCAACATGATAAAGGATTTAACAAGCGGAGAATTCATTCATTTAAGCGGTATTAAGTCTGAAGATTATTTATTAAAGAGTTATTCACCCGGTTATTCTGGTTATCAACTTTCCTTGGATGAGGAGGTGATGCTGCCAACTTACTGATTTAGTGTATGATGGTGTTTTTGAGGTTCTCCAGTGGCTTCTGTTTCTATCAGCTGTCCCTCCTGTTCAGCTACTGACGGGGTGGTGCGTAACGGCAAAAGCACTGCCGG
>ENA-UEYD01000702-UEYD01000702.1-human-gut-metagenome-genome-assembly--contig:-NODE-702-length-30099-cov-11.999734_pt1 | contig 30099 bp, 17 predicted proteins | sample MGYA00242907_ERZ507875 | MGnify/ENA primary metagenome ERZ507875 (study PRJEB26167, sample SAMN06115506) | human gut metagenome | host: Homo sapiens | place: China:Shandong | collected 2015-08-07...
ATCGAGCTATTTGTCATAGCTTAAAACTTTTTATCCTTACTTCAGACCGTAATTGACTTAACCGGTCCTCCGCAAGCCACTGTACATATTGCACAGTTTTTCATCTGGTGCTTGTCAAAGTTTCGTTGTTTAATTTACAAGGTGCACGCTCCATTCGCGGAACAGTACGTTATTATACACGCATCCCAGGAAATGTCAAGCGTATTTCCAAACTTTTTTCCAGTCTGTCATATCTTTTAGTTTCATAGCCAAATCAGGCACATTCAGTTGTGCATAATAGCCACAATCAGCGTCGTTTTTGTTGCCGCTTACGCTTTTCTGCGGCTGACATACGGAAGAACGCTTATTAAAAGGCCGCCATCTCAGTAAGCAACTACTTTTTGAGATGGCGGCCTTTTATACTAGGATTGATTTATACTTACGTTCACATTGCTTTAGCTATAATCCGATCACGAGCTGCTGATCGATTCACACAAAGGCGCAAGTGAGTCTGCATCGAGAACAAAGAGCTTCCATGCATCATCAGCCTTCCGATTTGCGCCGATCAGCTGCAGCGTGTCTAAGTTCTCTGCAGCAACGGACTCCGAAACGGCAAATCCGGACTGCCGACCTTTTTCGTCGGCAAACGCGATCACGACCCGCACTCTCTGCTCCTCAGGCAAGCCGAGATTCTTGATCCGAAAGCGCAGCCCGTCCGCTTGCTCCGTCGTTTCGACCCCGATCGCCGCGCTGATCAGGGTGATCTTCCCGTTGGAAAGCGTATACGGGACATTTTTCAGTTCCGCATCGAAAACGTTGTCCGCATCTGTTTGCAGCGTCAGCGTTGCCTCTTCCTTTGTTGGGCGATCCTTGGCCTTGAAGCGGAGCGTCGCAAATGTACTGTCCGCGACTTTCTCGCTTGTGCAGACCCAGTTCAAAATAACGCAGGATTTTCCCTTCACCGTGGTCTTTTGGGCAAGGGACACGCCCGCTTTTTTCGCAAAATCGCCGCAGAATGCCGCGCTTTCATACGTCAGGCAATCTTCCTCGTAAAAGACGATCAGCTTGAGCGAGGCGATGCCGGGATTGTTCTCAAGCGTGACGGCGACATCGACCGAGCTTCCCGCCGCACAGCGCTGATCCGCTATTTTGATCTGCATCGCGGTGTCCGCCGCCCGCGCGGGCAGGATCGCCGCCGCGGCCGCCAACAGCAGCGCGCACAGCAGCACCAGTGTTTTTTTCATACGCGCCAATCCTCTCAGTACAGTGTAATGCCCTCAAACTTTGCAATATAGCGTAGCAGAATGACGACGTCCTTGTTGTTCACCGCGCCGTCGCCATTGACGTCAGGGTTGCCCTTGACCTCATCTTTTCTAAGGTCGCAGACATAGTTCAGCAGCAGCAGCGCATCGTTGACGTCCACCGTTCCGTCCCCGTTGATATCGCCGGGGCGGTACTTGCCGATTTGAACCGTTCCATTTTTAACGAGGAAGTTTTGATTCTTTAGGCTTTCATTAAAGACATTTTCTTTGTCATAAGTAAGCGAAACCTGTGCGGAGGTATTCTCCGAAACCGCTATTACCTCAAATTTCAGATTGGCAATGGTCTCGCTCCCAGTATACTCCCCCGACGCTCCTTTGACCCAACTCATGGTAACTTTTCCGGTAGTCTCGTCGTTGACAGCGACAGTATTGCTCAACCCCGTAAGCGCCTCGGTAAAGGACGCCCCCTGATACTCCAAGCAGTTTGCGTCATAGGAGACAGTGAACATGATCGAGGCGATGCCGTCGTTGTTCCTGAGCGAGACCGGGATCGTAATCGTATCGCCGGGGTACGCGTTGCAGGAGCCCACTTCGATCACAGGACTCTTCTCATACGCCGGATCTTCCGCACCGCAGGCGGTGCAGACGCCGTTATCAAAATGATGCCCCGTTGCAGGCAAGACTGTTTCCGCAGCGGTAATCACGTTCTCTCCGCTTTCGTCCCTAAAATACTTTCCGCAGCCGCTTTCGCAGACCCAATACGCGATATTGCCTGCATTCAGGCAATCCGGCGCTTTTGCGGCGACTGCACGCAGCTGATGGTTATGCACTGTCGCGGTGAGCGTCGCTGTGGCGGACGCTTCCTGATAATACTCCGTCTCCGCCGTGGCAACGGTGACCGTGAATACGCCGCCATCGGGGATGGAGAGCGTTGTGCCGTCCAATGTGACAGGCGTCCCGTCTTTCGTCACCGTATAGGCCGCCGCTCCGGCGGTTTGCGGAATGGTGAAGAGCGTGGACACGTCAAAGGTCTTTTCCATCGTGCTCATGTCATGCGCCTGAATGGTGATGGGCAGCTTCTTGCCGGTCACCGTGCCGGTGATCTCCGTCTCGCCGCTTCCCGCGATCGCGTCGGTTTCGGCAGTGTTGAGCGTTCCCGCAACCACCAGCTTACCGTTCACCGTCAGGGTAGTGCCTGCCGGAATGATCAGTTCCTGTCCCGCGTCCACCGTCAGCGTCGCACCGTCAGGGATCTCGCGATCGGCGGGCAAGGTGTAGGAGCTGCCGATGATCTTGCCCTCGTTCCCGCTGAACAGCACGCCGGATTTCATGCCATTATTGCTCGCCTGCGCGGGCAAACTGGTGACCCAACCGTACCAGTTTCCGTCAGATGTCAGCGCGCCAAAGCCGTTAGTGCTCTTCGAGCTCTCTGCGGTGACAACGCCGCCGTTGACATTCGCGCGATAAATCCCCGTGTAGCCGCTCGCGCTGACCGTACCGCCGTAGATATTGCATTTTTTGATGCGGCCGATGCCGCAGGCGTAGGTACTATCCGTGCTCGTAGCGCGCGCAGTCACCGTGCCGCCGGAGATGTTGAGCGATCCATTTGTGTCTTGATTGTCGTAACCGCCAATGCCGTAGGCTCCGCCGGTCGCATTCACGACCGCATTGCCGGAGACCGAGATCACGCCATTTGTGCCAGTAGTATGCGAGTTCACGTAGCTATTATTGCTCCAACCGCCACCGATACCGGACGCGCACATACTGATTGCGGTGACATCCGCATTCCCATTGATCGTCAGACGACCATCTTTCCCCGTTCCATACGAGCCGTAATTCGCGGGCACTCCACCGCCAATACCTGCTCCCAATCTTGAGCTTACTTTCACCGTCACATTCTCAGTGATCAGCACTTCACCGGACTGACCCGTACCGTAAACACCATCAGAAATCGTTTCACCAGAACCGATGCCCGCACCGTAAACAGAACTCGCGGTCACATTTGCCGCACCGCCCAGAGTGATTTTTCCGCCTTCGCCAGTACCATTTGCACCATAGCCGCCGCCGATGCCTGCACCATGACTTCCGCCGGTTGCCGTAACGATGGCATTGCCCTCAATAGTAATTTTTCCGTTCTGCCCGGTACCAGCACCATATGAGCTACGACCACCTCCGATACCCGCACCATCACTGCCGCCGGTTGCCGTAACCTTGCCACCGGAAATACAGATTGATTCTCCTTTACCGGTTCCCGCGCCGTTAGAAGCACCGCCGATGCCCGCGGCATTTTCACCGCCACGTGCATCCACCGTACCACTCAGGATCGTGATATTGCCTCCACTTGCATAGACAACATTGCCGCTTGCAGACCCGCCGATGCCTGCGCTATACTCGCCGCCCCCCGCCGTTAAAGCGCCGGAAGCCGAGATGGCGGAAATGGTCACAGTTGCGCCCGCGGGAACGGAAAGTCCCGCAGCGTATTCACCGCTCTTTAGCATCACTCGCCCTGCCAGCTTCAGGTCGACAGTCGCGCCCGTTGCGATGGAAAACGCACAAGCACCAGAAATGCCGCTGGCGTCGATGACGACATCATTCATCGTGATCTCGTGCGTACCGCCCGTCACGCTGATGGTATTGGTGAGGTAAGCCTTATCGCTCTGCTTGATCGTGTACGCGCCGGTAAACGGGGTTTCGTTCCCGCCGCCCTGCTTGTAGCCTGTGGCGGAAATGACAATGCTACCCTTTGACAGATCCAGTGTGACCGTTTGTGCCACCGGCGCATCGGTGCCCTCCGCGCCTGTGTCTGCCAACATGGCCGTCTCTTCATCCGCCGCCAGAGCCTGTACGGCGGTCATGGAGAACACCATCGCCATGCTGAGCAGCAGCGAAATGAGTTTCTTCATCTGGTTTCTCTCCTTTTTTGTTGTTTTTATCATCCCGGCGGCAGCGCCGCCGCAGAATGTTGGGTCAAGCCGCCCTTATCGGGCGGACACCTTGACGAGCACCGACAGAACGCTGCCGGTGGGCGCGCCCTTTGCGTCAAGCCAGAACAGCTTGAGCGTGAGCACCTCTGCGCTGTTGACCGCGCCCCACGTCACGGTCGTTTCTTCGCCTTGGTTCACCGTCGCTTGTCCGACTGCCAGCTGCCTGCCATCCGCGCTGAAGAGCGCCGCAACGCAGCTATCGCCCTCCGGCGCGTTCACCGTGACTGAGTTTTTTCCGATGTTCACGATCGTGTCATTTGGCGCATCGGTGACCGTAACGGCATAGGTCGAGAAATGCGACAGCGTCAGCACAGCGTTCCCGTCGCGGTACGCCACGTCAATGGCTTCTTTCGTGTTGTTCTCGGCAAGATACCACGCCTGCAGCACGCCCTGCTTCGTCCATGTGAACGGGACGGAGATGGTCACCTTGCCGTCAAAATTGTGAATTTCCGTTCCGTTTGCTGTCAGGCTCACATCAAGCACCATGCCCTGTTCGATATCGCCGATGATCGCGGTCTGCCCCTCATTCAGTGCATCGCCGGTGCTGACATGCAGCTGAATATCAGCGCTGTTCACCATCTCGATGACCGACTGCATCGCAGTCTTGTCCAGTGTGACCACCGCGTCCGCCATCTTGATTGACAATGCCTCCACTTTCAAATCAAGGACATTGTTCACGGCGCTGACGGGCAGGATCACGTCGCGAGGAGCATCTTTCAACTTGGACAGGTCAATCTGTACCGTGCCGCTTTTTTTGAGCTGCTCTTCGAGCACGGCTTGATCGACTGACTCGATCTTCACCGTGCCGTCGTCCGCTTTGGTATAGTAAGCGGAGTTGTCCTCCGTCTTATCGCCGATGCGCTTCCACTGGGCGGTGTAGATCGTCGTCTTGCCCATGTGAAGCTGTCCGTCGTCGAACAGTTCGGAAAGCTTGTTCAGTTCCGTTAAATTGTAAACCGTACCGTCAGGACCCTTGTAGCCCGTCAACTCAAAGCCGTCGCGGTGGAACACGGCCTTGAGCTCGTCCGCGTTCATGTAGCGCCAGCTCGCCTGATTCGGCAGAAGGACAATGGCGTCGCTGTAGCGCGCACCGTGCGCCGTTACCGCGCCGTTGCCGTCGAGGAAGATCATTCCCTCGTCGTTTGACACATAGCGCGCGGTCAGTGTCTTTTCGGAGCCGGTGATCTCCTCACCCGGCAGGTACCAGACGGTCGTCCGCGAGTTATTCTCGTCTACCGTGACGCTCCAGCCGATGAAGCGGTACGTCTCCGTATCCGGCAGGTCCGGTGCCACATCACCCACTTGGAACGTGACCGGATCAGAGAGGTCCATGCGCACATAGTGCTCGTCATTGTAGGTGCCGACGCGCGTGGCGGTCTCCTTTGACTCTCCCGCAAGGAAAGCACACTCAGCATCCAGCACGCCGACATCCATCGCGGGTGCATCCCCGCCGCCGATCAGCGTGACGGGCGCACCCAGATGCAGTGTGCCGCCGGCCTTAATCGCGGGTGCATTCTCGCCGCCGGTCAGCGTCGGTTTCGGCGGTGTCAGCGTTCCGCCGCCCCAAATGCGGATATTCATATCCCCCGTCACAGAAATCGCAGGGAGGCTATCCGTGCCGGTCAGGTCCGTCCCCACCGCCAGAGTAAGGTTCCCGTCCAGCGTGATCGGTCCGCTCGAGTAGTTTTTGTAGAGATTCATCTGCGCCTCGTCGCTATAGTACCCATTGTAGCCGTCCGGGTAATACATCCAGCCAAGCGCATCGCTGCCGTGGACCCGGTTTGCCGTATAGGTCACACCGCCCACGGTAAGCTTTCCGACCTCGTACTGCGCGGTGAAGCTCAGCGCGGTCGGTATCTTGATTGTATCTCCGGCGGCATAGGTCGTTCCGTCGCTGCCCAACCAGTCTTTGAAGATATAGCCCGCCCTGCTGGATTCCGGCAGGGTGTACGTCTCCCCCTCGGCAACGGCCGTGTACTGCTCGGAATAGGTATAGCGGTCGCCGTCGAAGTACCCGTAGTCCTTCAGCACTACGCCGATCTGCCCGTCGCTCTCCCACACAGCGTAGAGGTCCGCCTCAAACTCGTAGTTATACTCAAAGCAATACGCCGTACTGCTCGCCGCCGCATAGTCGATCGTCGTGGAATTCTCCGTCTTCGACCAGCCGAGCAGTCGCTTATCGCCGTTCGTGAAGGTATTCATGTACGCGCCGAGGTCGAAGTCGTTGGCCTTCGAGGTCGCAATGAATGTGTCCTTATTATCAGCCGTCACACCGCCATTGCCGTGCAGCGTCAGTACGCGCTCCCGCATCTCATAGGAGATGTAGGCTCTATTATCATAGGTGTCGTCCGTGATCGGCACTGCGTTTTCCTTGTCCTTGCCGCCGCGGATTAGATAGGTCTGGTAGCGATCCTTGATCATTTTGCCATAGGAGAGCGCATACGGGGCTCCCGCCGCCTCGAAAAAGCTGTTACGGCCGATGTTCACATAGAGTTCGCCTGTTACCTTGACCGCAGGGGCATTTTCGCTGGTAACACTCAGCTTGCCATTTGGCTGTATCACCAGTCTTTTCTCTGCGATCAGGGCGCTGCCCTCGCTTGCAGTAACAATCAGACTGTCCGTGGTTGAGCCGTTCATCCACAGCGACTTTTTACTGTTGATACTTCCGTTCACCACAGACTGTCCGCTGCTTGTCACCGACAGATCGATATCCGACGCGATACTGCCGCACTGATAGTTTTTCAGCGACAAGAAGCCGTGGTCATTGTTGGCATCATAGTCATAAACCCAGCTGCTGCCCCTGCATTCCTGCGTGGCATCATATGTTTTTCCGTCGATGGTGATATACTTTCCGCTCGGTGTGATCTTCTCCCACTGGGCATAGAGGATCGTCTGAGCACCCATGTCCTCCGTTACGAAGATCTTATCATACGGATACGACTTGCCCGAACCGTCCTTCTCGGTGTTGTAGCCGGTCATCGTATAGCCTTCCATTGCAAATCGCGGGCAGACGTAATTTGAATCGCTCTCTGAAAAACTTGCCCACCGGCGAGTTACAGTACACTGAGCGCCGTTCACTGTATCCGTCTTCGTACCGCCGTTGCCGTCGAAGATGATAATGTTGCGCGCATTATAAAACAGTATTCTGCCAAAGCGCGTGCCGGATGGCACCGAGACCGTTTCACCGGGGAAGTAAGGCTCGTTGGTATCGCTCTTCCGCCAGAGTCCCATTTTGTTTTGCTCCACTTCCGGCAGCCTTACCGTTCCATCCGCAGACATGGCAATGCTGCTGTAGCCCGCCTTGGTGGCATGTGCGCCGTCATAGCTGCCCTGAAGAATCACATAGTTGCCGTCCGGTACTTTAAGCCAGACGGCGTAGAGCGTTCCATAATCCGTCGACTTCAGATGTCCGGTCGTATCCGTGACAAGTTTCTCACCTTTCTGATCCGCCGCCCAGCCGACAAGGGCATAGCCTTCATTTTCGAATGCGTACTGGTTCAGATCAGGGAGCGCATTCATGTCGTAGGTGATCGTGATCGTATCGTCTGCGCCCAGCTTAGCGCCGTTGCCGTCCAGCGTGAGCGTCTGGTCAATGGCATATGTCGTCAGCGTCTTTCCGCCATCTGTGATATCAAAGCCGATGCCCTTCATGCAGTCGATCACAGCGCCCTCGCGCACGGCAGGATCACCCTTGATCGTCACATTGGGCGACGCGAGCATCAGATAGGCCGCGTCCACGCCGGCGGCGTTCTCCGCCTCAATGTCATAGTAAGCGTTGGAGCTGGTCATCACGACATCCGTTGCCCGGAGCGCCGGCACACCGGTCGTCCTGACGCGCAGCGTCGGCGTCGTCTCTGATCCCGAGCGCCTCAGATTCAAGGTCCCCGCCGCTTCGACCTGTCCCACGGTCGCATCACTGCTGAACAGGAGCATCAGATCGCCTTCATAAGCGATGCCGCCGCCCTGATAACCACCTGCATCCGAAACGGTCAGCTGACCGTCTCTGGGATTTTCCGCAGTTTCGCCCCCCTGAAATAGGACACTCCAGCCGGTACCGGTGCTGAAATCGTCCAGATCGACAAGGGCCGACATATCGCTGCCGTCGACGATAAAGCGCGCGCCGTTTTTGAGCTGCTGCAGCGGTGACCACTGGGCATAGAGGATCTGCACAGAAGACATATCCACCGTAATTTTGATATTTCTGGTCGGATAGGCCGTGCCTTTGCCGTCCGCCTGCGTGTTAAATCCAGTCAGGATATAGCCGGGACGCCGGAAAGTCTGTCCGGCGACCGTGTCACCATCACGGTAGTTGAACGGTCCGTATTTATTCATGACGTACACCGTTCCGTCCCCGGTACGCCTCGTTCCGGTGCCGCCGTTGCCGTCAAAAATCGTCTGATGATACCCTTCCCTCTTTGTAATGGGGGAAATGTAAAACTCCATCCCGCTGTCGGGCGTATACGCTTCGCCCTCGTAGCAGATCAGGCTGCTGTTGGCGCTGCTGCGCCAAAGCCAGAGGTCTGCCTGCATCGACGTACTGTCTTTTTGCAGGGTGGGCATCTTGAAATCGTCTGTCAGCTCCACGCTGTACAGGTTATCCGCCAAAAGGGTCGCGCCTTCGATGATCCCGTAGCCGTTGGTCTTGAAGAGCACGTACTGCTCGTATTGCGGCGCTGAGGCCCAGACGGCGTAAAGCGCTTTGTACGTGCCTTTCAGATGCCCCGTTGCATCCGCGGCGATCTTCGTGCCCTCCTTGTCGACCGCCCAGCCGCGGAAGATATAATTCTCTTTTTTAAATGTAAACTGGCTCAGGTCCAGCGAGCCATTTTCGGGATAGTCGACGGTGACGGCATCGGCCTCACCGTACTTGCCGCCGTTGCCGTAAAGTGTCACACTCTTCGGATAGGTATACAGTGCCGAAATCGTACCATCGGAATTGCGATTGGTCTGGAGTCTCGCTTTCTCTCCGCACGTAATTTCGGTATCATTGGAAACCGCGGGACTGCCTTCGATCCTCACATCGTCAGAATTCAAATACAAAGACTTCGCCTGGATCGCATTGGTCTTCCCAGAAACGATCTTATAGTTTCCCGCTGCCCCCGCCAGCGTGACGCTCTCTGCGCGAATCGCGGTGTCATCGCTCTCATAAACTTTAGCATAATCGCCGTTTGCCGTAAGCGTCAGCGCGCCGCTCACTTCGATCCGCTTCGTGCTGACCGCGTTATCGAAAATAATGTTCACATTCTCGCGCTTGCAGATGATGCTGCCGCCGTTGTAGTCTTTCGTCAAATGCAGCACACTCACGCCATCGACACTCTGATACGTCCAGCCCGTGCCGCTGCACTCAGTTGTACTATCCAGCAGATCACTCTTATCCTCGCCACCGATCACCAGCGATACATTGTCCTCAAGATGATACTCCTTTGCCCACTGGGCATAGAGGATCTGAACTGCCGGCATGTCCGCCGTGATCGTAAATGCGCTCCCGATCGGATAAAATGTGCCGCCGTTGCCGTCTTGCTGGGTGCTAAAGCCCATCAGGGTATAGCCGGGGCGCACAAACGTATGTCCGGCGACCGTGTTGCCGTCGCGATAAGAAGACGATATCCTATTAACGGTGTATGCAGTACCATTGCTATAAATCGTCCCGGTTCCGCCGTTGCCGTCAAAAATGATCTCATGAGATCCGTTTCCGCCCCAAACAGGGATAAGGTCAATCCACATTCCATTCTTGGGGGTAAACGCTTCTCCCTCATAGTACAGGTCGTTATTGCTGGACCAGAGCCAAAGATTTGCTGTGGCCCAGCTGTTCTTTTGCAACGTCGGCATCTGGAAATTTTCCGTCAGTTCCACGCAGTAGAAGCCGTTGGTATCGCTTACTGCACCGGCAATCGTACCATAGCCCGAGGTATTGAAAATCGCATAGTTTCCGCCTTCCGGTATTTTAAACCAGACAGCATAGAACGTTTTGTCACCTGCGCCGCCAATGGTAAGATTGCGATCCGCAAACCAGCCATTTCCATTGCCACTTGCATCTTCCGACCAACCGACAAGGAGATAGCCATCCCGTGTAAACGGATAGTTCCTCATTTCAAGCGTGTCCCCCGCAGAATAGGAGATTTTCACCTCATTTTCGTTCCCCAGCGTACCGCCGTTGCCGTTAAGCGTAACGGTGTACTCCGTCTTCTTGCCCTCGTCCGTGCCGGTGTCTGTTTCCTCCCTCGCCTGCGCAGGGATCAGCGTGAGCAGCATCACCAGGATCATATTCAGACTGAGCAACCGTATTTTTCGACTGTACATATTATTGTTCTCCCTCTTTTGTATCGCGTTTATCAAGCAATGCCAGCGCCAGATAGAAATACGGCGCCGTCATGATCATACTGAATCCAAAAAACGCCTGTACCGAATAGCAAAACAGCATCGTTCCCAAAACAGCGGTGACTGCATCCTGACCGCTGCCGCAGACCCACTTTTTTGCCGCCGCGATCAATGCGCCAAGATAGCTTGCCAGCGCCAAAATTCCTTGATGATACAGAATATTCAGATACTCGTTGTGCGCAATGTCGATCCGTGCAACGATTGTGCCTCCCAGCACTTCATCGTAGCGCGAAAACGCTTCGATATCACTGTAGAGCATCGTATCTGGCCCCGTGCCGAAAAGCAGATGTTCCGGCACTCTTTGCAGCACACTTTTCCAGATGTGGAGCCGACCTGAGCCAAAGCCACCCTCCGCATTGCCGTGCAGAATCGCATGCAGTTCGTGGAACATACCGCCCAGGTCCGCAAAGTACACCACCGCAAGCATTGCCAATGCAACAGTCAGAAGTGCCATTGCCAAAGTGCGCCGCAATCTTTTCTCCATCGGCGCAATGACGGCGACGCTGACTGCTGCCCCGCCGAATACGCCGACAAATCCCGCCAGAACATCCATCTTGATGAGCACAAACAGCGCTAAGGTCAGCGGCGCAAGCAAATAAAAGCGCTGACGATCTCCGCTCCTCAAAATTGTCGCCCAGCACGCAGGGATCATCATGCATAGAAACGCCGCCACAAGGTCGACATTTCCGATCGTACCAAGATAGGCTCCGGAATAAGCCTTATAGGCATCCGCGTAGTTATATCCGGCTGGATAAAGCCCAAAAGGATTCCCGCCATACAGCTGTATAATGCAGATCACGCAGAAACCGCTCACGGATAGCGCCATTGCCGCAATCAGTACTTTGTCAGCCTTTCCATAGGCGCGCACGAAGAAAAAGCAGGCACAATAGATCGTGATCGTCAGCGCTCCTTCATAGCGGCCGACTCCAATGACCGTATCCGGAAAATACGGTGATAGCAGCGCGGAGATCCACGTTAGCAACAGATAGATCGCCAGCAGACGCCGTGTCCAGCTCGTCCGCTTCAGCGCTGAACGTATATCTCTGTGCAGTCCGCCAACAATTGCCGTCTCCGCCAGCAACAGCAGCATGATCGCCGCATAGCCGCCGCAGAGGAGCAAGAACGCCTGGTATTTTTCCTCCGCGATCCCGCCGAATCCTTGTCTTCCAGGGTAAAGCAAAAATACCGTGACCATCAGGATCAGATAGATTTCTGTGACCTGTTCAAATATATTGCTTGTCCGCGTTTTCTTTGTCATACCCCACGTCCCGTTTTCATTTCGAAAGCTCAAACAGCATCTGCTCAAACCAACTCAATTTTTACTTTATCCCGCGAAAAAGCAGAAAACAATATGCTCGCTGCATAGTACCGGCATTTCGTTTCGCGCCATTCGGCACACATTATCTTTATAAAAAGGTACCGCAGGGGCAATCCCCTGCGGTACTTTGTCTCGTAATATGCTGGTCTGTTCGTCATTCCGAGGCGAGAAAGGCGCTCAGTTCTCCTCTTGAGGAACTTTTATTTTGCCAGTTCCGCAAAGCGCATCAGCATCGTGGCAACCTGCGCGCGGGTGGCGCTGCCCTGCGGATTCAGCTTGCCGTCCATGCCGCCGATCAGGCCGGTGGACACTGCCCACCGCATCGCCTCGACCGCGTAGTTGCTGACGCTGTTCGCATCGGCAAACACGCTCAGATCAGCGGTCGCAGGGCCCTTGACCATACCCTTGCTGACAGCGTAGCGGTACAGCATCGCCGCAAGCTGCTCGCGGGTGATCGTGCCGTTCGGCATCGTGCCGTCGGACACGCCGTTTGCGATGGCCCACTGCTGTGCCACTGCATACCACTCGCCGCTGGACGCGGTGTTCACGTCGCTCATGCGGGCGAGGATGGTCCAGATCATCGCGCGGGAGGTCGCAAGATTCGGCTCAAAGCCCTTGCCGGTGCCGTTCATCAGGCCGTTCACCGTCACATACTCGACGGCGCTGTAATACCAGTCGCCCGGCTTCACATCGTCATAGGGATTGACGAACGCATTCGCTTCACCGAATTCAGACTTGATCGTGACCTTGCCCTCGGGCATCACGAAGCTGAACTTGCCGTTGCCGAGATCCGTCAGCGGCAGGGAGTTGCCATTCTGGTCGATGACCTCGAGCGACTTGAGCTCTTGATCCTTGTCGGGCGTGACCGTGATCGTCACCGTAGCGCCCTTGGCCGCATACGAGGGCGAGACGCTGATCTTGCCGTTTTCCGTGCGATCCACGCTGACCGCATTGCCGGTGGGACCGACATAGCTCGGACGTGCGCTTACGGTCAGCGTACCGGTTTGCGCGCTCAGCTCATAATTTGCGCTCGCCGCGGGCTCCGTCTCAAAACCGATCACATAGGTGCCGGCCTGCTTCATCGGGTCGACATTCGCGTCGTGTACCAGCTTGAGCGTCGGCACCGGCGTCAGCTTATCATTGCCGACAAGGCCGGAGACGGTGTAGGTCAGCTCAGGCTGCTTGTCGCCGATGTAGGCGGTCTTGTCCGCTGCCTTGACGGTCAGCGTGCGCTTGGCGATGTTGACCGGGATCTCCCACACGGCGGGAGCGTATTCCTCCGTCTCGGCGGCGGTGACAACGATAGTCGCCTCGCCCGCGCCGGTCGCGGTGAATTTGCCGTTCTTATACTCGATGCTGCCGCTCTTGACCTTATAAGTCAGTTCGGTCTTCGCGCCGCTCACGTTCGGGGTGAAGCTTTCGCCGTAGACCGTATCGATCGCATCGGCGCTCAGGGTCTGCGCCGTCTTATTGAGCACCGTGACGGTGACGATAAGCTTGAAATTCTGATAGTTCGTGCTGCTGACGGGGATGGTGATGGTGCCCTTCTTGTCGACCTTCGCCTTATCCGCCGCAAGCTTGACGCGCAGCGTATTGCCCTCGATCGCGGGAGCGTCGGCGAAGATCTTATCGTTATTGGTGGTGTCGATCGTGCCAAAGGTATAGCCCTCAGGCAGATTCAGTGCCTTGAGGTTCAGTGTGGCAGTGTTGCCGTACTTTGCCTCCATATTGGCAGCAACCTTCTCGTGAGACGCCTTGGCAATCGTGACCTTGCCGCTCTCAAACACTCTGTTTTTCAGCGTGTAGTTCTTCACGGTATTTTCGAGGGTCACGGTGACAATAACGTCCTTATTCTCGCCAGCGTTGGCATCATCCATCATGCCGGTCGCGGTGTAGTCCGCCAGGCTCTCACCATTCTGAAGGCCAGCAAACGTCACGGACTCAACCGTTACATTTTTCTGCCCGTTATAGGCACGATTCTCAAGCGCAACGTTCTTGATCGTCAGTTCGGCGGGCGTGATGGTCCACGTCTTGGTCACAGTGCCCGTGTAGTTGCCCTTACCGGTGACGGTTACGGTGTAGGTGTCAGCATTCTGACCTCTTGTACCCGTGATCGTGTAGTCATTGGCGGTCAGCAGATCGCCATCCTTGACTTCATAATTCACCGCCTGCTCTGCACCAGTATAAGTGTAGGTGCCGGAAACGATCAGCATATCGCTGGTCAGCGACTTTTGGCCAATCGTAAATGTTGTTTTACCGGTGTAGATATCCGTCGCGGTCTCATAACGAGCCGTCACGGTGTAGGTACCGGCATTGGTCGGCGTTGTTTCGACATTCTGATTATTGCTGTCCGTATAAGTGTAGCTCGCAGTCACCTTATTACCGTCCAGTGTCGCAGAAGGATTGAGCTTGCCGCTTTCACTATAGGTGAAGTTCGCCTGTGCAACGTCTAACTCACCAGCGTGCAGTTTCTTGTTCTTGACCGTAAACGTGTGGCTTGCCGTCGCCGTGCCGCATGTGGCCGTGACCGTGTAAGGCTGATCAGCCTTTGCCCCCTCAGCAATGCCTACAGTCGCCGTCGCATCATTGAAAGTAACCTTTTCATCACCGGATGCCATTTCATAGGTAACTTTCGCATCATTCATTGCAAAGCCGTACTGGTCCTTCACCGTGGCCGTGTAGGTCTTGGTGTTCGGCGTATCGCCGGTCGGGATAACAATATCATCGCCGGTGGGATTGCTGGTCAGGACGATTGAGGTCGGCTCGGCACTTGCGAGAGTAAAGGTCACATCTGTGCACTGTTCAGTATTGTCATACTTAGCGGTAAAGGTGATCTTAACGCTCTCCTTATCGCGCTGCTCGTCGCCGAAACGCGCAAGCATCTTTGCAGTGTTGATATTTGCGACATAGCTGCTAAAGTCATTCGATTCGCTCGCCTGAGTAAACTTGACCCCGTCAATAGCAGTCCACTGAACAGCTTCGCTCAATCTAATGGAATCGCCATACTGATCCTTAATCTCGCTGATTGTCAGATTGATCGCCATCGCTTCGGTCCCTGCGGGGACAACAAAGTTATTCGTTGCATCAGCTGCTGCAACCGTCATGCTCGTCACCACAGACGCAGCGCGCTTGACATCAACATCTTTAGCCCCGAACACTTCCGGATTTGCGCTGCTCGCAGCCCGAACATAGAAGCTGTTGTTATCATTCACGCCAACATGATCTTTGGCGGCGTTCGTTACAGTGACCTTACCGCTCTGATCAATCGAAACGCCCGTAACCGGTTCTGTAATTCCATTTCTGATAATGCTCCAAGTAACGCTCGGATCACTAATATCAGCGCCGTACTGATCCTTTGCCGCTACAGTGAACTGTGCGGTCGCATCTTCGGTCGCACTCTTGTCCGGAACGATGATTTCACCAACTCCAGAGACCTCAATTTCTGCAATCTTAGAACTATCGCGTTTGATGGTAATCTCTTTCGTGTCGGTCGCTTCACCGCACTTTGCGGTGGCAACGAAGACCATACCATCAGTATTGGTGATCGTGTTCTTGGCGGCGTTCGTCACGGTGACAACACCAGTTGTCTCATTGATGGAAATGCCCTCGACTTCGGGGCTAATGCTCCACGTAACGGAAGGACTTTCAATCGTCGCGTCGTACTGGTCAGTGACCGTAACAGTGTAGCTTGCAGACGCGTCTACAGTGGCTCCGTTTGCGGGAACCAGCAGTTCCGTCGTTTTGCCGCTGATTTCAACCTTTGCGGCATTTGCGGTCGCGCGGGCGACGGTCAGCGTTTCTGTACCATAGATTGCATCTGTATAGGCCGCCTTGACGGTAAAGCTCTGGCTCTCATCACCCGTGACATACCCTTTCGCATCAGCCGAAACTGTCACAAGGCCATTCTGGTCGACGGAAACGCCCTTATCGGACGGCTCGACGCTCCACGTGACGGTTGCATCAGTCTTCCGCTCATCATACTGGTCTTTGACTGCGGCGAAGAACTGCGAAGAACTGGTCTCCGTCTCCGTCTCCGTCGGAACGGTCAACTGCAAGTTTGCAGATGTGACAGTGACCGTGTAGGTCTCGGCCGCGCGTGCGACCTCGAGCGTTGCATTTGCGCTGCCAGTCGCCGTGGCGCCATCGCCCGTGGCGGTGATGGTATAATTGCCCGCCTTGGCGTTCTTGGCAACGGTGATCACACCGGCGTTGCCGATACTGACGCCGCTGTTCGCCGGAGCAACCGTCCAGTTGACCTTGTCGGTCAGGTTCGTGCCCTGCGCGGAGGTCGCCGCGGCGGTGACGGTCGCACCGTCGGCGCCGTTGACAGTGACGGAATCCTTATCCAATGTAACAGCGTTCAGCGTGGGGGTAACACCGTTGATAGTGATAGAACCATCCTTAGTCGTAGGCAGAACAGTAGAATCACCATTAAATACCGTTTTAATGCAGACAAGTTTCAGTGGCAGCTCTTGAGATTCGAGATCTTCTTTTGCTGTAAACGTTATCTTCCAATAGGTGCCATTCCCTGTCATTTTCGCAGGATCACTATTCATATCCGTGGCTGTCACTGCAACGCCAACGCACATTTCATCGTAGTTCTGATTACCATTGGCGTCCTGTGCATCTTTCTCAGCTCGGATAGTAGCTGAAACCGTTCCACTTTCAGCCTCAATTGCTGACTTTGCAGCTGTATAAGCGCTTCCTGGTGCCCATTTCTTATATGTCAGCACATCTGAATCGTAATATACATAAAAGGTCAATGCACTCCAACCATCAGCATTTCCCAATCAAGAAATATCAATATCAACGGTGACATCTTGTCCTTTTTCCTCTGTGACGATTGCTGTTTCATTCGATACAGACACAACAAAGTTTTCTTCTGCATCCGCTGGAATTGCCATAAAACTCAGCATCATTACTATAGTTAAAAGTAGCGACACTGCTCTTTTTACTTTCGTCATTGCGTTTTCCTCTTTCAAAATACATCTTTACCCACTGCTTTTTGGAGAATCAAAAGTGCATCATTTGCAGTTACAAATGCATCTTTGTCTACGTTTGCAGCAGTTTTCATAATGCTCGTTACTTTAACGTCAATGTTGTCGATGCGCAAAGAAGTCCTATTTACCGCAATTTGCATCGTATATAACGCATCATTTGCAGTCCATTTTCCATCATCATCCACATCGCCCAGCGTGTACTTCTTGTCGTACTCAAAGCTCGCGACCTGACTTTGCGCAAATGCCGTGCCGCCGCCCACGAGGTAGACGTAGTACTTGCCCTTGGTCAGCTCCTTGGGGTAGGCGGTGAAATCCACGCCCGTCTCCGTTGCCGCCATCTGGTCGATGTAGGCGATGTTGTCCGCCGTCGGCACGCCCGGCGCGCTGCCGTCCGCACCGCCCTTGAGCACCAGCAGCAGATACTGCTGATTTTCCGTCAGATTTTCAGCTTTCACGTCGAACTTGACCGCGTTGGCGTAATAATCGCCCGAAATGCTCGTGTCAGTTCCAGCAGGAATTGAACTCCCGCTTGCGTCTTTCGGTGTCAGCGTCACACTGCCGGTAATATTGTAGATGCCGCCTTTGACGGGTTCGCCGTCCGCCGCCAGCGCGCCCACGCACAGCAGTGCCGACAGGATCGCCCCCAGCAGAAGCGACCGCAATAGTCTCTTCATACAGTTCCTCCTTTTTCTATGTCAACTTTTTGCTCACTTCGCGTAACGCACAAAGATTGCCGCGACCTCCGCGCGCGTGGCCGTCGCCGTCGGGCTGACGGTGGTCTGGCTCGTGCCGTTGACCACGCCGTTGTAGATCGCCCAGTACATCGCAGTCTTTGCCCACGGCGCGATCGCGCCGCTGTCGGTAAACTGGCTGTCATATGTGGCGGTGAACATCGTCTCCGCGCCGCTCTGCGAACCGCTGTAGCGGAAGAGAATGGTCACGACCTCCTGACGGGTGATCTTGCCGTCGGGGCTGAACGTGTTCGCGCCCGTGCCGTTGACATAGCCCTTTTCCGCCGCCCAGTTCAGCGCATCGCGGTACCACGCATTTTGCGGAACATCGGTGAAACCGGCCGCGGTGTTCGCCGCGGGCTTATCCGCCATGCGGTAGAGCATGGTGACGAACTCCGCGCGCGTCAGCTGGCGGTTCGGCTCGAACTTTCCGCCGCCCACGCCGTTGACATAGCCGAGCTGCGCGGCGCGCTCGATGCTGGCGTAGGCCCAGTGGCTCGCGGGCACGTCGGTAAAGGTCGTGCCGCCGGAGGTGTTCTCTCCGGCCGTGCCGCTGCCGGGAGCGCCGGTCGTGCCGCCCTGCGAGGGCTGGGACGGCTGCGCCGTGCCGGAGCTGACACCGGGAACGTTCGTTGCGATGTCCGCGCCGTTCGCGTCGCTGAACACGCCGTCCTTGAGCGCGAAGCCGGTTTCGCCCGACTTGAGCACCTTGAAGGTAAACACGCCGATCGAGCCGTCGCCCTTCGCCGGTGAGGTCGCCGCCGCGGCGACGATCGCGCCGTCTGCCGCGTCAGGATTGGCGGCCGAGAGCGTACCCTTGAGCACATCGCCCACCGAGGCGCTCACGCAGGTGACGACCGTCTTGTCGAAGGCAAGCGTATACTGCGCAGCGCACAATCCCGGATTGCCGGAGATGTCCACCTTGACCGTGAACGTCTCACCCACCGCGGGCAGCGAGGCCGGTGCGTCGATCTTCAGGCTCGTCCCGGCGGCATAGGCCGGCAGGCTGAGCATAGCGATCATCAGCACCAGCAGCAGGCCGCGCCTGATGAAATTGTGTCTTTTCATTCTCTTCCTCCCCTGTTTTCAATGTTGTTCTGTTCTCCATCCGGAGAACAGAAAGGGTGTACACCCTTTGCCGTTGTATTCATTTTATTTTCCTGCCGCCGAGGCATTTGGCATCGCTTGCAGCGCCGCGCACAGCGGGGAATAATCACCGCCAGCATCCATCAGGAAAACGCGCATTTCGGTGACGTCTTCCTTTGCCGCGGCAGAAAGGGAAAGCTCTCCCACGCCTCCGGTGAGCGTCATCGTTCCCGCAGCAGACAGGCCGACCAGCCGTCCGCCCTGATACAGCGCCAGCATCGGCGTGACCGAAGAAACAGCATGCCCCGAAAAGCGCTGCATATCGGCAACGTCCACCGCGACGGTGTACCGCTTGCCCGACGTGCTCTCGTCGACCGAGCATTTCTTCTCGTCGACCACCGCCGTCACACCGCTCTGCTTTTCAATCGTGGCCGGACGGACATCCACAACGGAAATAGGCGTACTGCTCTCTCCGTAGAGTTTTACCGAGTCGAAATCAAGTTTTTTCCCATCCGTCGCGCCCGAGAACTTGATGACCATCATCTGTTGTTCATCGGCATATGGCAGCGCCGAGGCCCAGGAAACGTGAATTGTGCCGTCTGCATTCTCGATTTGATATTCTGCGATGCTCGATTCGACATCTGCTTTCATCGACGAATCAAAGCACAGATCAAAGTTTCCACCGCAGGTCACGCCCTGGCCCTGCAGCACCACAGCGACCGTCGCTGTGCCGTCATCCTGCAATGCACCGCCGACGATCCAGAGCTTCGGGTCACGGCTGGACGGGGCTGTCACGCTGATCGTGCCGTCCGTGACCGAGGTGTCCAGCGGCTGTGAATTCTCATCGTACAGCCGCACATCCGTCAGCCGGACGGCGGAGTCCGCCTGTTCTTTACTGATGGTTTGCAGCACGATGGTGCACAGATTGCCGTCTGCTATCTCCTTCGTGGAGCTGAACGCAACACTGAGCACACCATCTTTTTTCACGTTGTAGGTCATGACCGCGCCCTTAAGGCTGTCCAGCGCCTGCACCGAACGCACTTGAAAGCACTTCGGATCGTATGTAAACGTGAAACTGCCGCCCGCCGCATGCAGGCCGCCGTCCAGACGGACCGTCACGCCAACGGCCTGATGCTCTGCCGTTTCGCTGCTGCTCAGACCGAGATGCGCCGTCTTTTTCGCCACGCTGCCCGCAATCGCGCTCGCATCCACCAGCACACCATTTGCATTGTACAGCCTGAGCTGCTCGGCTGAAACAGCGCTGCCGCCCGTCGGCGTGTCGGCGGTGATTCGGAACACCAGTTTGCAGAGTACGGTGTCCTTAATCGGTTCTGCCACGCCGGTGAACGTTACGCGGACTGTGCCCTCGTCGGCGCCATTGACAACGCAGTAGATGGAAGGCACTGCCTCCGAGTTAGCCGACACAAGCTCCAGCACTTTACTGTCATAGCGAATGGTAAAGTTTCCGCTGTAAACATCGTCGCTTTTCAGTCCGACGGTCACATCGACCACCTCGCCTTTTGCGCCGCTCACGGTCGAGATCTCGACCGTGCCCGCCGCAAACACCTGCTGCGGCGCAGCGGCTGCTCCGAACAGGAGCAGCACTGCGAGCAGGCAGGATAAAACGTTCTTTTTCATCGCGAGCCCTCCGTCAGTTCAGGCTGTCGATGAGTTTTGCATCGTAACGAAGGATCTTGATCGCGTCGCCCGCATCGACGAAACCGTCTTTGTTGACGTCCGCCGCGCTTTTCTGCTCCGCCGTCAGTTCCGTAAGACCAACCGCCGAGCGCAGGCAGAGCATGGCGTCCGCCGAGTCGATGTAGCCATCGCCGTTCACGTCGCCAAGCTGCGGCGCCGCCGTCACGGTGACGGTGACCTCAGCGGAGTGGTTGCCGTCCACGCTCGTGGCATGGATCTTAGTTGTGCCGACGCTTACTGCCGTGACAATGCCCGTGCGGGAAACCGATGCAATACCCGAATCATCGCTCGTCCAGACAAGCGTTTTAACTGTCGCATCCGCCGGCGTGATAGTTGCCGTCAGCGTGGCCGTACCTCCCATCGGGATCTCATGCTTGCTCTCGGCGAACGAGACGCCGCTCACGCGCACGCGCGCGGGAAGCACCGTAACTGTAGCGCTCACATGGCGATTGCCCGCCGTGGCACTGATGATGCACGTGCCGGGGCCAACTGCCGTGACAAGGCCATTACCGGAAACCGATGCGACATCCGTGTTGCTAGATTTCCAAACGATCTTCCCTGTAAAACTTGCAGGCTGGACGGTCGCCGTCAGCTGCTCGCCCTCTTCATTCATGTAGAGCGTCAGCGAATACTTGTTCAGCTTGATCGAGCTGACCGTCTCCTGCGGCGTTTCCGCCGCTGCCGCCACGGTGATGGGAGCGCTCGTTTCCGAAACGCCGCCGACGCTCGCCGTGACCGTCGCCGTGCCGCCGCCGACCGCCGTGACCTTACCACCCAGTGAGACATAGAGCACCTTGGGGTCAGAGCTCGTCCAGGTGACGACCTTCTGCGAGTTCGTCAGCACCGCGCCGCCTGCAAGCGTATAATTCGCCGTCAGATCAGCGCTTGCGCCGAGCGGAAGCGTCTCAGGCGCACCGGAGATGGATACATCCGATGCACTCAGGCTGTCCTTTGCCAGCACGGTGACGGGGATCTCCTTTTTGACATTGGAATTCCCGTACAGGCTGACTGTCAGCGTTCCTTCTCCAGAGTTTTCTGCCGTCAGGTATCCTGTAGAATAGTCATAACTTGTACAGGATGGTGTACTGATACTATAGGTCGTATAATCGCCGCTCCGGCTCTTTGCATCATAGGCCAAACAGCGCAGATCAAGGAACAAGGATTCCCCTTCGACCATTACAATGCTATTATCCTCATAATCAATATAGAGAACTTCATCATCTGTACTGCCGATATCATAGCGCAAACGGTTGTAGCGCAATTCTCCGTTAGCATCCAGCGTCAAATATGCCGTAGTGCAGAGATAGTATTTGCCATATGCTGGAATTTTAAGCGTCCGATTTGCGCTGTAACTACTAGCTACCTCTTCTCCCGCTGCATTCAGCAATTTGACCTCATATTCACGACTACTGCCGCCAGCTGCATCGTGGTTAATCCGCACGACTTCGTCTGCTTTTCGCGTACCAATACTGAAATAATATTTTCCTTCACCGCAAAATTCTGCCCATTTACCGGCTTCAAGCGTTTGCGCTGTTTGCAGCGTACTGTTAGCGCTGGCCGACAGAACATTATACGTAATAGAGCAATTTGTATAAGGACCGCCAGATGCCTTCACATAGTAGACGCCCGCATCCAGATTCAAAACATCAGTTTGCGTACCTCCACCGCCTTTCAATCCGGTCATAGACGCCGCACTATCCCCTGCCGTTTGGAAATCCTTTTCGCGGTAAATATATACAGTTGTGCCATTCGTCCTCACAAACTGTATCCGCGTACCATCCTCCGGCACAACGATTTTGAACCAGTCCACATCGTTGGATGCACTAAGCGTATAACTGCGCAGCATCCCTTCGTAGAGCGGCGTCGCCTTCTTCCACGTGTCGTTGTTCTCCTCGTCCGTCGCGGGGAGCAGCTCGATGCCGGTCGTGCGGATGTCGGTGCTGACATAGCGGCTGTCCGCCGTCAGCTTGATGTAGTAAACGCCCGCGTCCGTCAGCTTAAAGTACAGATCGCCGAAGCCTTTTGCTTCGTCGCGCCCCCAGCTATTCGCAAATTCACTGTTCCCTTCCTTTATCCCATCTTCCATCAGGACATCCGCGCGATAAAGGAGCACATTCGTCGCCGCAGCGGAGGTCAGGTGCAGCGTCATGTCGTTCTCGGGCACAGTAAAGCAGAACCAATCTGCGTCGGTGGTGCTGGACAGCACGTGCTGGACGTTGCCGACCGGAACGCTTGCCGCAGTCTGCCAGGTGTCGTTGCTCTCGTAGGGATCATCGCCGCCCTCGTCCACGCAGATGCGCAGCGCGGAGCGGGCGTAATCCATAGATGTACGGTTCCAGTCACTGTCATAGTAGTTTTTACTGTTATTTGCCGTGGTATAGATGCGCACCTTATACAGTCCCTGCCGATCGCAGCTGAAGGTGCTGACATGGCGGATGTTGACCTGTGTTCCGGTTTTCACCGCCGTGCCGTCCGGCGCGTAGACATCATAATAGAACATATCGGAATAGTCCGTATTTAGGCCGGTAAAGCTCAGCGTGTAGAGTTTCTTCTCCTCCGCATCTGGAGCAGCCTCAAATGAGAACCAGTCCTCATCGCCGAAGCCGCCGACCATGAACGTCTCGTCCGTGCCAAGGGTCAGGCGTGTCGCCGTCTCCCTCGCGTCGTTCGGCTCGTTCTGATCACCGTCCAGAATCTGAACGCTGAGCTCTCTTGTGCAGCTTACGGGGGTAGTAACACCACTTCTCCCATAATACGCCAAACCGATATAATGCACACCCGCTTCTGCGGCGTGAAAATAAAGCGTGTCGTTGGCACTGACATACGCATACGCCGCGCATGCTCTGGTATCCAACTCCTCTGCCGGATCAAAATACAGGTTGAATCTTTCATCCTTATTGGCGTAATTATATCCGGAAACCGTCAGCGCGATATCCTGCCCCGGCTTTGTCGTAACGACCTTGAAGTAATCAATGTCACTTCCTGCAACGGTGAACTCTGTGCTCTCGCCGTCATGCAGTTCCGTAGCCGTTGCTTTCGTGTCGTTCGGCTCGTTCGTGTCGTTATCCAGCAGTGAAGCGGTAAATGAAAAGAACGCGCGAGAACTATAAGTGAAGAATTTCAGATAATACGTCCCCGCTTCGGCGGTACAGAATACATATTCTGTTGTCTCGGAATCTGGGGAATTGCCGTATGCTTTCTGCACGCCTCCCATCCTGTCGTACAACTGCGCATTGATAGCGCCACGCTGACCCGATATATCCAGAGCAATGTACTGATTCGCCTTTGTTGTCGTAATCGCAAAGAAATCAATATCATCACCGAACAGCACAGCATCCACCTGCTTGTCCGGTTCGATCGGCGTAGCCGTTTCGATTGTATCGTTCGGCTCATGCTCATCATTGTCGTACAACGTAATAGTGAAGGTCACCGTTGTCTGTGTCTGCGCACTAATGCTGAGATAATACGTCCCATTCGCATCTGCCACCCACGACTCGCCAATCATCGTGTCCCCATTAGCTTTGTAGACCCACGTTGACACGCCGTTATACCTTTTATCCAGTTCAACACCGATCTGCTGCCCAACCTTCACGTCTGGAATTGCGTAGTAGTTCTTCCCGGTGTTCAGCGTGGTCGTCACCGGCACGCCGACGGGAACGCTCTGCGCATCCTCTATGGTCGTGCTGCCCGCCACCGTTGTTGTCGTCGTTTCCTCCGCCTGCGCGGACGGAGTAAGCGGGCAAAGTCCCAGCAGCAGACACAGCGTCAGTATCGCTGCAAGGAATCTTCTGTGCTTCTTTTCCACTGATTTCATCCCCCAAACTTAAAATATTTGCGCATTCGTAATTTAAGTATAGAGATATTTTGGGGCAAAACAATATGCTGGTTGGTAAGTATCGGAAGAAAATTTTCAAAAATTTTTCACGCGATTCAGAGGAATCTGAACGGTGTTCTTTCTCAAAACACATCGACAAATACTTAAATCGTGCTGAACAAGCTTGTTTCTCTAAAGCGGCAACAAAAAAGCGGCTGCATAAGCAGCCGCTTCTTTATGATATTTTTTGAAAAGAGAACTCCGGAAAACCGCAGTTTTCCGGAGTTTCGATGACAAAATTAGCGCTTGGAGAACTGAGGCGCGCGACGAGCTGCTTTGAGACCGTACTGCGCGAGTTTTTGAGCTGTTTTCCCTTGATATTCCGGGCTTTTCCGGCTTTCTGCCTCTCAGTTATCCGGTGTGCGGACCATAAAAAACGGCCTTTTTTCATTCAGCGATAGCCTGATGAAACGCACCATTTACTACCCCAAACAACTCCTCTGGTTTATTATACTTCACTTTTGCATAGATGTCCATAGTTGTTTTGCTGTTTTCGTGTCCGGCAAGGTATTGTACTGTCTTTGGATCAACGCCCGCATAGAGAAGATTGGTGATGTAAGTGTGCCGCAGCTGATGAGGTGTCACATCAAAGTCCAGCGTATATTTGATTTGGGGTTGATTCTTCTGGGTCATACCCAGCGTTGGAGTAACCGTATATTTGATACTCTCCCCATTTACATACTTATAATAGTTCCGGGGCTTAGTGGAGCGGACAACGACATACTGCCACACTCTTTGGAACTGCGAGGCAGCCAGTGGCTCTCCTTTGCTGTCAGCGATCACATAATCTGATATGGAATTTTCTTTCGTTTCTCTCAGACAATCCACCAAACACTTCGGTATCGGAATATCCCTTTTTGCCGCCGGAGTCTTTAGCACCGTAGAAACCACGGGTCTGTTATGCTCTGTACGCCATGCCCGCCTCACCGATAGATAAGGTGTATCCTCGTCCAGAAATACACAATCCCATTGCAGTGCAAGAATTTCTTCCCGACGCAGACCGGAATACAAACCGAGCATAATAAACAAATATGGAGGAAGCCCCTTGACTGTATCCAGAAGCACGGCTACCTGCTGATCTGTCAATGCCTCCTTCTTTTTTGTCGGTTTTCCGCCTTTACCGGATATTCCCGCACAGGGATTGTGTTCAAGAATTTGGTTTCTCTCTGCCGCATAAAAAATGCACTTGAGCAGCATATTGACCTTATTGTATAAGCCTTCTGATTTCTTTGACAATGGAACAAGAGCCAGCCGAATATCGTCAGCAGTCACTTCTTCCATATACATCTCTCCCAGGGGTTTGATGATATAGTTTGTCATATCCCTCGTATAACCTCTGAGTGTAGACGCAGACACCTTTGCCGACTGCATCAGCAGCCACTTCTCGCCATACTCGGCTACTGTCGGGTGCTGCCGGTGAAAGATAATTTCTTCCACCTGCTTCCGGGCCTCTAACTGCTTCTCATACAATTCTTCACAAGTAGCGGCATACAAACTCAACTCTTTGCCATCTGCATCCGTAATCCTGGTTCTGTAATACTGGATTCCTTTCAATGTAATGGTCCCATACTTCGGGATCTGTGCTTTCTTTTTTGCCATCTTTGATCGTCCTTTCTTGATAATGTGTAGTCTCCGTATCTACACTCTCTTTTTATCAGAAAGCCTCGATTTAATCAAAGATACGGCTGATGCAAAACAAAGAGCGAGACATCCTTGCCTCGCTCCTGCTTTACTTCCTATTTTATTATTACTGTGCTGCGTCCCAGCTTGCAAACGCGCAGCTCATTGATCTGACCAGCTCATCTGGTCGGTTGTACTTAACCTTCGCATAAATGTCCATGGTAATCTTGCTGCTTTCATGGCCTGCCAAGTATTGAACCGTTTTGGGATCTACCGACGCATGAATAAGGTTGGTGATGTAAGTATGCCGCAGCTGATGGGGTGTTACCTCAAAGTCCAGGCTGTAAACCACTTTTCCGTTATGAGCGGCCTTTTCTCCCAAGACAGGTGTGACAGTATGCTTTACTCTTTTTCCATCTTCATACCGATAATAGCTCCGCTCCTTGACCGTCCTCGTAACAATATACTGCCAAAGTCGCTTAAACTGCGTGTAGGACAGCGGTTCGCCGTCCCGGTTTGAAACCACATACTCCGAAGTCGATGTTTCCTTTGCTGCTTTCAAACACTCAGCCAAGCAAACAGGAAGGGGGATATTTCTCTCCGCAGCCTTGGTTTTCAATTCATCCGAAATCACCGGTCTGTTGTGTTCTGTATGCCATGCCCGCCTTACCGTCAGATATGGAGTATCCGTATCCAGATATACTGAATCCCATTGCAGAGCAAGAATTTCTTCCCGGCGCAGACCCGCATACAAACCGATCATGACAAAGACATAAGGCGGCAAATTTCGGATAGCATCCAAAAGGCGCTCTGCCTGTTCATCTGTCAAAGCCTGACGATCCTCTTGTGGAACACCGCCACCTTTTGTTGTCAGATAAATCGTTGGGTTATGGTCAATAATCCTGCTTTCCATCGCTGCGCGAAAGATAGACTTGTAAAGGATTACCACAGATTTATAAACCGATGCAGATTTTTTGGAAACCGGAACAAGGGCAAGCTGAATATCATCCAGGCTAACCTCACCCATCCGTTTATCTCCCAATTCCGCTATAATATGCCGCCTGACCTTTGAGGTGTAATCCGTCAAAGTAGTAGCTCGTACATGAACCGACTGCATCAGCAGCCACTTTTCACAATACTCTGCAACTGTGGGCGTTTTCCGATGAAAAGTGGCATTCTCAATCTGTTCCAACGCAAGCGTTTCTTTGTTGTATAGTTCTTCAGGTGTTTTTGCGTAGATAGCTACGAGCTTACCATTCGCGTCTTTGATTCTGGTCCTATAATATAGGACACCTCTTTTCATAACTGTGCCATATTGGGGAAGCATTATTTTTCTATTTGCCAATTCCTCCACCTCCTAAAAAAGATCTCCAGCGCTGTACCTTTGTTTTATCAAACATCTCTGATTCCATCAAGGATACGGACTGGCTCACGATCTTCCGCTTCGAGGCTTACGGTAAGTTGTGCTTCTCTCAACAGGCTTTGCCCTGTGCGTACATTTTGCGATATACTCCTGGAGACCCGCCGCAGTAAAATACACACAGCCATTCTGAACATACTGCACATAAGAGATCAAGCCGTTGTTACGGGCGGCATCCAGCGTTGCTATGCTGATTCCTAAGATTTCAGCAGCTTCTTTTCGTGTAATGAGTTTTTCCATAGACCATATTCCCTCCAATCTGTCAAGGTTATCATCGTGCTTTCAAAATCACATGAATACGCTGGCAGCCGAAACTGCCAGCGCATGGTATCTGATTTTGAATAGAAAACGGCCACCTAAGAAAGTAATCGCTTCCTATTTCAATGTGACTCAATTCTCGCCACATTTGCCACGCAACCCTGACGATGGGAACATAGCAGGTCTCCGCTGGCGCGGTTGTCATAACTCCGCAGCGTCGTTTTACTCGTGCGCCGCAGGGTTCCCCCCAAGTCTTTAGGAGGCCGTGAGGAAGTATCTTTAAGCCCCCGTGCAGTCCTCGCGCCGGATCTGCCACCATCCGTTTTGTGGAATCGTAGATCGCTCCAAAGCAGCTTTGCTCATCACCTCCCTGGCTGCTCTATCTTCGCGGCGTTCCACACTCGCTCGTACACGGGTTATGTACCTGTTATGCTGTCTATGAAATTGTCAAAGTGCTGTTGAAGGGGGAAAACTTGTCCTTCTTATTAACTCTGACAAAAAGAGCAAGAAACGAGCGCACCAAACGAAACTTTTTCAAAAATACTTTGCCAGCTGCTTCAGACCGCGCCGGATACTGTCACGGACACGGCTTGGGTCTACCCCCTCCGCTGCGGCGATCTCACTCACGCACATACCCAGGTAATACCGGGCATAAATCCGCTTGGCCTGCTTCTCCGGCAAAGCCATCACAGCGGCATAGAGCTGCTCCCGCAGCTGCTTTTCTTCCAGAAGCATTTCCGGTGTCTGGGGCTTTAACAGGATCGCATTTTCAATGCCGTTGTCACAGTTCAGGGAGTAATGCGCTTTATAGCGATACATCCTCCGGTCATAGGCAGCTTCTGCACGCTCGGCAGCTCGGATCGTCTCCAGAACATCTTCGGTTACTTCTACAAAGTGATCGTTTTTGTAAACATCGGGATATAAGTCCCTAAGATTGACTTTCTTCATTATGTACCTCCATTTCGATTCACGGGCGATTGACGAGTGAATCGAAAGGAGGCGGGGATCGGCATCGACATACTTCGGGAGGTTTCCCGAAAAATCGACAACAAAAAGCGCCAGCTCCCCGCAATAGGAAACTGGCGCAACAAAAATGACTATGATTCTTCTGTTTTAGTTGGAATGATAATACCGATAGGTAATCATACCTCCCCGAAGGAGGGGCAAGGCTTTTTTTAATTGGTGCAGCTCATGGGTACTATGAATAACGAAAATTGACATGGCGGTATCCTCCTAAATACCGCCCTCCTGATCGCATGAGCATCGTCGGAAAAGCAAAAAGAAACGGCGGCTCTGATTTTTCTCAAAGCCGCCGCTTCATAGGCGCGTGGAAATGTGTCTGCTGTACGACGGCTTTTTTCTTTTGCCGTCGTGCGGCAGAATGTTATTCAATATTCAATTCAATGTTTCCAGTAAAGTCCTCACACCCGGCAGATATAGATAAAACTTATATTAGTTACGACTTGTTGGATTGTTCTTTCTCATCTGCCACACATTTAATAATGTGTGCTTTTTGCTCCGATGAAAATCGAATGGTATTCATCGCCCGTGTATATGCTTCTGCTTCTTTGCTTTTCTGAATTGCCTTTAGCATAATGTGACGCTGGGCACACTCGTTTACATGGGGATCGTGAGTGACAACAACAATCGTTTTTCCTTGATAGTTCAGCTCTTGCAAAATCTCCAGCACATAATCTCTATTACATTCATCAAGGCTGCCGGTTGGTTCATCCGCAAAAATAATTTGTGGTGACTTAGCAATCACTTTTGCTAACGCCACACGCTGTTGTTCACCACCGCTTAATGTATAAACTTTTCGTTTCTCATATCCCTGCAAACCAACTTGCTCCAATGCGTCAGCAATCAGACGACGCTCTTTCTTCTTGCTAATAGATTTGAAATGAGTTGCTATCCGCATATTGTTTTCTACGGTTTCTGTATCAATTAAACCGTAGTTTTGAAATAAATAAGAAATATGGCGGCGGCGCAGATTAACTGCTGTACGGGAAGAAAAGGCCGGGTTCTTCTGACCACATAGGACGACAGTTCCGCTATCTGGGCGATCAAGCAAACCCATCATATTCAGCAGAGTTGTTTTTCCAGCACCGCTTTCTCCCATAATGGAAAGAAATTCTCCTCGCTCTATTTTCAAAGAGAAATTTTCAAACAAAGTCTTTTCTCCGAACCTTTTGCAAATATTTGACAAAATAATGTCTGCCATATCATTCAGCTCCTTTCACTATTTGATAAAGGTTATTTTGGGTATATCCTCGGCTAACGCTCAAAGTGATTGCCAGTTCTCCGATAAATGCTACCAGCAGAAGTAAATAGTTTAATGATACTTGCATTGTCATACTCACAAATCGCAAACCTACCACGACAACTACATAATAGATAACCGTTACAATCAAATGATTCCGGATGCAGTGGAACATAGAATACCCTTCTATCAAACAACAGGCAATCTTATTTTTATAGTTTTCGCAATACA
>ENA-UEYD01000721-UEYD01000721.1-human-gut-metagenome-genome-assembly--contig:-NODE-721-length-29628-cov-62.607627_pt1 | contig 29628 bp, 46 predicted proteins | sample MGYA00242907_ERZ507875 | MGnify/ENA primary metagenome ERZ507875 (study PRJEB26167, sample SAMN06115506) | human gut metagenome | host: Homo sapiens | place: China:Shandong | collected 2015-08-07...
GCAGATGATGTTGAGTTCGAAGCTGAGTTCGTCGTAGCTGCCGTTGGGTACTTTGATGGTGCCGGATTGGCTGGCGATTTCGGTGGTGCTTGGGGTGAGGGTGATGGTGCCTACTTCGTCTTGGATGTAGTCGGGTGGGATGATCATGTCGTCGATGTAGACGGTTTTCTTGCCGATGAGTGGATATGATGCCATTTTTTTGGTCCTTTCGAGGGGTTGTTGGCTGTGTTTATTTTACAGTGTGGTGGGGTCGAGCTTGTAGTCGATTTGGAAGCGGATGCTTTTTACCCAGTGTCCTTCGTGGTCGATGGCGTCTAGGTCGATGGCTGTTGCGGGGTGGGTGCGGATTGACTGGTAGGTGATGTTGGTGATTGGTTGGCATGTGAGTTGGCAGTAGTGGGGGAGTTTGTTGTTGATGTAGTGGAGTAGTTGGAGCATGAGGCGGCCTTGGGTGAGTACGTCGTTGTATCGGCTGCTGATGGTGATTTGGTCGGTGTAGAGGTCGCCGTTGATGTCGACGGTGTTGGTGTTGACCCATATGCCTTCTTGGTTGGTGACGGTGCCGGTGTCGAGTACGGGGCTGGTGCCGAAGAAGAGGTTTTGGCCGTAGGTGCCGTAGCCTTCGTTTTGGAGGGTCATACATATTGCGAGGTCTATCATGGGGTGTCCTTAGAGGTTGAAGTAGGTTTTGATTTTGTTGTTTGCGGTGGTGGCGGCGCGTTCTAGGTAGCGTGTGGTGTTGGGGTGGAGGTGGTTGGTGTGTTCTCGGATGCGGGCGTAGGGTACGCGGTTGTTTCCGAATGTGATGCGCCAGTGGAGGGTGTTGGTTTGTTGGAAGCGGCCGCTGTTGCGTAGTGCTCCGGTTTTGACTGGCGCGTTTTGGCGGGCTAGGCGGAGTATGTCGGTCATCATGCGTACGCCGCCTTTGTTGAGTTGTTGGGTGGAGAGTTTGCGGACCCATGATGCGGATGTTTTGATTTGGTAGCTCATAGGCTGTTTCTTCCGTAGGGGTGGGCTGTGATGGTGATGAATTGGGTGGTACCGGTGTCCATGTCGTCTCCTCTGCTGGCTTGTTCGATTTGGTAGGTGCGGCCGTTGCTGAGTTGGAGTATGAGGTCCGGCCATGTTTCCATATCTTCCTTGAGGTTTTCGGGGAGTGTGTCTGGTTGGAGGTGGAAGCGGCGGGTGGTGATACGGCTTGCGTATTCGGTGGGCTGGTTGGTTTGCGTGGAGTGTTTGATGATGACGTTCAGGTTGGCGAGTTTGATGTTGTCGAGGCCGGGTGCCGTGTATTTCCAAAGGGTGGCTGGTTGGGTTTGGTTGGGGAAGAGTTGGAATGGGTCACATGATGGCATAATCGTTGCCTCCTAGGTCTTGTTCGTTCATCCACCATGGTAGGTCGTGGTGGGGGGTTGGCATGCTGAGGAGGCATCCACTGTTGGTGGCGTGGCGGACGCTCCACTGGTTGATTAGGGTGTGGTATGGGGTGAGGGCGCGTTCGAGTGTGGTTTGTGTGCTGGTGGCGTAGGTGACGCTTACGTCTTCGATGCTTTTTGAGGTGATGTGGTCGGTTTGGTCGGCCATTGACTGGTCGGCTTGGATGATTGCTGTGAGAATGTTGGTGAGTGGTTTGGGGAGGCGTGCGAATCCGCTTCTGCCGCTGATGATGATTTTTGTGCCGGCTGGGTATGTGTTGGTGAGGGTTATGGTGTTGGTGTATTTGGTGGATGGGGTTAGTCCGTCGTCTTGGTCGTAGTCGACTTTGTAGTCGGGGTTGGTGCCGTCCATTGTTTTGAGTGACCATATTTCCGAATACCATGATGGGAGGTGGAGGGTTTGGCCGTCGTTGCCTACGATGCCTGTTTTGCCTGTCATGGATTGGTTTAGCGTGTTCATGCAGAGTATGTTGGTTAGGTCTGCGAGTGCGGCGTCTTTCCATTTGTTGTAGGTGTCGGTGCCGACTTGGGTTTGGATGCTGTCGTCGATTATCATTTTTCCTCCAAAAAGTAGGGGTCCTACCGTTAATTGTAGCGGTAGGACCCTTATCCTAATGGCGTTTTGTCGGGGTTAGGCTTCGGCCATGAGTCCGGCAGTGACGAGGGCTTTCACGATGTCCGCGATGCTTCCGGTGTCCGGGTTGACGTGTGAGGCCTTGGTGAATGTCGCGGCGGGACCTGCGGGGCCTGCGGGGCCTCGAGCGCCTGCGGGACCTGCGGGACCTGCGGGGCCTTGAACGCCTGCGGGACCTGCGGGACCTGCGGGGCCTCGAGCGCCTGCGGGACCTGCGGGACCTGCGGGGCCTTGAACGCCTGCGGGACCTGCGGGGCCTGCGGGGCCTGCGGGGCCCTGGCCGATCGTCACGGGCCGGCCCGCTTCGTCCACGAAGTTGACAACCTTCACAGCGTTCAGGATGCCCTCGGGCAAGGCCTTACCGCCGATTCTGGCGTACATTTCAGTGTTCGTCATGCCTACTCCTTTCAGGCCTTCGGCTTGATGACCACTGCGGACTTCTCAGCGTCCAGACCGCCGCCAGCGTAGATCTCCTGGAGGTATTCGTTGGTGTTGGTCTGGAGTGCGAAGTTCGTGAACGCTTCGACGGAAGTGTCGCCGACGAGAGCGTAGTGGGAAGCGGACACGACCACGCCAGCCACCTTCTTGTCGTCTTCCGCGGTCCACCATTCCGGGGTGATGATCTGGGAGACGCCGAGAGCGCGGGCGAGAGTGTCGTCACCGCCGAGAGCGATGAAGCTGTTGCCGTTCGCGTCGGCGCTCATGAGCAAGTCGGCTACCGTGTCAGCATTGCAGACGAGGACCTTGTTGCCCTGTGCGCGGACCATGTGGGAAGCCTTCACGAAGCCCATGAGCGGGGTTTCCTCGCCGAGCGTGTAGGAGCGGGCGAACTTGTTTCCAGCCCACTCCGACTTGGTGTCGGCCGCGTCGGTGGTGATAGCACGGAAGTGGGCCATGTCTTCGTAGCCGCCGAGCACGACCTGACGTTCGATGGTCTGGACGATGTAGTTCGGCAGTTCGGAGAGAATGTAGCGGAGCAGTGCGCCCGGCTTCTGCGTACGGCGGATGTCACCCTTGTTCAGGGTGATGTACTTGTACACGTAGTCCGCGGTCAGTTCACGCTTGACGAAACTGGTGAGCTGTTCCTTCTTCTTGGTGCCGTAGTCGCCGACCGGATAGCCGTGGGCGCGGGTATCTTCGGTCAGGCCGAGAATGTTACCGCCGATGGTGAGACGGTCCATGCCGGTCTTGCGGAAGAGGTTCCACAAGCCGCTACCGCGCGTGTTGAGCGCGTCGGAGATGGTGGTGATGGCTTCGGTCGGGACGAACTTGTCCACGTCGGTCTTGCCTACGCCAAAGGAAGCGGTGCCGGCCATGTTGCGGGACACGGTGTCGGTCCACTCCTTGTGGAATGCTTCGACGCCCTTGTTGTCGTTATCGACGAGGGTGCGTTCGAAAGCTGCCATGGCTTCCGGGGAGTCGAGCCACGTTTCACGAGTGTGGGAGAAAGAGGCAATGTCGGACTGTTTGGCAGTGCGGTTGCTCTTGTTGATGATGACGAGCGGACGCTTGTTAGCGGACTGGACGGGTTCTTCCGGAGCGTTCTGTCCCTGACCGTTCGGGGTGTCGGTCTGGTCGTCGATGGCGTCCTTGATGTCCGCTACCGCGTCGGTCATAATGTCGGTGACGGACGCGGTGAGGTTTGCGGCTTCGTCCGGGTCGAGCTTGAACTGGGCGACGGTGCGGGCCAGCTTGGTCATGAGTTCGTTGTCCATGGTGTCTCCTTTTCGGTTGTTGATTGAGGTGAATGAGGCTCGGGGGTCGGCTCCACGGTAGACGACGCTGATTTCGACCAGTTCGCTGTCGTGGATGATGCCGTCTTTGCCGGGCTGTTTGTTGAATTCAACGGTGATGCTGAAACTGTTGGTGAGGCATCCGTCTGCCGCTAGCTGGCGGACGCGTTCTCCGTTGTCGACTTCGCTGAGTCTGGCTTCGGCCATGAGACCGGCATCGGTCATCCAGAGGCGGGTGATGGTGCCGGCTTGAGCTTCGACTGATGGCATGTGGTCGATGAGGAGGGGGAGTGAGAGCCTGTCGGATTTATCGAGGTCTGACACGAGTTTCAGGGTCCCGTCGGTGAGTGGGGCTTTGAGTGTGTCGAGGTCTACTGTGAGTCCGCCGCACATTACTTTGCCGGAGTTGGCGAGGAATGTGAGGGTACGGCCTTCGGTTTTAGCGTTACCGCTACTGTGGGTGAAGCTCTTTCGAGTGGTCATGTCACCCTTTCATCCGGTGGTAGTGATGTTGTTGTGAACGTCCTTTGGGGGCTTGTGTTCAAGTCCCCATAATAGCATGATGTGATATTCCAATAGGCTTCGGCAGTTTGGGCATTTGAGCGTGATGTCGGTGTCACGCGTGCATGAGCCGAGGTAGCGTCCGCATTTCTTGCAGTGGATGTCGTATTCCATGGGCTAGTCCTCCACGACTTCGTAGTCTTCGTAGCATCGGCAGTTCGGATGCCCGTTCGGCGTGTTCATGTCTTCGAAACTGTTGACGTATGTATGGTCTCCGACTTCGACGCTTGCACCGTAATCCAGGTATGAGCTGTCAAGGCCGACGGTAGCGCCATCCATATGCTTGCAGAAGTCGCATGTGGTCGCATCGCCGCTGGATCGCCATACTTTCTTCAGTCGGACGCCCAGTGTTTCGCTCATGTTTTTCGCACTGTACAAGCTTCCGATCCGTTGGGCTTGGACGGTTTCGCAGCGGGCGATGAGTTCGGCGTGCTCATTGCCGAGGCGTGCGAGCTCGTCGTGCAAACGTCTTGCGTCCCATTGTTCACTGTCTGCCCGGGTAAGGATGTCGAGTGTTTTCGCGGTGATGGTCTTGGAGGTCGTGTCGGCGATGGATTCCAAGTGGTCGAGGTATGCGGTCTTCACGTTTGATGGGAGGCTGGCCCAGTTGTAGAGGGTTTGCCAGTCGGTTTGCGCGTAGCCTTGCACTTCGACTGCGATGGGGTTGTTTGGGTGGGTTTCGGCCCATGCGGTGATGACTTGTTCGAGTTTCGTGCCGGTTTTGCGTGCGTAGTCGGCTAGGTGTTTCATGAGGTCGTCTTCCACGTCGTTGATCCATTGGTCGCCGATGGTTTTGAGGTCGTCGTGGAGGCTGTTTTGGGAGCGTTTTGCTAGTCCGATGACGCGGTTGACGTAGGTTCGTGTGGCGGTTAGTAGGTGTGTTTCGGTTGGTGTGTCGTTGGCTGGTTTGGCGGCTTTCGTGGTGTTTCTCGCGGATGGGAGGAGGGGCGTGTCGTGGGTGTTCGGGTGGAGGTTGAGTCGTCGGTATGCGTCGGGGAGGTTGAGTGCTTCTGCTGCGCTTTCGACCGATGCTCCCATGTTGACGAGTTGGATGAGGTTGTTGATGCGGATTTGTTGGGTTTCCGCCTGTATTTTTTCGACTTCGGTTTGTGAGGGGAGGTCGAGGGTGAATGTGATGCCGTAGCCTAGGCCGCCGGTGATGCGGTCGAGTTCGAATTGCCATTTGTCCCAGACTGTCATGCAGAGGGGTTTGAGGGTGTTTTCGATGAATGCGCGTTCGGCCATTTCGGCGTTGGCGTAGGTTTGGCCGTTGTCGATGCCTCGGATGATGTCGGGGACGGCGAGTGCGTTGGCTAGACGGTTGTTGACTACGTCGTTGACTGTTTGTAGGTCCAGTGAGTCGTTGGAGTTCTGGAATGGGACCCATACTAGTTTGCTGGTTTGGCTGGGCTTGTGGGTTAGTGGGTCGACGGGGATCATGTTGTAGGCGATGCCGTTGTTGTTGCCGGCTCCGCGGAATGTTTCTTCGAGGCGTGCACGGTTGCGTTGGAAGTCTTCGGCGTTTTCGGAGACGATGCCGAGCATGCCTGCTGGGACGGCGTTGTTGCCGAAGAATCCGCGCTCGTAGTCGGCGATCATGTCGTCGACGTTGGCCCATTTTTTGATGGTCATGGCGGGGCTGATGCCTCGCGTGGGGTCGTTGGGGTGGCGGCTGTATGAAAGCGCGATGGTTTCGTTGCGGGTGAATTCGTATTGGCGGGCTCCGTCGCCGAGGTTCATGGTTACGCGGTGGTACCAGTCGGAGCGGGTGTCGTTGTAGACGCGGCTGTTTGCCGGGAGGAGGGTGTAGCCGGTGATGTTGTCCGGGGTGATGGTGCCGCCAGGGCCTTCCGTCGTCCAGATGAGAATGTCCACGTGGGATTGGGTGAGCATGCCTGAGGCGATGAGTTTGAGGAATTCTAGGCAGCTGTATGTGTCGTTGGGGGCGTATAGGGCGTTTAACGCGGCTGGGGTGGGGTTGAGGCGACGGCCGTCCGAGGTGACGGCGTAGGGGATGACGGTGCTGAAACGTTGTGCGATGGCGTTCACGTACGGGAAGATGTTGTCGTACGTGTCGTGCATCGGGATGTTGTTGCCGCCGATTGTCTGCCAGGTGTTGCCTCCGGCTGGCGTCGGTGTCGTGTGGGGAGCGTTGGTGCGGCTGAATGCGTTCGCGAAGCCTGAACGTAGGTTGCTGAGAATGGTCAATTTGCCTCGTTTCGGTATGTAATGTTCTATCGCACCATTCTACCGTCTACGGGTTGCTGGATGGTTAGCAGACCATGACATCCCATGATGGAAGTTGCGGGGGTTCGTAGCATGCGAGGAGAACGCTGTCGGCGAGGTCAGGGCTGCCGAGGTTCATGGCGTCCTTGTAGTCTTGCTTGCTTTCGATTTGCCGTTGGTTACGGCTGGTTATCTGCCATTTGCGTGTGGTGAGTTCGGCCGTGAGCTTGGCTAGGTCGGAGAGCTGGGGGTTGATGCTGAGTTGGGGGAGCATGGTGGCGAAATCAAACCATAGTTCGGAAGCGACGTTCGGGTATTGGGGGTCTTTCGGTTTCCCGGCGTAGTTGATGCCGGTGGCGGGTAGTCCCCATGATTTGAGGAGGTCTGTGAGGCCTCCGCCTACGCCGGTGTCGTCGATGCGGATGTCGATCGGCTGGTATTGGGATGCGCGGAGTCTGATTCTTTCGGCGGTGTCGACGATGCTTGAGTGGGTCCATGATTCGAGTGTTTCGATGTGGTTGCCTTTTTTGATGGTGAGTGCGGTACGGTCGTTGCCGTATCGTGCTACGTCGATACCGAATGTTACCGGGCCGTTTTCTGGGGCACGGTGGATGGCTTCGTTGAGCATGTCATCGCTAATGAGCTGGTTGTCGGTGTCCGAATAGGGGAGTCCTAGCCAGATGTGGCCGAAGTCGGCGGTTTTCCGGTCGGCTTCGATCATGGAGAGCACGTCGGGGCTGAGGAGTCTTTCCACGTCCTTGAATGTGGTGTGCCAATGGCATGTCTGCCTGTGACGTTCCTCCGAATCTGTGGTGATGAAGTATGTCCAGACGGTGTCGTGGCTCGTTCGTGGATTCCATGTGAAGATCAGCGTGGAATTGGTTTTGCGGATGGTCGGGATGAGCGTGGTCAGGCTTTCCTTGCCGACTGTCTGTGCTTCCTCGACCCAGCATACGTCGATGCCTTCGATGCTTTTGATGCTTTCGAAATTGTTGTGCAGGCCGCGGAAGATGAAAGTGCTGCCGTTGATGTGGCTGATGCTGTCGCGGGTGATTTCGAAGCCTTGCAAACCGAATTTCCGGATGGTGCCCACAAGAAGCTTATGTACGGAGTCTGCGATGCTGTTCTGGAATTCTCGTGCACATAGGACGGTGATGGGCTGACTGGCGGCACGGAGTATGAGGCTTTGCGCGACGGCGGTGCTTTTGCCGGATGCTCTGCCGCCGGAGTAGCAGTAATAGCGATATGGTGGCGTCTCCGTGTGGAGCCACCACCATAAATCGCGGTATGGTCTTGCTATCTGCATGGGTCCAGTCTATGTGCTTACTGGTCGTCCTTGTTGTTTCCGGGGTTGTCGTCGAAGACTTCGAGTGTGATATGCGGCGGCTCGTAGCCGGTGACCGATATGTCGGTGGACTGGCGGGCCTTGCCGTCCAGCCTGTCGATGTAATCGGCCGCGACCTTCGGATCCTTGGAAGCGTTGAGAATGTGTCTGATGGCGATTTTCTGCACCATGGTGAGGTTCGGATCCTTTATTTTTTCGTTGAATTCTTCGGCGGTGAGCTTACTGAATTCGCGGATCCAGCGGGTCGGGCTGGTGTCTTTGGTCCATGAGCCTCGGTCTTGGGGGCGGTCTTGGAAGCCGCCTTTACCTGTTGGATTGCATGCTCCGCTGACGATGCGGCCGTGTGCGTCTCGTACTACTGCTTCTGTCATAGATCCTATTATACGGGGATAAAAATGCCCCTCCGGGGTTTGGAGGGGCGTTGCCTGTCAGGAGAGTAGGAAGACGATCAGGAGCTTCATTAGAGCTATTGCGCCTGTTATGCCGAGAACCGTGCCGGCCGTGATGAGGGCGTAGGCGGCGATGGTGCCTATCTTGTAGCTGAGGGGATGCTTTTTCGGGTTCATTGTGTTCCTTTCTGTCACCATTCATCGGCGTAGGACTGTGTGGGCTGGTTGATGTTGCCCCATGGGTCCTGTGTTGTGGTCGGTGTTGCTGCGGGTGCCGGCTGCTGTGGCGTGAACTGCGGGGCTTTGGCTTTTTTGAGGGCTAGGTTGATGGTCGCGTAGTTGATGGTGAAGTCGGTGCGTGGCTGGCCGTTGTGGTCGGTGCCTGTGGCCCATTTCAGATCGCCTTCGACGCGTACCGGCGTGCCTTTGTGGAGGGTTTGGATGTAGGTGGCTGCGAGGCGCTGGTCGTATTCGAAGATCGTTGCGAACATGGTGTCGTGGTTTACCCACTGTCCGGTCTGCTTGTCTTTGTGGCTTCCGTTGGCGGCTACTTTGAGGAGGAGGTATGGTGTTCCGTTCTTGGTTTGTTTGGGTTCGGGGTCTGCGACGAGGCGGGCGGAGGGAAGTACGATATGTGGATCGTTCATTGGAATGTTGTCCTTTCTTTTTTTGGTTAGTGGGTGGTTGTTCCGAGGGTTTCGTTTAGACGGGTTTCGCCGAGACGCGTGTGGAGGAGGGCCAGGCCCTTTCTCGTGATGCGTACGGTCGGGGGGAAAGCGAATTTCGTGCCGTCCGCTTTGGTGCCATGCTTTGTGGACATGACCATTACGAGGTGTCCGGCCGTGCAGTGTTTCGCGGTGGCATGCCATGAGCCGTTGTGCTTGTAGATCCAGCCGTTGGCTGCCATCCATTCGCGCAACTGCTTTTCGCTGACTGGAGTACCGGAGTTGGATAGAACCTTCGCGGCTTCGCGGACGAGCAGTCGGTCTTCCACATCGGTGAAAGCGTCGAGGGCCTTGGCTTTCGGTTCCAGTGCCTTGACCTTTTCCTGTTCTTCCTTCAGTTTGGTTGCGAGTTGGATAAGGAAGTCCGGGCTGGTGAGGGCTTTGTCGAGGGTCTGCTGGGTCATGTATGCGCCATGCTTGCGGACGGTTGGCAACACCTCGTGAGTGACCCAACGCTTGAACTCCTTGGCTTCCGACTTGCGGGATTTTAAGACGAGGCCATAGAGTCCGGCTTCAGAGATAATCAGCGGTGATTTTCCGCCGTTCTGAGCAATGTCTATACTATAGTCATTGCTTAATTTGCTGATCTCATCCGAGTCCAGGATCGTACGGAGATTGTTCGTTCGGATTTCTAGGATAGCGCATACGTCTTTGGCGACGAACCATGGGTCGCCGTTCTCATCTGTCAGGGTACGCAATGGTGCAGCGTTGAAGTCGAAAGTTTGGATTTCGGCATCCATTTTGGTTGTCTTTCTTTTATCGGTTATGGCTTATTTGTTGAGGGGGGTAGGCGGCTCGCGTCTACCCCCCCCGTGCGGTGGATTGTGTTTTTACTCGTCGGCTTCGGTGTCGTTCTTGGCGGGGATTACGTCTGGGTCAAGGAAGTAGCATCTGCCGACTTTGACTGCGTGGAGTCGTCCTTCGCGGATGAAGCGGCGGACGGTCTGAATGTTGAGCTTCCAGCGGGAAGCGTATTCGGGAACTGTTGCGGTGTAATTTTTAGCGTTCATAGGTCTTATGATACAACACGTCGAGTATTCTTGCAATCTGTTTCGCGTAGGTGTGTTGCTGGTAACGATGACATAAGGCGGTGTTTCGGATATAAAAAAATGCTCAACCGGGGGAGAGGGAACTAGAACCCGGTTGAGCAGTCAGCTGTCAAGAGTACACAATGAAGTGCAAGACTCACTATAGCGCCGTCTTCGCTGTATTGCAATCGGTGTGTGGATGGTCTGTCGTCCGTTCGGCGTGTCGCGAGAGTGATCATGATATTGTGTGTATATCAAACAACGTAGGACATGAAAATCCTGCAACCTAGAAAGGAATAAGAAAATGGCCGAACAGAACAACAACAACAACAACAACAACAACAACGAGAACGTCCAGCCGCAGGCCGCACCGCAGCCGATCATCATCAACAACGTGACGAGCACGCAGCCGGACGACAGCGGCAAGAAGAAGGCCCCCGGGTTCCTCAAGGTCCTCGTCTATTCCGTCTTCACGTGCGGAATCTACTTCTTCTACTGGCTCGTCAAGAGCATTAACGGCGGATACCGCAAGCGCTGACACTGACTCAAGATAAGACAATCCCCGTCCCTGGTCTTTCGACCGGAGGCGGGGATTATTATTATTCAAAGGAAAACAGTCGGGGCGGGAAACCAATAAAACGCCCCGACACTCATAATACTACCACAAAAGGAGGCGCTAAATGGAAATCATGCTGGACAACGGAGCGTACACGCCGTCACGAGGCCACGAGACCGACGCGGGACTGGATCTGCGTACGCCAAAGGCCGTGACGGTGCCGGCGTACGGGAGCGCGATAGTCGACACAGGCGTGCACGTGGCATTGCCGTGTGGATGCGCCGGACTGCTCGTCAGCAAGAGCGGACTCAACGTCAAGCACGACATCACGAGCACCGGACTCATCGACGAGGGATACACGGGCAGCATCGTGGTCAAGCTCTACAACCATGGCGGCGAAGACCATGAGTTCGAAGCCGGGGACAAAGTCACGCAGCTGGTCGTGATGCCGGTAGTCTGCGAACCATTGGAACAGGTGTCTACGTTCCGTCCGTCCGAGCGTGGCGATACCGGCTTCGGAAGCACCGGGAGGTAAGCCATGTGGCACGGAGGAAACAAATACCGAGCTCGTAAGACGACTGTGGACGGCATCACCTTTGATTCGAAGCGCGAGGCTGACCGGTATCTCGTCCTGAAGAGCATGGAGGAAGACGGAGCCATCGAAGATCTTCGCCGCCAGGTTCGCTACGAGCTTGTACCGGCCTTCGACGTGGACGGCAAGCACTACAGGCCCGTCTATTATGTGGCGGATTTCACCTACCGCGAGAATGGCCATGAGGTCATCGAAGATGTCAAAGGCATGAAAACGGACGTGTACAGGCTGAAAGCGAAGCTCGTCGCGTACCGGTATGGGATGAACATCAGGGAGACGTGACAGACTCTAGGCGGTTATGGCCCCGGTTGGTCTTGGGAGGAATCCCGGACTGGCCGGGGCCTTTTTTGTCGACGCCAACAAAAAGGTAGGAGGGGCGGGGAAGATCCAGCTACCTTCGATATCTAGATATCGAGCAAAGAAGAGGGTGGGGTCATCGATGGCTCTTTTCATCACCCCTACCGAATGATAAGCCCACCCTCAAAATGAGGGTGGCAACACTCAAAATGAGGGTGGCTAACACTCATTTTGAGGGTTAGCTAAACCTCAAAATGAGGACTCATATATATAGCTCTATAGGGATAGATGGATACTCTAGTTAATAGAGATAAGAGAGAGAAAGAAAGATAAATCTTTCTTTCCAAAGAGAGAGAAACCGAACCCAATCTCCGAAACCAAGCCTTTAAGGCTTACTCTCTCTACCAGAGCTCGCTCACTCCCTCAAGAAACACACAGCGGTGGTTGTATGGGGTGAGGGTTGGGACATAGCGTACGGCATGCTTGGTTGGCTTGCTTCGATGCTATTCGATGCTTCGTGGCATGCTTGAGGTAACGCAACAGCAAGAAAGGATCAACACCATGAGCGTTTACGACACTATCGGTAATCTTCTCGTCGAACGATACAACGTCCATTTCAGTGAGGAGGGCGAACAGAAGTCGAGGAGGTTTTTCTCGGGCTTGTGTTCGAAGTTCGGTGATGAGGAAGTCCTTGAAGCGTGGGATACCGCATGCAGGAAGTATGATAATCCGGTGACTGCGCTTTCTAAGCTTGGTGGCATTCTCTATAATCGCAGTCTCTTCAGTTCGTTCATCGAGGAGGCCTGACCGTGAAGGACCTCCCGCCCATGCTTAAACTGGTCGACATGATGGGTTTTTCCACTGCGGCCGTCTATGCTACGCTCTATGACCTCTACCGGAGACAGAGGAGGCGACAGCGACACTTTCATGACGGCTGTTATTGGGTTCGGATGCCCCTACGAGAATTTTCCCCGGATGTTCCCAGAACTGCCCGCATGTATCGTTTCCAAGGCACTCGGAAAGCTTGAAGACGAGGGGCTGCTCAGAATGGTCCATTACGGCCACCTCAGCTGGTATACGATAACCAGAATACGTCGGCGTGTCGTCTAGAAAACGTGTTATACTAGAGACATACGCTATTTCAAGTGCCCACCACTTGAGTGGAGCAAAAATTTGAAATGGCATGAATCCCATTGATTGCCACCGGGTGGGCCAATAGCAATCAACGGGATTCTCTTATATCAAAGGAAAACATCATGTCATCAGTCAAGGACAACAACTTCGTCACGGTCCAAGGGTGGATGCGCACCAAGCTCAACCTCAAAGGCAACGAACTACTCGCCTACGCCGTCATCTACGGTTTCTCTCAGACGGACGGTGCCAAATTCACCGGATCCAGAAAATACCTCGCCGAGTGGTGCGGGTGTTCCATGGCCACGATCGACAGAACGCTCAACTCCCTCGTCGACAAAGGTCTCATCTCAAGGACCTCATACGTCACAAAGCACGGCTACCGCGCCATCGAATACGCAGCCATAGGCCCAACCCACGTCGACGAACTTCCCAACGCGGAACCGCAAACCGCGGCCACGGACGATCCACGCACGCCGACCATCGAACCCCAACCACTCCTCAACGAGCCGCAAATCCCCGCACAACCGAAGGAGCCCGACCCCACCGAAGAGATCGTGGACCACCTCAACAAGCGTGCCGACACCCACTACAGGTCCACCACGGCAAACACTCGCAAACTCATCAAGGCACGACTCAGGGAAGGCTTCACCGTCGACGAAATCAAACTCGTCATCGACAAGAAATGCGCAGAATGGCTCAACAACCGAGACATGGCCCGATACCTCCGCCCAGAAACCCTCTTCGGCAACAAGTTCGAAAGCTACCTCAACGCCAAGTCGAGACCGCAGTCCAATCTCAACACCAACACCAACACCAACACCGCAGCCCAACCCATCGACGCCGACGGCCACATGGCCAAATGCACCCGCGAAAACGGATGGTTCTAACACGACACGCCGGCAACGCAATGACAACAGCACGTGAGGTAACATTATTGTAAACAACAGAAAGGAACCATAATGGAAACCAACCTCATCGAAACCATGACCCGCAAGGCAAGCCAAGACAGCCACTACGAAGAAGGCGACTACCTCGGCGAAGACGGCCTCCTCATGTGCGGCAAATGCCACACACCAAAACAATGCCGCTTCATCGCCACATGGGACGGCAAGGAAAAGAAACCATACACGCTCTGCGTCTGCGCACGCGAACGCCGGGACGCCGAAGAACAGGCACGACAGGCGCAAAACCTCCGCATCGAAGTAAACCGTCTCCGCAAACTCGGCTTCCCCGACAGCGAAATGGCCGACTGGACATTCACCCACGACGACGGGACCGACCCAAAGACCACGAACATCGCCCACAAATACGTCGACAACTTCCCCGAAATGAAGAAACGCGGCAAAGGCTTGCTCCTCTACGGCCCCGTCGGAACCGGCAAGACGCACGCGGCGGCATGCATCGCCAACGAACTCATCAACCAAGGCCGCCCCTGCCTCGTAACCAACTTCGCACGAATCACGAACACCCTCCAAGGAATGTTCGACGGCAAACAGCGATACCTCGACGACTTCAACCGACTGGACCTACTCGTCATCGACGACCTGGCCGCGGAACGCGACACCTCCTACATGAACGAAATGATCTTCAACATCATCGATTCCCGATACCGGAGCGGCAAACCACTCATCGTGACATCCAACCTCACCCAAGCCGAGCTGACGGCCCCGACTTCCGTCGACAAGGAACGCATCTATTCGCGACTGCTCGAAATGTGCGTACCGGTCGAAGTGAAAGGCGCGGACAGGCGGGAAAAGAAGCTCCAAGACGATTCAGCCGACATGGCAAGACTTCTCGGCCTCTGACCATACCAAGGCGACACGTGCAAAAGCGTGCCGCCTTTTCGGTTCTTCGGCGTGTCGTAACACGATTGTGGGTATAGTGTTAGATATCAGGCGAGGAAAACACCAAGCCACAAAAAAGAAAAGGAACACAGAAAATGAGCAAATACACAGCCCTGAAAACCCTCTTCACCACGCTCTGCGGAAGCCTCCCCTACGAATACGACGAGAAATACTTCAACGGCGCAGGCCTGGAAGACGCCATCATAATCACCAAAACAAACTCAGAACGCAGCATATACATCACCGCAAACATGCCCTACGACAACAACATCTTCGACCTGACCTTATATGACGACACCTACGACGACGACCCAATCGAAATATACCAATGGGACGCCGACGACCAGGACCTCACCCTCATAGACCTCATCGCCTACATCGAAAAAAACCTCTGACAAGAAAAGGAACAAAAATGAACCTCGAACCGAACGCATTCGCTACCGAACTCTCCAACACGCTAAACACCACCAAGGGAAACTACACGGTAAAAACCATCAACCTCGGCGACTACGGGACCTCATGCGAAATCACCAAACACGGGTCAGACAGGAAACTGCACCTCACCCCAATCGAAGACGACCTAATCGACATGGCACTGTTCGACGGGATGGGAACCGCAATCGCAAACGGCACGCTATTCAACAAAATCGCTTCAGACATCACCACGGAGAAACTCGCGAACCTCGTATCAATCTGCTTCTGAAAGGAGAGGACAATGGGCAGGAAGAAAAAGGAGCCAGTCACCATCGACTTCAACGACGCCGACATGATGAACTGGATCAACGAAATGCGTACCAGCCAGCCGTCAGCATCCGAGCGTCGCAAGATCAGCGACTACCACTACTATCATCGCCACAAGGCGGAGCGGGCCGAAGCAAACCGAAAATGGAGGGAAGAACACGCCGAACAATACGCGGCAAAACAAAAGGAATACCATAGCAAACCAAAAACCCTCAAGAAAAAAAGAGAGGCAGCCAGGGAACGCTACCATACCGACAATGAATGGCGGGAGGAAATGCTCGCCAGACAGAGATCCAGATACCACGCGATGACCCCTGAACAAAAAGCTGAATACACCCGGAAACAGACCGAACGAGCCCGAATCCGACGCGCCAAAGCCAAAGCCGAAAAAGAAGCAAAGGAAAACAAATGACCAACAACATCGACCACCCAGCGCATTACGCCAGCCGCAACATCGGGTGCGAATGCATCGCGCTCGCACGACGGCAAGCCTTCTGCACAGGCAACGTCATCAAATACCTATGGCGTGCCCCATTCAAAGGCCACGAGACGGAAGACCTGAAGAAAGCCATATGGTACGCCCGGCTCGCGTCGGAGACCGGAGAAAAAGTGGTCAAGACCGGCCCATGCGACGTAATCCTTTACCGGCTCCTCCTCTCAACCACAGGCGATGAATGCACCGCATGGACCGGTCTCAGACAATCCGACTGGAACCTGACCATCGAAGCCCTGGAACGGATGACAGGAAAGGAAGAATAATAGTGCACAAACTCTCTGACATACCACTCACGACGGCGCTCGTGGAACATTACCTCTTCGATCTCGGATATCCAGTCGAAAAGGTCAGCGAAATAGTCGACATGGATAAGGAAACCGTCGAAGAAATCTACGAGGCACGAATCAGATACACCACACCGGCAAGGAGAGCACTATGAAGAAAGCATCGAAAACCCAGATCATCAAATGGTATGAGGCCGGCCTGACGGTAGATGAATTCGCTCCGCTCATCCCACAATACTGCAAACCGGAAATCGAAGCGGTCATCAATGAATACAGAGAGGAGAAAGAATGGGCACGATTAGTGACATCTGCACGGCATTGATCCTTGCTCTCACCGTGCTCATCGCATGGAGGAACCGGTGAGAACGTGATCCACCTCAAATCTGCGGCGTGTCGCGATTGTGCCCACGCCGCATTATGATATATTGGAGATATCAAGCAATACGCTTGGCAGACACAAAGAAAAGGAAACCAAAATGAACACCATCACCACAACCAAAGTCAAGACCATGATGCACGACATCGACGTACGCCTCGACCAAAAAAGTCACTACGACGTTCACTTTGGCCATATCGGACTCGCCTACCGCGTCGGAACCCACAAATTCGTTACCTTCGAAGACTTCTCCCGCACCTTCGAGGAATACGAAACCGACAACAAAGGCGCGGATTGGGCGTGCTACCTCTACATTCTCGCCAAGAACCAGCCGAAACTCCTTGACTTCTTCATCAAGGCCTACAACTTCGCCGGAATGGAAGCGCTAAGGATCTTCATGGACAAGCAGGACTACGACGGCCCGCAGACTGAAGTCTACCTCATCCGCAAGAACTGACCACCATCGCGCCACAAAGGAACATCCAATGGAAAACAACAACCTCAGCAAGAAATTCATGCAAGTACTCAACGAAGTCCCGAACTTCTCCACCGACGAAACAGCCAACGCCGGTAGCCGCACCTACAAGTACCTCAACCTAGCCACCCTCCTCAAGAACATCAAGCCCATCTTCGAGAAGTACGACATCGCATTCTCCCAGAGAGTCACCTTCGACGGCACGGGAGACGGACGACAGACCCTCGGCACCATCGAAACCATCATCTTCGACGAAAACGAACAGCAAGTGGTCTGCAAATACCCCTTCTTCGTCACCGGAGACCCGCAGCAGGTCGGAAGCGCCATCACCTACGCCCGCCGCTACAGCCTCACCACCGTACTTGGCATCTTCCCTGACAAGGACGACGACGGCGGCTACGCGAAGCAGAAGTTCGACACGGCCGACCGGCCGATAGGAGCGGACCAGTACGCTACGCTCGTCAAGGCGATGGACGCGCACCAACTCCCGCCGGAAGCACGAGGAGAATTCATCAGCGGCACTCTAAACCGCCAGGTCAAAGGATGGAGAGGAATCACTCAAGCCGACCTAGCCAAGCTCATGGACGCCATCAACAGGATGTGACACAGACAAGCCCCGACATCACGTCGGGGCTTTCTCGTACCTAAAGGCATAATAAAAAACCTCCAAGTGATAAAGCTTGGAGGCTTTCAATGCCAATGCCGGCTACAAGGCGACCAGAAAATACCGATCACCATTCTCCTTATCGAGATCTCCGAGACGGAACCCGTAGTCGGCGAGCTTCTCATTCGCGGAGGCTCCCATTCATCTTCATCAGCACCGAAGATACCCTCGATACGTTCGGCGTCGTCGATATCGCCTTCCTTAACGTCGATGAGCCAGTCGCGGTCTCCATTGAGCCACAGGCCTCGGTAGGTGGCGTCGGCGATAAAGATAGTGCTGAAGTCGCCGTACTCAAACACCGCCATCGGAGTGACAGTGACTTCCTTGTAGGTGTCGTAGTCCTTTACGGTGATTTCCGTGGTGTTCATTTCAATTCCTTTCCTTTGCGGTTGACATACCCGTAATACCATTTAGGATAACGCGGCGCGCCGATGCGGTAACAAAAGGAAAACGACACACCGACATGTCACCTTACTTCCGCATGTGATATAGTAAGAATATCACCCCAAGAAAGGAATGACAATGAAAATCATCAACCTATCCCAAACCAACAACACCGACGCATGGCTCCAAGAACGCACCGGACGCATCACCGGCACCAAAAGCGGCAGCCTAGCCCTAGACCACTACCAGCAAACCGACACCAAAAAAATCATCAAATACCGGGACAAGGCACTCGAACAAGCAAAAAAAGCAACATCAAAAGATGAAACCGAAGAACACTTCCGGACGGCACTAAAATACGACGAACTACTCACAGAAGCCGAAGCAAAAAACAAACGCCTCAAAGTAGGCATCGATTTCTGGAAATTCCTCGCCGAAACCATGGCCGAACAGCCAGACGGAGAAAACCCCATGGAACGCGGCCACAGACTCGAACCAGAAAACATCCAACTCACCCTCCAACAACTCGGCTACAAGCAAGAAGACTGCATAACCGACTGCGGCATCTGGGAAAGCGACGAAGACGACCGAATCGCATGCAGCCCAGACGCCTACCAGAATTCAGCAACCCCAACATGGGCCATCGAATGCAAAAGCCTCGGAAGCGCCTACCACCTCCAAGCCGTCATCCCATGGATGGTCCACTCACAGCGCATCCGCCAACGAGAAATACCAGGAAACCTCGCCGACGCAGCCGCACAAGTCCTCCCCCCAACAGCAACAAGCCTCAAAACCGCCAATATGGACTTCATCCCGGACGCGTACCGCGCGCAAGTGCTCCAATACTTCGTCGTCTGCGACACGCTCGAAACCCTCTACTTCGCAATGTACGATCCACGAGTCTATGGACCCGCACAACACCAAGTCATCCCGATACGCCGAACGGAAATCCAACCACTCATCACCAGCCACAAACGCAAACAACTCAACACATTACACATCATCGACACCATCACGGAAGCAACAGGAGCATCATTCTAATGACCATCGACACTCTCCTCAACAGCCCGGACATCTACGTCCTATTAGACGGCTGCCCCACATGCCGGCCCGAAACCGCGAAGTTCCTGGACTCATGCCGCACGACAGCACAATGGATGTGGAAACAACTACACATCGTCCCCTCCGGCAGCCCGACAGCAACCCTCATCCGCACCATCGCAAAAAACCAAAACAAACCAATCAAATACCCCCTGATACTGTCCGGCGGGACAATCCACCACACTCCAGCAGAAATCATCACGAACAACGAAAGGACCACAAAATGAAAACCGAATGGTGGACAGCCGCAATCGCGGCCGGCCTCACAGCAGGATACGCAACCACGGTCAGCCAACTCTCCCCCGGCCCCGGAGACATCTTCGCCAAACTCCGAAAACAACTCACCACTAAAACCGAAAACGCAGACAACAACACCATCCGCAGCCTCGACACGCTCGCCTACTGCGGATGGTGCCTCAGCCCCTACACGGCACTCCTCGCATGGGCTGCGACAGCGAAGATCCACCACATCCGCTTCGGTATCAAATGGCTCACCGGATGGGCCGTAACCACAAGCATCGCAGCCTACTACCGACACCAAGCAGAAAGCAGACTCTAATGGACACTCCGAAACTCCACGTACTCACACTCCTCCACCTCGCGGAAAAACCAATCACCCAGGAACGACTGACCGACCTGGCCGAAACGATACGCTACCACGACACGCCTCAAAGCCTAAGAAGCCGCATGGTCGAACTTGAACGGTCAGGACACGTCCACCGCGTCGACCGAAACGGCATCAGCAGACACAACCGGCCATGCTGGAGATGGCAACTCACCAAAAAAGGCGAAGAACTCATGCAGGAAATCTTCGACACCACGACACCGGGCGAAAGGCGATAAACAACCATGACAACGAAACCATTCACCGCCACCATCAAAGGCGAAAAAGTCACGGTAATTCAGAACGCGTACACGGGGCTCTTCCACGCAATCAAAAGCGACGGCCGGCATACTCCAGTCAACTACCATCTCATCCGGACGCAGACGACCAGCCAGCAGCGACTCAAATATTGGCGGAACCGGCACGGTTACACGCAGGCCGAACTCGCAAAGCTGATCAACGTGTCCAGTCCGACCATCATCATGATGTGGGAAAACGGGCTGAGACACCCCCGCAAGGAATACCGACAGCGACTCAATGCCGAGCTCGGCGGCGAGGTCTTCTTCGAGTAGCCCATCCTACGGCGTGTCGCATCATCACGGCACGCCGTTCATGATATAGTGAAAACATCAATCAGAAAGATTGACACAACACAAAAAGGAACAAAACCATGGAAACCATCAACTACCTCACCACCCTCGTCCGCCTCCTCACACGCCAGCCGAAAGCCGCCGAAATACTCGATGAGCACGGCCTAGGCCTCGAAAACACCTTCGGATGCATCGGAATCAACGACTTCGACAGCTTCATGAGACTCTACGGCCTCCTCAACACCATCGAAACCGTCGAAACCACCACAATCAACACCATCGAAGAAGACGGATACGATTTCACCGTAACCAATCCAATCACCATCCGCTTCTTCCACCTGAAATAGCCTCCAGAACAAACAAAAACGCCCCGCAGACGGCCGAACAAGCCAAACGCGGGGCGTTACCATATCAGAAGCGGACTAGCGGCTCACACCCGCATAATGCACGCCGAACAAGCCAGCCACACCGGAACCAACCAGCGCGCAAGCACCACCAGCCACGGCAACCCACGACGGAACACCCGGCACCGCGCTCACCAGACTGGCCACAGCACCGGCGATACCAACCAGGCCGGACACCAAGTACGCCCAACGACGAGTCTCAGCATCAAAGGTCGGCACGTAATTATCCGAACCATCGGCACACTCATTCGTGATCATGGTCTCCGAAGTAGGCTCACCGGTCAACACGTCATCAGCCAACACTGCATGCTTAGCCATAAACATCAATCCTTTCAATCAGTTAAAGATACGACCATCATTCAGCCGCTTCTGGAACTCCATGACAGCCGGAGACGGAACCGGACCAATCATCCCATCACCAGCATACCCGTTCATCTCCATGAGGAACCGGTGAATGAACTCAGGCCCGGCATTACGCGGCCGATCGGTAATACCGAAACGGTGCGACATCCATTCCACCCAATCACTACCCGAAGTACCCTCTTCCAAACAGAAGATATTCTGATTCTCGATACATCGAATCTGGCCGGACATGACACCATCAACCGACGTGCCGGCAACCTCCTGAGCACGCCTCATCGTCGCCGGACCCCAAGACCCATCCACCGCAAGCTTCGTCACATTGGACGTGGACGGCTGGTGAGGCACCGGATTAGACGGAGCCACCAAACCACGCGACAAACGATCCAAACGCTCCAAATCATACGTGCCCGGACACTGCGTGTTATAACAGTCACGGTGACGGATCAACGGCAGATCACCATACTCGGCACGCAAGTCACGGATCAACTGCGCGACCGTCAGATAATCACCATCGGACTGGCGGGGATTGCATTCAATACCGATACCCATGTCATTGCCCTTGGAATGGACACCCACTCCGTCACCGGCATGCCACGCACGATCGTCCGGATCCACGATGCAAGCCACGCGACCGGATTCAACCACGTAATGCGCTGAAGCGCCACGAGACGGGCTACATAAGGTATTGATGACACCCTCAAACGTCGGATGCGTATTCGGGTCGCCCCACCAGTGAATCACAATATACTTGATCCCGTACGGGCGACCGCTCGTATAATTCGGACTATCATACTTAGTAATGTATTCATATGACATTTTGTCTCCTTTCAGACAGTTAAAACATACCAGACGGTAAACAGAAAACGGGCGAAAGCCGGCATACCGGTAACAAGCAGATAGCCAGCCACCACCATGACGCCGACAAGAAACGACGACAATAGGATCAACACGACGTTCTCGATGAATTCCTGACGCATGCCACCAGCATACCAAAACCACATAGGATAGACTTAGTTTCATGAACGAACTAATATCGTCACTCTTCGGACTACTCGGCATCGCACTAGGCGGAGCCATCACATACACCACCACACGACGCAACAACCTCACCACCGCCTACCAGAACCTCGTCGAAGCCCAAGGCGAACTCAAAAAACAAATCGACGCCCAAGACCAGAAAATAGACAAACTCATCGAAAGCCGCGACGAACTCCAACACATCAATGACCTCGAAACCGGCTACATCCGCAAACTAAGCCACTGGCTCGCCCAATTCTGCGAAATCATCGAAGACAAAAAATTCCTCACAAGTCACCCCAAACCAAGCCTCCCCGACGAACTCCGCGACCGCATCTGCCCACTCTAACCCCACACGAGATACGAAAAAGCCCCGGCACACAACCGGGGCTTCCTCATATTAGACCGACCATGATAATCATATCAGACAGACCACGACATGGTAGCACTGACCCACGCACCCTTCGCATACGTGATATCCCTGAAAGGCCGCACATACAAGCCCGTCTTATCCAACTGGAAACCAGTATATTCAGCACCGGCCGCGGGAACGTTAAAATCAACCACGTTCGGCCTCACATAATCCGGGAACGTAAGAATCTGACTCTTATCCCACGCGGTCGCCTTCCATTCAGGACCCCTCGTCGCCTTGACCATAAGACTGACAATATTCCCCGACATCGAACACTTATACCAAACACTCCAATCCTTTGCCCACTGGCCCGGATTCAACTGAATGTCAGTCAATGCCACCCAATCATTATTGACACGACGGTACCGTTTCCCATTACTCGCAGTAACAGCCTCGACCCCATCAACAGTCCAAATCGCGATCAACTCATTCCAAGTATTCACCTCAATCGTGCCATCAACATGGATCTTCGGAGCCACATCAGACACGACACCAGCCGTAACCCTAGCAATGACCAAACCATTGATCTGCGCGTTAGGCGTACTGGCATCCCACGACTGCAGCCAAGCGCCCGGAGTCTCACCATGAGACAAACTCGGATCATATGCAGCAACCACGATCTTATAATCCCCCACAGAATCAGCCACGTTCACCGTCATAGGCTTCGATATCGAATAAGTGTACGAGCCGGTCGTCTCCCACGGTCTTACCGTACCACAGTGAGGCTTAACCGTAACAGTCAACCCATCAATCGTCGCCAACGGGGTAGGACTACCATACCGGACACCCTGAACGCCACCGAAAGCGGAACCATCGGACGGGAACAGGAACGGGTTGACAACATGCCGATAATCATCAGCCGTATACGTCGGCGAACCGTTCAAAGCAGTCAAAGGATGCAACACAATATCAGCCATAAGTCATTCCTCACAATCAATCATTCAGACGTGGACACACCCATTTTACCTACCAAGGAAGATAGCCGAGCAACCTCCGTCCGGAGCTCGTCCACCTCACTCATCGCCTGCTGGGCCAACCGTAAAGCAGCCACGCTCAACCTCGGATAATCAACACCCGTCGGAACACCATCATCATCATATTCGCAAAAAAAACCAAGCCCGGCATCATCCAAATCTTCCGCCAACAGTCCGACGACAGGCTGCGCGTCATCAAGATTCAAATTCAGATCATCCTTCAACCAATACACCCGCCATTTCACCTGACGAAGAGCATCCACCGAAACGAACCCGTCAGCATCACTGGCTTCCACAACCGAACCCTCCGACGAACAGTCGACACCCAACATGCCATCACAAATGCAATAAACCGCTTTCCCAGGAGCCAACGAAAGCGGATTCCCAAACGCATTCCGCACGCCGGTACCACCATGCGCCGGCACCACCACCGCATCAGACCGGCCGGCATCAGCCTGACTCTGCTCAGTAACCAACGATTCGAAATCCTTCTCGACCTCGGTAACACGCTCACCCAACCTGCTAACACTCTTACCGACACTCGAAAACAATTCCTCCAACCGACGGCGAACCTCCGCAAACTGGCGGGCGGTAGCATCCACACCATCCAACGAAAACCTGAACTTACCTTGCATCAGAACCTCCTACTGCAACGTGGGCGTAATAGTCCACACGCCACTGAAATCAATGTCATAACCGACGATACGCGCCTCGCCATGGTCGAAACCAGTGAAACGACCATCAACATCGGCGACAGTCCACGCGACGACATCCCCAGGCCGCCACTCCTCATAAACGATCGGAGCGGACAACAAACTCAACGTCATGCTCATGGTATTCGTACCATCCCGCAATTGCCGCAACGAAGCCGAAGCATGAGCATTCAAAGTTTCCTTCTGCGTAATACCCGACGACAGCCGGACCACATGCTCCACGACAGGACGGTAAGACTGTTCAGCCACCATCGTATCGGAACGCAACTGGTCTTCACCGGTCGTATCCCCGACCGCCCACACCATGTTCGCCCCAAAACCGTTCGTATAATCTTCCACGATCTTGAAAGATGTCATCACACTCTCGTCAAACGTCGTAACCGGGACAGTCGAACCTATCCTATCCGCAACCGTCAAAACCGGCATATACCCGCCATCAACGGTCCGCCATGACGTACACCATTCCGGCCCATCCTGCACGTTCGACAATTCCTGAAGAACGCTCAACAACGTCTTATCAGAAGACTCCTCATACGTCCTATCACGATGAATGTGGCTAGGAGACGCCTCCACCGAAAGCATGAACCGGTGCCCCTTAAGCGTACTCGACACAAGATCCTTCACAATCTCGCACTGGTCACGATTCGAATACGTATGATCCTTCACACACACGCTATCCAAATAATGTTCAATAGTCGCCACGGTGAGAGACACCCCACTCCCCTGCAAGGTACGTTCGCGTTTGACGACGATCCCACCCCACAATACCGTCGAACCACGAACCAGGAGAATCGCCACCCCATACGGGATCGTGGCCTCAACCCAATTAGCCGGAATATTCCGCCACGGAAGCATCATCGTCTCACTCGCAATCTCTTCGAAACGATACGAAAGCTTGGAAACCTGCAAGTCCGAAAACTCCGCTAACACGGTCCCGCTAGTCAAAGACACGGCAAGGAACTGGAACCCAGCAGTATCCCACACGACACGACCACGACCGAAAACAGAAACCCCATTCCAAACATCAGTCGAACCCATGACATTCCTCCTTTACACGTAAGCCGGATAGAACGAAACCGTCATACGAGCCGCATCTGAATACTCGCTCGCGTTGAAACCCCAAACATTCATGCCGGGTTCCGCCTGACTCCATTCACGACGTTTGACACGACCACGCGCGGGATCCGTCCCGTCAACCAGGATCTCATGAGTCACACCATTGATCGTCGCATAATGGCCACTACCCAAACTCATGTTAAAAGCTATGGTATGACCGCTATTGGCATGCACCACCTGCGGGTTGACAACAGGACCATCGATACGGATCATCACCGGACTGGAAGCCGTACCGACATTAGTCAATGACAGTTGCCCGGACACGACGTTCTCGCTCCACATCCAAGAAGACGATGAGACGGCAGTCTCCTCGAAATGGTAAGGAAACAGCATGCCACCCGACGAACTCGGCAGTCCCGAAACACCGGACACTGATTCCAACCCATACAAGTACGGGTTTAAAGACGTTAACCCGATACTGAACCGGAGCATGTTAACACCAGCCCATTTAACCAATGGGGCTGACGTTGACTGCCATACCCGTACCTGACGGCCGATATTCCCCAATCGTGCGATCAACAGCATCCCCCCAGTATCCAAAACGCTTTTGAACGCGTTCCACGCAGTAATACATGATTCCGTACAACGGCCGATGATATGACCCTCGACCGTGATGGTCCGGCCTTGCAATCGTGGAAGATTACCATACCAGCCATCAGTCATGGCCTTGCTTTCAGTATGCAACGTAGACGCCACACCATCATACAAGCCGGACACATCCTGAAAAGTCACATGCCATTCACACCCGTTATCATCCAACCCATACAAAGGGAAACCGTTCAACGTCAACTGAATGTCACGAGGGTCAATCGGAAAAAAGCTCATAAGACTAGACTAGCTCCTTTACACGTAAGCGAAATTAATCATGCGTACCGTTTCACGAGCGGCTGCCATCGGATCCGACGCGTTAACCGTGATAGGAGCCGACACTCGAGGCCCATTATTCGTGTTCGCCAGAACCGGAGACGAGACAGGCAGACTCGCCGGACCATTTGACAGACTGTTCGGCATGATATCCGCGACCATACGTTGCACCGGGTTCACTGCCAGGCTCATGTTCGCTTCCACACCCTTGCCCAAGCCGGCGGGGATCATCTTACCCACTTCGTCACGGAACACTCGAGACGGGGAATGAATACCCAACGCGTTTTTAGCCGCGTTCACGACACTGGAAGCCGCGGATTTGGCTGCATTCACGGCCGCACTGATAGCATTCCTAATACCGTTCACCAAACCCATGATGATGTTCTTGCCCGCATCCAACAGCCAACTGCCAGCCCCGTTGAACGCGCCCTTGATCTTCCCGCCGATGCCTCGCACAGTGTTCAACACATTGTTGACACCATTTGACACGGCACTGGTGATACCGTTCCAAACACTACCGACAAGACCTTTGACCGCATTCCAAACACCAGACCAATACGAGCTAACGTAACCCATGACCGAACTGATCACGCCTGAAACAGCATTGATAGCGGCCGACACGTTGGATTTAATACCATTCCATACCGAGGTGATGATATTACCGATACCAGTCCATACGCCATCCCAATCGCCTTGCACGGCCGCCAGGATCGTGGTAATGATCGCGTTGATGACGTTCATGGCATTCGTGATCACTGTCTTAATGTAAGGGAACACCGCGTCGATGATGCCTTGAATGGTTGACGCGACAGTCGTAAACGCAGCCTGAATGGTCGGCAGTACGGCCTGCACCACGGCAGCCATATTATTGATGACCGGCGTGACCGTGCTCATGATCGTCGCGCCGACCTCCGTGAGTTTCGCGACCAGTGAGCCTAATACCGGCGTGAACGCTTGGAAAGCCGTATTCAATACCGGCATGATCGCACTACCCAGATTCTGACAGGCTTGCATGAACGGTTGCAAGGCGGGTAATAGTTGAGTTGACACGATCTCACCGACAGGAGCGAACGACGATTGGAACACTTTACCAATCTGACTCAAAGCCGGACCAGCCGAGGAGACGAAACCATTGAAAAGGTTAGGCAGACTGCCGATCCACTCAGCGAGACTGCTCATGCCCTCCGTCAACGGGCCTTTGAACGAGTCCAAGAGTTGCACGCCCACGTTAACCACCGAAGCTTCCAGGTTACCCATGGCACCCTCGATAGTGCTGGTACTGGTAGCTGCCTCCTTCGCAGCGTCCGTCATACCCAAATCCATGACGGCCTTATTGAATTCCTCGGCGGTGATCTCACCCTTGGCCATCGCATCACGGAAGTCACCCGTGTACGCGCCGTTCTTCTTCATGGCTTCCTGAAGCTTGCCCGAAGCGCCCGGAATCGCATCACTCAACTGGTTCCAGTTTTCGGTGGTGAGCTTGCCCGCACCTGCCGTCTGGGTCAACACCATGCCAACCGACCGGAACGTGTCCGCGTTACCGCCAGCCACGGCGTTCAGATTACCGGCGGCTTCCGCTAAGTCCGCGTACCCGTCCACACCGTTCGCAGCCAACTGTGCGGTCGTGTTACGAATGTCGGACAGGTCATAGACCGTCTGGTCAGCATACTTCTGCGTCGAAGCCGTCAAAGCATCGATCGTGCTCGTGTCCAAGCCGGCGAAACTCAGCGTACTCGCGAACTTCTGGGCTGAATCGGAAGCCTCGATGATATCACCGCTAAGATCGCTGATCGCGTCCACAGCCATGCTGACACCGGTAGAGACCAAGCCTCCCATGGCTCCGGCGATGGCTGCGAATTTACCGGTCCCGCCGGAAGCCTTATTGGATGACTTGTCTACTTCTTCCAAACCTTCGCCGGCTTGACGGGCGGATTGTTCTATCTGTCGGCTGCCAGTTTGAATGGTTTTAACGCCGGCATCCCAATCCGAGGTATTGATTTCAGCGTCGAGGGTGAGGGTACTGTCCGCCATCGTTTATTCCTTTCCGAGCTGGTCTATGATGCGGCTGATTCGCTGGTCTCCGTTTTTGCTGAAAGCGGCTGTGATGCATTCAAAAGTCATACGGTATTGTTCGGCTAAACGAATATTGTGGACGTGACGGCCTTCCTTGACCAGGGTGAGCATGAGGCTTGGTGAAATATTGTTTTCGAGCGCGTCCCGGACAGCCGCCCATCCGTACAATGTGCCGAGTTCGGCAAGGATTCGAGCGGAGGGAGACGCCTTATGAGATGTCTCCCTCCGCTTGTATTTGCTCATCCGCTGTTTTTCCTCTGGCGTGATGAGCTCATTCCATGATTTCATGGATTATTCACCTTTGATGCTGATGTTGAGGTTTTCGCTCATGAGCTTGCAGAGGGCTGTCATGGCCCTATAGTAGGCGAGGTCGCTACGCTGTTTGGTTTGGATCATCCATTCGTTGAACGCGTTGCTGGGGGTCATGAGGTTGGCGACGAGCGGGAAAATGATGGTTTCCGCGGCTTCCAATGTTTCCCGGGTCATTTTACCGGTGGTGAGCTTATCGATGGTTTCCGCATTGTCAAGGATGGTGAGGAGATCTTTCGAACCGAGCGGCCTCATGGTATAGACGACACCGTCAAGTTTGACGGTTAGGGTACGGAAAGACTTGCGAGTGTCGATGTCAAGGATTGGTGTTGCCATTGCTTGTGCTCCATTCGATCGTGTTGTATCATGATAACTGGTTCTCTTGGTTAGGAGACCTTGATCTCAGCGTCCGTCGTGTTCTTTGCCTTTCTTTCATGACGGACGCTTTATTTTTTCCCTTGTCAGGCTGTCACGTTGAGGTTGACGACAGTCTGCACGGTATCGGACTTGAAAATGACTGTACCGGTTCCAACCTTATTCAGTGTGACGTTCCATGTGCCGTCACCATTGTCGGTTGCTTCGGCTAGGCCTTTGTCTGAGACGGTGGCGGTGATGTCGCCGGTGGCTCCGTTCGGGAGCGCGGTGATCGTGACTTTTACCACGTTATTGGTTTTGCCGGTGATGGTGTTTGGCGTGGCCTTTAGTTCGGTGATTTTGCTTTCCTCTGGTTTGATGGAACCGGTGGTTTCGTCGTAGTGGCTTGGCGTGGTTAGGTCGAGTTCGCCCATGATGACTGCGCCTTCGCTTCCGGATGCCATGGTGCCGGAGAGTGTTACTACGAATGGGTCGCTGAGGCTGATTTTGAATTCTCCGCCTGCGCTGATGAGGGCGTTGGGGATTCGGAAGTCTTGTGCGCTGGATTGGCCGTCGCAGACGTTGTGGATGATGATGTCTCGTGGTGTGTTGCTGACGCATTCGGTGCCTCCGAATCGGACTTGGCCGGTTTCGCTCATGCTTCCGCTGATGACGCGTTTGAATGAGGCGTTGTGGTAGAGTTCAGGGAATAGCATGCCGAGGAATCGTACGCTTGGGCAGATGATGTTGAGTTCGAAGCTGAGTTCGTCGTAGCTGCCGTTGGGTACTTTGATGGTGCCGGATTGGCTGGCGA
>ENA-UEYD01000724-UEYD01000724.1-human-gut-metagenome-genome-assembly--contig:-NODE-724-length-29478-cov-7.031564_pt1 | contig 29478 bp, 24 predicted proteins | sample MGYA00242907_ERZ507875 | MGnify/ENA primary metagenome ERZ507875 (study PRJEB26167, sample SAMN06115506) | human gut metagenome | host: Homo sapiens | place: China:Shandong | collected 2015-08-07...
AGATATCGACGATCTTCGAAGGGGAAGGACTCCAGAGGGTCGTACTTGGCATCATGACCATAGTCAGAAGGACGACTGCAATATGGTATTGACAGACAAAAAAGTACATGACGAGAATAAACATTGTGGAGGAAGTCTTACGTCGAACAACGACAGAATGAAGACCCTAATTCCCAGGCAGAAGTCTTCGTTGGTACGCATAAAAAACACAACTGAATTTGTTATGCATAAGCATCCAATGGCTGTGAGTGTTGCTTCAGGGGTGGCAACAGCAGGTGTTACTACGGCATTGTACTATTATGGATGCAAAAAAACAGGGCATAAACCCTCCAAATGGGGATATGGTATGTGCGCGATAATAGGCTGTGTGGTTTCGGTACTGGTTCACACAAAACTGAATGATGGGAAAATATACCTTTAATACACGAAACAATTAACAAGAAAATAAAAAACGAAACACATGGAAATCGAACTTACGGCATAAGGGAAAAGTCTTCTTAGATGATAACTGTTCGTTTACCATTTTTGTGTTGATATAAGAGATGAAAATAAGTGAAACGTAAACAACGGTCAGATGTCCTATTTTCAGATTTTCAACATCTTTTTGTCCGTTCGAACGGATAGTCCGCATCCAGTGTACGGGTCTGAGCCACTGGATAAATCGCGTAAATGACATACTCTTATGCCGAAACAGCGCCGCATACAAACAGGCGGCCGCAAAACTCCGTACCCGTCTTTGCGGGAACCGGAAAATCGTGATATGAAGGGAAGACACGAATCAGAAATAGTCCATGTCGGGGAAAGGAAATGGACTATTTGCTTCGGTCCATGCACCTGTCTGCACACCGGTCGCTGTAGGCAAATAAACGATCCATAATTTTAAATTCGTGACTACTGATTCAACGTTGTAAACGATCTGATTTGCATTCTTCTATATTAGTAACATCCGACAAAAGAATGACAAAGGTAATAAAACAGGTACATCCTAACTTTTGTGTCTTAACACCTGCCGACTATCTAAACTACTTATAACAGTTTGTCTCAAATAAAATGGCACATGGGAAATCGATCTCCCGTGTGCCATTAATATTGCTCAACATATGCAAGCAGAATTGTCCACCTATGTGGCTTCCACCTCGATGATGCCTACGAGTTGGTCTGTGATTGTCACAGCAGTAACATTTACCTTAGTTTTACTCCCCCAACACGGGAATCTGCACCTTTGCTTCGTCCCAGTCGCTGACCGTAACGGTAATTTCGGAGGATGTGACGTCGATGTGGATCGGAATTATCACCTCTTTACCGCAGAGATAATCGATCCGTTCGCCGTACCGGGCCAGGTAGTCGGACAAAGAAATTTCTCCGACAGTCTCTTCTTTCGATCGCAGGGTCATCCGCACCTTGTTCTGCCGTCCGAAACAGAATACGTCGAATATGCCTTTCATCGTTCCCGTTTCGTCCTTTTCCAGCAGCGGCGTGAACCGTATCGTTTCCTGCAAAGGTTCTCCCCGGTAGTCGATCCCCGCAGGGATTCCGTCGAACAGCACCCGGAAATCGTCCGCGCTTCCGGAGAGCTTATCGGCGCCGGTTACGCTCAGTTCGATACGGAAATATTTCTTGTTAAGATCTATCCGGCGCACCTGCGGCCGGCCCCGCTGTACGGTAAAGCGCGTGAGAGCGTGGAAAAGACGCACGGCGGTGCGGTTGTCCCCCGTGTCTTTCTTTTTGCACAGCAACTCCGTAATTCCCGACACTCCGGGCGTTAGTACGGGACGTTCCATGCCGTCCGCGTTGGCGAACGACACGACCGTATATTCTCCGGCGGGAACGCCGCTGAGCAGGGTCATCGAGTCTGTAAAGCGTTCCCCGAAAGCGGTTATTTCCCGCAGAAACACTCCCGCAGGGTCGAACAGCAGGGAGGCCGTATGCCCGACCTCTTCATGCGTCGTGTTATTTCCCTTTTTATCGGTGTACCGGTATTCCACCACGAGGGTCGGTTTGGGATTGATCTCGATGTCGGTATCCTCTTTCAGCGAACAGCCGCACACCATAAACCCCAACAGGGGCATTATCAGCATTTTCTTCATAGTATAAGAGCGTTAGTCGTCGTTAAACATTCCTGCGAACTCGGGATCGAGTTTCGCTCTGTACTTCATTCTGGGTTCGGCCGCCGCGGCCCGGCGGTAGTACCTGTCCGCTTCTTCCCGTTTTCCCAGACGCAGTGCGGATACGGCACGCAGGTAATCGTTTTCCGCCCCTTCGGGCAGATGTTTCAGCGTTTCGTAAGCCAACGTGTCGTATCCGAGCGAAAGCAGAGCGATCGCGCTGTTACGGTCCTTGTATTCATCCAGATAATAGAGCGCCTTCGAGTAGCGTCTGTTTTTCAGCAATTCCAATCCGCGGGCATAGAGCGTGTCGGGTTCCAATGTATGTACGGTATCTTTTATCATTCCCACCCTACGGAGCGAATAGGTGAAATCCACCGTGCGGAGCAACGGATACAGTTTGCGGCGCATCAGTGCATAGTCTTCCGGATAACGCTCCCTGATCCGGGTTTCCGTCCGGTCGGGATCTCGCATTTGCCCGATCGTCTCGATGATGGCTTCCCGGTTTCCGATGCTATCCTCTTCGGCCACCAGTCCCGAGAGTTCGCTCCATCTTTCCGCAATCCATCGTACATGGAGCATCGTATCGATCCCCCGTCCGAAACGACTCTCCAGATAGTCGCTCAGGGCATGGGCCCGTCCCCGTGATAGGCGATCGTTCAGCGAGAACCGCCCCTCGGGAGAAGCTCCGGCGCACAGGGCGATGCTGTCGATGTAAAATTCATTCTGATTCAAAAGGCTGTCCATCAGTCCGGTAATCCGTTCCAACTGCCGGCGGTTGTCGCCCAGAGTGTCGATAATAGCCGTGCCGTTCACTTTGAAACGGATGTAATTCCGGTCTTTGACCTCGACGAATTTGTCGATCACCTTAACCATATACCGGGTGGTCGTATCGACGAATGTCAGCATCGAAGAGATCGTATATCCGATCGTATCCGAGGCCGGCAGTTCGTAACTGCTCCCGTCGAGCGCCTGCACCCTTCCCCGAAGCGTTACGTTCAATCGTTTGCCGCTTTCTTCCGTATTCACATCCTGCGTATAATAGTAGATCAACCGTTCTTTGTTTTTAACGATGGAATCCAGCCGCGCCCCGGAGGTATGTGGAAAGCGGATGATCCGGCGGTAAGCCCTGCCGAGCACGGATTCACGAACGGAGTCCGGCATATTTTGCATCAGGGCCGTCATGCGCTCCCGGAATCTGTCGTATTGCCATAAATCCCGGTCCTGTACCCTGCTGTAGAATCCGCCCCGGATAACCATATCCTCAAGGGCTGTCGTTTTTCCGTTATTCTCCAGCCAGGGCGTTATGACGATACCCAGACAATTCCCCTGAAGTTGCTCGGGTACTGTGATTTGGAAATCTATCGTCACCTTTCCCATACGTTCTACCACGACTTTGCTGCGTGCCACGACCTCGACCTCCTGCAAATCGATCGACATGATTCGTTTGCCCCGATCGTCGGTCACGGTTTCGCCCCAGCATACGGAGTCTCCATGAGCGGGACGTTTGACCCACTGGTAATTCGGCTTGTACGGTTCGGACAGAGTCGTATCGGCGCTTTTACGGATCAGTGCGATTCCCGCCGCCGCTCCCCGGCGCTCCATCCTGCGGGTCAGCGTGCAGGAGAGCGCCGAGACCGACAGCACGGTCAGAAATAATATATTACGGATTTTCATAACGTAACGTTTTTAAAACAGACAGGAAAAACCAATTTCGGCTTTCGAGGGCAGAAGCATCAGTCGCCGGCTGCGGCGGATGATCTCGTCCTCGCTCCACGGGGTGAAGTATTCCCTGCGGGTATCCCTCACGTAATAGAGCCCTGCTCCGATCTCGGCGATCAGGCTCCAGCGCCTGCCGAGCATCCAACTATATCCGTAGGATGCGCCTGCTCCGGCCAGAATGCCTTTGTGATGCCGGCGACGGTTTCCCATATCGTAGCGTCCGGCTGCGGCGTAAGCGCCGAAGAACGGTCCGGCGTGGGGTTCGAAACGCCAGAAACGCACACCGGCCTGACCGATCAGCAGCTTGGAGCGGAAGGCGTCGAATTTCATCGGATTCCAATAGAGGGAGGCATCCAGCGAGAGCTTTTTATCGAGCGTAAAGTCCACGCCTGCGTGAAGCGTTCCGGTCATCAGGGCTAAGGCATCGATCCGCACGGCCTGAAATTGGGCCGAAAGGGGCGTCGTCGAAGACGCGAGCAGTACGGCAAAAAATATAATAATCCGGTTCATAGTCTATGTAATGTTTTTTATTACAGGGAACACCTCCCTTGGAAATCCGATTCCCTTTGTTTTACCAAATGGTCGCGATCAATAAACACGCTTGCTTATTTATTTGGGAGGATCATTTATAATGTATTCGATGGAACGGTCCGTATCGCTCGTAATCCGGCATGTGGTGATTGCAGCATCCTGCTCGTGTTCGTTCGGACCGTAATTATTTTTCCGGAGCACATAATAACCCGGATAAATGATCTTGGAACCCATGCCCGCATTGTAACCGATACAGCTTGCCGGATAAGTCGTAAGATCGGCGCTTCCTGTCCGGTTTCCAATTTCAATAGTTACGTCGCCTGTTTCGGTACGTGTGGACACTGTAGGAACCGGCGAAGTTTCGTACCGACCGAGCCGGTATTGCAAAGTAATGCCAAGAGTAACCGGCTTTACGAGTTCCCTGTTTGCGGAGACGAGCAGTCGAAGTGTGAAATTTTTGTAATAGATGCCCGAATACCCGTCGGATGAAACGATCGTTCCAGCCGGACGAATTTCGGCGAAATCCGGTGTCAGGAATACTTGATACGGTATAATGCGGTCGATTTCTTTTTCAACGACGGAGGTTTGTCCGTCGGTTCCGATGAAGGTCAGGCGAATGCGTGCGGTACCGATGTCTGTCGGCGTAAAACGGAACGGACATTCCCGGCCGGTGTCGGGATCGCTCGCTCCGGTGCGGATGGTCGTTCCCGGCGCGACCGGCGTCCCGTCGTAAAACATCTCTGCGGAGCCTTGCAGCAGTTCGTAACGGACGGTAAAACCTGCGGTATTGTCCTGCTGTGCGGCATGGATGGAGAATTCGAGCGGCGTGTGGGCCTCTCTGTCCCACGGTTGTTCGGAATAGGAGGTTATGACCGGATAACTCTTTTCCACAAAGAGCGCGGTCGCCTCGCGCGAAAGCGAATATCCGTAGCTGTCGCCGAGCGTAAAACGTATCCGTCCCTGTCCGGGATCATCCTGCAATAAAGCCACGCGGGCCGTACGGCTTTCGTTTCCCGTACAGAACAGGATCGGTGTGCCTTCGGGGTACGTTATTCCGTCGATTTGCAGCGTCCCGCCCCCTTCGGGAACGCTTGGGGTCAGATACAGCAGATTATCCGGATCGTTCGTCGCTGTGACTTTGAGTTCCGTATATGCCGGGGCGGAGACTTCGTATTCCGTCTCGGGGAACGGAGTCAGTTCCATCTCGACGGTCGATACCCGGGTATCCACATCGTTGTCGCCCATGATCCGGACGTCCATAATGTAGCGTCCGTTGCGGCGGACGTTGAAATCCGAGGTGGTATTTTCTCCCAGGTAGATAAAATAGTCCGCCTTGCCGTTCAGTCCGGAACCCTGCACATGCAGGTATGTGGCGGCTTTAGGCGCGTTCTGCCGGTTTTTGTCTTTCGGATCGGTAATGGAACCGTTCACGCCCTGCATGTTTTCCGCCGTATAAAAACTGTAAGAGAGGGCATTTCCCGTAATACCGGTTCGGGAATAATTGCACAGAGCCTCCGTTGCAGGCCGGTTTTCGGAAAAGGCGCTAACCGAAGCGGGCGCGTTTATGAGTTGTAAGGATTCGAGCGTAAAACGGTCCGAAAACCCGGCATCGACCGAAAGATTCAGATCGATTCGTGCCACGCAGCGGATCAGTCCGATCCGGATGTCCGTATTACCCCGTACCGATATGCTTTGCGAAGCGGACATAGGCAGATGGTTTTCTGGATTTTCCGCTTCCGTTGCCGAGAATGTAAAACGGTACTTTTCGAGATCGGTTTTGTCCTGTTCGCCCAGATCGCGCCCCGCATTGGCCAACGCATACAAATCGTAGTCTCCGGAAAAGAGCGACACCACGACCTGATCGGTCGAGCCTTTGCTGTAAATATGCCGGGCGATGTCGAGCGTCTTGTGATAAAAATAGATATTGAGGTCGGCGATGCGCTTCTCCTGCGAGGGATCGAGCGCCCGGGTACGCAGTTCCATTTCGGGACAGGTTACGTGCAGGGATACTATGTATTCGCCTTGACTGTTTCCGCCCGTCGCCTCCCGTTCCTTTACGGGAGCGATGCAGGAGCCGAAACACACGAGCCCGACAATTGCGGTGTGAATCAAAAAACGTTTCATAATGAATTTTTGCAGAATAAATGAAACAGAGAATGCCTTGCAGAAGCATTACAGGCAGGCGGATCGGTCCTGCCCGTAACACCGCTGCACCGACAGGCTACGCTCCGAGATTTACGCTTTGCGTAAGGGGTGTTTCCCAATCGGCGACCGATACGCTGACCGAAGCGTCGCTTCCGGTCAGACCGTCTAGCCCCACCTGAATGCGGTAATATCCGTTACGGAGGATCTGTCCCGATCCGCCGCCGCTGAGTTCGATCTCGTAGGTTACTTCCGCCTGATCGGATTCCGTGGCAAAATTCCCGTCCCGGTCGTAGGTGCCCTTGAGCGTCAGCAACACCCTGCTGCCCGAAGTGAGATTCCCGTTCTCGAATCCGTAAAACAGATTATCGAATTTTCCCGACGTTTCCGATGCCGCCTGCGTATGGGTAAAGGTCATGGGCCCCGTGTTCGGGGCCTGCTGTGCGATCAGGTTGCTCCGGGAGGCGGCTTTCGAGAGCACGGCTGTGTTAATCCGTATCTTCCCCTGATAACGCTGGGAAAATTCGGCCGTAGCGGACGTCTGCACGGCGATTTTGGCGACAGTGCGTTTGAGCGTTACGGAGACGTCCGTTCGCTGCCCCTGCGCGGCGATGGCTTTGGTAGCCGAACCCGTCATGACGAAACCTCCGGAACGACGGGCCGAAGCGGATACCTGGGCGAAGGTGCCGTTATAATCCGCAGGCGAGTTTTCCAGCAGATTCAAAAGCTGCGTTTTGGTGTCGATTCCCGTAACCGGTCTGTTGGCTACCACATAAAATTCGCAAGTATTTCCCGCCAGTGAATTGGGTATGGCGAACGTGGCTTTTTTGGCCGACAGTTCCGACGGGGTAAAATCCCGTTGTACGAGCAATCCGCCGTCCGCATTAAAAACAAGGGCGCTTACCGAGGTTAACGATTTCTCCCATGCTTCGGCAGTGGCTGTCGGGTCGAAAAAGGTTTTGGTCGCATCCTGCGTTTTCGCTTCTCCGAACGAGAGAACGACGGCGGATGTATTCTCTGTAACCGGCCCCTCCGGTTCTACGGTCTGGAAATTGTCTTTGTCGCAAGAGCAAAGCAGGGCTGCGGCGGCAGCCGTAAAAAACAATGTTTTCATCGTGATAAATTTTAATGGATTATGCCTTTGCAGGCAGTGTCGATCATTTTAATACAGGCATTCCCCGATATGCCTGCGGACGACCCCGATCAGATCGAGAATCAGGTGGTTGTATTCCGGGCTCGCGAGCAGGCTGTCGCCGAGGTCGTAGCGCATGAACGTCTCCTTGCACAGAGGGAGCAGCCGCACCACGCACTCATGCCGTTCGGATTCGGGAACTTCGGGAAACTCCGCGGCGAGAACGCACCTGAGCGTATCGTACCCGGAGAAGAGCAGTCCTTTATAAAGCACGCTGTCCGCTTTTTGCAGGGCCGTGCGCACGCTGTCGCCCGATTGCAGGGCGTCCCATGCCGAGACCCACGCCCTGCGGCTCCGCTCACGGACCATTTCCTCGGTCTTTTCGAGCAGGGGGTGATGTTCCCGCAGGAATGCCCCGAGCCTTCGGGCGAAGTACGCCGGATCGGGAATCTTCTTTCTGGCAGCCATCGTTAGACGCTCATCCCCTGCGATCGGGTCTTTTCCTCGAATACGGCCTGCTGGCGTTCCGCCGTCTGCTCCTGCGCTTTGGCCTGTTCCTGCTCCTTATTCTGCTCCTGAGAACGGTTGATGCGGGAGTAATAGGGCGCATTGGTCGAACGGTCGATTCCCATGATCGAAAGGCTGCGGCCGGTAGAGGATTTGACGTTGCGGGCGTCGATCTCCTCGTAACGCTTCAACGCTTCGATCTGCTGTTCGGTCAACTGCTCGGCGATCCGGGGCGGAATGTACGGCTTGGCATAACTGGGATTGATCGGCACGAAATCCATCCGCGTGACGTCGAACTGGAACACGGAGCTGAACTCGTTGTCCTTGTCCCTGAGCTTGCAGTGTTCGAGCCGGATACCGCGGCCCAGCGCCAGTTCGTTCTGCTGGGTCTGACTGATCCGGTTGCCGTAGATGAACTCGGGTTTGGCGACGGCCCGCACGGGTACGGTAATCATCCGGTTGGTGTCGGTGCGGAATCCTGCGTAGCACCACTCCTGCTTGCCGTGGTTATCGACCATAATGGCGCGGGGCAGAGCCCGGCCGTAGGCGATCCGGGCCTCGTCGTCGGCGCTGATGTGCATCTTGTACTTTTCGTCCTTGTACTCCGGATGCGGCAGAGGGCCTTTGACGTCGAGCCGGGGACGGTCGTCCAGATCGCGGTACATTTGCAGCGAGCATTTGTCCGCCGAGATTTGCGTGTCCTGTCCTACTTTGTAAACGACGTCGAACAGCGCAGGGGTCTCTCCTCCTTCGCGGAGCCGCTGAATATCCTGCGCGGAGAGCTGGTTGCGGTCGATCCCGATCGAAGCGAGTTCGCCCCACGGAATGTCGTACAGGTTATAGCGGAGCCGGTCGAGCTGGTTGGAACCGGTGCGGCACTCGGCGAGGATGGCGGCGCTGATCTCGTCTTTGGGATCGTTGCGAAGCGCATAGTAGGCATTCACGACCTCGGGAACGCGCTCCACCGGACAGAGGAAAAACTCACGCTCCACGGCCGGCGTCTCGGGATTGTCGCGGTGGGTCACGAAATCCTGATAGCGCAGATCGGAGATCGCTTTGGCCGCATCGCTGCCGAACATCAGCGTATAGTAGGACGCGCGGTTTTTGGTTTCGGGCGTGACGGTAACTACCGAAATCCGGTTGTTGTCGTTCGGGTCGCGCCGGAACTCGCTGATAACGTCCAGCCGGCCGTTGGCTTTGTCGGCCATCAGAATGGTTTCACGGTTGGGGTCGGGGCGGTACGCTTCCGTTCCCGCATTCTCTTTTTTTGCCATAATTGAAATAGAATTAAGAAGTTGAACAATGATTACAGGACGAATATACAGAGCCGTTCGACGCCTGATACCGGGCGGCCGCCGCAGGCCGCGCATGGCCGGCGATACGCTGTGGACAGCGGCGTTTTTACGGTGGATCGGGATGTTCTACCGTTTCATGCCGGCTCGCTGCTTCGGCAGACCGGGCTCTTCGGACAGCGACGGGTTCCGCCCGTTCGAAACGCCCCGGTATCCGGAAAATGCATGATCGAGGATTTCTCCCGCAAGGGTCTTCATCTTTTCGTCGATTCCGGCGCACTGTTCCGGGCTCTTGCCCGCTTTGGCGGCATCGAGCCGGTCGAATTCTTCCTGACGGAAAAACGGTCGAGACAGATCGGCGTAGAATCCTCCGCGAGGGCAGCCGTTTTGTCGAATGAGAAGCAGCGCGGCGATGTCGTAATTTTCGTCCGATAAGGTCGGGCTGTTCCAATAGTCGAGATGAACGAATCTGTCGAAATTCTCCAGCGTCGGATGCATATCGTAACGCTCGTTGCAAAATCCGTAACGGGTCGTCTCCGGCGGGCAATATATTTCGGCAGGTACGGGCTGAAAATCGTTGCAGTCCGTATGATGTTCATAATTCATTTCAGCAAAACGGTCGATCTGCCGAGAGGGAATTTCGGGTAAATGAAGCAGACTGTGCACTCGCAGAAAGGTCGTCCCGTTCTGCGCCTTGAAAAACTGATCTGCCTGGTACTGGAGGTAATCGGCCTGTGCCGTTCGTCCTTTTTCCGTATTGCTGAACAGCAGTACCCCGCGGTCCGTTTCAAAGCCCGTTATCTTCGGGAAAGAAGGATTGAGTCTCCGCAGCCGGTAAATCTGCGGAATGTATCCTATGGTTTTGCAAAGGTTTTCGTGTTCCGATTCTTTCGTAAGCAGACCGATGCGGTTCCGTTTGCAGTACGCCACATCGAGCAGCGATACGATTTTCTTCGGATACGCCTGTTGTTCGGTCGTCACGGCCGTCAGTTCGTGCAGGTAGGCCGAGTTGTCGTCCCGCCTCAGAGGGGGAATTTTCGAGGCGTCCGGAAAGTCGTAGCGGATCATGTAGTTGTCCGGTACGCTTTTGGAGTCGTCCAGATCGTCGTAATTGTTGTGCAGGAACCGTAAAAATCCCTGCGGATCGGTCGGAATGTCGATGCAGATGTGGCGGATCTGCATCGCGGGCGTCAGCGTCAGATATACGCTGCCCCGGAAGGTTCGTTCGATTTTCATGGAAAGGATTTATGTTGATTCGGTTATATCGAATGACGTTTTACGGACCGTACCGGTAGCGTATCGGAAAGACGCTCCGCGCGGAGCGACTGCCGCGGCGCCGTATCTTCGGCGGAGGGCTTCCTGCGGTCGGGATAGCGGCTTTCGAGCAGGGCCCGGGCCCGCCGCCGCGCTTCACGCTCCAATAATACATCCGGCCTCCGGGGATCGTACCGGGCCGCTATGTCGGCGAAGTCCCTGAGGCTCCCCGCTTTCCGTTTCCACATTTCGGGGACATCTTTCACCGGATAGCCTTGTCCTGCGATCCGCAGCAGAACGGTCATGTCGTAATTGGGCGACCACGCCTCCGGGTGCAGCTCCTCCCGCCCGCAAAAGCGCAGGTAGTTGTCCGCCGTCGGACGCATGTCGTAGCTCCGCAGGGGAACTCCTTCGAGAATCGAAGAGCGGTCGAGGATATACGCTCCGGGAAGGGAGGTGATAAGAAAATCCCGGTTGCGGTAGCCGCAGTGGAAGTTCAGCGCCCCGGCCCGGCCTTCGAGCAGGAACTCCGCGCTGAGCCGGGGAATGTCGTACACGCCGAGCCGATCGAGGGAGAGCCCCGGATCGTAAAAGCGGTCGCAGCAGTGCTGCATCAAAGCCTTGAAAGCGTCCCCTCCGAGAAGGCGTTCCGTATCGAATAGCAGTACCCCGTCGGGCAGTTCTACGGCACGGACGCTGCGGAACGCATCGGGGCCGCCGGGTCTTCCGAATCCCTGAGCCGCGCAGTACGGTCCGTACCCGTCGAGCCGGATCAGCCGCTCGTGCGTCCCCTGCGGGGAGAGCGGATCGATCCCGGACTCCGCGCAGAACATCAGATCGCGCAGCGGTATGATACAACAGGGACGGATGCGGCTTTCATGCGCCCGGCGCAGAAGCGAGCGTGCATAATCTTCCGTGCGGTTCTCCCCGATCCGGGGAATCTTCCGCTGGTCAGCAAAGTCGTAACGCACGATCCATGCGTCCTGAGGTCCGTCGGGATCGTTTCGCGCGTCGGAAATATCGGCGGCGGCATACCGGTCGAAATCCTTCCGGGTAAAACCGTCCGTGTAGATCTGCACGCGGCTCGCCGTCTGGTCCGGAGCGAGGGTCAGCAGGACCGTCGCCGGAATGGGATGTGTATTCATAGGCGTTTATCGTTTTCGTATCCGGAGCGTTCTCTCTTCGCTGTCGCCCATAAAAGAGCGGCTTTCCACGCATTCGGGACCGGCCGGTTCCTTCGGTCTCCCGCCCTCCCGGAACCGCTCCCACAGTTCCCGGAAGGAGCGGTCGGCAAGTCTCTTTTTCTTTTCCCCGGCCGGTTCGTCCCGCAGCAAAAAGGCGTAATAGTTTTCCGTCGAGCGGCGCATGTCGAACTCCCGGCGGAGGTTTCCCTGCCGGAGTAGTTCCCGGTCGGCGTACGCCTCCGCGAAACGGTTTCTGCGCTCCTGTCCGTCCTCCGCTTCGGCAAAGCACCGGTCCGTTATCGGGACCATATCCGCAGGCCGGGCGATCACGTCGTAGATCTTCAGCGAGGGCGTCCGCTGCTCCGGATTGAAAAAGTTCGACGCATGGTAGTCCATGTATTTTTCGAACTGCATCTTCCCGTGCTGCGTATCGCTGAAAAATACGACGCCGGGAGCCGTCTCGACAGCGGTATAGGCCCTGTATTCCGGAATGTCGATCCCCGGAGAGGGCAGTTCCACGCCGAAGGTGCCGAGCGGATCGGGGTAGTCCGTCCGCAGGGCCAGCTTTGCGGGATCGGCCTCGGGCGTCAGCGGAACGATGCTGTGCCGCAGGCAGTAGAGCATATCAGTCATGGCGATCTGGTGCTCGGCCCGTATGCCGGCGGAACGTGCCGCACGGGAAAGGCGTTCCAGATAGTCGTCGTTGCTCTGCGGACGGATTTCGGGAATCTGCCTGCGGTCCGGAAATCGGTAATGGCACATCCACAGGTTCGGATCGTAGCCCTGTCGCAGCACTTCGGCCGTATCTTCCCGCATAAAGGCGAGAAAGCCGGACAGCCCGCTCTCTTTGATGCTGATATGCACCGGGCGTTTCATGCTGTCGTAGGTAACGTACAGGCTCGCGCCTTCCTTTTTTCTTTCTTGCATATTCTCCGGTATTTAACTATCCGCAGGCTAAGATACCCGGCTTCGGAGCGGATGATACCGCACGGCCGTCCGGGGCCGGGTATGGCCGTCAGTAAGCAGTGAAACGGAGCTATTTCGCAGCCTGCTGCTTAGGTTTTGGGATCAGCTTGCGTAGTTCCGGATCGTCCTCGATGCGTTTCATCTCCGTTTTGACGATCCGCTCCACGTCGGCTCTGATCCGTTCGTAATTGGCCTGAATGATCTCTTTCATGTGATCTTGTCCGTCCGCTCCCATAAAGGAGGATATTTCGGGAATCGGAACGTAGGCGGCCGTTTCGCGCTTTACCCGTTCGTTGTCCACGACGATCTGGGCATGGAAGATCTTCTGCTCTATTTTTTCATCGAAGTTGTCGGCTACGGCCCCCACGAACATACCCTGAGAGAGGTTGCCGATCTTCGATGGCGGGATCAGCGAATCCATCTGCGTATTGGTCGAAAGGGTCGTGCTTCCCTGAGCGAACGATACGGATTTGCGCTGTTGGAGAATCTTGCCGAAGCGTTTGGAAAGCGTCTCGGCCGTGTCGCCTACGACCTGTCCGGAAAAGATATTGCCTACGGTATTCTGGATCACCTTGCTTTCCTTATCTCCGTAGTCCCGCGTCAGTTGGCTGAAGTCCTGAAAGCCGAGGCAGACGGCCACCTTGTTCGAGCGGGCCGTGGCGATCAGGTTGTCCAGTCCGCGGAAGTAGATCGTGGGCAGTTCGTCGATGATGACCGCCGATTTGAGCTTGCCCTTCTTGTTTATCAGGCGCACGATGCGGGAGTTGTAGAGCCCGAGGGCTGCCGAGTAGATGTTCTGCCGGTCGGGGTTGTTCCCCACGCAGAGGATCTTGGGCGCATCGGGGTTGTTGATGTCGAGGGTGAAGTCGTCCCCGGTCATCACCCAGTAGAGCTGCGGGGAGATCATGCGCGAAAGGGGAATCTTGGCCGAGGCGATCTGTCCCTGCAACTGGTCCTGCGCCCCGCCTTTCCATGCGTCCATAAAGGGACTGAGGTAGTTTTCGAGCTCCGGGTGGGAGGTCAGGATGACGAAGACGTCGGCATATCTTTTATTTAGCAGCTCGATGGCGTGCGGAAAGGTGCAGTAGCGGCCTCCGTCGTAGATCTTCAGGAACCAGATGATCGCGGCCAGCAGGATGATGGGACTTTCTACGAAGAAATCGCCCTGTTTGGTGATCCACGTCTTATTGAGGTTTAGCATGATCGTATAAGCGGACTCGTAAGCGTCCGAGATGTCGGTCATAAAATCCCGGTGGATCGGGTTGCAGCGATGCGAGCGGCGCGGGTCGTCGAAGTTGATGACGTAGAATTTAGGCGGAACCTTATAGCCCTGCATGTGGGTACGCAGGTGGTTGTAGGCGATGACGGAGAGGTCGTCGAACTTGAAGTCGTAGATATACATCGAAAATCCCTTCTCGATCTGCTGCTTGATGAACTGATTGACTACGGCATAGGATTTTCCCGAACCGGGCGTTCCCAGCACGACCGTCGCGCGGAAGGGATTGACGACGTTGATCCAACCCGGATGCCATTGTCTTTTGTAATAGAACAGCGTAGGTAAGTTTACCGAGTAGTCGTTGGTCATCAGGCGGGTCTCCTGCATGAAGGATTCGTTTTCGTCGTTGAACGGGTCCTCGAAGACGCGCTCTTTGATCAGCCGTCCGAGCCAGACCCCGGCGGCCAGCATCAGGCAATAGCCGGCCAGCAGCGTCAGACCGTAGAGCGGGCCGAGAGTTCGTACCGGCAGGGGAAGGCGCAGCAGCCAGCCGCCGCAAAAGAACAGCAGTATGCCGGCGGCTCCGCAAAGCGCGATCCGGCGGCGGGAGATCTTCTCGCTGCGGACGCTTCGCGTACCGAGGCACGAGAGGGCCAGAAACAACAGACAGAACAGTTTGGTGTAAAGGGGCGACGAGAAGAGTCCCGACGTCCGCTGGAAGTTCATCAGGATCTTATCGACGAGGGCCGTGTTCCAACCTACGGCCGTAATCCACGAATAGGCGTACCAGTAAAAATGAATGAGCGCGAACAGCAGGCTGAGCGCCCGCATGAACTGCATGACTTTGGCGAGACCCCGCAGGTCGTCTTCCTGTTGCATGGTTTTCCGGGTTTACGTTCGTCCGTCCAACGGAAAATCCTGCGGGATATGTCGGTGCGGCCGTCCGGGGCCGGGTATGGCCGGAAAAAAGAGCGCAATGAGCCGATTTTTCGAAAAAACAATATGATCGTCAACTTCAAGAAAATCCGTATCGATTGAGATTTTCAAAGTATCTTTGGGTTCAGATAATAGAAATCCGTAATTTTATCGTTGAAAATAAATAAATTCAATGAACAGGGTTATCGTCATAGGCAACGGCTTCGATAAAGCACATGGTCTGAAAACCGGCTACAGGGATTTTATCGATGGTTATTGGGATCAGGTCGCTTTGAGCATATACAATGGGTATAAACTACACTTATTACAACAATGGGGCGTATGGAACGATCCTGCTCCCTATGAAGATGAATTTGTTAAATCGTATGTGACTTATTCGAGAACCTCTGAAAAAGGTTGTCAAGAACAAATCGAGCGTCCCTATGGCAATGATTCGTACAGCGATTTATGCGATTTCGTTATCAAATTCAATAGCAATAACCTTACGGGGAACACCCTCCATGTAACTTTTAAAAACGAATTTTTCAAACATATATCCGAGCGATGTTCCTTAATGAACTGGTTAGATATCGAGAATGAGTATTACGCTCAGTTGAAGGAATTGCTTGCAGAGAACAATGCGATGCTCCGCCATGAAAAGGTCCGGAAATTGAACCTCGATTTCGATGCTGTAAAGAAACGGCTCGTGAGTTATTTGTCGGAGATCGTCCCTGAAATAGAATTAAAGCCTTTCCCTTCGATACAAGACGTTTTTTCCAGTCAAATACAGCCCATAGAGGTCGCTTGCGGAAAACAACGACTTTTTATCGACTCCATCATCAGCGGTATAATTCAGTTAGGAAAAGGAGATGATGGCATAGTTAAAACAGACGTTGTTTCCGAAGATAAAAAAGAAGATCCGGACTATTTATTCTGTCGTTCAAAAGAAGAAGAAAACAGACTTTATGTCCTAAAACGATTGAAGGACGATTATTTAAGACGTGACCATTGCACACCGGTCCATACCCTAATACTGAATTTCAATTACACACGAACGGCAGAAAAACTCTATGCCAGAAAAAAGGATGAGATAATCAACATCCACGGAGAGCTCGATAACCCCCGTAATCCGATCATTTTCGGCTATGGCGATGAGCTGGACGAAGACTATAAACGGATCGAAAAATTGCAGGATAACGATTTTTTAGAGAACATCAAATCCGTCCGTTATCACGAAACGAGCAATTATAAAAAGTTATTGGATTTTATCGAATCCGATCCGTATCAGGTAATTACGATGGGACATTCGTGCGGGAACTCGGACCGTACCCTGCTCAATACGCTATTTGAGCATCCGAACTGCATTTCCGTAAAAGTCTATTACCACCAGCGTGAGGACGGTACGGACGATTACACCGATCTGATCCGAAACCTTTCGCGTAATTTCAACGACAAAGCCGCCATGCGCGATAAAGTTGTCAGTAAAGAAAAATGTTCTCCGTTGGTTCCTCTTTTATAAATAAAGAATGGAACCGGCCCGCAAATTGCGCGCATCGGACAATTATGTGGATTAGCAAACCGTTCTTTATAAGAAATTTGCTACTTTTGTAATATGGATGTCCGGAATCAAATAATAGACAAACTGATAAAGGCCGGCGGGTTTTGGTCATACGACGAACGATCCGTCCGCCGGGCTGTTTCGGATGACCAGTTGATCGAAGCCACGCTCATAAAACTGGATCTCGACGACATAGACCGGCTTTTCGAGATCTTTTCTGTCCGGAAAATAAAGAGTGTCTGGTTGAAATCGATGGTCGTACAGGGAGACTATTACTACTCCCTGAACCGGTTTTTCGCATGGTATTATTTCGACATCCGCTGTCCCGATCGCTATCTTAAGTCAATGGTAACACGCCATCTTTCCCGACTGAACGCATGAAAGGAATCGCACGACATACGGAAGCGATCATCGGGCCTGTTTCCCGTCTCGACTGCCTGAACGGTTGGGTACTGGCCGGAGGCACTGCTCTTGCGGTTCAACTGGGTCACAGGCTGAGCGAGGACTTGGATTTCATGCGCTGGCAAACCTATAAAAATGAGCGTATGGATGTGGATTGGCCGGTAATTCGCAGACAGTTGGAAACGGTCGGAGAGATACAGTCGATGGATATTCTCGATCATAATCATGTCGAGTTCGTCGTATCGGGCGTGAAACTTTCTTTTTATGCCCGGGAAAGCAAAGCCCCTGTTATGAGGACGATTCCGTTTATGAACCATATCGTATTGGCGGATATGGGATCGATTGCGGCCATGAAAATGGAAGTGATGCTGCGGCGCAGTAAGTTCCGGGACTATTACGATCTGTATTGTATCTTCCGGAACGATGGCGACGTCATGAAATTTGTCAAAGCGGCCGGAGATTATTCCGGACATCTGCTTAAAAGTAAAAATATTCTTGCTATGCTAACCGATCACAGGCGTTTCGGCGAGGATCGTAATTTCGATCAGTTGGAGCCGGTCTATACCGTTACCCCGGAAGAGATTGAGACATACATCAAAAAATTATTGAAAAAATAAAAAGCTGCATACTTCTATTCCCCCCAAAAGAGCCTAAATAAAATCGTCCTGCAAAAATCATATTTACTTGCAGGACGATTTTGTTTTGCCTGTTTTTTTACTTAACCTGGGCAGAGAAACTTTTGGAAGGTTTGAAAGCCGGAATTTTGTGGTCGTGTTGGCCGAAATATTACGTGCGGTCTTTTCTGCCCGTTGTTTAAGTAAAAAAGTTCCGAATCCTCTCAAATAAACGGATTCCCCTTCTATCAGGGAGTTCCTGACCTGTTCCATGAAATTCTCCACTACTTCAAGAGCGGTGCTCTTATCTATGCCGGTCTGCTCAGAGATCCGACTAACGAGTTCTGCTTTCGTCATATCGCTTGTAATTTATATGTTTCGAATATTTCGTATCGTTCATATTTTCATTCAAATATACTCAATTATTTCATCTCGCTGACAACTATCGGGAAAATCAGTTTTCTCACCTCTTTTTCGGTTGTTTATATTTTGAGGATAACTTTTCCGGATATTCATCTCTTTACATATTATCATTCAATATCTTATAATATATAAATCATGTTTATACAGCATTAACCATCCGGAACTTTAATGGCTCCGGACTTTTTATTTAATCTAAAACCAACTGCTATGTACACATTACTGAAGACAGGCTTGTTGCTGTTCTTTCGTGAAAGTGACCTGCCGACCGGAACCGTTTCCGAAGCGCATCTCTCGGAACTGTTCGAAGAATTTATCCAAGAACTTACAGCTTATTCTTCCGATGACCGCAGAAGCATTATCGAGCGTTTGCGTTGCATGAGTTTTACACTCGGGCAGGTTTCCCTGCTCGAAAAACGAAAAAACAGAATTTCCGAATCTTTACTAACCGACTATATGGTAAGAACCTTGTTTCTGATCGACACGGAAGTCCGGTTGCTTCATCTCCGTCTGCGATACCCTCAATCCGGCATCGTGCCGGAAGTGAAAATCGAGTCCCCGTTGTATTTGTCGAAAGACTTGACCGTTACGGATCTGGTCGAACTGCTGTACGCTTTGCACCTGATCGGGGCTTTTCGTAAAAGCGACGGTTCGCGGATCGAGTTCTCGGTCGTTATCCACACCTTCGAAGAGGTGCTGCATATCCGGATAAAGAATTATGAGCGTTTCAAAAACGCAGCCGTCAACCGTAAAATTCGTCTTACCGGTTTTCTCGATCAACTCAAAGCGGCACTGACCGAGCGCAGCCAGCGATAGCATCGGTCCGCGTCTATAATCTACAAAACGAGGATCATAGAGATCTTCGTTTTTTCCGGCGCTTTCTCTCCGGACGGAAATCTTCCTCATAAGGTTCCGGATATTGCCCTTCCTCCAACGCCGTAGAGAAAATATCCAACGTATCGACAGCCTGCCCGATCAGCCGGGATTCGGCCTCCGTATCCATCGGATTCGGTTTCGGTATTTCCGTCGGCGAATCGGTTGCAGAAGACTCCGAAGATTCGCTGTCTGCAACGGGCCGTTCGTCGTTTTGTCCGGATACTTCCCGTTCCAGTTCATCGGCCGTATGCGCCCCGAACAGTTCATGGAAACGGTTTGCAGCGAACTCTTTGTTCCGTCCCAGTTTGGAGCCGTTAACGATCAATCCCCCGTTGTGGTCGATGAACGTAATCCCGTAGATATGCCCTTGCGTATTTTGCCGGACGATGACCTGTACGCCCTCGGCCGATAGCGCCGCCGCAAATTCCGGCAGGCTCCGGGATTGTCGCATGGCGTCCCGGACGATCCCGCGCAGTCCTTCCATCCCGTCCGTATTCTTTTTGAGCCATTCGGCGCTTTTCGCATAGTGTTTTTCGATAGACCCGATTCCCGTATCGCGTCCGATCGCGCTCGATTTGATCGGTACTCCGACTTTGTCGCCGTTCTCGTCCAACGCGCTGTAAAGCATTCCGGCATACGGACGGCCGCCGATCTCGCCGCGCACTTCCTCCGCTTCGACTCGAAATAATTGCAATATATTGTTGTACTCCTTCAGAGTGCAAAACTTATAGCGGTCCGTAACGTTGCGGACGACGGATGCGATCTGGGCCTTCAGGCCGCTGCGCCGGTACTCCACTTTTCTCAGCGGTACGGTTCCTTCCCGTTCCTGCCGCTTCGTAGCACGACGCAGCCCGTATTCCTTTTCGATGGAACGGGTAATCGCTTTCGAGCGATACCGCTCGTTGCCGTCGTCGATCTTCTGTCCGTCCGGCCCGACGCGCACCGATACGATATGCAGGTGGGCCCGTGCGATGTCCCGGTGCAGGTAAACCACATAGGGCTGGTCGCCGTAGCCCATCCGCTGCATGTACTCCTCGGCGATGTCGGCCAACTGCTGTTCCGAAAGCCGGTCCTCGGGATGCGGGTTCAGCGAAGCGTGGAAGATCGTCTCCACGAAACGGCTGTTCTTTTTCGCATCGAGCCATGTCTGCATGACCCGTCTGCAATGTGCGGCGGTAAGCCGGGCGGGGTCTCCTCCCGGCGGAAGCATCCGGTTGCAGAAGATCACGCGGGCCCGCCCTCCGTCTATCTTGAGACGGTTGTACGCCAGTACGCCGTAAAGCGATTTTCCGGATGTTATTCGTCCGACCATCGTTTCTCGAACTCTTCGGCGAGTGTCAGAATTTGCTGCTGTAACTCCGTCATTTTCCTTGTTTCCTGCTCCAGCCGCCACAGCATACGGGCCGCAGAAGCGGCATCGTAGTTGTGATGGATGGCCTTCACGACCTGATTGTAATTGAGCCCGACTTTACGGATTTGGAAATGCAGATCGCCCAGCCGGGCGCAGAAATCCTGCGTCGCGGGATCGGTCTTTACGACCCGGAGCTCTCACCCGAAAAGCCGGGAGAGGATGAATCTGGATTTGTTGTCCGTACATCCCGACCGCTCCAGCATGTCCAGAAACCGTTTGTTCTGTGCCTCGTTGAGCTTGAAATTGTAGTGATACCTGCATGGATCGGCACTGCGGGGCCGTCCTTTGATCTTCTTTGCCATCGCATTTTTGATTTTGAGGTTTGACGACTTCGGAGTCGAACCCACTGCGGCCTTCGCAGAAAGGGCGGAGGTTTCGGGGGCCGGATTTTCCGGCATACCGAAACACACCTTGCTATCGGCAGGCGCCGATAAAATCCGCCGGATGGCGGATTTGCCCGCGCGAGACCGACAGTCTCGCTTCCACGAAAGCGGCAGTAGGTTCGACCCGTGCAATGTTAGGCAGATTATCGGAGCCGGACAAGGATTCCGATCCGGCCATAGACGGCCTGCAACGGCCTCTACGAAGAACCTTTCGGGATTTCCGTTTTCTTCGCGTGCATGGCACGGATGCCATAACTGCCAGTCATGGTATGCATGACAGTCATGGTATGCAGTGCGGTCATGGAATACATGGCTGCCACGGTATAGATGGTATGCGTGGCAGCGAAGGCGTCTATGCCGAATATGGTATTGGTGGCATAGATGCTATGGATGGCAGAAACAACACCTCCGGCATAAACGGCGTATCCGGTATGGATGGTATTATTGGCATATCTGCTGTTTCCGGCACGGATGGCAGAACTGCCGGAGAAGGAAACGACATTCTTTTAACCGATCATAGTTATGGAACGGAAACCTGTTTTTATCTCCGTCTGCAATCAGAAAGGCGGAATCGGCAAATCGACCTTTACGGTACTGCTCGCCGACATCTTGCATTACATGGAAGGATACCGCGTATTGGTAGCCGACTGCGACTATCCTCAGAAAAGCATTTTCGACCAGCGCAAAAGGGAACTGGCCCTGCTCGACCGAAGCCCTCGTTACAAATCGTTGCTTGTCCGTCAGTTCGGAGTGACACACAGAGAGATCTGGCCGGTGATCGCCTCCGCCTCGGAAAGGGCTCTTACGGATGTGGACAGGCAGCTCGGTATGCTGAGAGAGCCGGTCGATTTCGTACTGTTCGACCTTCCGGGTACGGTCGGCACCCCGGGCGTCCTGCGGACGCTCTCCGCCATCGACCGGATATTCGTGCCGATGAAGGCGGACCGCTACGTGATGGAAAGCACGCTCGCGTTCGCCAAATCGGTCAATGACCATCTGGTCCGCAATTCGGACGTGCAGACCGCAGGCGTCCACCTGTTTTGGACGATGATCGACCGAAGGGAGCGGACTCCGCTGTACGACCTTTATGACAAGGCGTTGGAGAAACTCGGACTGCACCGGATGGAGACCCATATTCCCTACAGAAGCCGGTTCAGCAAGGAGCTCTCGGCGGAGGAAGGACCCGTCTTCCGTTCGACGATCCTGCTCCCTGAGAAAAGCTTTATCCGGGAATGCTGTCTCGACAGCCTGACCCATGAAATCGTCGAACTATCAGAACATAGCGCACATGGAAAGCAGGAAAAGAAATAGGAATTTTCCCGTCATAGACGAAGATATGCTGCGGGAAGCGGTCGGCGGACAGAGCGCCGAAGGCTCCATGCTGGAGATAGCGGAGCGAATACCTGCCGGGAATGAGGAACAGCCGGAGCTTCCTGCGATTCGCAGGCGGAGAATGACCCTGCCCGATTACGAAGCGACGTTTCTGAAACCGGTCCGGGTAAAAGTCCGGTCAGCACTGTATATCAGCGAAGAGACGCGCTGCAAGATCTCGGAGGTGGCACGGAAGATCGGCACGGGCAGAGTGTCCGTAATCGGATATGTGGAAAACATCCTCCGCAACCATCTGGAACTTTACAAAGAGGAGATCAACCGGCTGCACAGGGAAATAAACAAAGACGATCTTCTGTAGAAAAGGTGATACAAGATTAGATAACGGAAACGTTGGTCAATCGAATGACATCATGAACAGTGCAAGGTTAAGGCAGATTCGAAATTACGTTGTAAATTAATTATTTTTGTATTATCAGATTTCAGTATAAATTCGATATGAACGTACATGCTTTAATAATAGGAAATAATGAAATTATATTGCGCCTGCGGACTGTCCGTTAGCGGCCGAGATCGGAGTAACTGCACACATTATTTTTTAAGTTAAAGAAATTATTGACATATTTAACAAGTCAAAATGTTCTGTTAAAATTATTATTTTAGAACGCTTTATTAAAAACTGTAGTGTTCGGCATTTGCGGTTAAACGTTCTAATTGTTTTTTTCTGATGGATTGGCTCAGCCATGCATGTGCGTATTCGTTGTATATGTTCGTTGCAAAAATGCCCGCATCGTCACTTCCGATAATAACGTCCAGACCCTCATCAAGCCATTTTCGTAAATGGTGCTCAGCATGATTTTTATAGATGCCGATCCGTACGTTGCTGGTAGGGAGTGTCTCCAATGCTATCTTCCGATCCCTAACGATCTGTTTAAGGCTGTTCTGTATAAAATCGACAATCCCGTAAAAGCCCTCGTCCAAATCTACGAGGATATGTTTGTCATAATAATTGCTTCCCGAACGACTCTCCCGCTGTATCCAATAGTCCTCCATGATATCTGTGACAGTAGGGGGAATGTTCGCATTTTGGAAATTCTCCCATTCATCCGCATCGAAAGTCTCTTTTCCAGATAGGTCGCTAAACGAAGAATTTTGAATAAAAATGGGGTTCCATTTCCGATTCAACCATGCTGCAACGGCATCGTCTATATTGAGTTTTCTTCGGGGATAGACTTTCGAGAAATATTTGTTTAAGTCTGTTGCGATATTGGCTGGTATTTCCCGATGGTCTTCTCGGTATAAATGATAAATAAATAGCAGATTATCCAACCATTCTCCCTGTTTTATCCATATTTGGTTGCCTATACGTTCGCGCCATAAGGCATAATCCACACCCAACGCCACCGCATGTCCGATCCGGTCTTTATCGTTTAATGTTAAAAATTGAATGGCTTCATAAATGGCTCGCAAGCCACTGATAATATGGGAAAAATCCTCTCCGGCATGGAATGTAAAATGGCATTTATCAGGCAATGTTCTGCAAATTTTTCCATATGCAGACGCGAATACTTCCGGCGGAGCATCAAATTCACTGGCGGCAGCATCGATGCCTACCAACTTCTGCAAGTATAATGATTGATCTAAAGATTCTCCTGAATGTTCGCAAACCGGGCATCGTTGCCATATTGAATCCTTCCAAAGGCTCAATAGAGCTTGGGTTTGTCTCCATAATTTGTTTCGCAAAGATTCGTGGTAAAACGAATCGTCTTTATTTATCGGTTTTTTAATAAAATGTGCCACCAAACGCAATTCAGGATTGTGAGCCCTTTCTATCTTCCCGTCCTGCGTGAATAGCTGCCATCCCGTTCTGATTTTCCCGATCAACCGATTGATCTCTTTAGGAGTCTTTTTCGGAGCGAAACGTCCTTCCAGAATCTTGAAATGAGGTTCCCCGAGACGATTGCCGCATAGTTGGAAAAATCGTTGACGATAATCCGATTCCGAAAGTTTCCGTAAGTCGTTGTCTGCAATTTTTTGAAATTGCTGGAATCCGTTTTGCCGGATCTGCTGTACCAGAAAACGGTTCATGGTGCCTAAAATCAGCAGATAATGATGAAAACCCTGTGCCAGTTGCGGATATTTTTCTGCACTCTGTTTATTAGCTAACAGATTCAGTATTCGGACATACAACTGACATTCGTATTCTGTATCCGTATACTGTGTATCCCTACATGGCGCCAATGGGTGTTGTCCTCGAATAAGGTTCGATTCGTATTGTTCGATCCGAATATCAGAATCAGGATGAGACGGCTTTCTGGTAGCTTTATGATCGTGGTGAGCGATAATTTGGGTGAAATAATAACGCAATGCCCGGGCCTGCCTTAACAGTTGCGATAATTCATCTGCATTCCTGAATACGGATTCCTGCTCATTTTGCTCTTTGACAAGCACATGTTTAAGCGATTGCTTATAATGTTTTCGAAAAGCGTGAGGATCATTCAGATCATCTTGCCAGACGATATCCGTTTCCGTCGATCCGTTCAGATTAATATGCAAGTCATTGAATCCTCCCGACCGTTTCTTTTGCTCGCGTAATTCCGATATGTCCGGCGATAGTAAAGCTGTATATTTGACATTTTGGAAACAAGAAGACGGAATAGCTATACCTTTATATTTGTTCCAAAGGAAGGCTGCAATTAACGGTAAAGGCGGACAAAAGGTGAGCAACTCCTGCCATTGGCCGAAACACTCGCTTGCGATATACATTTTAGAGTTTTTTTCCTGTATATAAATGGACGCAAGATTGCCGAGTCCTTGGGTCAACAGTTTGGGAAGCGAGTCGATCCCGCGCTCATCCAACTGTGCATCGAGCGCAGCCCGATACAGATGATCAGGCAATGTCGGATTGACTTCACGTTCATTCAGCAGCAAACGACGACGAATATCCGCCCATGACACAGAAGACCGTTCCTCGTAGTCACGGAGAGTCAACTTATCCATCAGGATCTGTCGTAAACACAAATCTACCATTTGTTACTGTTTTTTACTGCATTCAACACATCCGTAACGACCCGGTCGTATACCATCTTATTTGTGAAAATCTTTTTGATAGCCCTTTTTGTCTGTTCGAAATCCAGCTGGTCTTTGGTTAATCCTGTATGTTGGAAATATTGTATTAAAGCGTCGATATGTCCCTGATTATTAGCCCGAACACGGGTCTCAATCCTAATGGTGTTCTTGGTTTTCTTGGTTTCGCTGACACCTAAAATATTGAGTTGTTGAAGGTCGTTATATACGGAATATGCCGGTTGTATTCCTATTTGTTCCAATAAAGCAGGATCGAGATAGGCTTGGATGAAGGGGCAAGCCAACATAAACTCAAACAACGGACAGGATGTCGTTGTTTCAATATAGTTGTCAAAGAATATCTTGTCTGACCCGGTAGGGTTAGTCAGTGTTATGTGGGTTGTCGCATCTCGTTCCATGACTTCTTCCACCAATACGGCATTAAGGAAAACGACCAGTAATCTGTGAAATAGTTCAGCGACTTTCTGATTGGACTGGGGTTGGATGCGCATAAAGGAATAAGCGGTTCTGACCATGATTCTACCCAGCAAATAGGGCGGCAAAATATTTTTTTCACGACTATGCCAATTCCCTTTCCACCGGCTTATCAGAGATACAAATTCCCCGATTGTATTGTCTCTGCCCATATGCTCAGGGTCATCGTAATCTCCATCATCCGTAATGTCGTCGCGATTATTCTGATTGTGAGCCATGGGAAATTCCCGTAATTGGGCCAGACGGATCAATTCGTTTTGCATATCCTGCTCATTCTCACACTGGATAATCTCACCGATAGCTCCGATAAGATTGTAAAAAGAATAGAAAAGACGATTACGCCCCAATGGATCCTGCGCCCCGAAAGCCGGAAGCAGGCCTAATAGCCGGACGATTTCACGCTCGTTATTTCGATTAAAAACCTCATCCAGAGCAAGATCGTTCTCGTCACGTCTTTCTTTGGATCTGCTCCGCAACGATCTGAGCGGAATCAATCCGTTATGTGCTGCATCCTCATCATCGAACGACATGATATAGGCACTTTGTAAGGAAGCTATCTTTTTCAATCCATAATCGAACAGGCTACGGCTGTGCTTCACGAAATCCTGTATATTGGGAGATGTGCCGACCATCGGCCACCTTGTCGCTTTAGTAACGACATTGGAGACGCGTACGATGTGGTCGAACAACTCATAGGGATCGAGTGTCAGTTTCTCAGACAACACCGCTCCCAAAGCGACTACGGCTCCGTCCAGTGAAGGGTTGTTCAGTTTGGGGAAGAATTGACTGGCTTCGTCGAGTACATTATTATCCAGCAGGAAGCGTAAAAGATAAATATTGGCTAATCCGTATTCGTTCAGAAGCCCCCAGATATCTACCTTAGTGTAGCGAAGTTCATTATAAAACACATCGGATATTCCTTTTGCCAGGTTCTGCAATTTTATTCTGAGATCTTGTTCCTGATTTTGGGCCGGGGAGAAAAGCTGCAAGAGCGATAATTGTGTACGTAATGGCAGGCTGGTAAAAAATCGCACATATGATAATTGGGTGGTGTTACCTGAAATTCCCCATATGTCTTCCAGTTGCTTCGAATAATATTTTTCCAGTTCATTATCAGCATCGACACTGTCGATATAAATCTGAATTCTTTTAGTCGCCAGTTTTGAAGCCAAAGTCGATAAGGTAATGCGGTATTCCGGCTTCAGAAGTTTCATCATATACTGGCTCTCCAACTGCTCTACCAATTCCGGATATTTAACGGCATAGATGTTTTCCGGCTTGTCATATTCGTTTTTGAGCAATGCTTTCCCGAAATTTTTCCACTGTTTTTTCCGAACCAGAAAAGAATACAAGTCCAAATCGCCGCTGATGAATGTCAGTATATTGGGAGCTGTCAGATATTTGCGTAGAGTTTCCAATACAGGCCATCCTTTGGCAAAATCCGTATCAACATCATCGAAAGCTATTAGCAAAAAACGCTTTTCGAGTAATTGTAGAGAGTAAGTAATATATTTCCGAAAATATTCTTCCAACCGATTCGCCCCGCTGACCCGCCTTAATCCGTCGCGCATCACGAATGTGGTATCGTTCCAGTCGCTTGGATCCAGTCCTCCGTTGATGCCGTCCAACATAGGAAGACCTGCAGCCAGACTGTTCAGGCTTTCTTCCCATTGTTTATACTCCGCACTCTGCCTGAAAGAGGTCTCTTTATCTTGAATCTTTTTGTCCACCAACGCATCGATACGCTCCTTGACACGAGCTACAATATTGAGAAATATATGTCCTTTTTCCTCGATCAACGTCGGATCGACGATCTCCAAAACTGCGATTTTGGAATCCGAGTTATTTTCAATTTCAGCGATTAAAGTCTTTAAAAAAGATGTTTTTCCACTTCCTCGACTACCGGACAACGTTATGGTATGATGAACCCGTCGTTTGTCGATTGCAGGCTCTGTCTTGGGCGTTGACTCTGATTTGTTTTCTTGTTTAACTTCTTCTGTGAATCGATCTATCAAGGCCCATACCTGCCGGAACTCCGCCCGATGTACCACATTCTTTTCTGTGAAGACTTGCTCGTGAATATCCTTCTCAGGCCGTAAAATAATTTGTTCGTCTGCCATAACTAAAAGCTACTTGTTGTGCAATAAATATAATTATTAATATTCAATTTCACAATAAGTTGAATGTAAAAACAAACATATTTTAGATGCTTGCAGGAATAATCCTTTTGAAGATGATGACAGAGGTGAGGGGATATTAGTCTTGTTCCTATTAATGTTACAAAAGATTATATAATCACATATTCGACTTCTCCGGGTCGGACTGCAAGTGATTCTCTTAAAAGGCAAAATAGCATAATATTATTGCCAAAATTGCTATCGGGGCAAAGGATATTACGAATGTCATAAAGCATAGATTCTACATTCAGAACGCAACAAAAGATGTTTTGACAAATGCAATAGCATCGCACATAGCAGCATTATCGAATGACATTCAATATAATCCAGATATTCCTGACGATAATCTATATGTGAATAAGTAAAATAGCCGCCGGCGGGCGGAATTCAGTCTCTTTTGCTGTTCCGAACCATTGCGCCTTTTCCTTCGAGGACATTTAATCTGACTATATAATCTTTTTCCGGCCATAGACGGCCTACCCCGGCCGGGGTGTACCAAATCCTCCGAAAGGTTGTTTCTTTGTCAGCGGAGCCGGCGATCCGTCTATCCGAACGAACGGACAGAACGGATTTCGCCCTCCGACACGAGTCATGAAAGCCATGCTGATCCTGTTGTTCGGTTATCTGTTTCTGGAACGTTTCCTGTTCCGGGGTAGTCTCGGACGGCTGTTCGTTCAGGGATGGCGGCGACTGCTCCGTAACGGATGGGACGCCCTGAGCAGGGCGTTACGGCTTCCGGCCGGAAGAAGGGAGAAGCAGACACAGTTAACGTGCCGCGATTGCCCTAAGCTTCTCCCTGACTCCGGTTCTCTGGTTCCGCATGTAAGCTATGCGGTCGGGTCCGAACCTCCGTACCACGAACGCACGGAGTGGAAGATGCCGTCCAAGCAGCGTCTTCGCACGAAGCGTCCCGAAGGTACGGACGAGATGATCGTCGGCACGTTCGACCCCGAAACGGGCGAGGAGATCGAACAGCGAAAAATCTCGCTGGCGGGATCGCAGTCCGTAAAGGAGGAGGTATCCCGGACGCTGGACGCTCTGTTCGAACAGGAGTTCATGCCTGAACCGCCCGATACGGACCCCGTTTCTGCAAATGCTCCGAAAGAAAGCATGCCATAGCTTATACACTGATAGTTTTCCTCTTTTCATCATCCGCCGCCGACCTTTTCCAATTTCCTGTACGCTGCTATCTCTACTGTTTTCTATTCTGCCCGCACTTTTTCTTCTCTTTTATTTCCTTATTCTTTCCCATTCATTCCCTTATTCGATTACAGCAATCCGATCCGTCCGGCCTTCGGCCTGAGGACGGCATGTCAAACCTTCAAATTTTTGCTCCAATGCAAAAACAAGTTGTTTTCAAGCGGCTCGCCGCGCTGTATTTTTTCGTGTCGTACGCCTGCCTGTGTCTGGCGCAGGGGAACGGCACTTCCGGCATCATGCAGGCCACTTCGATGGTGTCGTCCTACTTCGATCCGCTGACCAAGCTGATCTATGCCGTAGGGGCCGTCGTGGGACTGATCGGCGGCATAAAAGTGTACCAGAAGTTCAGCTCGGGAGATCCGGATACGTCAAAGACAGCGGCTTCGTGGTTCGGAGCCTGCATCTTCCTCGTTATCGCGGGAACCGTCCTGCGCTCCTTTTTCCTGTAAAACTATGACGGCTTACAACATCAACAAAGGCATCGGCCGCGAGGTCGAGTTCCATGGCGCGCACGTAATGGTTCTTTGGCAAATGCGTCGATAGCAAGACGTTAGGCAAGTGTTCGATAGCCTATCATCGAT
>ENA-UEYD01000727-UEYD01000727.1-human-gut-metagenome-genome-assembly--contig:-NODE-727-length-29407-cov-17.504466_pt1 | contig 29407 bp, 20 predicted proteins | sample MGYA00242907_ERZ507875 | MGnify/ENA primary metagenome ERZ507875 (study PRJEB26167, sample SAMN06115506) | human gut metagenome | host: Homo sapiens | place: China:Shandong | collected 2015-08-07...
AAGATCATCCCCAATGAAGTGCGTATCGCGTGCTACATCGTCGTCATCGCGGGCTTCGTCACCATCGTTGACCTGTGCCTGCAGGCGTTCTTCCCCGACATCGCCAAGAGCCTTGGCGTGTTCATCCCGCTGATCGTCGTCAACTGCATCGTGCTCGGCCGTGCCGAGGCCTTCGCCAGCAAGAACTCCGTCGCCGCCTCCGCAGTGGACGGCATCTGCCAGGGCATCGGCTACACCGTCGTTCTGGTCATCATGTGCACGGTGCGCGAGCTGCTCGGCGCCGGCACCCTGATGGGCATTCAGATCATGCCCGCGTCCTACACGCCGGCCCTGATGCTCGTGCTGCCCGTCGGCGGCTTCCTGTGCCTCGGCACGCTCATCGCCGTGATGCAGTGGGCGCTCGCCAAGGGCGAGAAGAAGGCCGCGGAAAAGAACGAAAAGGAGGGCAACTAAATGAGTATCACGTCCTTGCTTGCCATTTCCCTCGGCGCGATCCTGACCAATAACTTCATCTTCGCGCAGTTCCTCGGTATCTGCCCGTTCCTCGGCGTCTCCAAGAAGAGTGACACCGCCATCGGCATGGGTCTCGCGGTCACCTTCGTCATGGGCATCGCCTCCGCCGTCTGCTTCGGCGTGAACAAGCTGCTCATCGCGCTGGACCTCGGCTATATGCAGACCGTGGCGTTCATTCTCGTCATCGCCGGTCTCGTGCAGTTCATCGAGATGTTCCTCAAGAAGTCCATGCCGTCTCTGTACACGGCTCTGGGCGTGTATCTGCCGCTCATCACCACCAACTGCGCCGTGCTCGGCGTGGTGCTGCTGAACGTGCAGAACGACTACACCTTCATCGCATCTGTGGTCTACGGCATCACCGGCGGCCTTGGCTTCCTGCTGGCGATCTACCTGTTCTCCACCATCCGTGAGCGCGTGCAGTTCGCCGACTATCCCAAGTGCTTTGAAGGCTTCCCCATCGCGCTGATCACCGCAGGTCTGATCGCCCTGGCATTCATGGGCTTCTCCGGCCTGCAGGTCTGGCCCGTGTAAGGAGGGTAATGGAATATGGAAAATATCATTTTTGCTGTCCTCGTTCTGGGCGCGATCGCGATCGTGTTCGGCCTGATCCTCTCGGTCGCCGCAAAGGTCTTTGAGGTCAAGGTCGACGAGCGTCTGCCCAAGATCCAGGAGTGCCTGGCCGGCGCGAACTGCGGCGGCTGCGGCTACCCCGGCTGCGCCGGCTGCGCGGAAGCGATCCTCGCCGGCAAGGCTCCCGTCACCGCCTGCGCGCCCGCCGGCGCGGAGGGCGCTGCCAAGATCGCCGCGATCATGGGCATGGAAGCGCCCAGCGGTGAGAAGATGGTCGCTCACGTCATCTGCAACGGCGGCGATGCCGCTGTGAAAAACTTCGAGTACGTCGGCATTGCCGACTGCGTGGGCGCGCTCAAGGTCGCCGGCGGCCCGACCGCCTGCTCCTTCGGCTGTCTGGGCTTCGGCTCCTGCGTTGCCGCCTGCCAGTTCGACGCTCTGCACATCAACGACAAGGGCGTTGCCGAGGTCGACAAGGAAAAGTGCACCAACTGCGGCGCCTGCCGTGAGGCCTGCCCGCGCAAGCTGATCGTCGAGGTCCCCTACAAGCAGAAGGTGTTCGTCAACTGCGCGAACAAGAACAAGGGGCCCGCCGTCACCAAGGTCTGCGCCAACTCCTGCATCGCCTGCGGTATGTGCGAGCGCACCTGCAAGTTCGACGCCATCCATGTTGTGAACAACGTGGCTGTCATCGACTACACCAAGTGCCGCAACTGCACCATGTGCGCCAAGGCCTGCCCGAAGAACGCCATCGAACCCATTCCTACTCCCGAGGAGAAGGAGAAGTTCAAGGCCGCGCAGAAGGCCATGGCCGAGAAGAAGGCCGCTGCCGCCAAGGCTGCTGCCGAGGCTGCCGCCGCCGCGAAGGCCGCGGAGGCTCCGAAGGCCGAATAAGGCATCCTATTGCAAAAAGGAAGAGGAAAACCGGAAACGGTTTTCCTCCTCTTCTTTTATCCGCCCTTAGTTCACAAACTGTTTACACGCCGCCCTATTGACATTGGCATACACTGGTGGTACACTGCGTTTAGCACTCGAGGATAAGGAGTGCTAAATCTATGAGAGAGGGTCGGAGGCATGGAGCTGAGCGCACGCAAAAAGCAGATACTCAAGCGTGTGATCGAGGATTACATTGCCTCCGCTGAGCCGGTCGGCTCGAAGGCCATCGCGCAGGAGATGGGCGGGAGCGTTTCCTCCGCCACCGTGCGCAATGAGCTTGCCGAGCTGTCCGATCTGGGCTACCTTGAGCAGCCGCACACCTCTGCCGGCCGCGTGCCGTCCCCCAAGGGCTACCGGCTGTATGTCAACGAGCTGATGGAGCGGCGCGAGGTCTCCGAGGCGGAGGCCGAGGAGATCAATGAGACCCTACAGGACAAAATGTCCGCCGCGGGCAGCATGATCTCGCAGGCCGGGCAGATGGTATCCTCCATCGTCGATTATCCCGCCTACGCGGTCGCCGAGGGCAAAAGCGGCGTGACCGTCAAGCGCTTCGAGCTGCTGGGCGTGGACGACACGAGCTTCATCACCGTCGTGATGACGGACGACAGCCGCGTGAAGTCCCAGCTGCAGCGCTCGCCGCTCGCGTTCGACCGCGCGCGGCTCACCGATCTGAGCGCTCTGCTCAACACGCACTTCACCAAGCAGTCCCGCGAGGAGATGAGCGCGAAGCTCATGGGGCTTTCCGATCAGATCGCGCCGGAGCTGTTTCTGGTGCTCTCCGCGACGGTCGGCTATGCCGCCGAAATTCTGGAGGAGACCGCCAAAAAGGACGTGTTCACTACCGGCGCGAGCCAGATTCTGAAGATGCCCGAGTACCGCGACCTCGATAAAGCGCACGACCTGATGACGTTCTTTGTGGACAACAAGGAAAATCTCCCGGTCCCCGAGGACGACACCCCGCTGAAGATCCTTATCGGGCCGGAAAACGTCAACGAGGCACTGCGCGACACGAGCGTCGTCGTCGCCAGCTATGACATCGGCGACGGGATGCGCGGGCTGGTCGGTGTGGTCGGCCCCACAAGAATGGATTACGCCACCGTGACCGCACGGTTGAGCTACTTTGCAGACAGTCTGACGCGGATGTTCGGGAAAAGCAAGCTTCCGCCCAAGGAAGAGAAGGAGTAAGAAATGCCGAAGAAGGATAAGCAGAACGCACAGCCCGAGACCCCCGAAAAGGAGCCGCAGGCCGCGGCTGCCGAGGAAGAGGAAAAGGAGCTTCCCCCCGAGGATAAGAAGGAGGAAGCGAAGGCCGAGACCTTCACCGTCACGCGCGAGCAGATGGAGAAGATGGAGGGCCTTGCCAAGCAGCTTGCCGAGGAGCATGACCAGTATCTGCGGCTCGCCGCCGAATACGATAACTACCGCAAGCGCACCGCCAAGGAAAAGGAAGGCATCTACGCCAACGCGAAGATCGACACCATCAAGGGTATGCTTCCGGTGTACGACAATCTCGAGCGCGGCCTCGCCCAGTTCGACGCGGAGGACGACGATCCCCACAAGAAGGGGCTCGAGATGATCTTCAACCAATATAAAGAAGCGCTCACCAAGCTCGGCGTCACGCCGATCGACTGCGTGGGCAAGGAATTTGATCCCGAGCGGCACAACGCCGTGATGCACATTGAGGACGAGAGCTGCGGCGAAAATACCGTGGTCGAGGTCCTGCAGCAGGGCTTCATGCTCGGCGACAAGGTCCTGCGCTTCGCGATCGTCAAGGTCGCCAATTAAAATCGCAAACAAATAAAATTAAGATAGATTTAGGAGGACAAAATTATGTCTAAAGTCATCGGTATTGATTTAGGTACTACCAATAGCTGCGTTGCCGTTATGGAAGGCGGCGAAGCCGTCGTTATCCCCAACGCGGAGGGCAACCGCACCACGCCGTCCGTCGTCGCGTTCTCCAAGACCGGCGAGCGTATGGTCGGTCAGGTCGCCAAGCGTCAGGCCATCACCAATCCCGACCGCACCATCTCCTCCATCAAGCGTGAGATGGGCACGGATCACAAGGTCACCATCGACGGCAAGGCCTACACCCCGCAGGAGATCAGCGCGATGATCCTGCAGAAGCTCAAGAGCGACGCTGAGGCTTACCTCGGCGGCCCCGTGAGCGAAGCCGTCATCACCGTTCCCGCTTACTTCACCGATGCGCAGCGTCAGGCGACCAAGGACGCCGGTAAGATCGCCGGCCTCGAGGTCAAGCGTATCATCAACGAGCCGACGGCCGCGGCCCTCGCCTACGGCGTCGACAAGGAGCAGAGCCAGAAGGTCATGGTCTACGACCTCGGCGGCGGCACGTTCGATGTCTCCATCCTCGATATCGACGACGGCGTTATTGAGGTTCTGGCCACCGCGGGCAACAACCGCCTCGGCGGCGACGACTTCGATGAGTGCATCATGAAGTGGATGGTCAGCGAGTTCAAGCGTACCGACGGCGTCGACCTCAGCGGCGACAAGGTCGCCATGCAGCGCTTGAAGGAAGCTGCCGAGAAGGCCAAGATCGAGCTCTCCGGCGTGACCTCCACCAACATCAACCTCCCGTATATCACAGCCGACGCCACCGGCCCGAAGCACCTCGACCTGACCCTCACGCGCGCTAAGTTCAACGAGCTGACCGCGCACCTGGTCGAAGCCACTGCCGGCCCTGTCCGTCAGGCGCTCAGCGATGCGGGCCTCACCGGCAACGACATCCACAAGGTCCTGATGGTCGGCGGCTCCAGCCGTATCCCCGCCGTGCAGGAAATGGTCAAGAAGCTCACCGGCAAGGAAGGCTTCAAGGGCATCAACCCCGATGAGTGCGTCGCCATGGGCGCTGCGCTTCAGGCGGGCGTTCTGACCGGCGATGTCAAGGGCCTGCTGCTGCTCGACGTCACCCCGCTGTCCCTCGGCATTGAGACCATGGGCGGCGTTTGCACCAAGCTCATCGACCGCAACACCACCATCCCCGTGAAGAAGAGCCAGATCTTCTCCACCGCCGCCGACAACCAGACGAGCGTTGAAGTCAACGTTCTGCAGGGCGAGCGTGAGATGGCCGCTGCCAACAAGAGCCTCGGCCGCTTCCACCTCGATGGCATCGCTCCGGCCCGCCGCGGCGTGCCTCAGATCGAGGTCACATTCGATATCGACGCCAACGGCATCGTGAACGTCAGCGCGAAGGACCTCGGCACCGGCACTGAGCAGCACATCACCATCACCTCTTCCTCCAACATGAGCAAGGAGGATATCGAAAAGGCCGTCAAGGACGCCGAGCAGTACGCCGCTGAGGACGCCAAAATCAAGGAAAAGGTCGAAGTCCGCAACCAGGCCGACCAGATGGTCTACCAGAGCGAGAAGACCCTCGGCGAAGTGGGCGACAAGATCCCCGCGGACGAGAAGGCCAAGGTTCAGAGTGGTATCGACAAGCTGAAGGAAGTCCTCAAGGGCGACGACACCGACGCCATCAAGAGCGCGACCGAAGAGCTCACGCAGATGTTCTATCAGATGAGCGAGAAGCTTTATCAGCAGGCGAACCCGCAGGGCGGCGCACAGGCCGGTCCTGACATGGGCGGCCAGAACGGCGGCGCGCAGACCGGCCCGAACGGTCAGCAGTATTATGATGCTGACTACAAGGTCGTGGATGACGACGACAACAACAAGAAGTAATTTGAAACCGATCGACGCAGCGGGGACAGTTTATACTGCCCCCGATTGCGGCGTTTTTAGGAGCGTAGTCTATGGCTGAAAATAAAAGAGACTATTACGAGGTGCTCGGCGTTTCCAAGGGCGCTTCGGAAGAAGAGATCAAAAAAGCATACAAAAAGCTCGCACGCAAGTATCACCCCGACATGAACCCCGGCGACAAGGAAGCCGAGGAGAAGTTCAAGGAGATCAACGAGGCGAACGAGGTTTTGAGCGACCCAGACAAGAAGGCGCGCTACGACCAGTTCGGCTTTGCGGGCGTTGACCCGAATTACGGCGCAGGCGCCGGTGGCGGCGCTTACAGCGCGGGCGGGTTCGACTTCGGCGACCTCGGCGATATCTTCGGCAGCTTCTTCGGCGGGGGCTTCGGCGGCGCGCGCGCGAACCCCAACGCGCCCCAGCGCGGCGAAAGCCTGCGCACGAGCGTGAACATCAGCTTTGAAGAGGCGGCCTTCGGCTGCGAGAAGGAAGTCAGCATCGACCGCATCGAGCAGTGTCCTGACTGCCGCGGCTCGGGCTGCGCCAAGGGAACGACCGCCGAGGTCTGTCCTGACTGCCGCGGCAGCGGCGTGGTCCAGCAGCGCCGCCAGACGCCGCTGGGCTATATGTCGACGTCGGCACCCTGCCAGCGCTGCGGAGGCAAGGGCAAGATCATTCATCAGCCCTGCCCCAAGTGCGGCGGCAAGGGCATGATCCGCCACCGCAAGACCATCAAGGTCAGCATTCCTGCCGGCATCGACAACGGGCAGACCATTTCGCTACGCGCGCAGGGCAACGCGGGCAAGAACGGCGGCCCCGCGGGCGACCTTCTGATCGTTGTGTCCGTGCGTCCGCACGAGATCTTCCGCCGCGAGGGCACGAGCGTCCTGTGCGAAGCGCCCATCACGTTCACGCAGGCGGTACTCGGCGCGGAGCTTGAGATCCCGACGATCGACGGCAAGGTGAAGTACACCATTCCCGAGGGAACGCAGAGCGGCACGACGTTCCGCCTGAAAGGCAAGGGCATCCCCGGCCTCAACGGCCGCGGCCGCGGCGACCAGTACGTCACCGTGTATATCGAGACGCCGCGCAACCTGAACCGCGAGCAGAAGGAAGCGCTCAAGAAGTTCAGCGAGTCGCTCGGCGAGAAGAATTATGAGGAACACAAGAGCTTTTTCGGAAAGTTCAAGCTGTAACGAATAGAAGATGTATTTATCCGATTATCACACCCACTGTTCGCTTTCGTTCGACTCGAAAACGCCGGTGGAAGACATGGTGCGCGCGGGCATCGCGCAGGGTTTGCAGGAAATGTGCCTGACCGACCATGTAGACCTGTTCCGCCCGAGGGAGACGACGCACTGGGAGCACGATTTTTCGAATCGTGAAGAGACCTTTGCGCGCGCCGACCAGGCGGCGAACGGGAAGATCATCGTCCGCCGCGGTATCGAGCTCGGCGAGGCGATGCGCGACTTTGCCTACGCAGACGAGCTGCTCTCGCGTTTGCCGGAGCTCGACTTTGTCATCGGCTCGCAGCATCAGCTGTCGGAAAAGTACGATTGGAACGACCTCTACTTCATGCCCGAGGCCACGGAGCAGGAGGCGCGCGAGCAGATCGCGGACTATTTAACGCTCGTTCTGGAGACAGCCAAGTGGGGGAAGTTCTCCGTGCTCGGCCACTTGACGCTGCCGCTTCGCTACATGAACGAAAACCACGGCATGCACATGAGTTTCGACGGCTTCGAGGACGAGGTGGCGCAGGTGTTCCGCGCGCTCATTGAAAATGGCTGCGGCATCGAGTGCAACGTCAACCGCGGCAACACGCCGCTGCCGGACGCCAAATGGCTGAGGCTCTATCACGAGCTCGGCGGCGAGATCATCACCATCGGCACCGATGCGCATACGCCGGAATTCGTCGGCATGCGCGCCCGCGAGACGCAGGAGCTCTTAAAGAGCTGCGGCCTCAACTATGTGTGTACGTTTGAAAAGAAAAAACCGGTCTTTCACAAAATCTGACTGACAAAAGGAGAAACACTATGAAGATCGCATTGGGCTGTGACCACGGCGGATACGCCATGAAGGAAGACATCAAAAAGCAGCTGGAGGGCCTGGGCCACGAGGTCAAGGACTGCGGCACTTACTCCACCGAGAGCTGCGACTATCCCGTTTTCGGCGAGGCCGCCGCGCGCGCCGTCGCGAGCGGAGAGTGCGAGTACGGTATCGTCGTGTGCACGACGGGCATCGGCATCTCCATCGCGGCGAACAAGGTCAAGGGCATCCGCTGCGCGCACTGCGCCGATACGCTCGAGGCGCAGCTCTGCCGCCAGCACAACAACGCGAACATGATGGCCATCGGCGCGGGCTTCACGGGCCCGAAGCTGGCCGCGGCCATGGTCGAGACGTTCCTCTCCACCGCGTTTGAGGGCGGCCGCCACGCCCGCCGCGTCGCGCTGATGGACGCTATCGAGGGCTAAAGCATACAAAAACGGAAAATCAACAAAAACCGAAAGGTTTTTGTTGATTTTTTTGCTCTTAAAAGGTAAACTGTTGCACGAGAAAAAGGAGGCGGATGCAGACAATGGCAAGAAGATCGAGCGGAACGAAGGGCTATACCGGTTATCGCGGGCGCAGGCGCGGCAGAGGCGTGCTGGCCGTGGTGCTGGTGGTCATTTTGCTGCTGGCGTGCGGCTTTTTGTTTGCGCAGCGCTATATGGTATACGATGCGGACGGCTCGGTCCGCTTTGAGTTCCCCTGGATAAAGAAGACCCCACAGGACGATAGCGTAAATGACGGCGACAGCGGCGACGATAAGAAGCAGGACGACCTTGAGATCACGGTGCAAAAGCCCGTCATCAAGGATACCTACGCAGTCGAGCTGGGTGCGGACGCGCTCGGCAGCGATTGGCAGGCAGCGCTCGATGGCCTTGATAAGGACGTGAACGCCGTGGCGGTCGAGCTCAAGGACGCGAGCGGCAAGCTCTACTATAATTCCAAAGTGCAGGGCGCGATCGACTGCGGCGCGGTGGCCGGGAACAGCACATCGGACACGGCCATTCAGGGCCTTGTCGACTCGGACTACTATACGATCGGCCGCATCAGCACGCTGCACGACAGCCTGTACGCCTACGAGCACATGACGGACGCCGCCGTGTGCCAGCTGACGGGATTCGTCTGGTACGATACGAACAGCACCCACTGGCTCGCGCCCGAAAAGCAGGCGGCGCGGCAGTATGTGACCGATATCGTCACGGAATGCGCACAGATGGGCTTTGACGAGCTGCTGCTCGACGATTTCCACTACCCGCGCGAGGGGCGCATGAGCCGCATCAAGACGGACGAGCGCACCATGACGCAGCAGGAGGCGCTTGCGCTGCTCGCCGACGATATCCACACCGCGCTTGAGCAGGCGGGCTACAAGGGCAAGCTCTCCGTCAGCGTGGACGCGGACATCGCGCTTGCGGGCAGCGAAGAGAAGTCCGGCATCGTGATGAGCGAGCTCACGGAAAAGTTCGACCGCGTGTACGTCAAGGTCACGGCAGACCAGCTCGAGAGCGTCACCGAGGCGATGAAGGCCTACGACGTCGAGTTCGTCCCCATCGTGACGGAGGCGACGGACAGCGGCAGCTATCTTGTGGAAAAGTAAAAAGGCAAAAGCGGGACGCTGCAAAGCATCCCGCTCTTTTGCGCGAAAAAACAGCATGAAGCAGTGCCCGCTGCTTCATGCTGTTTTTCTTTATGAAAAGAGAGGTATCTCAGTTCATACTGCGGGAATTTTCGTAGCCGCCCTCGCGTGAACGGCTCATCGCGCGGATGCGGTCATAAACATCGGCTTCGAGCTCGACCGTGCCGCGCGCAAGCTGCTCGCTGCGGCGCTGGGCGGAACGTTCGCCGGGGACGAAGACCTGTGCATTTCCTGCGGAGGGTGCGCTGGTGCGTACAGCCTCGGCCAGCGCCGATGTCTGCGCGATGAAATCGTCTGCGGAAGAAAACATTTCCGGCGACAGGGCGCAGAACAGGTAGCCGAGGTCGTATTCATCGCGGATCTCGCCGCCCATCTTTGCGCCGACGAACGCGCCGGTCAGAATTTCGAGCGCCATGCACAGTGCCGCGCCGCGCGCCCCGCCAAAGGGGAGCACGCCCTGCACGCGCTGTGGATCGGTGGTGAAAGCGCCGGCAGCATCGAGAAAAGTCCTCTCGGGGAGGGAACGCTCCTCGACAATGGCCTGCCGCAGCTCGCCCCACACACCCTGCGCGGTGGCAAAGTCAAAGAGGAGGGGGGGCTTTTCGCCCTGCGGGAAGCCGAAGGAAAGCGGATTTGTGCCGAACATCGGCGCGCTGCCGCCAAACGGAACCACGTGCGCGGGACCACCGTTGTTCGTGACGATGCCGATGCAGCCGCGCTCGGCGATCAGGCGGGAATAGGGGACAAGGCGGGCATAGCGGCTGACGTTGCTCAGCGCGACGAGGCCGACGCCATGCTCTTTAGCGAGCTCTACGCTGAACGCGGCAGCCTGCCGCGCGGCGATGTGGCCGAGCTCGCGGTGGCCGTCGATCTTGGCGTGGCCGCCGGTTTGTCTCACAATTTCAATGCCGCTCTCGCGGCCTGAAAGACCGATGTCGAGGGTCAGGAATTTGGAGACGCCGTGGGTCTTGTGGCCCTCGAGTTCGGCGTCCAGAAAGTCGTCGACGATGAAAGCGGCGTCCTCGCTGCCGATGCCGCGCAGCGTGAGTGCGTCGAGCATCATGACGCGGAGCTCGTCGATGCGGATCTCTTTTTTCATAGGCCGCGCTCCTGCGCCAGCGCGATCAGACGGGTGAACGTATCCTGCGCAAGGCCGCGGACGGCTTCGCGCTTGTAGGGCATGGAGCCGCGCCCCGCGATGACGCGCTCGACCTCGGAAGAGAGCAGGTCGCCGAGCGCGGCGCCGGTCTCCGCCGTGAGCGGCTTTCCCCCAAGGAACGCCGCGGCGTCTTCTGAAAGGTAGGCGTGCGGCGCGACCGCGCCGAGTGCAGCGCGCGCTCTCTGAATGCAGCCGTTTTCGACAACCGCGCTGACGGCGAGGTTGATCTTGGAGATCGTGACCTGGTGCCGCTCGCCAATCTTGTCGAACGCGCTGATCTCATGTTCGGTGGGCAGGGGGAGGAGGAAGCGCAGAATGGCCTCGTCGCTCGCGAGCGCGGTCTTGCCCTTGCCGAGCATGAGCTCGCGTGCGGGGATGGTGCGCACCGCGCCGCGGCTGTTCATCACCTCGGCCGCGCCGCAGAGCGCGAGCAGGGGCGGGTAGACGTCGCCCGCGGGGGAAGAGGTGCCGATGCTGCCGCCGAGTGTGCCGCGGTTGCGGATCTGCGCGCAGCCGACCTGGCTGCACGCCATGGCAAGCGCGGGAAAATACTGCCGCACGAGAGGGGACTGCGCGACCTGCGAATGCACGCACACCGCGCCGACGACGAGAGAATCGCCGGCCAATTCAATTTGCTTGAGCTCCTGCATCTCCGTCAGGCTCAAAATAGCGTCCGCGTGCCAGACCTTGCCGTTGCGCTGAGCCAAAAAGTCTGTGCACCCGGCGACAATGGAGCCGCCGGAGAGGGAAACGAGGGCAGAGGCGAGCTCGTCGCGGTTTGTTGGCTGAAAGAAGTTCATTTGGCCGCCTCCTTCATGTCGTGCGCGGCCTGCTGGATGGCGCGCAGGATCTGTTCATAGCAGCTGCACCGGCAGATATTGCCGGAGATCGCGGTGCGGATCTCGTCTTCGGTGGGATCGGGATTGTGGAGCAGCAGGCCCGCGGCGCTCATCACCATGCCGGGCGTGCAGTAGCCGCACTGAATGGCCATGTTGTTCACAAAGGCGGGGATGATGGGTGCGATGCGAGGGTCGGATTCGACACCCTCGGACGTGATGACGCGGTGTCCGTTCACCTGCGCGATCATCGTCATGCAGGAGTGGACGGCTTTATCATTGAGCAGCACCGTGCAGGTGCCGCACTCACCCTCGCCGCAGCCGCGCTTTGTGCCGGTCAGGTGCAGGTCTTCGCGCAGCACGTCGACAAGCAGGCGCTCCGGCGGGGCGTTCACAACGGTTTCTTTCCCGTTTAAGTAAAAACGAATTTCCATCACAGCGACGCCTCCTTGCGTTTTTCCTGCACGGCGCGGATGATCTTCTCCGGCGTCAGCGGCAGGGTGGTCAGATCGGTTTGCAGTGCGTCATTGACGGCGGCAAGCAGCGCCGGCGCGACCGGCACAAAGCAGGATTCGCCGATGGACTTGGCGCCGTAAGGCCCTTCGGGGCTGCCGTTTTCAACAAGCACTGTCTCAATATGCGGGAAGTCGCACGCGCGTGCCACGTGATAGCGCTGCAGGGTGGCGTTGAGCGGCTGGCCGGTCTTCGGGTCGATTTTGACCTGCTCGCAAAAGACAAGCCCCATGCCCTGCTGCAAGGCGCTACCGACCTGCCCGCGGCAGAGTTCGGGATTGATGGCCTTTCCTACATCATGCGCGGCGGTGTAGGTTGTCAGGCGGCAGAGCCCAGTGAGCGTGTCGACCTCGACCTCGGCAAAGTGAGCAGCGGCAGGGCCGGGGTTGGACGAGGGCTGGTAAGTGTGGGAAACGAAAATTGCGCCGCTGCCGCCGTACTGGTCGGCGGAATAGTAGACGACGTCGCTGTAGGTTTTGCGGCGCGAGGGATCGGCGGTGACGAACACCATGCCGTCCTGACAGGAGAGCTCGCATGCGTCGCAGTCCATGAGCTTTGCCGCGTTTTCAAGCAGCAGGGCCTTGAGCTTCTGCGCCGTTTCCTGTACGGCGCGGCCGGTGACGTAGATCGTGCGGCTCGTGTAGCAGCCGTTGTCAAGGCCGTTGTACTCTGTGTCGCCCTCGGGAAAGTCAATGGTGTCAGGGGGGATGGAGAGTTCTTCTGCGGCAATATTCTTCAGCGCGGCAACCGTGCCGCAGCCATGGTCGTGGATGTTGCAGTTGAAGCTCGCCGAGCCGTCCTCTTCAAACTTGGCCGTGACGGTGCACCAGTCAAGACGGCGAGGATAGTAGCCTGAGGTATGGGTGGACACGGCGAGGCCGACGCCCTTGAGATAGCGGCTGCTTCGATCCTGCGCCTGCGCGGCGGCGCGGCGCTCGGACCAGCGGAAACGTTCACTGCCAAGGCGCAGCACGTCCTCAAGGCGTACATCGCCAAGCGGGAAGTTGCCGATCTTGCTGATCGCGTCGGGCGGCAGGATATTTTTGAGCCGCAACTCGAGCGGGTCACAGCGGAATTTCTGCGCGGCGGCGTTCATCATGTTTTCCATGATGAACGCGGTCTCGGGGCCGCCCCAACCACGGTAGCTGCCGGACATGGGCGTGTTCGTACAGGTGGAGGTCGCATGGTACGCTACATCCTCCACGCCGTAGACCCAGGAGAGCTTTTTGAACATGGATCCCATGTAATCCGGCGAAACGCCCTGATAACCGCCCGCGTCGAGCTCAGCGGTCAGGTCGAGCGCTTTGAGAATATGGCCTTTGTCGAATTTGGCGCGAATTTCACTTTTGATGGGATGGCGCAGCACAGTGCAGAGGATGGTCTCGCGCCGGTCGAGCTGAAGCTTGACGGGGCGGCACGTCATTTTTGCGCCGACGGCGGCCAGCGGTTCCAGGATCATCTCCTGCTTGCAGCCGAACGAGCCGCCCATCGGCGTTTTGATGGCGCGCACATGGCTCATCGGCATTCCAAGCAGCGCTGCAACACACGAGCGCACGCCAAATGTCGACTGTGTGGGAGACCAGACGGTCATGCGGTCGGTGCCGGGGTTATAGTCTGCCACGGCGCAGTGTGTCTCCATGGCGATATGCGAGACACGCTGCGTCTGTGAGCGGTGGATGAACTCTTCGCCCTGCACATCGGCATATCTGCCGCCGAAGCCGCATTCGGGCAGTGTGACCGTGTTGCCGTCCTCGTGCAGCTGCGGCGCGCCCTCTTTCATCGCATCTTCGACAGTGAAAACGGCGGGCAGCTCTTCGATCTCGAGCTTGATTTTCTCCGCCGCGGCGGCGGCAATCTCCGGTGTGTCGGCCAGCACGGCGGCCACGCGGTCGCCGACAAAGCGGACATGGCGGCTGAAAAGCGTCTCCTGGTCGACGGCGTCCTCGCGGGCGCGGACGCGGCCGCGGTTGTATTTGGTGTCGGGCGTGTTTTCAAACGACAGCACCGCTGCGACGCCGGGCGTCGCAAGTGCGGCGGAGGAGTCGATCGCTTTGACGATCCCGTGGGCGACAGGGCTGAGCACGAGCTTCATGTGCAGCATGTTCGGCAGCTTCATGTCACCCGCGTAGCGCAGAAGGCCGCTGGCCTTGGCGCGGGAATTGTTGACAGGCGTGCTCTTGCCGATGTATTGATAGTTCATAATGGATTCTCCCAGAATGTTTATCGGGACGAATGCAGCCGCAAAATGCGGCGGCAAAACCCTTTATTGATACCCTATAATGAACCACAACCGTCAAAGGAGCGTCAAGAAAAACGCATTTCGACAGGCTGTGTCAAAAAAATTTTAAGCGTCAAATCGATTTTACAAAAAATTTGACGATTTTTTGATTTTTGATGCTTACAGTTGCGTTGTGTCAATGATACTGCTGCCGCGTTAAAGTTCCGCGAAAGGGATAAAAGGCGGCCGAGCGCTGGGAGGTGCGAGTCATAAGCCATGGAACCCTCACAACATTACCGCAAGAAAGCAAAGTCCCCATAACGAATACCATTACATTTTTTGGGAGGAATAGAAAATGAACTCTGCAACAGAAACAAAAAAGACCGTTGGCTTCGGAAAAGCGCTTGTCGTTTTTATCTGTGTGTTTGCGCTGATCCTCTGCGGCATCAACGTGCTCGGCACCTCGGCACACATTCCTCTGGTCATCGCCACGATCGTCGCCGCTATCGCGGGCGTTTCGAGCGGCTTTACCTGGGATGAAATGGAAAAGGGCATGAGCGAGACCATTAAGGCCTCCGCCCCCGCCATCCTCATCATGCTCATCATCGGTATGGTCGTCGGCACCTGGATGCTCGGCGGCATCATCCCCACAATGATCTACTACGGCCTGACCTGGCTGTCCCCTAAAATCTTCCTCTTCGCCGCCTGTGCCCTGTGCGTTATGGTTTCGACCTTCACGGGTTCTTCCTGGACGACGATGGGCACCGTCGGTGTGGCGCTGGTCGGCGTCGGCACCGCGCTTCAGGTTCCCCTCGGCATGACGGTCGGCGCGATCATCTCCGGCGCTTACTTCGGCGATAAGATGAGCCCCCTGTCCGATACCACGAACCTCGCTCCCGCCATGGCCGGTACCACGGTGTTCACCCACGTCAAGCACATGGTCGTTACCGCAGGCCCGTCCATCATTATTTCCCTGATCATCTACGCCATCATGGGCTTCACAGTCGTCAAGGGTACGGCCAGCATGGAGACGATTGACCTCTACATGGGCACGCTCAAGGAGTTCTTCACCATCAGCCCTGTGATGCTCATTCCCCCGCTGTGCGTTCTGCTCATGGTCATCTTCAAGGTGCCCGCCATCCCCGGCCTGATCGGCGTCTCCGCTCTCGGCGGCATCTTCGCGGCCATCTTCCAGAAGGCAAACCTCGCGACGATCCTCGCCTCCATGTACACCGGTGTGAGCATGGATACCGGCGTTGCCGAGATCAACCGTCTCGTTAACCGCGGCGGCCTCTCCAGCATGCTCGATACCGTTGCCCTGATCCTGATCGCCCTGGCGTTTGCCGGTGTGGTCGAGACCACCGGTGCTGTCCACGCCATCATCGAAAAGATCCTCAGCAAGGCCAAGAGCGACAAGGCCATGATGACCACCGCTATCTTTGCCACGCTCTTCACCAACTTCGCCACCGCCGCGCAGTATGTCGCGATCGTGCTTCCCGGCCGTATGTTCCGCGAGGCTTTCCGTGAGCGCGGTCTGCACCCCAAGAACCTGTCCCGTATCCTTGAGGACGTCGGCACGATCTGCGCGCCGTTCTGCCCCTGGAGTACTGACGGTGTTTATATCCTCGCAACGCTCGGCTGCGCCACTGCGGCCTATGCGCCCTACATGTTCTTCTCCATGCTCTGCCCCATCGTCTCGCTGATCTGCATCTGGACCGGCTGGACCATCACTCGCATCACCCCCGAGCAGGCCAAGGAAGACATCATCCCGTAAGCTGTTAATTTGAGCAGGGGGAGCGCGAGTTCCCCCTGACTCCAACAAAGAATCGAGAAAAAGGAGAAAGCAAATGAACAAGGTTATTCTCAACGGCGTGGATCTTTCCATTGAAGACGTCGTCAACGTTGCCCGCAACGGTTATCAGGTCGAGATCGACAAGGACTGCATGGCACATATCGCCGAAGTCCGCAACTACATGGAGAGTGAATGGATGCGCGATGACGCGCCCGCCGTTTACGGCTTCAACACCGGCCTTGGCAAGCACAAGGATCACAAGGTCACGATCGAAGAGAGCGATCTGCATCAGTATCGCACCGTTTTGTCCCACTGCGGCGGCGTCGGTGATCCGGCTCCCGAGGAAGTGGTCCGCGCGGCCATGTGCGTCCGTCTGAACGCCTTCTGCCGCGGCGTTTCCGGCCTGCGTCCGGTCGTCGTTGAGCGCCTTGTCGAGCTGCTCAACAAGGGTGTGCATCCCGTCGTGCCCTGGCAGGGCAGCGTGGGCGCCTGCGGCGACCTTGCCCCCATGGCTCACATCGTCTCCGTTCTCATCGGCGTGCCCCAGGCCGAGGCCTTCTATCAGGGCGAGCGCATGCCTGCACAGGAAGCGCTGAAAAAGGCCGGCATTACCCCCGTCGAGTTCCAGCTCAAGGCCAAGGACTGCCTGGCGCTGCTCAACGGCACCACAATGTTCGCCGGTATGGCGTGCCTGAACGTGCACGACGCCGAGCGCCTGTACAAGCTCTCCGAGATCACGACCGCGCTGTCTCTTGAAGCCATCCGCGGCGAGACCCGCGCGTTTGACAAGCGCATCCAGGAGGCCCGCCCCTACGCCGGCCAGATCAAGGCCGCTGCCAACGTGATGAAGCTCGTCGAGGGTTCCACCCGCGTCACCGAGGACGCCCGCAAGGTCCACCTCGAGCACGACATCATGCATCCGCACTATCAGGAGCGCGTGCAGGATAACTACTGCTTCCGCTGCATGCCGCAGGTGCAGGGCGTCTGCCGCGAGAACCTTGACTATGTCAAGCACCTCGTCGAGGTCGAGATCAACGCCGCCACCGATAACCCGCTGATCTTCCCCAAGGGCGACGGTCACTACGAGTTCCTCTCCGGCGGCAACTTCCACGGCGAGCCCACCGGCTTCGCGATGGATATCCTGACGATGTCCCTCGTCGAGATCGGCAACGTCTCCGACCGCCGCTGCTTCACGATGTGCGATCCTACCATCAGCTACGGTCTGCCTCTGGCGCTCGCCGGCGAGCCCATCGGCCTGAACTACGGCTACAACATCATTTGCTGCTCCACCTCCGCCCTCGCGTCTGAGAACAAGACGCTGGCGTTCCCCTCCGTCTGCGACACTATCCCGACCAAGGCCAACCAGGAAGACCACGTCTCCATGGCGCCCTGGGCCGCCCGCAAGGCCAAGCTCGTCATCAAGAATCTTGAAAAGATCCTCGGCATCGAGCTGCTGCTGGCCTCCCGCGGCATCTGGATCACGCAGGACCAGCTCGGCGAGTTCAAGCTGGGCAAGGGCACGTCCATCGCCTATGAAAAGGTCAACGAGCTCATCAAGTTCCAGAACGAAGACATCTACATGGGCAACCAGTCCAAGGCTACGATCGGCCTCATTGAATCCGACGAGCTGCTGAACGCTGTGGAAGCAGCGGTCGGCGAGCTGTAAGCATCCCTCTTCTCCACACAACCCAAAGCGACCGGTGCGTTCCCGCGTACCGGTCGCTTTGGGGCATAATGCACAAAAGTTGAATGGATTCGACGCGAATTAAACGCTTGCTTCTGCCGAAAACGGCCATTATACTGTAATCAATACGTCGCTCTTTTTTGGAGAGGGCAGAGGCAAGCATCCAACTTTTGGAAAAGAAAGGAGAAAGTCTGATGCAAAAGATTACAGCCGAACTTCTTGGCTCAGGACGGATCCTGCTCGACGGGAAACAGGTCAACCTGCCGTTCAAGCAGGCCGAGGCACTGGTGTACTACCTTCTTGTCGAAAAGGAGACCTTTCGCCCCAAGCTCGCCGACATCATCTGGGGCGACAGTGCGGACGAGCACAAGGTGCAGTCCAACATGCGCAACGCCATCTATGTGATCCGGCGCGAGTTCGGCCGCGATTTTCTTGTCGGCGCGTCGAAAAATGTCATTCAGATCAACCCTGAGATCAGGATCGATCTGGACATCGACCGCTTTAACGACAAAAATCTGACGGATTTCAGCTTTTACGCGGGCGACTTTCTCGAAAACTTTTATCTCAAGGACAACGAATACTACAACGAATGGCTGCTCAACAACCGCCAGCACTATCGAGGGCTGCTGCAGGAGCGGCTCAAGGAGTCCATCGTCGCGGCGTTTCAGGACGAGCGCTACAAGGACTGCGAGCTGGAATGCCAGAAGCTCATGGCGCTCGACGAGTTTGATGAGTTCGGCTATGTCTATTTAATTGAAATTTACCGCGCACGGGGCGAGTATTCCTCGGCAGTGGCGCTGTACGACAGGCTCGAAAAGCTGCTTTCCGAAGAGCTGTTCCAGTCGCCGAGCGAAGAGATCACAGCTCTCGTGCAGAACATCCGGCAGGAGCGCAACAAGAGCGTGCTGCACGTGCTCTCGCAGAAGGAGAGCATCACCTCGCCGGAGAGCGAAAAGGACAGCGGCCCGTTCATGGGCCGCGAGGAGGAGCGCGGGAAGCTCGTAGACGACATCCTGCAATTTTCCGGGGGCCGCGGCGCGATCAGCCTTGCCGTGACCGGCGAGGCCGGCATCGGCAAGACGCAGCTCTTTCAAACGGTGCTCTCCTCACTGGGGAAAACGCAGGCGGCGATCTATCAGACCTGTTGCTACCGCGCCGAGGAGAACTACGTCTTAAAGCCCTGGCAGAACATCTTCGAGCAGCTGGGGCGCGACCTTAAAAATCGCGCGAGCGGCGCGGACGCGACGCTCTTTCGTGCGGCGGTGTCGCGCGCGTTCCCGTATCTCTGGCAGGTCGACCTGGAAAAAGCCATCGACCAGGACGACATCACGACCGAGAGCGGCAGCAGCAACCTGCGCGCGATCACCTACGCGCTGATGCGCCTGTCACACGCGCAGCGGATGATCTTCTACTTTGACGATCTCCAGTGGGCAGACAGTGTGTCGATCTCGCTGATCCGCGATATCCTGACCTCGGACAAAAACCACCGCATCCTGTTCCTTTTCGGCGTCCGCGACGAGCGGCACCAGTATGTGGGCAGCTTTTTGGAGGAGATGAAGGCTGCGCGCTTTCTGTTGGAGCTCCAGCTGCCGCGCTTTTCTGTGGACGAGACGGGGCAGCTTGCAGACCTTCTGCTGCCGGACCGCTTTTCCACGCCTGCGCTGCGCCAGCAGCTCTTCCGCGAGACTGAGGGCAACCCCTTTTTCATCATCGAAACGGTCAACAACCTCAAGTTCAACGGCTCGGTGGCCGACATCACGCCGAACATGCGCGACACGATCCGCATCCGCATCATGTCGCTGCCGTCGGAAGAGCGCAGCATTCTTGATCTGCTCTCGTTCTTCTTCGACGGCGCATCGTTCGACATGATGCGATCGCTCTCGGGAAAAGAGGAGTACGAGCTCATCACGATTTTGGAAAAGCTCATCGACAAAAAGCTCATCCGCGAGGTCATCCGCGCCGAGAGCGTCGCCTTCCAGTTCAGCCACCAGAAAATTCTCGAGTATGTTTACGGCGAGCTTTCGCTCACCAAGCGGCGCATCCTGCACGAAAAGATCTCCTGCTGCCTCGAGCGCAGGCTCAGCGGCACGAGCGCGGACAACGCGCTTTATACCAAGCTCATGTACCACAGCAGGCGCGCGGGCAATGAGCGCAAATACCTCAAGTACTACGTTGAGTACGTCTACAACTACCTGAACCTGTCCCACGAGTACTATCCGGTGCTCGGCGGGGAAACGCTGCCGACGGATGCGGAAAACGACCTCCAGCTCGACTCGTCGGACAGAGCCGGCATCCTTCGCATCCTCAAGGACATCCAAACGAAGGTGCAGGCCAATCAGGGCAAATTCGACGAGAGCGACAAGCACGGATTCCTGTCGGATTACTACCACATGATGGGCCGCTTCCACATCCGCAAGGTGGAGTATTCGCAGGGCGAGCCATACATCCGCACGCTCATCGAGCTCAACCGCGACTCGGACAGCGAGCAGTGCCGCAACAACATGATCAAGGCCTACCGCCAGCTCATCTGCATCTACATCGACCGCTACGAGACCAAACAGATGCACGAGGTCGTCGAAAAGGCGTTCGCCGTGCTTGGCGAGGACGGCAAAGCCGAAGAGCGCGCCATCTGGATGCGCCTGTCGGGTCTGTGCTCCATCATGTCGGGCCGCATCGAGGAGGGCTACGCCTCGCTCACGCAGGCGATCGAGATTTTCGAGCGCTCTGGGGAAAAGGACAAATACCTCTTCAACCTCGCGGCCTCGTACGCATGGCTTGGCGAGGTGGAACGCAACCGCATGCACTATGGCGAGGCGATGCAGTACTACACGCGCGCCATCTCCATCTGCACGGAAAACTTTCTCACCGGCGGTATCGCGACGTTTTACACCTACGCCGGTCAGGCCGCGCTGGATGCGGGCGACCTTGAAAGCGCGGACGAATACCTCTCGCAGGCAGTCGACCAGTTCAACAAGGTGGAGCTGATGTGGGGGCGCGGTATCGCGTTCGCCTATTACGGCTACCTCTGCTTTGAGCAGGGAGAGTATCGCAAGGCGCTGAGCCTTTTCATCAAGGCGGACGATTATGCCCAGCGGCTCGGCAGCTGCTACGAAGTGGGCGTGCTGAACCGCATGTTTGCACAAATCAGCCTGCAAATGCAGGATTCACCGGACATTCAGGCTGTTTTTGGACGATATTTGAATAAAGACGTGTCTGTTTACTTACAGCAGTCGAAAATGCTGCTGCGCGACGCCTATTCTCCAGTCGACGAGCAGTATCTGTCGCAGCTCACGGAGCGGCTGAAACGGGAGAATAAGGCCAATACGGAACAAACAGCAAATTCTGCACAGGAGATAGAACATCATGCTTGAAAACAACCACACGATCCACCTGACGCTCAACGGCGAGAGCCGCGCGTTCACGGTGGAGCCGCAGGAGACGCTTCTGCACGTGCTGCGCGAGCGCGCGCACCTGACGGGCGCGAAGAAGGGCTGTGACCTTGGCGAATGCGGCGCCTGCACGGTCATCATGGACGGGCGCGCGGTCAACTCGTGCTGTGTGTTCGCCATCGAGGCGGACGGCAGCGCGGTCGAGACCATCGAGGGCATCGGCACCGCCGACGAGCCGCACCCGCTGCAGCAGGCGTTTATCGACGCCGGCGCCATCCAGTGCGGCTACTGCACGCCCGGAATGATCATGGCGGCCAAGGCGCTGCTCGACCGCAATCCCCATCCCACGCGCGAGGAGATCCACGCCGCCATGTCCGGCAACCTCTGCCGCTGCACGGGCTACACGAAGATCGAGGAGGCCATCGTCGCGGCCTCCAGGGTCATTGAACAGTACGCGAACGGAAAGGGGGCACAGCAGTGATGGAGCAGCATCATTTCGACATTGTCAACCACGCTACACCGCGCCTTGAGTCCATGGATAAGGCGCTGGGTCGCGGCAAGTATACCGACGACTTAGAGCTTCCCAACATGGCCTACGCCGCGCTGGTGCGCTGCCCGTATTCCCATGCCAAGGTTTTGAGCATCGATGTGAGCGAGACGGAAAAGGTTCCAGGATACCTCGGCTGCGCCTTGCCGGAGGAGGCACCGCAGGCCTACTTCAACTGCTCGGGCAACCCGCCCTCTCCGCTTCTGATGGCGGATGAAAAGGTGCTGACGACCGAGCCGCTGACCATCGGCGACCGTGTGGCCGTCGTCGCCGCGGAGACGGAGGAGGCCGCCCGCGCCGCTGCCGAGGCAGTGAAGGTCGAATACGAGAACCTTGCGCCGATCCTCGACGTCAAGGCCGCGCTCGCCGACAACGCGCCCGCGATGCAGCCGCATCTTTCCGACACGAACGTCGTCCAGCGGCGCGAGGTGTCGCAGGGCGACATCGCTGTGGGCGAGGAAAAGTCCGACATCATTCTCGAAGACCACTTCGTCACGCCGCCGATGCAGCACACGATGATCGAGCTGACCTGCTGCATCTGCGACTTCAGCGACGGCGAGCACATGACGATCTACAGCTGCTCGCAGACGGTGTTCCAGGAGCGCCGCATTCTGGCCGAGCTTTTCGGCCTCAAGGAAGTGGACGTGCACATCATCAAGCCGCTTGTCGGCGCAGGCTTCGGCGCGCGCCAGCAGCTGCACGCCCAGCACGCCGCGGCGCTCATCTCGCGCAAGATCAAGCGCCCCGTGAAGCTGCTCTATTCGCGCGAGGAGGACTTCTACTCCGTCGTGCGTCACGCCTCCGACGTTGATCTTCGCATCGGCGCGGACAAAGACGGCAAGCTGCAGCTCTTTGATACGACGTTCCGCCTGAACGCCGGCCCCTACACCACGCACACGCCGACGGTCGTGGCCGCCGCCGCGCGTAAATTGCAGTACAACGTGCCGAACTACTCGTTCATTGGCCTGAGCGTTTTCACAAACCACGTGACGGGCGGCGCGTTCCGCGGCTACGGCAACACACAGCTCACGTTCGGCCGCGAAATTCTGATGGACCGCCTGGCGCAGAAGCTCGATATGGACCCTGTCGAATTCCGCCTGATGAACCACGTGCAGGTGGGCGAGTGCTTCCCCTGCGCGAGCATCCCAGTCAGCAGCAACGGCATTGAGGACTGCGCGCGCCGCTGCCAGCAAATCCAGAAGGAGATCGACGAGAAAGAGCCCCTGATCGACGATGAAAACATCCGTCAGGCCTGGGGCATTTCCTTCAGCTGCCACGGCTCCGGCCCGTCCTCGAAGGAGGGCCTGAGCGGCGCGGTCGTTATGCTCAACGCCGACGCGTCCGTGCATCTGCTCGTCGGCTCTGCCGATATCGGTCAGGGCAGCGAGACGATGGAGAGCCAGATCGCGGCGGAATGCCTCGGTATCCCGCTCTCCAGCGTGCAGATCACCGCGGCGGACACGGGTCTGACGCCGTATAACACCGGTACATTCGGTTCGAGCCAGACGTTTATCTGCGGCAACGCCGTCAAGCTCGCCTGCGACGATCTGAAAAAGAAGATGGTCGAGCAGCTCAAGGTCATCTACGACGGCTGCACGGTCAAGGAAAAGGACCATCGCTACTATATCAGCGGCGGCGAGGAGCTTGAGCTGAGCTTTGAGGACGCCGCGCGCAAGATCCTGTTCGACCCCAAGGGCAGCGTGCCCATCGGCGCGGGCACCTACAAGGCCGCGGCCTGCCCGAATCCGTTCTCCGTCTGCTTTGTCAAGGCGGAATACCACAAGAAGCTCAACGCCATCCGCCTCATGGACATCATCGAGGTCGCGGACGTCGGTACGCCCATCAACCGCCTGACCGTCGTCGGTCAGCTCGAGGGCGGCATCGCGCAGGGCGTGGGCTACGCGCTCTATGAGCGCATGGAGATCAACCCGCGCTCGCGCCGCACGCTGTCGACCGATTTTCTGCACTACCGCATCCCGCAGATGGGCGACATGCCGCGCACGTATGTCGCTATGGTCAACAGTCACGACCCCTACGGCCCGCACGGCGCGAAGAGCGTCGGTGAGCTTGCCACGGTGCCCGTGGCGCCGGCCATCGTGAACGCGGTGCGCCGGGCAAGCGGCATTGAGATCAACAGCCTGCCGCTGTGCGACAAATTTGTCATCCTGCCGACCGAGAGGGGGAATGTGAAATGACCGAACAGGTTTTAGAGAGCTTACACGACATCGTCTCCGCCGAGCACCCGACCTACATCGGCGGCGGCACGGACATCATGCCGCTGCTGAAAAACGAGGTGCGCGACGACAAGGATTTCGTCTTCCTGAAGAAAATTCCGGAGCTGCACGTTTTGGAGGAAAAGGACGGCGAGCTCATCATCGGCGCGGCGATGACGCTCACCGAGCTTGCCGAGAGCGAGCTTTTGAACAGCCGCTATGCGGCCATCGCGCAGGCGGCGTCGCTGACGGCGTCCCCGCAGATCAGAAACATCGCCACCGTCGGCGGCAACATCATGCAGGACCGCCGCTGCATCTACTTCAACCAGCCGCACCTGTGGCGCAGCGGCCTTGCCTACTGCTTCAAGACCGGCGGCAGCATTTGCCACCAGATCCCGAATTCGCCGGTCTGCCGCGCGATCTACTATTCCGACGTCGCCACCGCGCTCATCGCTTACGAGGCGGAGGTCGAGTACATCGAAGACGGCGAGACGCACCGCACCGACCTCAAGTCCCTCATCGAGCGCCACAGCGTGGCCAACGGCCTTGCCTGCCACGAGCGCCTGCCCATCCTCGTCACGCGCTTTCTCGTCCCCGCGGCGGAGAAAGGCGAGCGCAGCGGCTTTTATAAGTACGCCATGCGCACGACGATCGACTTCCCGATCATCAACTTCGCGCTCCGCTGCGGCGGCAAGCGCCCCGCGCGTCTGGCTGCGGGCGCGGTCGCGCCCCATCCGGTCGTGATGGCCGAGACGGCGGCGAAGATCGACTCCGACGCCACGGATGACGAGGTCATCGCGCAGGCCGAGGACGAGCTCAGAAAGCTCGCCATGCCCATCAAGGAGGCCTGCATGACCCCCGCGGTCAAGAGAAGCCTCTATCGCCACGTCGCAATGCTGCTGGATTTGAGAAAATAAGCAAAAAAAGAACCGTCCGATTGGACGGTTCTTTTTTGTCGTAGAAATTTACTTCGCGGCGCGGGCCAGAACGGCTTCGGCGCTCATGCTCGGGTTGATGGTCTCCTCGCTCTCGACCGCGATGGCCGCGGCAGCCGTACCGGCGGCGCAGCTTTCGGCAAGGTCGCGGCCCGCGAGAAACGACCAGACGAGGGATGCCATCATCGCGTCGCCCGCGCCGGTGGCGTTGCGCATCTCGGCCTTGCAGATGGGTTCCAAATGCGTCTCGCCCTGCTGCGCGGCAAACACACCGTCGCCGCCGAGCGACAGGAACACGCGCTGCACGCCCTGATCGAGCAGCGCCTGCGCGGCCTGATGGAGCGTTGCATTGTCTGTGATCTTCACGCCGGAGAGGAGCTCTGCTTCAATGCGGTTGGGTTTGAGCGTGTGAACATGGCCGAGAAGCCCGCGGAGCTTTTCCGCCTTGACGGTGGACACTGGATCGACGAAGAGCGGCGCGGCGCAGTGCTCGACAAGGTACGCGATGGACTCGCGCGGCAGGTTCGCGTCCACGACCACCGCGGCGGCGCCGTCGAGCAGCTCCTTCTGCGAGGCGAAGTAGTCCGGCGTCAACTTTTCGCAAATCTCCATGTCGGCCACGGCCACGGCCATGTCGCCGTCGCTGTCGCCCACGAACACGTAGGTCGAGGTGCGGCCGTCGGGCACGCGCAGCGCGTGCGAAAGGTCGATGCCGAGTTCTTTACAGCTCTCTTCGACCTGGCTTGCGCGCGAATCGCCGCCCACGGCGGTCAGAAGATACGTCGGTACGCCGAGCAGGCACATGTTGTGCGCGATGTTGCGTCCCACGCCGCCGAGGCTCAGCTCGACCTTGCCGGGGTTCGAGTCCTTCGCGCGCAGCGGCGCGAAAGAGTGCGCGCCGATGTCGATATTCACGCCGCCGCAGACGACGGCGTAGGGAAGATTCTTTTCGTTAGACATGATGTTGCTTTCTCCGAATTATTTGTGATAAAGACGCTTGGATTCATACTTCGGCTCGCAGCTGACGTGAATGCCGAGGCGCTTGTAGAGCTTGATGTCCTCCTCCGAGACGATGACGGAGAAGTGCGCGTCGCAGCCGCGCAGCGTGCCGAGCTGGGCTCTTGCCATGTCGGCGAGGGGGTTCGTCAGCGCCGAGATCGCCAGCGCGATGAGCACCTCGTCAGAGTGCAGGCGCGGGTTGTGGTGGCCGAGCGACTGGATCTTGAGCGCTGAGATCGGCTCAATGACCTGATTCGAGATGAGGTTCATGTCGCTGCGGATGCCCGCCATGGCCTTGAGCGCGTTGAGCAGCAGCGCCGCCGAAGCGCCGAGAAGGGAAGAGGTCTTGCCCGTGACAACGCGGCCGTCGGGCAGTACCATCGCGCCCGCGGGCGCGCCGGTCTCCTCGGCCTTCTGCTTGGCCGCGGCCACAGCGGGGCAGAGGTCGGGCGTCACATCCGCCTGCTGCATGACGAGCTCGAGCTTTCTGAGCTGGCAGGCGTCAGCAATGCCGCGCGCGACGTCGACCTGGGCGGTGTAGTAGCGGCGCAGAATTTCCATGCGCGAGGCCTGACGGCAGACCGCATCGTCGATGATGCAGTTGCCCGCCATGTTGACGCCCATGTCGGTGGGGGACTGGTAGGGGCACTTGCCGGAGATGCGCTCGAAGATCGCGCGCAGGACGGGGAAGATCTCCACGTCGCGGTTATAGTTCACGGTCGTCTCGCCGTAGGCCTCGAGGTGGAACGGGTCGATCATGTTCACGTCGTCAAGGTCCGCGGTCGCGGCCTCGTAGGCGAGGTTCACGGGGTGCTTGAGCGGAAGGTTCCAGATGGGGAAGGTCTCAAACTTGGCGTAGCCCGCGCTCACGCCGTGTTTGTGCTCGTGGTAGAGCTGGGAGAGGCACGTCGCCATCTTGCCGCTGCCGGGGCCCGGCGCGGTGACGACGATGAGCGAGTGCGTCGTCTCGATATACTCGTTGCGGCCAAAGCCCTCGTCGCTCACGATGTGGGCGACGTCGGAGGGATAGCCCGCGATGGGGTAGTGGCGGTAGTTGCGAACGCCAAGCGTGTTGAGACGCTTGATGAAGGCATCCGCTGCGTTCTGCCCCGCGTACTGCGTGATGCATACGCCGCCGACATAAAGCCCCAGCGAGCGGAACGCGTCAATCAGGCGCAGGCAGTCGTCATCATAGGTGATGCCGAGGTCGCCGCGCACCTTGTTCTTTTCAATATCGTTCGCGTTGACCGCGATGACGATCTCCGCGTCGTCGCGCAACTGCTGAAGCATGCGGATCTTGCTGTCGGGCTGGAAGCCGGGCAGCACGCGCGAAGCGTGAAAGTCGTCGAAGAGCTTGCCGCCGAACTCCAGGTACAGCTTGCCGCCGAACTTGCTGATGCGCTCGCGGATGTGCGCGGACTGCATGGCAAGGTATTTGTCGTTATCAAAACCGATTTGTCCCATCGTAAAAAGCACCCCATTTTCAATTTACACATAATATATGCCTATTATATAGAACGTACGGCGGCTTGACAAGAAATGTGCCCGCAGAAAAATAGATGAAAAACGGCGGCGAATTTCTGCTATTTTCCCCTCTTTACATCAGCGAGCTCTTAGCGTATGCTATAAACAGTCTCTTCACGGGGGGGGGAGAAAAAATCCGCACTTTTTGAAAAAAGGTGTTGACAAAAGAATGCGGATATAGTAGTATATCACTGTTCGATTCGCGCGGTTAGCTCAGCTGGTAGAGCACATGCTTGACGTGCATGGGGTCACAGGTTCGAGTCCTGTACCGCGCACCAGAAAAAACCTTGAAGCTTCAATGGCTTCAAGGTTTTTTATTGCCCTGAGGTGCCATTTACCCTTTATCGTACCCTTTATAAATTGAGAACATTTGTAATGAAGCCTTCCATATGCATTCCTCCCATCTGTGAATTGCAACCGGAATTCATCTTTTTCTCATTGCCGATTCAATCTATTGGGTGACACGAACTCTATAACCGCCGTGTACGCGGGCGAAAGGTGATGGATATTTACCGCAAACATACCGTTGCGGTAGGGAGCTGATTGTGCTATGATTCATCAAAAAGGCACAGGCCCGGCCTGTTTTCCCGCGTCCTGCGGCACAGGATAATAGGAAAACGGAAACGGCGGGCGGGACCTTGAAAATTGACAAAACAGAAAGGATCACTTGACGATGAAACCCAAATTTGACGGTTACGCGGCGCAGTACGACGCCTGGTTTATGGAAAACGAAAACGTGTTCCAGAGCGAATTCCGCCTGTTTGAAAAGGCGCTCGGCGATATTTCGGGGAAGCGCGTGCTCTCCGTCGGCTGCGGCAGCGGCCTGTTCGAGAGTATGATCGACTGCAAGAACATCGAGGGCGTTGAGCCCTCGCGCGACATGGGCGCGATCGCGCAGAAGCGCGGCATCAACGTCATCGCCTTCGGCGCGATCGAGGAGGTCGAGCTTGAGGAGAACGCCTACGACATCATCTATTTGAACGGCAGCTCCAGCTATATGGAGGACCTGACGCGCGCGTTCGACGTGTGCAAAAAGGCGCTCAAGCCGAACGGCAAGTTCATTTCGCTGGATGTGCCCAAGGAGAGCGCGTTCGGCTTCATGTACCTTCTCGCCAAGGCCGTTGGCACGTTCGACCACCCGTCCCTGCGCGGTGTCATGCCCAAACTGCCGTATCCGCTCGAGCTGTGCTGCGCGGGCGTGTGGCACTCGACCGAGGAAAAGGTCGACGCGCTCAAATCGCTCGGCTTCCACGATTTTGACTTCTACCAGACGCTCTTGAAGAACCCTATGTACACCAACGAGAGCGTGGAGGACGTCGTCCCCGGCTATCAGAGCGGCGGCTACGTCGCGCTCATCGCCCACAAATGAGCGGGGAGAACAGAGTGAAGCTCTCCGAGAGGATCTACGAGCGGGCAAAGGCGCTCTGGCCGCGGTATCTGACCCATCCGTTTGTGACGGAGATGGCGGACGGCACGCTGCCGAGAGAGAAGTTCCGCTATTATATGGTGCAGGATTATCTGTACCTGCGGGATTACGTGAAAATTTTTGCGGCGATCCTTCAGAAAACCGACGACTTCGAGCAGATCCGCTTTTTGAGCGGGGAGATGGCGAACACGATCGACGAGACGTTCCGCACGCATCTTCCGTACATGAAGCGCCTCGGCGTCACGGAGGAGGAGATCGCCGATGCGCGCCCGCACATCGACAACAGCGCCTACAGCCATTACATGCTCTGCGAGGCGCAGGCGGGGGATGTGCTGACGGGGCTCGTGACACTTTTGAACTGCTCGTGGAGCTATGCGTATATTGCCGAGCAGATGGTGGAGCGCTGCCCAAGCGCCCTGCACGATGAGAACTACGGCGCGTGGTTCGCGGGCTACGTTTCCGAGGAGTACCGGCAGACGAATCAGGCCTTGATCGACCGGATCGACGCGCTCGCCGAAGTGATCGACGAAAAGAAGGCGCAGCGGCTCTGCGAGATCTTCGAAAATTGCTGCCTTTTTGACCTGCGCTTCTGGGACATGGTCTACACGATGGGCGAGAACTGAACAGGAAAGAAAAGCCGGAGCAGCCTGAGCTGCTCCGGCTTTTTCATTGAAAAGAAAGGAAATTCACGGTTCCACGTTGGCGTGCTCCATCAGGTCGATGAGTACGCGGATGCCCTGCAAATACGAGCGGACGAGAAGAC